>Ga0190270_10000807_pt1 | contig 14047 bp, 20 predicted proteins | sample Popmic320T_FD_133748 | JGI IMG/M metagenome (GOLD analysis project Ga0190270, IMG submission 133748) | Populus adjacent soil microbial communities from riparian zone of Weber River, Utah, USA - 320 T | ecosystem: Environmental > Terrestrial > Soil > Riparian zone | place: USA: Utah | collected... | reverse complement strand
GGATCTTCGGGGTGCTGTTCATCATCACGTTCCTCACCTCGATCCCTGCAGTGCTTCTTTTCCAGCCCGTTCTCGACGACCCGGCTGGCTACATCGCGGGTGGTGGGAAAGACAGCCAGATCTACCTGGGCGCGTTCCTGGAGTTGCTGCTCATCATCGCCAACGTCGGAACGGCCGTTGTGCTCTATCCGATCGTCAGGCGGCAGAACGAGCTTCTCTCCATCGGCTACGTCGGTGCTCGAATCATCGAGTCCGTCTTCATCGCGGGCGGGATCATCCTCGTGCTCGGGATCGTCAGTCTGCGCCAGGACTCTCCGGACGCGGCCGACCTCGCCGTCTCGCTCGCCGCGCTCAAGGATTGGACGTTCCTGTTCGGCCCTGGGTTCATCGTCCCCTTCGGGAACGGACTCATCCTCGGCTACCTCATGTACAAGTCCCGGCTCGTTCCAGGATGGATGCCCTGGCTCGGGCTGATCGGAGGGCCTCTCCTTCTGATCGGGAGCATTGGCACGCTCTTCGACTGGTGGGATGCAGGCACCACGGTGCCAGCCCTCTTGGTCATCCCCGAGTTCCTGTGGGAGCTGCTCCTCGGGATCTACGCGGCCGTATGGGGATTCCGGAAAGACGCGCCGATCCTGTCGCCGCGGGGTCGCAGCACGACGGCTGTACAGACCGACGCCGCGTAGACGAACGGGCTATCTCTTGTCGACACCGAGATCTTCAGACCGGGCCGCCGAACCTCTTCCAGCGTCGTGGCAGCGGCTGCTGGCCCTGTCCGGCGTCGCGTTCGCGGTGCTCTTCGTTTTCGCCTGGTTCCTCAGCGGTGGAAACACGCCGGACTACGGCGCGCCCGATGAGACCTGGACGACATGGGCGGAGGACAACCAGTGGAAGAGCCGGATTGGTGGGTTCGTGATCTTGCTCGCTGGGTTCGTGTTCCTCCACTTCGCAGGAACGATCCGGAGTGTGCTCGGGAGCGCCGAGGCCACGGTCGGCGGCTCGGTGCGGCTCGCTCGAGTCGCGTTCGCCGGTGCGATCACCGGCACCGCAGGCATCACGATCGCGATCGTCATCATCGCTGCGGCCGCTGCCGAGGGTGCCGACGCGGATCCCGTCGTCACTAGAGCGGTGACCTCAGCGGCGGCGGGACCATACTTCCTCGCCGCGATGGGGTTTGCCGCGATGCTCGCGGCAGCCGGGCTGCTGACGCTGCGCACCGGAGTCTTCGCTCGCTGGATCGGGATCGTGGCTCTACTCGGCGCGCTCTCCTTCCTGATCACCTTCCTCGCGCTCCTCCAGGGCACCAGCGAAGACAGCGTCTTCGGATACGGCTTTCTCCCTGGCGTCCTGACCCTCACGATCTGGTCGATCGCTACTAGCCTCGCTGCATACCGCGCGGTTCCGACCGACGCCCGCTAGTCCGTCGCGCCCTCTCGGCCTACCCCGCGCGGCTGACTGACAGAAGCCGCACGCGCAGCCGATGCAGATACGGCATCAGCCCGTAGATCACGATCGGCACGGCGATCGTTGCGAGCACGAAGGTGCGAGGCACGGGCGACAAGGTTCTGAGCGGATCCGCGAGCGCCAAGTTGAGCACGGTCAGCGTCGGAAACACGCAGAGCCAGATCATCAATGCAAGCTGATGCTTGCTCGGTGGCGGGATTTTCGGGTGGCGGTTCTCACTGGTGCTGTTCATGTCGGAACACACCTCCTATTTTCATTGACCGGAGCCCTGCTCGACGCGCTCCTGTCGGGACGCGTGCCGGGCGTTGCGAACGTCCTCGTGGACGAGGTCAGTGTTGATCCCGATCGCGGCCGCGGATCCCTCTCCTGCGGCAGTGATCACCTGCGCTCGTGGGTTGCTGGCGTTCCCGGCCACCCAGACGCCGGAGACGCTCGTTCGGCCGTTGGGATCCACTCGGACAAACCCGTCCTCGCCGACCTCACAGCCCAGTGATTCGAGCAGCCCGTCTCTGTGCGGGTGAAGGGTAGGCCGCATGAAGACGGCGGCGCGCGGGATGGCCCGGCCGTCACTCAACTCGACGGCGTGCAGGCGATCGTCGGCGACGGAGAGCGCCTTGACGGTTCCGTCGATGACCGCGACGCCACGGGCAGCGAGTTCTGACCGTTCCTCAACAGTGAGGGAGTGCGCGTGGGAGAAGAAGACGATGTCGTCAGACCATTGCCGCAGGAGCTGCGCGTGGTCGACGGAGCCGGGATCGGTTCCGAGGACGCCGATCGCCTGATCGCGCACCTCCCAGCCATGGCAGTAGGGGCAGTGGAGGAAGTCGCGGCCCCAGCGCTCTCTCGCTCCGGGAATGTCGGGAAGCTCATCGACGGCGCCTGTGGTGAGCAGGAGCCGTCGCGCGGTGACGGAGCCGCCCCCGGAGAGCATGAGCGTGAAGCCCGGCTCGACCTTGCGGACCTTGTCTTCGACGATCTCGACGCCGTAGGCCTGGACTTCTTCTCGCGCCAGGGCGAGGAGGTCGGCGGGTGGCATCCCGTCCCGAGAGAGGAATCCCTGCATGTGTGCTGCAGGAGCGTTTCGCGGCGCCCCGGCGTCGATGACAACGACCCGGCGCCTGGCGCGGCCGAGAACGAGGGCGGCGCTGAGCCCGGCCGCACCGCCGCCCACAACCGCGACGTCATACGTTGATGTATCCATGCACCGACCGTGCCCGAGAAGCTCTGCGACCGCAATCTTCGTTGCTGTTTCTGGGAACGGCCAGTAGCGTCGCTTCCGTGGCGAACTCCGCGGCGAACTCCTCGCCTATCCCGAACGTGCTTGCCGATGTCGGCCCCCGGTTGAAGCGGCTGCGCACGAAGCGGGGCGTCACACTGACGGCACTCGCTGCTCAGACCGGCATCTCCAAGAGCACTCTGTCCAGGTTGGAGAGCGGGCAGCGCAAGCCAAGCCTTGAGCTGCTCCTGCCGTTAGCCGAAGCACATCAAGTGCCGCTCGACGAGCTGGTCGGCGCACCCGATGTCGGCGACCCGCGCATCCGGCTCAAGCCTCGGGTGCGCAACGGCCGCCTGGTCTTTCCGCTCACTCAGCAGTCGAGCGGCCTGCAGGTCTGGAAGGTCGTGATCCCGCCGGAGCGCGAACGCGAGTTGCGGACGCACGAGGGCTACGAGTGGCTCTACGTGCTGTCCGGCGAGGTGAGGCTGATCATCGGTGAACACGACCTGACGATGGGGCCTGGCGAGGTCGCCGAGTTCGACACACGGCTGCCGCACTGGTTCGGCCCGGCGGGAGACGAGCCCGTCGAGATCCTGAGTGTCCACGGAATGGATGGGCAGCGGATGCATGTCCGGGCGGCACCGCGCCGAAAGACGGGGACGGCATGACAGCTTAGGATGATCGACTTCCTCCGAAGGATGAGCGGAGCGCGACGCCGCTCGGGAGGAACGGCTACTGCAGACGCCGGGCCTCCTCGATCCGGAACGCAGTCGCAGGAAGTCGTTGATACCGCGCCCCCGGTGTAGACCGACTACTCTGGCCGGCCCTCTTGGCCGGTCTTCCTTTTGGCGGAACAGAATCCGTGAGCGGTTCAAGCAGCTCGGGGATCAGGGCGACTGAGACCTCGGCCGAGTGGTCGCGCTTGTCGTAGCTGACCTGCAGATCGAAGGCGGCGAAGAGGTCGAGCAGTTCGTCGGCGCTGTAGCTCGCAAGTGCTGCCGAGAGATCGGGCACCGAGAGGAGCGCCTCGAACTGCGCAGGCTCGGGCAGCACCGGCGCTGGGGCGGCTTCCAGTTCGGCGATCCGGGTCTCAACGAGCGCCCCACGCTGTCCTCGGGGCGCGGCCGAAGGGGTAGCGGCCTGTCCGCCCTAACGGCGATTCGGCGGCGACCCCGCCGGGTAGCCTCGCACCATGGAAACCGCCGGTAGAGTCCTGCTGGGTGTGGCGCTCGTCTTTGCCATCCTCGGCGTCAGCGCACTCGTACTCTCGAAGCTGGGAGTTGATCGGCTCCCGGCGACACTCACCTGGCGATCAGACAACGTGACTGTCTTCGTCCCTATCGGGCTAATGGTCGTGGCTTCGATCATCGGGACGATCGTTCTGAACATAGTCCTCCGCCGCTAGCACTGGTCGGCGCGAGGCGGCCAGGGGCTCACCGCTCTCGTTCAGATCAGCTCACCTCGTCAGGCGCACTACGTCAATGCGGTGGCCACCTCCGGAGTCTCGGCCGCGAGTGAGTGCGTCCGCGCGCCTACGCTGACCCGAGTGCCAGGGAGGGCGCAGGTGCGTAGCCAGTCGCGTGCTGCCGAGAGCACGATCGACAGCTTCTCTGGCCCCGATCCGTCCAGATTCATCGCGACCTCCCACGTTCCGTCAGCTAGCGGACTAGCTGTGACGCCCCGTTCGCCGAGTAGCTCGACAAGGACGAAGGCGTCTGCGGCGGTCGGTGAAGAGATGCGAACTTGCGACATGGCGGCAACCTCCTTTGGGCGTCGTTGCTTCCTCTTAGACGTGTTCTTCGGGCTCGACCGGAGCCCGGCGGATCGGATTATTGACGCCGACCGGCACCTTTCAAACCCAATCTCAGCGTCGAAAACTCGGAGGTTTGGATCGGTCTCCGGCGAGGAAATGTCCATGCGCTCTTCAGTCCAACTGTCTAGCGAGGAGGGGGTCACATGTCCAACTACGAGGACGGCCGCGGCGTCCAGGACGCGCCGCTCAGCCGGGATTCGGGAGGCGACACCGCGCGCTACGGTGGCGCGCCTCAGCAGATGCCGCCCTACGGCTACCAGCAGCAGTGGGTGATGCGGCCGAAGCGGGTCTATCCGATCGAGACGAAGCCGTTCTTCCTGACGAGCGAGTTCGTCGGCTCGGTGCTGGCGATCGCCGGGATCGCGATCACCGCCGCCGCATCTGACGCGTTCGGAGCCTGGCGGGCCTGGATCCTGATCACGGCGATCACGGTCGGCTACATGATCAGCCGCGGGATCGCCAAGTCAGGCACCCGCTCGCACGCGGACGATCCGCGCGAGCACTTCGACCTCCCGTGGGGTCGCGACCAGCAGCAGCACGATCACGACAGAAGCTAGAGACGGTGGTGCGGGGCTGGACGCGGTCTAGCCCCGCACTCCCAACCAAGGTTCTCGCAAGCACACGACTGCCAGACGCCGGCCGCAGTCAGAGTTCGCGTCGAGGTTCTGGCGGGCAAGAGTCGCGGACTCGCCCCGAGCGGACAGAGACCCCGCGGGACGGAGCTACAGGTGGCGACGCTCGTCGGAGCGGGCGAGCAGCCATCCGCCGACGACGAGTAGTGCGCCAAAGGCGAGGAAGGCGAGATCCCAGGCCAGTTCGTTGCCGGTCTCGCGGACGTGGTGGATGCCGAGGATGTGGTGATCCACGATGCCCTCGACGAGGTTGAAGCCGCCCCAGCCGACCAACATCCAGCCGATCAAGGCGCGGCCGCTGATCGCCCAACGCCAGTCGGCTGTGCGCCGCCACAGGATCCAGATGCCGACAGCGACGGCGATCCAGGTGGCGGCGTGGAACAGGCCGTCCCAGAGCGTATTCGTCTCCAACCAAGCCACCGTCGTCGCCGGGTAGTCGCCCTGGTCGGTGAGCATGTGGTGCCACTGGAGGATCTGATGGAGCACGATCCCATCGAGAAATCCGCCGAGGCCGATCCCGAGCAGGATCCCGGGAGCCCGCGGCCGGGTGATGGCTACCGGGGCCTCGTCGGGAACCGGCCGCGACTCGCGACCTGAGGTGCGTGTGCTCTCCATACGTCTGTCTCTCGGGAAGCGCTGCCGCTAACAGCGAGTGGATCGCCTCAGCTACTCGTCCGGGTATGGGTCGTCCTTGCTGTCGCCGCCGCTGCGCGGCTGCCAGGCGTAGGGGCCTTCGCAGTTCGGGCAGGGCGGCATCGACTGGACGGACTGCACCTGCAGCTGGTAGCCGCAGTTCGCGCACTCATACGTTCCGCTCGACGCATCACTGCCGACAGGGATCGGGTTCGCCATGACTCCTCCTCGCTTGGACGTGGGAGGCAGTTCCCGCCCGGCGGCCACGCCTAACCGAGAATCTGCTTCTGAGGCGGCTGCGTCGCACGGGTCGGACGCGGTTCGCGCAGGCAAGGAGTTGTCGGTCTGGGTCACTTCGTCAGCGTAAAGCGATCATCGCCGCGGCGCTCGACGCGACTGACAAGGACGTCTCGATCGGCGGCGCCGGCCTGTCGTCGGTGGCGGCACGCCGTTCCTGCCACCGGTCGGCGACGACATCCCGTTGGACCTGATCGAGACCAGGACGTTCGGCACGCGGGTGGTCTACGAGCGCTGCGGGCGCGCCCGCGACGACTCGCGCGTCGCCTCCTGAGCGTCAGGACGCCGGGAGGTAGGTGAGGAGGACCACCCCGGAGTCGAACCGCTTCACATCGTCGAGCTCCATCCGGATGGTTCCCCGGTCGCCGAGCACGTGGACGTTCCCCTGGCCCCAGACGAGCGGGTTCACGTAGATCTCGTACTCGTCGATCAGATCCCTCTCGGCCAGGGCGTAGGCGAACTCGCCACTCCCGTGCATGAACAGGTCGCCCTCGACCTCGTCCTTCAGCCTCGGGATCGCGTCCTCGAGGTCCCCCTCGAGGAGGGTCGCGTTCCACTCGAGCTCTCCGGACAGGGACGTGGACCCGACGTACTTCGGCAGCGGGTTGACCATCTCCGCCCACTTGCCCGTCTGGCTCGGCCAGTATCCCGCGAGCCCCTCGTAGGTCTTGCGGCCCAACACGAGCCCGCTCGATCGCGCCTGGCGCTCGAACGAGTACTCGCCGTGGTCTCCGTCCGGCTGCACCCACTCGCCGACCGGGTCGACGACGCCGTCGAGGGTGGCCTGTGTGGTCGCGATCAGCTTTCCCATCTCACGCTCCTTTGGTCACGAAAGCTCGCTCGAGCTTGACGGACTCGGACGTTCCGTGCGCGGCATCTGGTCTAGGCTGCCCGGCGTGGACGAGCGCGAACGCCGGCTGGCGCAGAACGAGGCGCTCTTTCGAGAGGTGAACGAGCGGGTCGAGGCCGTCGCGCACCAGCTCGGCCCGGACGTCCCGTACGAGTTCGTCTGTGAGTGCGCGAACGCCGACTGCACCTACCGCGTCGCGCTCCCGCTTCGCGTCTACGAGACGATTCGCTCGGATCCGAAGCAGTTCGTCGTGCTCCCGCTGCACTACACGCCTGAAGTCGAGAACCTGGTCGCCGAGGAAGACTCCTACTGGCTCGTTCGCAAGACGGGCGAGGCGGGTGACTACGTCGAGCAGCTCGACCCACGCAGTGGATAGACGCGCCGAAGCGCTCCGAACTCAGCGCATCGCCTCGATCAGGACCGCGAGGGCGATGCCGGCTGCGAGCAGCCAGAGGAGCCGCGTCGCCGAGATGCGCGGCCGGCGACGCTTTCGTCCCGGCTCGAGGTAGCGCACTACGCGTTCGGATCCGTCGCGCGTGCGATCGCGGCGGGGATTCCCGGATCTTTTCGCACGGTCCAGTAGACGTCGTTCTTGTCGATGACCGTCTCGGTCTCCGGCAGATCGTGCCCCGGCTTGACGACGAACAGTGCCGAATCAGCGCGAATCTCGGCGTAGGCGTCGGTCGTGATCTCGAACTGATCCGTGCAGCTACGGGCGCCGCACTCGCACACCACCTTGATCGTGCCCGTCGTCGTCGAGAGCGTGGCGGTCAGCTCGCGAACCTGCTCGTTCACGCTGCGGAAGATCGCCTCGTTCTCTCCGATGCGACGCTTGCGTTCGTTCATGTCTCGCTCCGGGCGTCGAGTCCCGTCGCGACCTCGGCGGCGACGCCCAGCTTCTCGACGACTGCGAAGCGGTCGTTCCGATCGACGACCCTGGCCCAGCTCTCGGCTCCCTCGTGGCCGGGCACGGTCGCGAACCGGACGGGATCCTTGCGCAGGGCCTCGTACTCGACGGACGTCATCCGGACGATCTCGGTGCACGTGACGTCGGCGCACTCGCAGAGAAAGGGCAGCGGACCGTCGATCTGATCGTTCATCGACTGGACGTAGCTCTCGATTCGTTCGTTCGCCTCGCGAAAGATGGCGTCGTTTCGCGCCATCTGCTCCGCTGCGCGAGCTACGTGTTCTGGTTGCGCCATCGCCACGGGCAGATCACCCGCAGGACCTCATCCGAAACCACGTCGATGGATCGGCCCGCCGTCGGGGCGCCATCGTTTAGGCCGGCCGCGGACGGGCACCATGAATGACGAGGGTCGGTTGCTGGGGTCGACCGACGGGGTCGAGAACGAGTGCCGTTCGCGCGGGTCGAAGGCTGCCGCGCGGGTCCGTTCTCCAGTCCGCGCGTCCCCGCGATCGTCAACCGTGAACAAGCCACCGAGGAGGGGTCTCTCCATGATTCGCCGCATCGATCGAATTCAGACCGAGTTGCCGCCGCCATCCGACCCGGATCCGGCCGGCGCCGCCGCCGTCCAGGAGCTCCTGGGCGGGAAGTTCGGCGAAATGTCCACGTTCCTGAACTACACGTTCCAGTCGTTCAACTTCCGCAACAAGCAGGGCGCACGCCCGTTCTACGACCTGGTTGCGAACATCGCGGCCGAGGAGTTCGGCCACGTCGAGCTGGTTGCGAAGACGATCAACACCATGCTCACCGGCGCGACGCCGACGACGACGACGAACGGCCGCGGGCCGGGCAGCCCGCTCGAGCCGATGCTGGGGATCGGCAACCCGCATCACTTCCTCGCCGGCGGCCAGGGCGCTCTGCCGCAGAACTCCCAGGGTCGCCCCTGGGACGGCGACTACGTGTTCTCCTCCGGCGACCTCGTCGAGGACCTGACCCACAACTTCTTCCTCGAGACGGGTGCCAGGAACGGGAAGCTCAAGGTCTACGAGATGGTCGAGCATCCGGCGGCGCGCGCGCTCACCGGCTTCCTGCTCGTCCGCGGTGGCGTCCATCAGGTCGCCTACGCACGCGCGATCGAGCTCCTCACCGGAGCCGACCTGATGAAGATGTTCCCGGCCCCGCGGATCCCGACCGACAAGATCCCGGAGTGCAAGCCCCACATCAAGCGGGGCGAGCACCTGAAGCTCTACCGGTTCTCCCCAAGCGACTATCTCGAGCTTGCAGCCGTGTTCAAGGGGCCGCATCCGGAGACGGGAGAGGAACTGGAAGTCGTCGAAGAGGCACCGGAAGGTGTGCCCGCGTACGACCTCCCCTCGCAGCCCGCCGTCTTCGCACCCGACTACGCCCCCGAGGAGATCGCGGCGATCGCCGAGAAGCTCCGCAAGCAGGCGGGTCTCTCGAAGAGCCCGTCGGGCGAGGTCGCCAACGGAAAGGGCTCGGCGACGGCGAGCAAGCCACGTCGAGCGGCCCGCAAGCCGAAGGCAGCCGCGAAGAAGTAGCGGTGCGCTCGTCACGAAGCAGACATCTGACACCGAAGGAGCGATGAGCATGGGTTCACTGAACGATCAGGTTGTGAAGCACATCGACGAGGCGATTGCGATGGAGGAGAACGTCAAGCGGATGCTCGACGGGATGATCCAGACGACCGACGACCCGGGCGTGATCGACCTGCTCGAGCAGCACAAGGTCCAGACCGAGCAGCACTCACAGCGGCTGCGCGCGCGCCTCGAGGCGCACGGCGCTTCGCCGTCGATGGTTCGCGAGGCAACAGGCATCCTCGGTGCGCTCGCGAAGCTGCCGCTCGACATGGTCCGAGGCGAGAAGGCCGGGCGCAACGCACGCGACGGCTACGCGACCGAGCACATGGAGATCGCGTCGTACCAGCTCCTCGAGCGGATCGCGACCCGAGCCGGCGACGAGGAGACCGCCGAAGTCGCCCGACTGAACCGTGCCGACGAGGAGGCGATGGCGCGAAAGCTCGACGAGCACTGGGATCACTTCGCCGAGCTCTCGCTCCGCGAGGAGGGCGTCACCGTTTGACGCGGATTCGATCGGAAAGACAAGTCCGTCCAACAACACGGGAAGGGGTCTTATATGGCTGGTATGAGCAATCCGCGCGAGCTGTTCCTGCACGAGCTCGGTGATGTGCTCTACGCCGAGAACGTCCTGGTGAAGGCGCTGCCGAAGCTGGCGGAGGAAGCGTCCGACGAGGAGCTGCAGCTCGGCTTCGAGGAGCACCTCGAAGAGACGCGTCAGCACGTGAAGAACATCGAGCAGGCCTTCGAGCAGCTCGGCGAAGAGCCGAGTGCCGAGAAGTGTCCCGGCATCGACGGGATCAAGAAGGAGCACGACGACTTCGTCTCCAAGGAGTCGCCGTCGCAGGACGTGCTCGACTCGTTCCTGACGGGAGCGGGTGCGCGCACCGAGCACTACGAGATCGCCGCCTACGAGGGTCTCGTCGCGATGGCAGAGGCGATGGGCGAGAGCGAGGTCGCCGACTTGCTCACGCAGAACCTCGAGCAGGAGAAGGTCGCGCTCGAGAAGCTGCAGACGATCGGCAAGCGGCTGGCGCAGGCGGGCGCGAAGCAGCAGACCCGCGCCTAGGGTCGCAGGCTCCGAAGGACGGGCCGCTCGCGCGCGGCCCGTTCTTCGATTTGGCTGCTTAAAGTCCCGGTATGGCCGCCACGTTCGAGCAGACACGCGTGCGGCGGCTGGGGAACTCGCTGGTCGGGCCGCTCGCCCGGCTGGGGCTCGCAGGCCGGAGGACGCACGTGCTCACGGTGCCGGGACGGAAGACCGGCAGACCGCGGTCGACGCCCGTGCAAGTCCTGTTCCTCGACGGGGAGCGCTGGCTCGTCGCCCCCTATGGCGAGGGCGACTGGGTCAAGAACGCGCGCGCGGCGGGTGCGGTCGAGCTGACGCGGGCACGGAAGACGGAGCGCGTCCGGGTCGACGAGGTCGGGCCGGAGGAGGCGGCGCCCGTGCTGCGGGAGTACCTGCGCCACACGCCGATCGTGAAGCGCTACTTCGACGCGACGGCGGACTCGCCCCTCGAGGCGTTCGCGGCCGAGGCGACGCGCCACCCTGTCTTCAGGGCCAGCGCCGGCTGAGTCGCGTGGAAAGCGTTGAGGTCCCGAGAATGCCCGCGGCGGCAGTCGATCAGGAGCACGGGGTCACGCCGCGCGAGCTCTTCTTCGACCTCGTCTTCGTGTTCGCGTTCACGCAGGTCGCGACGTTGCTCGCCGACGACCCGACGTTCGGAGGGATCGGCCGCGGCGTGCTCGTGCTGGGCGCCCTCTGGTGGGCCTGGACGGCCTACGCCTGGCTGACGAACACCGTCGACCCCGAGGAGGGCGTCGTCGGGGCCGCACTCCTCGTCGCCCCTGATCGCGATGTTCGTCGCTGCACTCGTGGTGCCGGGTGTGTTCGACGGCGACGGCGTGCTCTTCGGCGCCGCCTTCCTCGTCGTCTGTGCGATGCACATCGCGCTCTACGCTCTCGCCGGACGCGGGAACCGCGACCTGCTCGGCGCCGTGCTCCGGCTGGCCCCGTGGACGCTGCTCGGCGCCGGCCTGATCCTCGTGGCCGGCTTCACGGACGGCGCACGCACCTGGCTCTGGATCGCCGCGCTGGCGTGCACCTACGTCGGCGCGTTCCTGAGCGGATCGACGGGCTGGCGACTGCACCCGTCGCACCTGGCAGAGCGGTACGGCCTCGTGCTGATCATCGCGCTCGGCGAGGCGTTCATCGCGATCGGGATCGGCGCGACCGGGATCGGCATCGGAGTCGGCGAAGTCGTGGCCGCGGTCCTCGGGCTCCTCGTCGCCACCTCGTTCTGGCTCGCGTACTTCGACTTCTTCTCGATCCGCGGCGAGCGCATGCTCAGCGAGCTCCAGGGCGCCGAACGTGTGGCGCTCGCCCGCGACGTCTACGCCTATGCGCACCTCCCGATGATCGTCGGCATCGTGCTCTTCGCGTTCGCGATGAAGAACATCGTCGCGCACGTCGGCGAGGAGCTCGACTCCGTCGTGGCCTTCGCGCTCTGCGGCGGGAGCGCGCTCTACCTGCTCACGTACTCGGCGATTCGATCGCGGATCGAACGGCGGTTGAAGCTGAGCCGCGGCCGCTTCGTGGCTGCATTCGTGCTCTTGCTCGTGCTCCCGCTCGCGACCGCGACTCCGGCGCTGGCCGCGCTGGCGCTCGTCACCGCCGTCTGGCTGGCGCTCCACGTGTACGAGCTCGTCTGGTGGCGCGACGCGCGCGCGGAGTCGCGCTCGGCGCTCACGTCCGATCACGCGGCTTGACTCCTCGAAGTGGGAGGCACAGGATCGGCTTGTGACGATCGTCTCAACCTCCGCGCCGGCCGAGCGGCGGCTCTCGCCGACGCTGCGCCGGGTCCTGATCCTCGCCCCGCCGCTCGTCGTCGCCGTCTACGAGATCTTCCACCCCAACCCCGATGTGACCGCCACCGCGGTGATGGAGGTGGCCGGCTGGTTCGCCCTCTTCCACGCGATCCAACTCGTCCTGTTCCCGTTCCTCGTGCTCTCGATGGCCCTGCTGGCGCAGAACCTCGGCGTGCTCGGACACTGGGTCACGCGTCTCGGGCTCGTGCTCGTTCTGGTCTTCTTCAGCGCCTACGACGCGATCGCGGGGATCGCGACCGGCCTCGCCATGCGTGCGGCGAGGGACCTTCCCGTCGCGGAGCAGAACGCGATCTTCGAGATCGTCAAGGACTGGCCCGGCTTCGATCCCGCCGTCTTCGCGATCGGAGCGGTTGCCGTGATCGGGATGGTGCTGGCGCTCGCCATGCTGACGATCGGCGCTCGCCGCCTCGATGTCGGCCGCGGGCCTGTGATCCTGCTCGGCGTGTCGACGGTCGTGGCGCTCGGGGGCCATCCCTTCCCGTTCGGGACGGTCGCCTTCGGCTGCCTCTTCCTCGCCGCGCTGTGGCTCGACCGCCTCGGCTACGGCCGCAATCCGGTCGTGTAGCTTCGGCGTAGCTTCGAAGAAGACAGGATGGGGGTGGCGTCATGACGGAGCTGCAGCGCTATCTGGCGGAAGAGGTCGCCGAGGATCACGCGGACGGGCTGATCTCGCGGCGGGAGGCGTTACGTCGGCTCGGATTTCTCGGGCTCGGCGGCGCGGCGGCTGCTTCGCTGCTCGCGGGGTTTCTCGCCGAGGCGGCGAAGGCGACGATGCGCGCCCCGTCGCGCGCGCCCGCGGCAATCAGCCCGACCGCGGAGGACGTCCTCGTCGCCGCACGGCCGACCCGCGAGATCGTGTTCAAGGGGCCAGGGGACCGGAAGCTGATGGGCTCGTGGGCAGCGGCGGCGAAGCCTCGCGGCGGCGTGCTCGTGATCCACGAGAACCGGGGGCTCAACGACTCGATCCGCGCCATCGCCGGGCGGCTGGCGGGGAGCGGCTACTCCGCACTCGCGATCGACCTGCTCTCGGCCGAAGGCGGCACCGGCTCGTTCGAGGACGAGTTCGAAGCGATGTCCGCGCTGGGAGCGGCTCCCGAGTCGCGCCTGATCGCCGACCTGAAGGCCGGGGTGACGGAGGTTCGCCGGCGGCTGCCGCAGAAGAAGGTGGCGGCGATCGGGTTCTGCTTCGGCGGCGGGATGACGTGGCGGCTGCTCGCCGCGAGGGAGTCACGCCTGGCGGCGGCGGTGCCGTTCTACGGGCCGTTCCCCGAGGGCGGCAGTCTCGCGGGGTCGAAGGCGGCCGTGCTGGGGATCTACGCCGAGCTCGACTCGAGGGTGAACGCCAGCCGTGCGGCTGCGCGCGCTGCACTTCGCCGGGCCGAGCTTCGGCATCAGATCGTCACGTACCCGGGTGTCGACCACGCGTTCTTCAACCCCACGAGCTCACGGCACGACGCGGCGGCGGCAGCGGCCGCCTACCGCCGGATGCTGGCCTGGTTCGGGACGCACGTTGCGAGCGCGTAGCGTCCTCCCGCTCTGCCTGGTCGTCCTCTCGATCGTCTCCGGCGCCGCGGCCGGCGGCACGACCTCGACGGCGCTGACCGTCCGTGAGTACCCGGTCCCGCCCGGAAGCCGGCCCCATGACGTTGCTCCCGCGCGAGACGGAGGAGTCTGGTACACCGCCCAGGGATCGGGCGAGCTGGGCTGGCTCGATCCGAAGAGCGGCCGCACTCGGCACGTTCGGCTCGGGGACG
>Ga0190270_10000805_pt1 | contig 14061 bp, 13 predicted proteins | sample Popmic320T_FD_133748 | JGI IMG/M metagenome (GOLD analysis project Ga0190270, IMG submission 133748) | Populus adjacent soil microbial communities from riparian zone of Weber River, Utah, USA - 320 T | ecosystem: Environmental > Terrestrial > Soil > Riparian zone | place: USA: Utah | collected... | reverse complement strand
GCGCCTCGAGGAGCTGGGCCGGAACGGCGACTTCGCCAGCGCCAGGTACTCCGTCGTTCGAGACGCGTAGCCGGCCCGTTTACAACGCCGGCCCTCGAGGAGGCGAGCGGGACGGGTGGGAGCTCGCGTTCTGGGTCGGCGTCGGCATCGCAATCGCCGCGGTAGCTACGACTCTCGTCGTGCTCCGGGGTCCTGACGTTCGTCCCGAGCGAGCCCGCCGCTTGTCGCCTGCGCCTTCGCCCTCGTCGTCAACCAGGTAACGAAAGGAGAGCAAGACATGTCATACGGAATCCTCATCCTCAGGCTCGTTCTCGGAGCGATCATGGCGGCCCACGGCTCGCAGAAGCTGTTCGGCTGGTTCGGCGGGGGCGGGCCGCGCGGGACGGCGAAGTCATTTGCCCAGCTCGGCTACCGCGCGCCGCTGCTCATGGCGCTCGGAGCCGGGCTCGCGGAGCTCGGCGGCGGCCTTCTGATCGCACTCGGGCTGCTGACGCCGCTGGCGGCGGCGGCAATCGCGATCGTGATGCTGAACGCGATCGTCACCGTGCACTGGCGCAACGGCTTCTTCACCGCCGCGGGTGGCTACGAGTTCAACCTCCTGGTCTTCACCGCGGCGGTCGCGACCGCGGCTACGGGGCCGGGCCGGTTCTCGCTCGACAACCTCTACGGCTGGGCCGACAACATCAGCGGCCTCTGGTGGGGCGCCGGCGTCGCCGGCGTAGCCGTGATCGTCTCGGCTCTTACGCTGACGGTGGGGCGAGGCGCATGGATGGGCCGCGGTCGCGAAGACGCGCGGCCTGCTTCGCCAGGTACCGTCGCTCGGTGAGGTTCGTCGTCCGGCTCGCCGCGATGCGGTAGTGCGCCAGCGCACCCTCGGTGTCACCGGCCATCTCCAGGAGGTGCGCCCGGACCGCGTCGAGCCGGTAATGGCCGGCCAGGCGTGCATCGACGTCGTCGAGGAGGGCCAGGCCCGCGTCAGGGCCCTCGGCCATGGCGACCGCGACGGCTCGGTTGAGCGTGACGATCGGGTTGCCGGTGATCTTCTCCAGCAGCCCGTACAGGGCGAGGATCTGAGGCCAGTCGGTGTCGTCTGCCGTCCGGGCCCGGTCGTGGAGGGCCGCGATCGCTGCTTGGATCCGGTACTCGCCGACCGGCTCTTTGCCCATCGCGCTGTCGAGCAGCGCAACGCCTTCGGCGATCAGCTGTTGATCCCACAGGTTTCTGTCCTGCGCGGCCAGCGGGATCAGCTCTCCGTCGGCGTCGGTTCGAGCGGGTCGCCTCGCATCGATGAGGAGCATGAGGGCCAGCAGGCCGGCGACCTCGCCGTCCTCGGGGAGCAGCCGGTGCACCATCCTCGTCAGCCGGATCGCCTCTTCGGCGAGCTCGACTCGCTGCAGCTCGGCACCGGTGCTGCCGGCGTATCCCTCGTTGAAGATCAGGTAGAGCACGCGCAGGACCGATCGCAGTCGCGCGGCCCGCTCCTCTGGCGTCGGCATCCGGAACGGCTCGCCGGAGGCCCTGATTCGCCTCTTCGCTCTGCTGATGCGCTGCGCCATGGTCGCCTCGTCCACGAGAAACGCGTTCGCGATCTCGGCCGTCGTCAGCCCGCCGACCGCCCGGAGCGTGAGCGCGATCGCTGAAGCGGGCGTCAGCGACGGATGGCAGCACATGAACAGCACGAGCAGGGTGTCGTCTTGCTCTGGGACCTCTTGTCCTCGGACGACCTGCTGCGCTGCGAGCGACTCCCGGTCTCTGCGGGACCGCTCGCTCCGCCACTGGTCGATCAGCCGCCGCGTCGCGGTCTGAACCAGCCAGCCGCGCGGTTCCTCCGGAGTGCCGTCCCGCGGCCAGCGCTGGGCGGCGGTGATCAGTGCCTCCTGAACCGCGTCCTCGGCCGCGGTGAAGTCGCCGTACCTGCGAACGAGGATGCCGAGGACCTGCGGCGCCAGCTCGCGCAGCAGGTCCTCGACACCAGACGCGGTCGTCAGCGCTCGCCGCCCGCGGTCTGCAGGTAGGCCTCCATCTCGGCGGCGTCGGCCGGGCCCTGCTCCATCACCTGGCGCAGTTGGATGGGCTGCTGCGTCGCGACACCGTCGGGACCCGGCACGGCCGAGAGTTTCGCCGCGATCTCGATCGCCCGCTCCTCCGACTCCACGTCGATGATCTGGAAGCCGGCCAGCCACTCTTTGAACTCCTGGAACGGCCCGTCGGTGACCACCGGCGCGTTCACGCCGTCGGAGGTCACGACCTTGGCGAGGTCCGGCCCGACGAGGATCTCGGAGGCGACGCGCTCACCGCTGTCGAGAAGCTCCTTGGCGAGAGCCCCGTAGTAGTCGAGGTGCGCCTCGATCTCCTCCGGCTTCCACTCCTCCATCGGCGTCTCGACGACGCCGGGCTCGAACGTGACTCCAAGTAGGTATCTGGTCATCTCGCTCCTCCTTCTTTGCCTGCACTACAACTTGGCAGGTTCACCCTTTGAACGGAGCAGGGAGCCGGTTCTCGACATCGTGAAGACCGCCGAGGCGGCCTAGGACGAGGCCGCGGCCGAAACCGGCGCGACGGTTTCCTCCTGGGGCGGCGCCGGTCCCCTCCGCCGAAGCAGGAACGCGGCCAGGATCGCCGTGGCCAGCGCGACGGCCGCGCCCGTGAATGCCGCAACCTGCATTCCCTGCGTGAAGGCCTCCCGGGCGGCGTCGAGCAAGGGCTCGCCCAGCTCTCCGGGAAGGCTCTCCACGGCCTGCGTCGCTCCCCCGAGCGTGTCCTTCGAGGTCTCGGACGCCTCGAGCGGCACACCACTCGGTACGGCTTCGGCGATCTCGTTCCGGTAGACGGCGATGCCGATGCTTCCGAGCACAGCGATGCCAAGTGCGCCGCCGAGCTCGGCTCCGGTCTCGGAGATCCCCGATGCGACGCCGGCTCGCTCGGGCGGCACGGAGCCGACGACCAGGTCGGTTCCGAGCGTGACCGGCGGCGCGACCCCCAAAGCGATGACGACCGAGCTGGTCACCACCAACGCCACGCTCGACCCTGCGTCGGCCTGAGCGAGCAGCGCGAGGCCCGCCGCGGTGAGCACGAGGCCTCCCGCGACGACGTACGCCGGTCGAACGACGCGCACGAGAACCGGCGCGAGCATCGATCCGGCGATGAACCCGCCCGAGGAAGGAACCGTCCACAGCCCTGCTTCGAGCGGCGAGTAGCCCAGCACGAGCTGCAGGTACTGGGCGATGAAGAGAAAGATCCCGAACACGATCGCGATGCTCAAGGTGTTCGCGGCGAGCGACGCGCTGAAGACACTGCTCCGGAACAGCCGCATGTCGATGAGAGGGTCGGCGAGCGTCCGTTGCCGGCGCACGAAGAGAAAACCGACCAGGAGACCGAAGGCAATCGAGAGCAGCGGCGTCTGGCCGAGACCGCTCTCGGCCAGGTCCTTCAGCCCGTAGACCACCGCGAGCACTGCGACGACCGAGAGGCCGGCGCTGAGTAGATCGAGACGGCCGGCGGCGGGATCGCGAAACTCAGGCAGCAGCCTCGGGCCGATGACGAGCAGCAGGCACATCACCGGCACAGCGAGGAGGAATACCGAGCCCCACCAGAAGAACTCGAGCAGCACTCCGCCCAGCAGCGGCCCGAGGGCGGCGCCGACCGAGAAGCTCGTCGCCCACACGCCGATGGCGAATGTGCGTTGTCCCGGGTCGAGGAACATGTTCCTGATCAGGGACAGGGTCGAGGGGGCCAGCGTTGCCGCAGCGACACCGAGCAGCGCGCGCGTCACGATCAGCATCTCGACGCTCGTCGAGAAGGCCGCGAGAGTCGAGGCGACGCCGAACGATGCGGCCCCGATGAGGAGTAGGCGCCGCCGCCCGACCCGGTCTCCGAGGGTTCCCATCGTGATCAAGAACCCGGCCAGGAAGAAGCCGTAGATGTCCGTGATCCAAAGCAGCTCCGTGCTCGAAGGCTCGAGCTCCGCGGTGAGCGAGGGCACCGCGAGATAGAGAACCGTCAGGTCCATCGAGTAGAGGAGGCAGGGAAGCGCGATCACGGCGAGGCCGATCCACTCGCGACGTCCTGCCCTCGGCCACTCGGCCGTGCTCGCGCTATCGGTCATGGCATCGCTATTTGCATGGGGTCCCTAAGAGACCGCGGGCGGAGCCAGAATCCATCGGTGCCACGCGATCCGCTCGGAGCTCCCGACGAGAACCGACGGCTGATCGACGCGTGCGCATCGACGTGGATCAGCTGCGTGAGCGCGTCCAGGTCGTAGCTCTCGAACGCCTGGACGTAACGAGCGAGGAGTTTCGCGTCGACCCCGTCCGCGGAGATCGACGTCTCGGCGCTCAGGTCCATCGCCGCAAGCGTCGCGCGAGCCCGCTGCAGTGCGCTCGTGACGGACGCGACGCTCGTTTCGAGGAGCTCGGCGACCTCGGACGCCCGCCAGCGCAGCACCTCGCAGAGAATCAAGACTGCGCGTTGCCTCGGCCGGAGATGCCGCAGGGCGGCAATGACGGCGAGCCGAACCGCCTCGCGCGTGTCCGCGACTGCGGCCGGATCTGCCTCTGGAACGATGCGATCGTCGGGCGGCTCCGTCCAGAAAGCTCGCGGGAGGCTGTTCACGTTGTCGGCAGTCGGCTCGCTCGCCCGGGCGAGATCGATCGGAAGCGCCCGGCGCTTCCGCCCCTCGAGGATGTCCAGGCAGACGTTCCTAGCGATGCTGTACAGCCAGGACCGCAGCGACCCCCGCCCCTCGAACTGGTCGAAGCCCCGCAGCGCGCGGATGAACGTCTCCTGAACCGCGTCTTCGGCATCGGGCGAGCCAAGCATCCGGTTGCAGAAGCACGTGAGCTCCACGCGATACTTCTCGAGCTCCTCCACCGGCGCGCTCACGCTTTGCTCTCGGATGGTCATGCCTCTCGAGGCTGGAGGGCGAACCGATTTCCCTCGTTGTCCTGGAACATCGACCACCAGCCGAAGCTCTGCTCGACCGGCGGCTGCGGGAACTCGACTCCGCGGGCGCGGAGCTCGTCGTACGTGCGCGACAAGTCGTCGCAGTAGAAGAAGATGTTCGAGGTCGGCAGCTCTTCCGGGCTGACCGGTGGCTCGCCTTGCCGGAGGGCGAGTACGAGGATCGTGCTCTCATCAGGCGTCCTTACCTCGAGCCAGCGCTCCTCGCCGTAGGACACGTCCTGCGCGACCTCGAAGCCGACCGCGTCCGTCCAGAAGCGCAACGCCCGATCCTGATCCTCGACCTCGACGACGAGCTTCTGCACACCCTTGATCACGGTCGGCACTCCCTTCTGAGTACAAGACACGATCGCCGGAGGCGCGGTCAGGCGACCACAGATTCGCCCAGCGACGAAGGGTTGATCCTCAGCCCGGCCGCTCCACCCGTGGTCGGAGTGCCATTCGTGCCCGCGGGCCGATGCGCAGCCTGTCCGTCGACCGCTACCTTCGGTGGTATGAGCGGCACTCCAGTCGAGGTCTCGAGCACTCGCCTGCCCCTCTCGTCCGCCTCGGGGCCCTTGCAGCCCGAGCGGAGTGCGGTCACGTTCGTCTTCTCGATCGACGCCGTCCTGCACGTACGGTTCGGGGTCTCTCCGCTGGGGGAGGTTGCGCAGGTTGCGCGGGCAATCGGCTCTCCAGTGCGGGGCACCTCCCACTTCGCGTGGCTCAGGCAGCAACGCACCGCGTTGCAGCGGCTCACCAGGGAGCACGATCTGTCGCTGCTCCTGGCGCTCCTGCCGGAGCGTGGCTACATGCCCGACTTCCTCACTCCGCCGCCTGCGACGGCCCTGGCAGACATCGACGAAGAGCTCACGCGGATCTGGCAGGTGCCGAAGCGGGAGGCTCGGGCGCAGATCGAGCGAGCGGTGGCGGGGCGGCAGCCGGACGGCAACACGCTGCGGGTGCTGCGCTCGGCCGACGCGCCGAGCCGGCTCGCCGACGTGCTGGCCGCGGTCTGGCACATTCTGCTCGAGCCGGCCTGGCCAACAGTGCGAGAGATCCTCGAGCGCGACGTCGCCTACCGTGCGCGGCGCCTGGCCGAGGGAGGGCTTGCCCGACTGTTCGAAGATCTTGCGCCGGTCGTCTCGCTCCACGGGCACGAGTTGCGCGTTCGGCAGCGCACGAACGCGACGATCGAGCTCGGCGAGAACGGGCTGCTGCTCAGCCCCTCGGCCTTCGTCGCCCCTCGCGTGGCGACGATGCACGAACCACCGGTCCTCCTCTACCCCGCCCGCGGCACGGCCGCGCTTCTCGGCCGGGAACGGGCCGACATCGGGCCCGGCCTATCCCGCCTGATCGGCCCGACTCGCGCCGAGATCCTCGGGCTGCTCGACGAGCCCGCGACGACGACGACGCTGGCCCATCGCCTGAGTCGATCACCCGGCAACATCGCCGATCACCTCGCAGTGCTCCGCAGGGCGGGGCTCGTCATGCGCCGACGCACCGGCCGGCAAGTGCTCTACTGGCGCACTCCACTCGGTCAGGCGACGGTCGGCCGCGAGATCTCACAGACCTCGTAAGTTCGCGACCACCGGCTGCCGCGCGTGTCCGTTGACGGAAGTTGCAACGAGCACGACCTTTCGCGGTGCGACGAATCCTTTGGTGCTCCCCCAGGGGCGCTGCGACCGTTCCAGGAGTGTGAGACTCTAGGGAGGAACTTAGGCTGAGGAAGCTCGACGCTCTCATCGAAACGCGCTCATGAGGCTTTCGACCAAAACCCTCGCCTTGGCAAGCGCCAAGCATCCGTGGCGGACGATCGGCGCCTGGATCGTCGTCACGGTGCTCGCAGTAGTCACGATCGTGACGCTGCTCGGTGGGAGCCTCACGACCGAGGGCGCTCCCACGAACAACCCGGAGTCGGAGCGCGCCAAGGACGTACAGGCAGCCGCTTTCCCGCCGGATGCTTCGACGGCGGTCAGCGACATCGTGGTCATCCGCTCCGACGAGTACACGGTCGACGCGCCGCAGTTCGAGTCCTTCGTCCGGAGCTTCGTCGAAGACGAGGAAATCTCCGCGCTCGCCGCGGCTCGCACCTATCTCGACGGCGAGAGTGGGGGGCTTGTCTCGGAGGACCGTCACGCGACCATCATCCCGCTCGCGATCGTCGACGAGGACGAGACGGAGGCGCTCGTCGAGAAGGTGGAGGCGCTCGACGAGGAGGGCGTGTTCGCCGTGTCGGTGACAGGCGATGAGACGCTCGACCACGACTTCAACCTCCTCTCGCAGGAGGACCTCGAGAACGGGGAGCTCAAGTTCGGGCTTCCGGCCGCGCTCATCATCTTGTTGCTCGTCTTCGGCGCGGTCGTTGCCGGGCTCGTGCCGCTCCTGATGGCGATCGTCGCGATCGTCGTCGCTCTCGGCCTGAGCACGCTGCTCGCGCAGTACTTCGAGCTCTCCGTCTTCCTCGTCAACATGCTCACGGGGATGGGGCTCGCGCTCGGGATCGACTACTCCCTCTTCGTCGTCTCGCGTTACCGCGAGGAACGCGGCCAGGAAAGGGACGAGCTCGCGGCGATCGAGGCCTCGGGTGCGACTGCCAGTCGGGCAGTGCTCTTCAGCGGCAGCGTGTTCGTCATCGCCATGTTCGGGATGCTGATCGTCCCGAACTCGATCATGCGCAGCCTCGCGGTCGGCGCGATCCTCGTCGGCATCGTCTCCGTGGTTGCGGCACTCACGCTCCTACCGGCGCTCCTCGGTCTCCTCGGCGACAAGGTCAACGCTCTGCGCATCCCCATCGTCGGACGCGGCTCGTACCAGGCTTCCAACCCGGAAGGGCGGTTCTGGGGTCGGATCATTCGGCGGGTCCTGCGCCGTCCCGGGCTGAGTCTCGCGCTCTCGACCGGCCTCTTGCTCGCGCTCGCCCTCCCGGTGTTCAGGATGGACATCGGCACGAGCGGTGTCTCCGCGCTCCCCGACCGCTTCGTCTCCAAGCAGGGGTTCGAGGCGCTCGCGCGCGACTTCCCGGGGCTGACGACGGATCCGGCCGAGATCGTCGTTTCGAACGCCTCCGGCGCGGACGTCGAGCGGGCGCTCGCAAAGCTGCGGACGACCCTTGCCGCCGATCCACGCTTCGGCGCGGGCGAGCTCGAGCGCTCGGCGGACGGCGAGGTCGCGCTCCTCTCCGTCGCGGTCGCAGGCGATCCGTCCGCGACCGAGGCCACAAACGCAGTCCGCGAGCTCCGCTCGGAGGTCGTCCCGGAAGCGTTCCAGGGAACGGACGCCGAGGCACTCGTCGGCGGCCAGAGCTCGGAGGACATCGACTACTTCGACTCCGTCATCGACCCCGCTCCCTATGTGATCGCCTTCGTGCTCCTGCTGACGTTCGTTCTGCTGACCGTCGTCTTCCGCTCGATCGTCGTTGCCGGGACGGCCGTCGCCCTGAACCTGCTCTCGGTCGGCGCCGCCTACGGCCTGCTCGTGCTCGTCTTCCAGGAGGGCGTCGGCGGCGGTCTGCTCGGCTTCCAGCAGACGGACACGATCGAGGCCTGGGTGCCGCTCTTCCTCTTCTCGGTCCTCTTCGGTCTCTCGATGGATTACCAGGTCTTCCTGCTCAGCCGGATCCGAGAGCGCTTCGACCAGTCACGGGACACGACGGACGCGGTCACATTCGGCGTCGGCTCGACCGCGCGCATCATCACCGGCGCCGCGCTCATCATCGTCGCCGTCTTCTCCGGCTTCGCCCGCGGCGACCTGATCATGTTCCAGCAGATGGGCTTCGGGGTCGCGGTCGCACTCCTGATCGACGCCACGATCATCCGCTCGGTACTGCTCCCGAGCGCGATGAAGCTGCTCGGCGATTGGAACTGGTACCTCCCGAGCTGGCTCGAATGGCTCCCGCGGCTTCAGGTCGAAGGAGCGAGCTCAGCCCGCGGTGAGCCTGCACCCACGTAGGCGCGGAGCGCCCTCTTGAGCTCCTCGCGGTCGCGGAAAGTGAACATCGGCGACTGGCCGCCGACGACGACGAGCGCGACGAAGTCGTCGCTGGTCGGATCCGACGCGCCATCGCTCGGGACGCGCGCAACACAGCTCACGACCCGCCCGGGCGCCATCGCCGGAAACTCCGCTTACCTCGTCGCCGGGAAGACTATGACGGCTTCGCCAACGTCGCAATCGCACCGTTGGAGGCTGCGCTCGGTCGTCCGGTCCTCACGTCGAATCAGGTGCTGCTCTGGAACGTTCTCGCCAGTGCGGGGGTCAGGTTCACGATCGGCGGATACGGACAACTGTTCGCCCACGAACCGCCGTAGTGTCTCGAAGTGGTCAAGCCTTCGTCGTTCGGCGAATCTCTGGCGTCCGAGCCGAGCTGAGGCCAGGATCGAAGCTCTACAGGGAGGCAAAGATGGTTGTCGAGTACATCCGTTACAGCATCGACGACGGCCGCGCCGAGGCGTTCGAGGACGCCTATCGCCGCGCAAGCGAGGCACTCGAGACGTCCGAGCACTGCGAGCGCTACGAGGTCTCGCGCTGCAGCGAGGATCCGACCCAGCACGTGGTGCGGATCGAGTGGGACTCCGAGGAGGGTCACCTCTCCGGCTTTCGACGGAGCCCCGAGTTCCGCGGTTTCTTCGAGGCGGTAGGGCCGTTCGTGCACGACATCGAGGAGATGCGTCACTACCAGGTGACTCTCTCGAGCTCTGGGTCGGGATCATGAGCGTCGATCGCCCCGTCGTGGACGAGGCCCTGGAGGAGGCTCGGCGGCACGTTCGGCGCAAGCGGATCTTCTACGCGGTGCTCGGGATCTGGCTGGCTCTCAGCCTGATGTGGTTCCTCATCGACCTCGCCGATGACAGCAGTTCTTACTGGTTCTACTGGCCAATGCTCGGGACGGGCATCGCCGTGGCCATCACCGGAATCGTGCTACTAGGCGTCGGAGGGCTCTTCGGCGCCGACTGGGAGCAGCGTGAGGTCGACAAGTATCTCCGGCGCCGCGGGAACAAGCCGGGCGGTCAGCTCTGAGAGCATGCGCTGAACCGATCTGAAACGGCAATGCCGCTCTCTGCGCGACAGAAGGGAGAAGCGAATGACGAACCACACGGCAGGAACGCGGGAGGAGTGGCTTGCGGCCCGGCTCGAGCTCCTCGAGGCCGAGAAGGAGCTGACGCGGCGCAGCGACGAGCTGGCGCGGCGGCGGCAGGAGCTGCCCTGGGTCCGGATCGAGAAGGAGTACCGCTTCGAAACCGACGAGGGCACGGCGTCCCTCGCCGATCTTTTCGGCGGACGCTCGCAGCTCCTCGTCTATCACTTCATGTTCGGGCCCGAGTACACGGCGGGCTGTCCGTCCTGCTCGGCGATCGCGGACGGCTTCGACGGCTCCGTCGTCCACCTCGCGAATCACGACGTCACGCTCTGCGCCGTGTCACGTGCGCCGCTCGCGAAGCTCCAGGCTTACAAGCGGCGGATGGGCTGGAGCTTCCCCTGGGCGTCTTCGTTCGACAGCGATTTCAACTACGACTTTCATGTGTCGCACACCGAGGATGAATGGCAGTCGGGGGCCGTCGAGTACAACTTCCGCACGGTGGACTTTCGACCCGCCGAGGAGAGTCCCGAGCTCGCCAAATTGGTGGCGGGCACTGCAACGGACTTCGCGACGTACAGGCGAGAAGGGCCCGGGATGAGCGCGTTCGCGCTCGAGGACGGCGTCGTCTACCTCACCTACTCGGCCTACGAACGCGGGATAGACGTTCTCTGGGGCATGTACCAGTGGCTCGACCGCGCCCCGCTCGGGCGCAACGAGACCGGCATCTGGTGGCGCCGTCACGACGAGTACGACAGCGAGTAAGCGGAAAGCGACACTCGATCGCCCGGCCGGCCACTCGCTGGACCGGCCGGGCGATGGTTGGCCCCGGTCACTCGATGGCCGTGCGGGCGATAGCCGACGGCTCGCGGCCGGCGACGAGCCACCCGGCTGCCGCGGCTGCGAGCGGCACGCCGATGATCGCTAGGCCAAGGTAGAGGAACGGGACGTCACTCAGATAGCCGAGGTCGTCGTGGTACAGGGCCAGCAGGACGACATAGGCGCCGGCAGCACCGAGGATCGCGCCGAGCAGGGCCAGCGCACCGGCGGTCGTGGCCGTCAGCGTGCGGCGGATGCCCGAGGTCGCTCCGGCTGCGGTCAGGGTTCGCAGATCACCGGCGCTCTCGCCGCGGATCAGGCCGACCGTCATCGCGAGGATGGCGAGCGCCAGCAGGGCGCCTGCGGCCGTCGCGATCGCCATGACCTCCGTCGGCGGGTTGCTCTTTCGGCGGGTCTCGATCGTGAGGCCCGCGTCCGCCGCGGCGTCGCGCGCGTTCGCGATCTGGTCGCTCGTCAGGGGCCGGCTCGACTGGACGAGCCAGCCGGCGGGAATCTGCTTCCAGCCATGGCGGCGAAGACCGTTGGGGGTGATGAAGTACGGAGGGGTCCGGCCGCTGTCGGCGCCGAACAGATGCTGGCCGGTGTCGATCCTCTGGACGTTCGTGAGGGGGATCTCCGTGCGGCTGGTGAAGCTCGGGATGACCAGGTCCTTGAGAGTGACGCTGCGGTCGACGAGGAAGTCGGTGCCCGGATCGATTGTGGCTGGGTCGACTCCGAGGTATTCGAGCACCGCAGGCGTAGCGACATAGGTCTGGGATTGGATCCGGTAGTTCTTTCCGCCCTCTGGGCTCTTGAATGGCCTCATGACATGGATCGGCGGAATGAATTGGGTATCGCCGCCGGGAAACCGGCCAGGAATCGCGCCGGGCTCAGTCGCCTTGCGGAGCGTGATCACCGTAGCGCCGTCGAGTTGGGCGGCGATCCCTCGGGCGCCTGCGGCCAGGCGGTCGAGCTGAGCGGGTGCTTCGACCGGGATGAGCGTCCGGTCCTCCGACGGCCCGAGATAGACGCGGATCTGGCTGTCCGAAACGCTAGCCGGCTCACTCGCCTTTTTCGCCTCCTCGGCCGAGGCGATGACGACGACGGTCGCTGCGATGCCGAGCGAAAGCGTGACTGCAGCGAGCGCAGCGCCGGACCGAGCCTGGTAGCGCGCCAGGTCCCTCAGCGCCAGTCGCGGCGCGATCGAGACATGCCCGGCCACCGCGGAGAAGGTCCGGATCGCCAGCGGGCCGAGGAGCAGGCTGCCGAGGATCGTTGCCAGAAGCCCGGCGACGATCAGAAGCTCGGTCTCCCGGTCTGACAGGGCGAGACAGCCGATGCCGACCACGATCAGCGCGATGGCCGCGATCGCCGAGTGCCGTGCCGGCCTCGGCTTGGGCGGTCGGCCCGAGAGCGCGAGCAGGACGGGGAGGCGGGCGACCATTCGCCCAGGCCACCAGGCGGCGGCGATTGCTCCGGCGATTGCGAGAAGGCCAGCCATCGCGACCAGGACCCACGGCAGGCTGAGCCGGTCGATGCGATGGTCGACCGCGGACTCGAGCGTCGGGGCGAAGACGAGCCACAACCCGAGGCCCGCAATCGTCCCGATGACCGCCGCGATCGTCCCGACGACGGCGCCGTTGGTCAATAGCACGAGACGAAGGTGCTTCCCCGTAGCGCCGACCGCGGAGAGCATGCCGAGCTGGCGGAGCCGTCGCTGCGCGACGACTGCGAATCCTGCGGCGGCAACCAGCGAGGCAAGGAGGAGGAAGACGGTCGCCACGGAGAACATCGCCAACGTCTCTGCGGTGTCGCTGACGTCGTTTCCCTTGAGCATGGAGCCTGTGTAGGCGGAGCGCTCACCTTCACCCAGGGATCCCGTGAAGTAGTCGTGTGCCTCGATGCTCGCGTTGACGAACAGGTCGACCACCTCGGGGCTCGCCGAAGAGGTCGCGACGAGAGCGAACTCGTCGCTCAACTTGCTCGGATTCTCGACGATGCCAACGACGGTCCGGCGCCGGCCGTCGAGGGCCAGGGTCGACCCGATCTCGAGCCGTAGAGACTCCGCCACCCCGTCGGTGACTGCGACCTCGCGTGGCCCCACTGGGTAGCTGCCGCTTCGGAGCGCGAGCAGCTCACCGGTGTAGGCGCCACCGGGGGGTTGCGACCGGTAGTCCACCGTCTCGACGCTGCCCGGGATGGACACGGATCGGTGGCCGATGACGTCGAATGTTCCGAACGATTTACTGGCGGAGTCGAGTGCCGCCTGGAGCTTCTGCGGATTGGACCCGTCGAGCGAAAGCACTTGGTTGGCCGAGCCGAAGTCGCTGTTGTCGGCGGGAACCGAGTTGTAGGCGATCGTGATGCTGCCGATGGCGGCAGTGACGGCGACGGTGAGAAGGGCCAGCACGAGGAACTGCTGCCGCCACTCGCGGCGGAACATGCGTCCGGCCCACCGGACGACTGCGCGCCGGGCGGCCACACCGCCGTTTCTCCGGCCCCGCAACGCTGATCGGTGAGCGAGCGTCGTCATCACCGATCACCAGCCGCGAGGAGCGACTCGGGGCCCGGAGGAGCGGCCGTCTGGTCGACGACGTGGCCGTCACGCAGGAAGACGACGCGGTCGGCCCAGGACGCGAGTTGCGCCTCGTGGGTGACCACGACACCGGCGACGCCCCGATGCGTTGCGGCACGCAGCAGGCGCATGACGCCCTCGCCGTTGACGGAGTCGAGAGCGCCGGTCGGCTCGTCGGCGAGCAGCAACCCGCGCCCGCCGACGATCGCCCGCGCGATCGCAACTCGCTGCCGCTCGCCGCCCGACAGCTCGTCGGGGTAGCGATCCTTGCGGTTTGCGACATCGAGCTCTTCCATCGCCTCCAGCGCCGCGACACGCGCGGGCTTTGACGAGACGCCGTCGAGCTCGAGCGGCAGGGAGACGTTCTCGATCGCCTTCAATCCCGGGAGCAGGTTGAAGTCTTGGAAGACGTAGCCGATCGAGCGGCGTCGCATCTTCGCCCGGTCCGAGCGCGAGACGGTCGCGAGATCGGTCCCGTCCACGAGCACCTGGCCGTTTGTCGCCTCCTCGAGGCTGCCGGCGATCGTCAGGAGGGTGCTCTTGCCCGAGCCGCTTGGCCCCATGACGGCCACGAGCTCGTCGCGCTCGACGGAGAGGTCGACCTGGCTGAGCGCGTGCACCTCGCTCGGCCCGGAGCCGTAGACCTTCGATACCT
>Ga0190270_10000804_pt1 | contig 14071 bp, 20 predicted proteins | sample Popmic320T_FD_133748 | JGI IMG/M metagenome (GOLD analysis project Ga0190270, IMG submission 133748) | Populus adjacent soil microbial communities from riparian zone of Weber River, Utah, USA - 320 T | ecosystem: Environmental > Terrestrial > Soil > Riparian zone | place: USA: Utah | collected... | reverse complement strand
TGGAGCGGGCCGCGTTCGTCTGCTGCGACTCGAAGGAGCAGGCGACCATCGAGGCCGGCGATCTCGTCGAGCCGGTCGAGCGCGGGGTGCTCGACTGGCTGGAGGTGCACGAGCTTTCGGAGGTCGTCGGCGGCGAGGTGCAGGGCCGCGCCCAGGACGACGACATCGTCCTGTTCAAGAGCCTCGGGATCGCAGAGGAGGACCTCGCCGTAGGAGCTCTCGTCCTCGAACGGGCGCGCGAGCGCGGAGTGGGGACCGAGCTCTAGCTCTCTCGGACCTGGGAAGCCGCCGTGTTGGCGACGTCCTCGCCCACGGCACGGATGACGTCGGGGCGCTCGAGCAGGCGGAGCCGCTGCTCGTCTGTTGCGCGGTTCTTCAGGTAGGGGTCCTCGAGGATCTCCTGGAGCGGGCGGCCGGAACGGTGCTCGCGGATGACGTAGGCCGCGAGGGAATCCATCTTCGTGAGCGACTTGTGCTGGTCGGAGTCGCTCTTGCCGCCGAAGATGCGCGCGAAGAACCCGGGCTTCCTCGGCTCCTGACCCTCGGTCTCGGACACGGGGCGATTGTATCCTGGCGACTGTGCCGTCCGAGTCAGCGGGCACGCGCTTCGCCGAACGGGTCTTCCACGGAGTTGGGGAGGACGGTACCCGCGAGGAGATCGTGATCTGGATCGAGCGCCGCCAGGGAGCCCTCTGGGCGGTCGGCCGCGCGATCGACCCGAAGAACCGCTCCATCCCGGCCGCGCGCCCGGACGATTACATCTTCGAGGGGTACGAGCTCGGCGACGCGCTCGAGGCGGCGAACAACGCGCTGTCGGACGACCTCGAGGTCTCGGCGGAGGACGGCGTGGAGGAGCGCGTGAAGCGGTTCAACGAAGAGGAGTTGTTGAAGCCGCTCGAGCGCTGGTTCTTCGGCCACAGCCCTTAGGCTCTCCAGGCGTCAGGAGACGCCGATGCGCTCGGCGAGCTCCCGTGAAATCGCGTGCTCGCTCCCCTCGACGTCCACGGTGAGCGGGCCGCCGAAGGGCTCCGACTTACGCATCGTCACGCGCTGGCCGGGGACGAGCGTCAGGCCGGCGAGGTAGCGCAGGAGGTCGGCGTCGCCGTCCGGGACCCGTCGCACGGTCGCCTCTTCGCCCGGCTCGAGGACATCGAGCGAGCGGAGGTCCTGCAGTGCGACGTTGAGGCGCGCGTCCGGGATGGGGTCGCCGTGCGGGTCGTGCGTGGGGTAGCCGAGCTGCTCGTCGATCCGCGCCTCGAGCTCCTCCGAGATGACGTGCTCGAGCCGGTCGGCCTCGTCGTGCACCTCGTCGATCGGGACGCCGAGCGTCTCGGCGAGGTACTGCTCGAGGAGGCGGTGGTGGCGGATGACCTCGAGGGCGATCTTCGTGCCGGCATCCGAGAGCTCGACCCCGCGGTAAGGCGCGTGGTTGGCGAGCCCGAGTACCGCGAGCTTCTTGACCATGGAGGTGACCGAGGACGGGGCGACGCCCATCTCCTTGGCGATCGCCGTGGTCGTCGCGCGCTGCCCGGACGACTGCAGCTTGTAGATCACCTTCAGGTAGTCCTGGATCGCGACCGAGAGCTCAGGTTTAGGCACGTCTCAATTTTAGGCGAGTAAGATGAGACCATGCTGGAGCGGGTCACGACCAAGGCTCTGCCGCTCGCGAACCGTTACGCGGAGCAGGCTCCCATGGCGGCGACATGTTGCAACGCCTGCCGAACGTGCGTGCAGACGAATGCGCTCGCGGCGGTGGCTGCCGGCGGTCTTTGGCTCCTGTCCTTCGCGGGCCGTCTGGTCAAGCGTTCGGGCTGACGGCACCCGGCACACGGGGACGGCCACGTTGTTACCCTCGCTCCCTTGCTCATCCGACTGGGGCATAGTCCGGACCCGGACGACGCGTTCATGTTCTGGGGTCTCAGCGCTGGAGTCGTCGACACCGGCGACTTCTCGTTCGAGCACGTCCTCGAGGACATCCAGACGCTGAACGAGTGGGCCCTCGAGGGCCGCCTCGAGGTGACTGCGATTTCCCTGCACGCCTATCCGTTCGTGCAGGACCGCTACGCCATCCTCCCGCACGGCGCGAGCATGGGCTCCGGCTACGGGCCGATCGTCGTCTCGAACGAGCCGCTGACCCGGGACGACCTCAAGGAGATCGAGATCGCTGTGCCCGGGCGGATGACGACGGCATTCCTCGTGCTGCGCATGTTCCTGGGCGGCGACTACCGCTTCCGCGAGGTCCCCTTCGACGAGATCATCGACGAGGTGAAGTCCGGCCGCACGCAGGCGGGCCTCCTGATCCACGAAGGCCAGCTCACGTACGAGTCGCACGGGCTCCACAGCGTCGTCGACCTCGGCGAGTGGTGGCTACTCGAGACAGGCCTGCCGCTTCCGCTCGGGATCAACGTCGCGCGCCGCGACCTCGGCGACGACATGCTCCACGACCTCTCCGAAGTGCTTCGCGCGTCGATCGCCGCCGGCCTCGAATCGCGCGAGGAGGCGCTTTCCTATGCCCTCCAGTACGGACGCGGGCTCGACCGGCGCCTCGCCGACCGCTTCGTCGGCATGTACGTCAACCGGCTCACGGAGGACTACGGCGACGAGGGCCGCGAGGCCGTCGGCGAGCTCCTCCGCCGCGGCGAGCAGATCGGCGCGTTCGAGCACGTCCGCGTAGATTTTGTGAGCTAGGCCGCCGGTAAGCTGGCCTCGTGGCTGAGGCGGTCATCCTTTCCGCGGTCCGGACGCCCATCGGGCGCTACGGAGGCGCGCTCTCAGACGTGCGGCCGGACGACCTCGCCGCCCTCGTAATCAAGGAGGCCGTGCAGCGGGCAGGCGTCTCGCCGGCAGAGATAGAGGACGTCTACTTCGGCGCCGCCAACCAGGCCGGGGAGGACAACCGCAACGTCGCGCGCATGGGCGTGCTGCTCGCTGGGTTGCCCCAGAGCGTCGCCGGCGTCACTGTGAACCGCCTCTGCGCGTCGGGGCTCTCGGCGGTCGTCGGCGCTGCGCATGCGATTCGCGCGGGAGACGGCGAGCTCTTCGTCGCCGGCGGCGTCGAGTCGATGTCTCGCGCGCCGCTCGTCACGGCGAAGCCGGAGTACGGCGACGGCACGACCTGGGACACGACGCTCGGCTGGCGCTTCCCGAATCCGCGCATGGAGGAGATGTTTCCGCTCGAGTCGATGGGCGAGACCGGCGAGAACGTGGCCGAACGCTACGGGATCACCCGCGAGGATCAGGACGCTTTCGCACTTCAGAGCCACCGTCGCTGGGCGGCCGCCCAGGAGGCCGGGCGCTTCGCCGACGAGCTCGTTCCGGTTGGCGACGTCGATCGCGACCAGCACCCTCGACCGGACACGAGCCTCGAGAAGCTCGCGACGCTGAAACCGGCCTTCAGGGAGGGCGGGACGATCACGGCCGGGAACGCAAGCGGGATCAACGACGGGGCGGCCGCGCTCGTGATCGCGAGCGACGAGAAGGCGCGCGAGCTCGGTGCCCAGCCGCTCGGCCGCTTCGTCGCGAGCGCCGTGGCCGGGGTGGATCCGCGCTTCATGGGGGTGGGGCCCGTCCCCGCGGTGCAGAAGCTTCTGGCCCGCGCAGAGATCGAGGCTGCCGACCTCGACCTCGTCGAGCTGAACGAGGCCTTCGCGTCACAGAGCCTGCAGGTGATCCGCGAGCTCGGGCTCGACCCCGAGCGCGTGAACGTGAACGGCGGTGCGATCGCGCTCGGCCATCCACTGGGCATGAGCGGCGCGCGCCTGGTCGTCAGCCTGCTCCACGAGCTGCGCCGCCGCGAGGGACGCTACGGGCTGGCTACGCTCTGCGTCGGCGTCGGCCAGGGCCAGGCGGCCATCTTCGAACGAGACGGAGGAGACTGATGGCGATCGCGACCAAGGACTACGGGCTCTTCATCGGGGGAGAGACCGTCGAGGCGGACGAGACACGCGAGCTTCAGGAGCCGGCGACCGGCGTAGCGCTTGGCCGGGCCGCGATGGCCTCGGCGGCCGATGTCGACCGCGCCGTCGAGGCGGCCCGCGCCGCACTGGAGGGGCCGTGGGGGAAGACGCCGCCGAACGAGCGCTCCCGCCTCGTCCATGCCCTGGCCGATGCGATCGTTGCCAATCGCAAGGAGTTGACCGAGCTCGAGACGCGCAACGTCGGCAAGGCCGTCACGTCCGTGAAGGGGGAGGTCGCCGTCTCGGCCGAGTACTTCCGCTGGTACGCGTCGGCGATCGCGACCATCGCGGGCCGCGCGGTGCCGATGGGCGGCTCCGTCCTCACCTACACCCTGAAGGAGCCCGTCGGCGTCGTCGCCCAGATCGTCCCATGGAACTACCCCTTCATGATGACGTCGTGGAAGCTCGCACCGGCTCTTGCCGCCGGCTGCGCGGTTGTCCTCAAGCCCGACCCCGCCACGCCGCTCACCGCACTCCGCCTCGCCGAGCTCGCTGTGGAGGTCGGCATCCCGGCCGGGGTGATCAACGTCGTTCCCGGTGACGGCCCGACCACGGGCTCGCATCTCGTCACGCACACGGGCGTCGACAAGGTCGCGTTCACGGGCTCGACGAAGACGGGCTCCGAGATCATGCGGCTCTGCGCGGAGCCCGTGAAGCGCGTCTCGCTCGAGCTCGGCGGCAAGAGCCCGAACATCTTCTTCGCGGACGCCGACCTCGACGCCGCGATCCCGAGCTCGGTCTACGCCGTCTACTATGCGGCGGGTCAGAGCTGCGACGCGCGCTCGCGCGTCTTCGTCGAAAAGACGGTTTACGACGAGGTCGTCAACCGCTTCGCCGAGACGGCCGGCCGGATGAAGACCGGCGACCCCCTCGACGAGGAGACGCAGATGGGCTCCCTCATCTCGCAGACGCACCGCGACAAGGTGCACGGCTTCGTCGAGGCGGGGCGCGAGGAGGGCGTCGAGGTCGTCACCGGCGGGCATCCGCTCGACGGCGACGGCGCTTTCTACCCGGCGACGGTGCTGGCGAAGGTCGACAACGCGATGACCGTCGCGCAGGAGGAGATCTTCGGTCCTGTCGTCTCGGTCATCCCGTTCGAAGACGAGGCCGAGGCGGTCAGGCTCGCGAACGACGTCCAGTACGGGCTCGTGGCGACGGTCTGGACGGGCGATCCTGCCCGCGGCCACCGGCTCGCGCGCCAGATCAAGGCGGGCACGATCGGGATCAACTGCCCGAACACCGCGTTCCCGGGGCTTCCCTTCGGCGGGTACAAGCAGTCGGGCTTCGGGCGCGAGAATGCACTCGAGACCCTGGAGATGTACCTCGAGACGAAGAGCGTTCTCACGTGGACAGGCGCGAAGCCGGTCAACCCATGGGGCCTCTAGCCGGCGCCGTCCTCCTGCTCTCCCTGCTGGCGGCAGCGGGCTGCGGGTCGAGCACCGGCGGCGGCGACGCGGCCGAGCCGCCGCCACAGCCGCGCTACGACCTCCAGATCACGTACTGGCCCGAGGGTCAGGACGGCGAGAGCCGAACCGCTACGCTGACCTGCGACCCCGACGGCGGCACGCACCCCGATCCGGCCAAGGCCTGTGCCGCGCTCGACGCCCATCCGGAGGCGCTCCACCCGGTTCCCGGGGACATGGCGTGTACTGAGATCTACGGCGGCGACCAGGTGGCGCTCGTCGAGGGCGACGGCGTCCACGCGATCTTAAACCGTTCCAACGGCTGCGAGATCGCGCGGTGGGATGCGCTCGCGCCCGTCCTCGAGCTCCCCGGCTAGCGCTTCAAGACGAGCAGCGCGCCGCCCGCCAGGAGCACGAGGCCGACGACCCGTTCGGCCGAGAGCGGGATCTTGTCGAGGCCGAAGAGCCCGAGGTAGTCGATCAGGACGCCCATCGCGAGTTGCCCTGCGATGAGGAGGCCGATCGTCGCGAAGGTGCCGATGCGCGGCGCAGTGAAGGTGATCGTGAGGATGACGACGGCCCCCATGACGCCGTTGAGCCAGAGCCATGCCGGCTCACTGAACCCGGCCACGACGCCGCCGAAGCCCTGCCGCGTGACGAGGACGATCGAGCAGACGATCAACGCCGCGCCGAGCGAACCGAAGGCTGTCGCCTCGAGGACGCCGATCCGCTTGCCGAATGCGCCGCTGACGGCGACCTGAACCGAGCCGGCCACGCCGGCCACCAGGGAGAGAAAGATGGCGACGCCGCTCGCGGACACGGCGGCGAGCATAACCGCGCCGTGCCCGCCCCGAGGGCCGAAGAAAGGCATTTCCAGCAGTTGTAAACTCCGCGAATGTCGCTGCAAGAGCGGACCGCGACCGAGAAGGTCCTGGACGCGCGGGAACGCTACGTCGCCGCGGGCGTGTCCACTCCGCCGCTCGTGGTCGCCCGGGCCGAGGGCGCACGCATCGAGGACGTCGACGGCAAGACCTACATCGACTTCGCCGGCGGGCTCGGCTGCCAGAACACCGGCCACGGCCTGCCCGCGGTGGTCTCCGCCATCCACGAGCAGGCCGACCGCTACCTCCACCAGTGCTTCATGGTCGGGATGTACGAGCCGTACGTGGAGGTCTGCCGACGACTCGCGGAGCTTTCGCCGTGTCGCGGCGAGCAGCAGAAGAGCATCCTCCTGAATTCGGGCGCGGAGGCCGTCGAGAACGCCGTCAAGATCGCGCGCGCCGCGACGGGCCGGCCCGCGGTCGTCGTCTTCGACCGCGCGTTCCACGGCCGCACACTTCTGACCATGACGATGACGAGCAAGGTCGTCCCCTACAAGCGCGGGTTCGGGCCGTTCGCGCCCGAGGTCTACCGCGCGCCGGCGCCGTATCCGTACCGGAGTGTGACGACCGAGGACGCCATCCACGAGCTCGAGACCCTCTTCAAGGCGGACGTCGACCCGCAGTCCGTCGCCTGCGTCGTGCTCGAGCCGGTCCAGGGCGAAGGCGGCTTCGTGGACATGCCGCTCGACTTTCCCCCGCGGCTGCAGGAGCTCTGCCAGCGGCACGGCATCCTCTACGTGGACGACGAGGTGCAGGCCGGAGCGGGACGTACGGGGCCGGTCTGGGCGATCGAGCACTACGGAGTCGAGCCCGATCTCCTCGTGTCCGGCAAGTCGCTCGGCGGCGGCCTTCCGCTGGCGGGCGTCACAGGGCCGGCGGAGATCGTCGACGCCGTCCCGGCCGGCGGCCTCGGCGGCACCTTCGGCGGGAACCCGCTCGCCTGCGCGGCGGCGCTGGCCGTTCTGGACGAGATCTCGAGCGAGGACTTCCGCCGGCGCGCCGACGAGCTCGGCGAACGGATCCGCGCGGGCCTCGAGGCGATTGCGGGGCGCGTGGATTCCGTCGGCGAGGTCCGGGGGCTTGGCTCGATGCTGGCGATCGAGCTCGTCGAGGACCGTGGGACGAAGGCGACGGCCGGCGCGCTGGCGAGCGCCACGACTACGGCCGCCCGCGAGCGCGGGCTCATCCTCCTCTCGTGCGGCCTCTACGGCAACGTCATCCGAATTCTCGTCCCGCTCGTCGTATCCGACGAGGATCTCGACCGAGGCCTCGAGCTTCTGGAGGAAGCGCTTGTCGAGGCGGGCACGAGAACGACCTAACGAAGTCGGAGAGGACGCGCCTGAACCAGCGGCGCGGCTTTCGCGCGAATCGGGAATCCTTCGCAGGCGATGATCAAAGCGTTCGTCCTCTACGAGCAGGAGCCGGACCCTGCCCGCTACGAGCAGCACGCCGAGCTCTGCAGCCGGGTCGAGGGCGGCACCTTCCGCCACGGCAAGGTCTTCGGCGCGCCGACGGGCCAGCGCTACGCGTACTACGCGGAATGGGAGTTCCCGGACATGGAGGCCTTCAAGGCGGCCGCGCGCACCGACGAGTTCGCGGCCACTGGGCGCGACGCCGCCGAGATGGGCATCCCCTTCCACGTCCACTTCGCCGAGGTCGAATGACGGAGCCGGACCGGCCGACCGCGGTCGACCCCGCCGAGCTCGGCTTCGAGGCGATCGTCTACGAGAAGGCGCCGCCCCGGGCGACGATCACGCTCAACCGCCCGGAGGTCCTGAACGCCTTCGACTTCCGGATGCTGCGCGAGATCGCCCGTGCGTGCGAGGACGCCTCCTGGGACGACGAGATCCGCGTCGTCGTCGTCACCGGCGCGGGCCGCGCGTTCTGCGTCGGCGCCGACCTCAAATCCTGGAGCGAGGACTACCTCGGCAAGCCGGGCGAGTACTGGAAGTGGTTCGGCGCCTTCAAGGACATGCACGACCGGCTGCGGGAGATCGGCAAGCCGACGGTCGCACGCATCAACGGGATCGCAGTCGGCGGCGGCAACGAGCTCCAGATGGCGTGCGACCTCGCGGTGATGGCCGACGATGCCTTCATCCGCCACGTCGGCCCCGAGCACGGCTCCGTTCCGGCGGGCGGCGCGACGCAGTGGCTCCCGATCATGGTCGGCGACCGCCGCGCCCGCGAGATCCTCCTTCTCTGCGAGAAGATCCCCGCCGCGAAGGCCGCCGAATGGGGCCTCGTCAACTCGGCCGTTCCACGGGAAGGGCTCGATACCGAGGTCGACCGCCTCGTCGCGAGCCTGACCGCCAAGCTGCCACAGACCGTGCGCTACACGAAGCAGCAGCTCAATTTCTGGCGCGACCTTTCCTGGCACGAGACCGTCAACCATGCGCGCGACTGGCTTGCGCTGTCGATGGCGACGGACGAGCCCCGCGAGGCCGTGGAGAAGTTCCTATCCCGGAAGAAAGACGATGACTGAGGAGTTCCAGGGTCTCGAGACCGAGTGGGCGGGGATCGTCCAGCGGCAGGACCAGGCCGCAGCCGAGCGATTCCTCGCCGACGACTACGTGCTCTCGAGCGTCGGCGGCGTCTCGCGCCACATGCCGCGGGAGAACTGGATAGCGTCGCTGCCGAGCATCGAGACCGAGCTCCTCGAGGCCGACGTCGAGGACGTCCGGACCTACGGAGATGTCGCGATCGTGAAGGCCCGGCTCCGGTGGCTGGCGCGCACCGAAGGGCGCAGCCTGAACGGCACGTACGCCGTGACGGACGTGTTCACCAACGACCAGGGGCGCTGGAGGGCGTCCTGGCGGATCTCGGTCCGCCTCACCGACCGGTGACCGTCCTCCTCGAGCGCGAGGAGCCCATCGCCGTCGTCCGGCTGAACCGGCCGGAGGCACTGAACGCGCTCTCGAACCAGCTCATGTCCGAGCTCGTCGGCGCGCTCGAGAACCTCGACGACGACGAGGCGGTCCGCTGCATCGTCATCGCCGGCGACGAGAAGGCGTTTGCCTCGGGCGCAGACATCGGCGAGCTCTCCGACTCGGCCGCGCTCGAGCTGTACTTCGGCGGGCGCATCGACAAGTGGGACGCGATCCGCTCCGTGCGGACGCCGATCGTGGCCGCCGTGTCCGGCTACTGCCTCGGCGGCGGCTGCGAGCTGGCGATGGCGTGCGATCTCATCGTCGCCTCGGAGACCGCGCAGTTCGGGCAACCTGAGACGAACCTCGGCGTCCTCCCCGGTGCCGGCGGGACGCAGCGCATGACCAGGGCGATCGGGAAGTCGAAGGCGATGGACGTCATCCTGACTGGCCGTTTCCTCACCGCGCGGGAGGCGGAGGCGGCAGGCCTGGTCGCCCGGGTTGTCGCCGCCGAGGCTTGGCTCGGCGAGGCGAAGCGGGTGGCGCAGGCGATTGCGGCGAAGAGCCCCGTCGGCGTGCGGCTCGCGAAAGAGGCGGTCAACCAGGCGTTGGAGACGAACCTCCGCGCTGGGCTCGACGCCGAGCGCAAGGCGTTCCACCTCGCGCTTTCGTCCGAGGACGCTCAGGAGGGGATGAGGGCCTTCCTCGAGAAGCGCAAGCCTGAGATCAAGGGGAAGTAGCTAGACCTCGAGCTCGATCGGCACGAGCTCCACCCGTGAACGCTTCCCGTCGCGCACGGTCTCGAGTGTCACGGATTCGCCGATCAGCTCGCCCGCCATGAGGCGCTGGAGGTCGTCCACGCCCGCGACCGTGGTGCCGTTCAGCTCGACGATGAGGTCCTCGGCGCGGAGGCCGGCGTTGGCGGCCGGACTGCCCTCGACGACCTCGACGACCTCGACGCCGGTCTCGCGGCCGAGCTCGCGGGCGAGTCGCGGAGGCAGGGGACGCGGGCCGCCGGCGATGCCGAGATAGGCACGGCGGAAGCGGCCCTCGCTCATGAGCGCGCCGATGATCTTCCTTGTCGTCTCGTTGATCGGGACGGCGAGCCCGAGGCCGACTCCCGCGACGGCGGTGTTGATCCCGACGACGTGGCCGTGGCCGTCCGCGAGCGCTCCGCCCGAGTTGCCTGGGTTGAGGGCAGCGTCCGTCTGGATCACGTTCTCGACGATCCGGCCGGCCGCGCGCGAGCGTACCGGCAGCGAGCGGCCGAGCGCGGACACCACGCCCGCGGTCACCGACCCCGCGAAGCCGTGCGGGTTCCCGATCGCGACGACGAGCTGGCCGACGCGGAGGTTCTCCGCGTCCCCGAGCACCGCCGGCGTGAAGCCGTTTCCCTCGGCCCGCAGCACGGCGAGGTCCGAGAGCGGGTCCGTCCCGACGACCTCGACGCCGACCTCGCTTCCGTCGATGAAGGAGGCGCGGACACCGGCGGTCCCGCTCGCGACCACATGCGCGGAGGTGAGCATGAAGCCGTCGGGCGTGACGACCACGCCGCTGCCGCCTCCGTCCATGCGTTGGCCGCCGCGGACCCGGCGCGAGACGCGTAGGTTGGCGACCGAGGGAGAAAGGCGCTCCGCGACGGCGATGACGGCCTGGGAGTACGCGTCGAGAACGTCCTCCTCGGCCGGAACTTCGTGCGACGAGATGAACGTAAGATCCACCGTTCCAAGCTAGCAGCGGCGGGGAGGTCTACCGAGTGGCCGAGGTCGAGACGCAGCGCGACGGAGGCGTGATGACGATCACGCTCAACCGCCCGGATGTCCTGAACGCGTTCGACCGGGCCATGCAGGCTGGCTTCCGCGCGGCCCTCAAAGAGGCAGGCGACCCCGATGTGCGGGCGGTCGTCCTCACCGGTGCCGGCCGCGGCTTCTGCGTCGGTCAGGACCTCAAGGAGTTCCAGGAGGGCGCCGGCGACATCGGTGAGCGTCTCCGCTCGACCTACAACCGCAACGTCCTCTCGCTCCGCTCGCTCGAGAAGCCCGTCATCGCAGCGGTGAACGGGCCGGCGGCAGGTGCCGGCCTCGCGCTCGCGGCCGCGTGCGACATCCGCCTGGCTGCGGACACCGCGGTGTTCGTTCCCGCATTCGTCACCATCGGTCTCGTCCCGGACACGGGCGCGAGCTTCTTCCTTTCCCGCCTCCTCGGTTACGGGCGCGCCTTCGAGTGGCTCGCTTCAGGCAAGCAGCTGACCGCCGGCGACGCGCACGCGTGGGGCTTCGTCACCGAGGTCGTCGAGTCGGGGAAGCTGGCAGAGCGGGCGGCCTCCGTCGCCGGCGAGCTCGCGGCACTACCGACGCGCGCGATCGGGATGACGAAGCGCCTGCTCGACCGGGCTCCCGATGCGACCCTGGACGAGCAGCTCGAGCTCGAGGCGCAGCTTCAGGCCGCGGCAGCGTCGAGCGAGGACTTCGCCGAGGGCGTCGCCGCCTTCTTCGAGAAGCGCGAGCCGCGTTTCACCGGGCGGTAGACGGGCGGCTCAACCTTTGCAGGAGTCCAGGCCGAGCTGCGTCGCGATCTGATCGGCCTTCGTGCTGGCCGCATTCCCCTCCGCGAGCGCCTTCTGCACGGCTGCCCGATCGCCGTCCTTCGCCGCTTGCGAGAGGTCGTTGGCCGCATCCTTCGTGTTGTTCGAAGCCTCGATCATCGCGTCGAACTCGGTTTGCATGTCGGTCGGCGGTTTGAGCGCGGCGACTTCGGCGACTTCCTTGTTCAGGATCGCGAGCGCCTGCTCGACGAGGTCGGGGATCTCGTCGATGCTCGACGGGGTGCCGAGCGCATCGAGCTGCTTCTGGTACTTCGCGCAGATGGCGTTTGCCTGGCTTTCGAACTCCTCCCTGGACAGGCGCGTGTCGCCGCCGCCACCGCAGGCGGCTGCGAACAGAACGACGAAAACGCCCACCAGCGCTGCAATTGAGCCCCGCATCGCGCCGAGTCTAGCCGGGCTCGCGGTCGAGCAACTCGATGTGGAGGTCGGCGTCGAGGGCGTTCGCGATGCGAAGGAGCGTGTCGATCCGAGGAGGCCGCCCACCGCTCTCGAGGCGGGCGATCGCCGACTGGGTGGTGCCTACGAGCTCGGCGAGATCGGCCTGGGAGAGGCCGCGCTCCTTCCGACGATCCGCGACCTGCCCGGCGATCTGCGCGAAGAGCCAGCCCTCCTCGGCACCGGCGAGCCGCGCACGGATTCGTTCCACGGGTTGACTCATATCTCAATCATGCTATACATAGCAATAGTGCGATACGAACTCAGAATAGCGAGCTATGTCCTCGTTGTCGCCGGGTTCATGATTTGGGCAGCGGTTGGGCCTTACGGCACCCTTCCGTCGGCAGTTGCGCTTCTCGCATTAGGCGCGGTTCATCTCATTGTCGGGTTCACGATCGGCCGGTTGTGGACATTTGCCCTCGTTCTTCTCCTGCCGCTTCTCGCCCTTCCGGTGCCGACACCCGAAGATGCGTACGAGCCGATCCCGATGTGGTTCGTGATGCTGTACTTCGGAATCCCGGTCGCGCTCCTGCTCATCGGCGTCGGACTCGTCGGCCGCGGCCTTTGGGAGTGGCGGCGAGCGCCGGACGCGGTATGACGCTGCGTCTCGTCGCATTGGTGACACTCGGTTTCCTGGCCTTCGCTACGACCTACGAGGCGCTCGTCGCATCCGGGGTCATCGAGCTCGGCTCTTTGCCGGGCGAGGGCCCGCCGGGCGAACAGACGATTGCGCTCATCGCGGTTCTGACGATGCTCGTGGCTGCGGGCGTGGCCCTCTTCGCCGCATTCGGGGCCCGGGTACCCCTCCTTGCACTTCTTCCCCCGGCCGCGGCTGCGTTTCTCGTCGCGCGCTTCTACACGTTCGACCCGTACTACCTCCCGACTCTCCGGCGGTTCTCGGACGATGGAATGCTGCCGCCGGTGCTGGTCTACGGCACCCTCGCACTGGCCGTCGGCGTGGCGTTGTTGACACGCGCGAACCAACGGGTCGGTGCGGCGCTGAGCGTCCCTGTCATCCTCGCCTGCGCTCTTTTCGCCCAGGTCGTGGTGGGCGGGCACTAGAGGGTCTTGAACTGCTCGAACGGCTGGCGGCAGGAGTTGCAATAGCGGATCGAGCGGCACGGGGTCGGGCCGAACAGGTTGTCGAGCCGCGTGTCGGTCGAGCCGCAATAGGGGCACGGATGCGTTCCCGTCTGGATCTGCACCAGCGTTGCGGGCGCCCTGCCCGATGGAGGCGCGAAGCCGGAGTCGCGGAGCTTGCGGTGCCCTTCCTCCGTGATCCAGTCGCTCGACCAGCCTTCGCTCAGGACCTCCACGTCCGGCTCGGCGCCGAGCTCGCGGATCCGTTCCGCCATCTGGTCCCGCATGACCTCGAGCGCCGGGCAGCCGAGGAAGGTCGGCGTGAAGCCGACGTGCACGCGCTCGCCGTCCACCTCGACGTCTCGCACGACACCGAGGTCGACGAGCGAGAGGACCGGGATCTCGGGATCGGGGATCTCGGCCAGCGCCGCCCACACGCGCTCGGCGGTCACCATGACGCCCCCGGCACCGAGCGGCGCACCATCGTCATCTCCTCCCAGAGCGGCCGAAGGTCCTCCGTATGTCCGCTGCTGCGCTCGATCGCCTCGCCCCCGTCCCGCTCGACCGCCTGGCAGAGGAGTGAGCGTTGTTCCTCGGGGAGGACGCCGAGCGCATACGGCCACAGCTCGTCCACCGCGTTGCGGAACGCCGGCTCGTCGCGTAGCCGCTCGGCCCACATCTCGGCGTGCATCCGGTGGTATGTCTCCTCGCGATCGATCTTCTCGGCGAGACCCGCCACCTCCCGGTCGATCGAGTTCAGCAAGACCTGAATCCGGATGCGGTCGGCGGTCTCGTAGAGCCAGTGGCGGGCGATCGTCCGCGCCCAGTCGTCCGCCATGCGCATCTC
>Ga0190270_10000803_pt1 | contig 14087 bp, 14 predicted proteins | sample Popmic320T_FD_133748 | JGI IMG/M metagenome (GOLD analysis project Ga0190270, IMG submission 133748) | Populus adjacent soil microbial communities from riparian zone of Weber River, Utah, USA - 320 T | ecosystem: Environmental > Terrestrial > Soil > Riparian zone | place: USA: Utah | collected... | reverse complement strand
TGTCGGCCGCGACGAGACTCGTGCTCGCCGCGGCCCCGGGGGGTTATCTGGAGAACGTGCGGCTAAAACCTAGAGCGGGCCGGTCGCCCATGGGCCGGTGATCGCGAAGGTCACGCCCGGTGACTGGATGTTCACGAACAGCCACTTGCCGTCGGGGCTGTAGCAGGCGCCCGCCCACTCGCTCTGGCGGTAGTCGCCGGCGGGAATCGCGGCGTTGTACGCGGACCCGAGGACGATGTTGTTCTTCGCGAACGTGAATGTGTTGCCGGTCAGCGTCAGCCCCACCAGGCGCTCGGCGTCATTGGTCGTGGCACCGGAGTTGTCCTCGCACAACAGCAGACCGCCGCGTGGCGTCACGGTGATATTGTCCGGGTTCTCGCAGTCGAGCGCGCTCGGCGAGTTGTAAATCAGCTTGATGGTCTCGTTGAACGGGTTGTATTCGAACACCTGCCCCTCGCCGCCGGGCGTCGCGACCAGTGTGCCGCCGGTCGTGGCGAGGAAGTAGCCGGTCGACGCACCCCACCAGGCGCCTTCGAGGCGGCGGAAGCGGGCGCCGCCCTTGGCCAGGCCCTGCGCGAACGTGGACAGCACCGTCGCTTCAGGGTCGTCGATCTTCACCCACTCGACGTTCCAGGTCGTGCCAACGGCCGACACGAAGCGCAGGTCGGTGGGGCCGGCCACGCCCGCCACCTTCAACATGTAGAGCTCGCCGCCCTCTTTCAGGTTCTCAGGCACGTGCGGCACGAACTTGTAGTAGCCGCTGTCGTCGCCGTTGTCTTCGGTCTCGTAGATGTAGCCCGTGTTGGGATCGATCATGCAGGCTTCATGCGAGAAGCGGCCCATGTCCTTGAGCGGCGTCGGATCGCCCACTTCCTTGCCGACCTCGAACTGCCAGCCGTGGCCGGCATCGCCAGAGGTCTCCTCGCCCGTGATCCACGTGCCCCACGGCGTCACGCCGCCGGCACAGTTGCGGATCGTCCCGGCCAGCGTCGGCCACGCGGACTCCCAGCGTTCGCGCGCGGTGTCGAACCGCAGGTTCGTGGTGCCACCGAAGCCGTCGGTCATGAACGTGATCGGCTTGCGCTGCAGGTACGGGGCCGGCGCCGCGCCGCCCTCATGGTTGCGGACCAGGATCAATTTTCCGGACGCGCCGAGCGAGTCCACCACCGCCATGCCGTCGTGCAGGTTGGGGCACGGCGTGCCGTCCTGGAGCCGGTCGCCGGTCCAGCTGTACGACATGTAGCGGAACCCGTCCGGGAGCTGCAGCAGCGGCAACCCCGTCGTCTCGTCGAGCTTCGGACCGATCGGGCCATACGGGCTCGCGATCGCGGCCGCTTCCACCACGCTCCTCGACATGAATTCGCCCAGCGACACGGCCCACAGCGCGCCCGCGCCCATGGCCCCGCGCCGCATGAAGGTGCGGCGGTCGGTCTTGTTCATCTCCATCATGTGCAGTCCACTCCTTGCCGCGGCGATGCGACGACGCGTTGCGTTCGACCGTGCCGGCGGAGCGACGAGTCTGACCAACCGAGATATCCGTCACGTGACGCGGGCACGACCGCGGCGAATACTTGTGGCAACGGCGGCGTAACGGCGCAGGAATGAGCCTTGCAGCACACGAGGCATGGCCAAGACGACCTCCAATCTCGACAGGCCCCTCCGCGACGAGGTGGACCGGCTCGCGGCGTTCGAACCGCAGGGATTGCCGGTGGTGAGCCTGTATCTGAACCTCGCGGCGGACCAGCACGGCCGCGAGCAGTACGACACCTTTTGTCGAAAGGCCTTTGCGGACCAGTTGAAAAGGTTCGATGAGGACTCGGCGGAGCGCGCCAGTCTCGAGCGCGACGTCGAGCGCATCCAGACCTATCTGGCCTCCGAGGTGAACCGGTCGTCGAACGCGCTCGCGCTCTTCGCGTCAGCGGGCTCCGGAGAGTTCTTCGAAGCGGTGCAGCTCGACGCGCCTATCGAGCACCACTGGCTGTTCATCGGTGCCGTGCCGCACATCTACCCGCTCGTGCGCCTGATCGATCAGTTCCCGCGCTATGCGGTGGTGCAGCTCGACACCAACCACGCCCGCATCCTGGTCTTTGCGCTGGGCGCGGTAGAGAAGCGCGCGGACGTGACCGGCGTGAAGACGCGCCGGCACTCGATGGGCGGATGGTCGCAGGCGCGCTACCAGCGCCACATCGAGCACGTGCACCTGCACAACATCAAGGATGTGGTCGAGGCGCTCGACCGCACCGTCCGCGCCGACAACATCCAGCACGTCGTGATCGCCGCCGACGATGTCACCGCCGCGATGTTCAAGGAGGCGTTGCCGCCCCGCCTCGCCGAGAAGGTCACCGCGGACGTGAAGTTCGATCGCGTGGCCCCCGACGACGAGCTTGCCGCGGCCACGCTCGAGGTCCTGCGTCGGAAGGACGCGGAAACCGACGCCGAGCGCGTGGCGGACGTGATTGACGCGTGGCGGGCCGGTGGCCTGGGCGTGGCCGGCACGGACGCGACGATGCGCGCGCTGCAGATGGGGCAGGTCGAGGAGTTGCTGATTACGGCGACGCCGGAAACGCTGAAGCCGATCCAGGCGCTGCCCGACGATGCCAGGCCGCAGCCCGTGGCGACGGGCACCTCGGCACCCGCGGGGGCCGCCGACCGGCAGCTGCATCTGTCCGACGAGTTCGTGACGCGCGCCCATCAGACCGGCGCCCGCGTCCGCATCATCGAGGACGCGGCGCTGCTCGCCGATCACGGCGGTATCGCCGCGTTGTTGCGGTTCAGGATTTGAGGGGAGCGTCATGAGCCGCCACAACAAGGTCAATCCCGCGCACTACACGATCGCCGGCCGCCTCACCCCGGACGACCTCGCACGCGAGCGGCGCAAGCAGGCCACGACCAGCGCCTCGCCTGCCAGCGTGGGGACACTGCCCTGGGACGCCATGGCGGGGCCGAAGCCCCGCCCCAAGCCGCCGGCCCGCCAGGCTGCCGCAGCGGCCAAGACCGCCAAGGCGGTCAAGGTGACCCGAGCCACCGCCAGCGCTGACGCCGAAACAGCCGACTTCGTCGAAAACGCCCGCGCCGCGGCGGAGCGCCGCGACGCGCACTGGCGCCCGTCGCGCGTCGACCGCGGGGCGCGCCCGGAGCCGAACCCGCACCCCTCGTTGATCGGCGCGGGCACGCGTGCGTGCTAGCATGCGCTCGCCCCGGGGCGCCTGCCCAACGCTCCGGGCCCCCGGCAGCAGCGAGGTCTATGACCAATCCGTACGCTCCTCCCAGCGCGACCGTCTACGACGTCGCCGACCGCAACGCCAGCCTGGTCCCCGCCGACCGCGGTACGAGGCTGGGCGCCCAGATTCTCGACGCCGTGATCATCGGCGTGATGGTCTACGTCCCGTTTCTGATTGGTGCCGCCCTCGTCGGTCCGACGGAATTCGATGCCCCGGGGCTGAGCCCGCTGGCGCTCGCCGCGTTTCTGGTCTGCGTCATCGGCCTCATCACCTGGCTTTACTTCACGGTGATCTTCGTCAGCCGTAACGGGCAGACCATCGCCAAGAAGTGGCTCGACATCAAGGTCGTGCGCTCCGACGGCTCGCCGGCCTCGCTCGGACGCATCTTCTGGCTCCGTAACGTCCTGAATGGCTTCCTCAGCATCATCCCGCTCTACGGGATCATCGACCCGCTGTTCATCTTCAGCGAGTCCCGCCAGTGTCTCCACGACCGGCTCGCCGACACGATCGTGGTGAACGCCTGAGCGGACGCCGCGGCGAGCGCCGCGTCCTCGACACCGTCGTTACCACAGAGACGCCGGAAGGCATCGTGCTCGAGCTGCGCCCCGCTGGCCTGGCCGTCCGCTACTACGCGTTTGCGCTCGACTGGGTGATCCGGCTGGCGATCATCTACGGGGCGGCGCTGGTCACCGCCTTCCTTGGTGGCATCGGCATGGCGTTCTGGATCATCCTGCTGTTCGTGCTCGAGTGGTTCTATCCGGTCGCGTTCGAGCTGTCCGCCGCGGGGGCCACGCCGGGCAAGCGGGTGATGGGTCTCCGGGTCGTCATGGACGACGGCCTGCCGGTCACCGCCGCCGCGTCGATGACGCGCAACCTGCTGCGTGTCGCCGACTTCCTTCCGTTCGGCTACGCCGCCGGAGTGGTCAGCCTGCTGCTCAGGGCCGACGGCAAGCGCCTGGGCGACCTCGCGGCGGGCACGCTGGTCGTGCACGTGCCGCGCGCCGAATCGCGCGCGGTGCTCGCGGACGTGCCGCTCGTCGCGCCGGTGCGGCCCCTCGCGCCCGAGGATCAGGCGGCGCTCATTGCGCTCGCGGCGCGGGCCTCCACGCTGACCGCCGAACGGCTCGACGAGCTCGCCGCGCTGGCCGCGCCCGTGTCGGGCGACGAGCGGCGGGCCGGCTACGACGTCACCGTCCGCGTCCTCGGCGTGGCGCAATGGGTGCTGGGCCGGCGATGATGACGCCGCTGCGCTTCGAGGAGCAGTATCAGGACGAGTGGTCCGAGCTCGAGACCTTTCTCGATCGGGTGGCCGGCCGCAAGGCTTCCGCCGTCACCGACTCGTATGTCACGGCGGCTCGCGCCGCGGCGCTCTACCGGCGCGCCTGCGAACATCTGGCACTGGCGCGGGCGCGGTCGTACCCGGCGTATGTCGTCGCCCGGCTCGAACGGCTGACCGATGAAGCCCATCAGCGCATCTACCACCAGCGCGAGCTCGGCTTCGCGCGCCTGGTGCGCGTGATCTCCCGGGAATTTCCCCACACGGTGCGGGCGCACAAGTGGTACGTCGCGGTGTCGGCGGCGCTCTTCCTGCTGCCCACGCTGGTGATCGGCCTGCTGGTCTACGCGCGGCCCGAGCTGATCCTGGCGGTCGTGAGCTCCGACATGGCGGCGAACTTCGAGCAGATGTATTCGCCAGCGGCGTCCTCGATCGGGCGCACCCGCGAGGCGTCGACCGACTGGATGATGTTCGGGTTCTACATCCGCAACAACATCGGGGTCGCGTTCCAGTGCTTCGCCGGCGGTCTCTTTGCGGGCGTCGGCACGGTGTTCTTCCTGGCCTACAACGGCGCCTTTACCGGCGCGCTCGCCGGCTACCTCACCGAGCGCGGCCTGTCGCGCACGTTCTATTCCTTCGTGGCGACGCACTCGGCGTTCGAGCTCACCGCCATCGTGCTCGCGGGCACTGCCGGCCTGCGCCTGGGCCATGCGCTGCTTACGCCGGGCCGCCGCACCCGGCGCGTGGCGCTCGTGGACGCGTCGCGCGAGACGGCCGTGCTGCTCTACGGCGTCACCGCGATGCTCGTGGTGGCCGCCGCCGTCGAAGCCTTCTGGTCGTCGGCCAGCTGGCTCAATCCCTTTGCGAAGTACGGCGTGGCGGCGGTTTGCTGGACGGCCGTCCTCGCCTACTTCGTGTTCCAGGGCCGCCGTGCAGGTTGAGGCGCTGGCCATCCGGCTGCGGCCGCGCTCGCCGCTCGAGGCCGCCGACTTCGGCGTCCGCTTGTGTCAGAGCGCCGCCCGCTCGGTGAGCGCCTGCTACCTGCTGGCCGCGGTGCCGGTGCTGATCCTAGCCGCCGCCTCCTATCAGTACGGCAGCTGGCTTCCGGGCCTGGTGGTCTGGTGGTTGAAGCCCTGGCTCGACCAGTCGATCCTGTTCGCCCTGTCGCGGGCGGCGTTCGGCCAGACCACGTCGCCGCGCGACCTGTGGCGCGCGCGGCGCCAGGTGTGGTGGCGTCAGCTGCTGTTCACGCTCACGATCCGGCGCCTGTCGCCGTGGCGGTCGCTCACGCAGCCCGTCTACGGCCTCGAAGGGCTGTCGATCCGCCAGGCCCACAACCGCGTGCGGCAGATCCGCCGTCGGACCGCGGTCCCGGCACTGCTGGTGACGCACGCCTTCGCGATCGCCGAAACGGCGGTGACCGTCGCGTTGATCTCACTGGTCTTCTGGCTGGCGCCGAGCGGCTTCGCCCCGTCGCTCGATCAGGTGTTCGGCGGAGAAGACGCCGGAGCGGTGGCGCTGATCGTCAATCTCGCGTATCCCGTGGCCGCGCTCTTCATGGAACCGTTCTACGTGGCGGCCGGTTTCGCGATGTACCTCAACCGGCGCGTCGAGCTGGAAGCGTGGGACATCGAGCAGGAGTTCCGCCGTGCTTTTGCCGAGTAGGACGCTGAGCGCCTGGGGTCTTGCCGCATTCGTGCTGCTGCTGGCCGGGCCCGGCGCGCTCGCGGTGGCGGCCCAACCGGCTCCGCGCCCGCCCGACGACGCCGAAGTCGCGCGCGCCATCGAGCAGGTGAAGCGCGACCCGAATCTCGCCACCGAGCGCACGATCAAGACGCTGCAGTGGAAAGACTCCGGAGCGCCGCCGAGTCCGAGGCCGGCCTGGCTGGACTGGGTGGTGGGGTTCTTCCGCTGGCTCGATCAGTCGGCGCGCGTCCTGGTCTGGGCGGCGGTCGCGGCGCTGGCGGGAATGCTGGCGTTCTACATCGTCCGCACCGTGCGCTCGTGGGACACGACAGCGACCGCCGGCACCTTCGAGGTGCCCACGCACGTGCAGGATCTCGACATCCGCCCCGAGAGCCTGCCGCCGAACATCGGCGCCGCGGCACGCCAGCTCTGGGACCGCGGCGAGCATCGCGCGGCGCTGGCGCTCCTGTACCGCGGGCTGCTGTCGCGCCTCGCCCACGTCCATCAACTGCCGGTGCGCGACTCGAGCACCGAAGGCGACTGCCTGGCGCTCTGCGCGCGCATCGGCGGGCCGGGGCATCAGTACGCGGCCCGGTTGATCGGGTTATGGCAGGCCGCGGTCTACGGCCACCTGGCGGCCGACACGTCCGCCGTCTACGCGCTGTGCGACGGCTTCGCGCCGGCCCTCGATGGCCGGGCGCCCGGAGGCGAGGCGTGAACCGGCGGACGGTCGCGTGGACCGCGGCCCTGGGCCTGCCGATCCTCGTGCTGGTCTGGTGGATTGCCAGCAACACCTACTGGGCCGACGCCCGGCTCCCGCTGCCGCCACGGGGCGAAGCCGCCACCAACCCCTACTACGCGGCGCAGCGCTTCGTCGAAGCGCTTGGTGGCCGTGCGTCGCGCGATCGCCTGTTCACCGCGCCCCCGTCCGACGCCGTCATCGTCCTCTCGACATGGAACTGGAATCTGAGCACGAGTCGCCGCCAGGCGCTCGAGCGGTGGGTCGAGTCGGGGGGCCGCCTGGTGGTGGATGGCACCGTGGTCGGGGGCCAGGAGTTCGCGCGCTGGTCCGGCATTCACACCCTCGGGCGTGCGCGCGCGCCGGGAGGGAATGACGACGATCCGGCGGGCCCGTGTTTCAGGTTTCTGGAAGAGCGCCGCGCCGGGCAGTCGCGCGCGTTCGAGCGGCCCCACTGGCTCTGCGAGGTCGATTCCGGGTTCCGGCTGACCACGACCCGCGCCGTCGAGTGGGCGCTCGACGAGCCGCGCATCGGCCGGCAGGCTCTGAGAGTCCGGGTGGGACGCGGCAGCGTGACCCTGATCAATGCCGAGCCGTTCCGCTACCGGCGCATCTTCGACGGCGACCACGGATGGGTACTGGCGGCCGCCGCGCAGTTGCGGCGCGGCGACGAGGTGCACTTCCTCTCGGAAGCGGAGCATCCGTCGCTGATGGCACTGGTGTGGACGAACGGCGCCGCGGCGGTGGTCCTGGGTCTCACCGCGCTGGGCCTGGCGTTGTGGCGCGGCGGCGTGCGCGTCGGCCCGCTGGCCGCGCCGCCCGCCCCGGTGCGGCGATCGCTGGCCGAGCAGATTCGCGGCACCGGGCGGTTCGCGCTGCACCACGACGGCGGTGAGCCGCTGCATGCGGCGGCCGCGCGGGCCCTCGACGAAGCGGCCCGCACCCGGGTCGCCGGCTATGCCGGGCTCGCGCCGCGCGACCGCGTGACCGCGCTTGCCGGCGCAGCCGGCATCGCACCCGCTGCGCTCGACGCGGCACTTCACGATTCACGGGAGCGTTCGCCCCACGAGCTGCGCGACACTGTCGCGTTGCTCGAGACGGTGCGCCGCGCGCTCATCCGGCAGAAAAGGACGGGGCATGGACTCAAGTGAACAGACCGGGGTGTTCGACGCGGCGCGAAGCCTCGACCTGCTCCGCACGACGATACAGGAGGCCATGGTCGGCCAGGAGGCGGTCCTCGAGCAGGTGCTCGTCGCGCTCGTGGCGTCGGGGCACGTGCTCATCGAGGGTGTGCCGGGCCTCGGCAAGACGCTGCTCGTGCGCGCGCTCGCCCGTGCGCTTGCGCTCGGCCATGCCCGCGTGCAGTTCACACCCGACATGATGCCCTCGGACATCACCGGCCATTCCGTGCTCGACCCGGCGACGCAGGCGCTGCGGGTGGTGCGTGGACCGGTGTTCACCCATCTGCTTCTGGCCGACGAAATCAATCGCGCCCCGGCCAAGACGCAGAGCGCGCTGCTCGAGGTCATGCAGGAGTACCAGGTGACGCTCGAGGGGCAGTCGCTCTCGGTGCCGCAGCCGTTCATGGTGCTGGCGACGCAGAACCCGATGGAAACCGAGGGGACCTATCCGCTTCCCGAAGCCCAGCTCGATCGCTTTCTCTTCAAGGTGGAGATCGGCTATCCGCCGGCCGACGTCGAGGTGGACGTGGTCATCCGCGCCACGGATGGGCAGGCGGGGAACGACCTGCCGCTGGCCCGCGTATCGCCGTGCCTCGATGGCACCGCGGTGCTGCAGCTTCAACAGCTGGCGGCGCAACAGCGCATCGATCGTCAAGTCGTCGACTACGCCGTCCGGCTCGCCCGGGCGACGCGCGAGTATCCCGGTCTGGCGGTGGGCGCCAGCCCCCGAGGTGCCCTGGCCCTCGTCCGCGGCGGCCGCGCCGTCGCGATGCTCGGCGGGCGCGACTACGTGACGCCCGACGACATCAAGCGCATCGCCCTGCCGGCGCTGCGCCACCGCGTGGCGCTCGCGCCCGACGCGCTGCTCGAAGGCCGCACCGTCAACGACCTGTTGGCGGAGGTGATCGAAACAGTCGCGGCGCCGCGCGCCTGATGCTCGTGTCGCGCCGTCTTCCCGTCATCCCAGGCCGCCCCGCTGTCGCGGCGATCGCCACCGGTGGCGTCGTGCTCCTCGTCGCGCTCATCGCCGGCGCGCCGGTGCGGGACACGGGGTGGATCGCCGCGGCGCTGCTCGCGCTGACGCTGGGCGCGGCGGCGGCGGACTACGCACGGTCCCGCGCCGCCTGGCGGCAGGCGTCGCCGCGCCTGATCCGCCGCCTGCCTGCCGCGTTCGCCATCGGCGTGCGGCGGGAAATCCACCTGTTCATCGAGCTCGAGGGGAACGCGCACTGGACCTGCGAGCTGCACGACCACGCGGACCCGAGCCTGGCTCCCGAGGGGCTGCCGCTGCGGCTCGAGCTCAGTCCCGGCGCCAGGGTGACCACGAGCTATGCCGTGGTGCCCACACGGCGGGGGGCTCTCGTGTTCGCTCCAGCGGAGATTCGCCTGCGGTCGCGATGGCGGCTGGTCGAGCTGCTCGAGCGGATCGGCGTGCAGGAGACGCGGCGCGTCTATCCCGACTTCGCGCAGGTGGCCCGCTACGCCTGGCTGGCCGGCGACCGCCGCCTGCAGGAAATCGGCATCAAGAGCTATCAGCAGCGCGGGCAGGGCACCGACTTCAAGCAGCTCGCCGAATATCGCATCGGCGACTCGGTGCGGCACATCGACTGGCGGGCGACGCTGCGGCTCAACCGGCCCATCGTGCGCGAGTTCCAGGACGAGCGCGACCAGTGCGTGCTGGTGCTGGTGGACTGCGGCCGCCGCATGCGCGCCGACGACCGCCGCCAGCGCATCGGGACCAGCCACTTCGATCAGGTGCTCAACGCCGTCATGCTGCTCGCCTACGTGGCGCTCAAGCAGGGCGACGCGCTGGGCGCGATGACCTTCGGGACGCCGGCGGGCGAAGAGCGATCGTTCCCGCCGCGCAAAGGGACGCATGCCCTGAACGCGCTGATGGGCGAGCTCTACGCCGTCGAACCGACGGCCACGCATTCCGACTACGTGGCCGCGGCGCAGAGCGTGCTGCGCGGCTATCCCAGGCGCGCGCTGGTGATCGTGATCACGAATTTCCGCGACGAGGACAGCACCGAACTCGGACACGCGCTGCGGCTGCTGCGGTCGCGCCACCTGGTGCTGCTCGCCAGCCTCCGCGAGCGCATCGTCGGCGAGCTCATCGCGCAGCCGTTGACCAGCGGTGATGCCGCGATCGACGTGGCCAGCGGTCATCTCTACGAGCAGGCGCGCCGCGACGCCTTCAACCGCCTCGCGGCCCGCGACGCGATGATGGTGGACGCCGAGCCCCGCGATCTGGGCATCGCGCTCGTCAACCGGTATCACGCCATCAAGCGCGCCGGCCTCATCTAGGGCGGGTGAGGCGGGTAGGGCGGGTGGGGTCGTAGGGCGGGCCTTCAGGCCCGCCCTACGATCACCGCAGCGGCTTCAGCTCCGCCTGCACGCCGTCCGGCAGCGGATAGCGGTCCACGTTGAGCAGCATCGAGACCAGCTGGTAATAGCCGGTGACGCCGATCAGGTCGACGATGCCACGCTCGCCGAAGCGATCGCGCGCGGCCGCGAACGTCGCGTCGCTCACCTGCTTCGCCGTCAGGAGCTCGGTGCAGAAGTTGTAGACGGCTTCCTCGTCCGGCGCCATCGCCGCCGGCCGCCGGCCGGCCGCGATCGCGTCGATGATCGACTGGTTCAGCCCGGCGGTCTGCGCCGCGCGGCGGTGTGCGTACCACTCGTACTGCGACGTCCAGTGGCGCGCGGTGATGATGATGGCCAGCTCGTTGAGCCGCGGGGGAATCGATGAATGAAAGCGCATCGACGCGCCGAACTGCTGCGCGAGGTCGCCCATCTCCGGGCTGCGGAGCAGCACGTTGAAGGGCCCCGAGGCGCCGCGCCGCTCGCCCGAGATCAGGTTCTCGAACATCTTCTTCTGCGCCGGCGTCATCTCGGCGTAGGTGAGCGGCTTGAACCGATCGCCGACCATGCGCACCGTGTTCGGGTCGGGCCTGGGTGCGGTGGGTCCGGGATTCTGCGCGGCGGCCACGGCCAGCGCCGCGATCACCCCGGTCACGATTCCAAAGACGAATCCGCGATGCATCGGCGCCTCCACTGCAACAACCCCGTAAGGCCGGGGTGGACGGGGAAGTCTACCTGCAACCGGCGCATGAATTGCAGCACTCGACTACATGCGCCGTCGTGGTCTCCCGATCGTGCTGAGCCTGCTCGTGGTGGCAGCCGTCATCTGGCTGCCGAGCCGGGCGCTGCGATCCTCGGAACCAGCGGCTGAGCCGCCGGCGGCCACCTCGGTCCCCGCATCGCCCGCCGACGAAGAACGGGTGGTGGCCAGCGAGATCCGTCAAGACGCCATCACCCGCGCCCAGCTCTGGCAGGAACCTTCGTCCGAGTCGCGTGTGCCGACTCCTGAGGCGTCCACCATCGACGAGCTGTCGTGCCGGTTTGTCCTGAAGCGCCTCAGTGGCACCACCCCCAAGTTCAACTGCGTGCTCGACAGCGGCGAGGAGGTGCGGATCAAGTACGGCCCTGGGGCGGAGATTCCGGCCGAGGCGGCGGCTACCCGCCTGCTGCGCGCGCTGGGGTTTGCCGCCGACGAGATCCACCTGGTCCGCCGTCTGCGCTGCTACGGCTGCCCGATCGAGCCGTTCACGACCTCGAAAGCCGTGGAGGCCGTTCGCGCCAGCGGCGTCTACGAGCAGGGGTTGAACTACGACCACGTCCACGACTTCGAATGGGTCGCCCTCGAACGGAAATACAACGCACGGCCGATTGAAACCGCGTCGGGCCAGGGGTGGGCGTTTGCAGAGCTCGATCGCGTGGACGAAGCCAAAGGCGGCGCGCCGCGCGCCCACGTCGATGCGTTGCGCCTCGTCGCCGCCTTTCTCGCCCACTGGGACAACAAGGCCGACAACCAGCGGGTGGTGTGCGCGAGCCGCGACTGGCCGGCGGAAGCGCCGTGCCCCGCGTCGATGCTGATGCTGCAGGACCTTGGCGCCACCTTCGGTCCACGCAAGATCAGCCTGCGCCGGTGGCGGGCGTCGCCGATCTGGGCTGATCGCGCGACGTGCCGCGTCACCATGAGACATCTGCCATACAGCGGCGCCACCTTCGTGGACACGCAGGTGAGCGAAGCGGGGCGGCAACTCCTGGCGCGCGAGCTCCGGCGGCTGAGCGACGCCGACCTCACCAACCTGTTCACCGGCGCCCGGTTCGATCGGAAGCGCGGCCTCTTCAGCGACGCCCACCCGGTGCCGGAATGGGTGGCCGCCTTCAAGGCCCGCGTTCACATGATCAGCGACGGGCCTTCGTGTCCGCCCGTGTGAGGTTGCGCGCGGGTGCAGGGGCGGTGTCGGTGCGCCGCAGCCGCCCGGCGTCGATGGTGGCGCCGGAGCCGGAAATGGCCTGGAAGTGGAGCGCCTCGCCCTCGATCTCCACCAGCATGAAGTGGTAGTTGGCCGAGTAGGTACGCGCGATGTAGGGCGCCCGCCGGCCGTCGCCCGGCCGCAGCGATCCGGCACCGCCGCTCACGAAGTACTGGATGCCGTTCTGCAACGTCGAGCGCTGGTAGATGTGCTCGTGGCCCGAGAACACCACGTTGACCCGATGACGCACGAACATCGACTCGAGCGTGGAGCGGGTGACGAACGCGGAGGCGCGGTACCGGCCCGACGTGTAAATCGGATGGTGGAGAAAGACGATTTTCCAATCGGCCCCTGACTCGGCCAGCTCCGAGTCGAGCCACGCCAGTTGCTCCTGGTCCAGGTAAGTGGAGTCGAGCGCGAAGAACGCCACCGGCGTGGTGATGCGCGCCAGCAGGTTGCCCGGCGGCGCGAAGCGATAGTAGCGGCGGCCGCGCATGTTGAAGTGCTCGTAGTGGATCTCCTTGGGGTCGTCGTGGTTGCCAAGCGCGGCGAAGAACTTCACGCCCTGGTCGAGCAGCGCGCGATAGGGTTCCTCGAACTTCAGCCGGTAGTCCTCGGAGCCGGCCGGACCCTCGTAGATGTTGTCGCCGACCATCAGCGTGAACGGGAAATTGAAGCGGGCGTGGTAGCGCGCCATCTGGTCGGCCACCCGCTTTTGCGGTTCGTTGCCGCGGCCGCTGTCGCCGATCACCGCGAACTTCACCGAGTTCCCGGAGTTGGGAAGCGTCAGCGTGTCACGCGCCAGACCGTCGATCGGAACCGGTTCGACCACCGCCAGCGGACGAGGTAGCGGCGGGCGCGGCGCCTGTCCGTCGTCGCGGCCACACGACACGGCCGTGAGCGCGGCAACGACGGCGGCCAGCTGGACCAGGCGGGTCATGCACATGGTCCGTGCAGAAACCGCGCCGCCTCGCTCCGGCCGCTTCCGGCGCCCGCGCTAAGCTGTGGGACAGTGGCGGCGCCGGTCGAACACGAGGTCGTACACGTCGCGGGACACGAGGTGGCGGTGTCGAATCCGCGGAAGGTCCTCTTCCCCGACGCCGGCCACACCAAGCTCGACCTCGTCCGCTACTACATCGCCGTCGCCGATGGCGCGCTGCGCGCGGCCGGTGGCCGTCCGAACATGCTGCTGCGCTTTCCCAACGGCATCGGCGGCGAGTCGTTCTACCAGAAGCGCGCGCCCGAATCGCGGCCCCCGTGGGTGGAGGTCGTCGAGCTCTCGTTTCCGTCCGGGCGCACCGCGCACGAGGTCGTGCCGCGCGACGCCGCCACGCTGGTCTGGATGGCCAACCTGGCCTGCCTCGAGCTGCACCCGCACCCCGTCCGCGCAGAAGACCTGGACCACCCGGACGAACTGCGCATTGACCTCGATCCGGTGCCGGGCGTCACCTGGGCACAGGTGCGCGAGGTCGCCGGCGTGGTGCGGGCGACGCTGGCCGACTTCGGTCTCGTGGGCTGGCCCAAGACGTCGGGGTCGCGCGGCATCCACATCTACGTGCGCATCGAGCCGCGCTGGAGCTTCGCCGAGGTGCGCCGGGCCGCGCTGGCGTTCGCCCGCGAGGTCGAGCGCCGCGCGCCGGCGCTGGCGACGAGCAAGTGGTG
>Ga0190270_10000802_pt1 | contig 14094 bp, 11 predicted proteins | sample Popmic320T_FD_133748 | JGI IMG/M metagenome (GOLD analysis project Ga0190270, IMG submission 133748) | Populus adjacent soil microbial communities from riparian zone of Weber River, Utah, USA - 320 T | ecosystem: Environmental > Terrestrial > Soil > Riparian zone | place: USA: Utah | collected... | reverse complement strand
GGTCGCGGACCTGGCGCTCGGTGGGGAGGGGGGAGAGGAGGCGGGGCGCCACGACCCGGGCGAGGTCGGAGACGTCGGAGTAGAACGCCTGCCAGGCGTCGTACTCCGAGGTCCCGCCGGTCAGGGCCTCGAACGATGCGGCGGTCTCCGGGCCCTCGGGCCGCTCGACGAGGAGCCCGCCGGGTTTGCCGTCGCGCAGCGTCGGCGTGTACGACGCAGTGGTGCGCGAGGCCAGGGAGATGTCGAGGCCGAGGTCCGCGATGAGCTGCTCGGGCATCAGCGACACCAGGTACGAATACCGCGACAGCCGGGCGTCGTGCCCGGCGAACGCCTGGGCGGAGACAACGGCGCCCCCGACGTGGCCGAGCCGCTCCAGGACGAGGACGGAGAGTCCGGACCGGGCCAGGTAAGCGGCGGCGACGAGGCCGTTGTGCCCGCCGCCGGCGATCACCACGTCGTACTGCTTCGCTGAGGAGCTCACCGAACCAACGTAGTCGGGCAACGGATTGGCGCGACATCGGCATGGGGAAACGTCCAATATTCAACTACCATGGGAGGAAGGGAGGAAGGTGCGAGGCATGCCGGCGATCCACGTGGACGACCTGGTCGGTCTCCCGCACCTGCCCGAGCCCGGACTGGGTGACCAGCCGCGACCGGTCTGGAAGGTGACGACGGCCCCGGAGGGGTACGAGGGCGAGGGCTTCCCGGTGCGCCGCGCGTTCGCCGGCGTCGACCTCGCACTGCTCGACCCGTTCATCATGATGGACCAGATGGGCGAGGTGGAGTACGCACCCGGCGAGCCCAAGGGCACCCCCTGGCACCCGCACCGCGGGTTCGAGACGGTCACCTACATCATCGACGGCGTCTTCGACCACCAGGACTCCCACGGCGGTGGCGGCTCCATCACCAACGGCGACACGCAGTGGATGACCGCCGGCTCCGGGATCCTCCACATCGAGACGCCGCCCGAATGGCTGGTCGAGTCCGGGGGCCTGTTCCACGGCATCCAGCTGTGGGTGAACCTCCCACGCGAGGAGAAGCTGACCGCGCCGGCCTACCAGGACATCCGTTCGGGCGAGGTCGCGCTGCTCACGACGTACGACGCTGGGGCGCTCGTGCGGGTCATCGCCGGGTCGGTCGGTGGTCACCCCGGCCCGGGATCGACCCACACCCCGATGACTCTCGTGCACGCGACCGTCGAGCCGGGGGCGCGCATCGACCTGCCGTGGGACGTCGGCTTCAACGCCCTCGTCTACGCGCTCAACGGAGCCGGAACGGTGGGTCCCGACCAGCAGCCGATCCGGACCGGCCAGACCGCCGTGCTCGGCTCGGGGGACTACCTCACCGCGACCGCGAACCGCACGCAGGAGACCCGGTCACCGAAGCTCGACCTGATCGTCGTCGGCGGCCGCCCGATCCGCGAGCCGCTGGCCTGGGCAGGCCCGTTCGTGATGAACAGCAAGGCGGAGGTCATGCGTGCCTTCGAGGACTTCCAGCGCGGCATGTTCGGGCATATCCCGTCCTGAGGCTGCCTCAGGACGGAGCATCCGCCGCCCCGGATTGCGCGTACGTCGCGAGGGCACCGAGGAACATGCCGTGCGACCACAGCAGCGGGTGGGCGCTGGGGCCCCAACGCTCCAGCCACTCGTCCAGCACGTCGGGTGCGAGCAGCGGCGGCAACTGCTCGGGCAGCAGCAGGTCGTTGTCGGCGGCGGACACCACCCAGTCCAGCAGCTGGGTCGCCCGGTCGGGGTCGCCCGCCCGGGCATGGTGCCAGGCGAGCAGCGCGGCGAGGACCGGCCACTGGCCACCGCCGTAGAAGGTGTCGGTCTCGTAGCGGTGCACCCCACCGACCGTCAGCCGGCGCTCGACCTCCTCGACCGTCTGCACCACCAGGGGGTCATCGAGAGGGAGCACGTCGTAGACGGCCCAGACGGCCAGCAGGGAGGCGTCGACCTCGGTGCCGTCCAGCCACTTCGCAAGCCGCCCCTCGTGGGTGCCCCGCTCGGGGACCAGGGTCAGGCACCGATCGGCGACGTCGAGGGCGCTCGAGGCGAGGTCGTCGGGGAGCGTGGCCATGCTGCCCGCCGCCTTCAGCCCAGCGGCCACGCCGGCCAGTGTCGTCACGTGGGTGCGGTCCCGGTTCTCCTCCCACCAGTCCCGGCAGGTGTTCGTCCCGGTGGCGACCAGGTAGCGAACCGCGACCTCGATGCCGCTCGCCCAGCCGCCGGCGGTCTGGCCGGTCCGCCCGAGATGGCGCTCCAGGGCCCACAGCCAGGTGCCGTACCCGTCCACCTGGAAGTTCCACCAGTCGTCGATCTGCCGGGTGCCGTCGAGACGGTAGCGCGCCGGGAGGTAGTCGGCGTCCGACGGCTGCTCCCCGGCAGCGAGCATCCTCAGCACCCGATCGACCGCCGGCGCCTCGCGCTCGAGGACGAGGTGGCACCAGTCGTGGAAGCGCGTGGCCTCCTCGTGGAGTCCCGCGGCGCTGGCTCCCTCCGTGATGAAGGAGCCGTCCCGGAACCAGCTGTACTGGTAGGGCGCGAAGTGAGGGGAGGCCGGCCATGCCCCACCCCGGTCCTGGTGCCGGCAGAGCAGCTCGCTGGACCGCTCGGCGAGGGGGAGCCAGTGTTCGGGGAGCCGGTCGGCCAGGTGGTCGCTCAGGGGCACGGGGGTCGACGGTAGCCGAGGGCCGGTGGTCCAGAACCCGGGACGATGGCGCCAAGGGGGTTGACAGCGGCGAGGACCCCGGCCACGGTGTAACCGGTTTCTGTAACCGGTTACAGGCGCAGGAAGGGATCTCGTGGCCTTCAGCACCATCCGTGACGTCGCCCGACACGCCGGCGTGTCGATCGCGACCGTCTCCCGGGTGATGCGCGACTCCAACACCGTCCGCCCCGACACCCGCGACCGGGTGATGGCGGCCGCCGATGAGCTCCAGTACGTCCCGAGCCAGCTCGGCCGCCAGCTCGCCGAGCGGCGCTACGCCGCCAACGGAATCGTCTTCCCCGACCTCTCGGGCCCCTACTACGCGGAGGTCGTGCTCGGCTACGAGAACGTCGCCAGCGAGCTGCGCCGCTCCGTGCTGATCCTCTCCACGAACGAGCGTTCCGACGCCGAGGCCGCGGTGCGCGACATGGCCCACCGGTGCGACGGGCTGGTCATCCTCGGCCGCACCGTGAGCGACCAGTTCGTCGAGCAGCTGGCGGCCCGCGGTGCCCGGATCGTGCTCGTCGCCCGCCCCCGCATCGGCGACATCGACTCCATCAACGCCGAGAACCACCACAGTGCGGTCGCACTGACCGAGCACCTTCTCGATGGCGGTGCCCGCGCCCTCGCGTTCGTCGGCGACCCCGACACCTCGCCCGACGTCGCCGAGCGGTGGGAGGGCCTCCGACGCACCGCCGCCGCCGGTGGCGCCGAGGTGCACCTGTTGCCCGTGGACGAGCTCGACGAGGGCACAGGCGCGGCGGTTGCGACCCGACTCCTTGAGGCACACCGCCCCGACCGGCTCCCCGACGCGCTCGTCTGCGCCAACGACGAGCTCGCCCTCGGAGCGTTGCAGCGGCTACGGGAGTCCGGCGTCGACGTACCGGGCTCCATCCAGGTGACCGGCTGGGACGACGTCATGGCGGCGCGGTACGCCGGCCTCACCACCGTCCGGCAGCCGATGCGCGAACTGGGTGCGGCGGCTGCGCGTCTGCTCGACGAGCTCATCACCGGCGTCGAGCGGGAACCGCGCCACGGGCTGCTCCCCACCGAGCTCGTCGTGCGCGCCTCCACCCGCGGCACCCCCGCCGCCAGGAACCCCGAACCCCTGAGCACCAACGCACACCCCCACGGAAGGAACCAGAGATGAGACCCACACGCACGGCCATCGGCCTGGTGGCCCTGACCACGGCCAGCCTCGTGCTCACCGCCTGCGGGCGCGACGAATCCGGCGCCGGAGCCGCCGGCCAGAGCGAGGAGATCTCGGGAGGTGAGGCCGAAGGCACCATCGAGGTCTGGGCGATGGGCACCGAGGGGGAGGTGCTCCAGGACTTCTCCGCCGACTTCGAGGAGGCCAACCCGGACGCGACGGTCGAGGTGACTGCGGTCCCCTGGGAGTCCGCCCATGACAAGCTCGCCGGGGCTATCGCCAGCGGCGAGACCCCGGACGTGAGCCTGATCGGGACCACCTGGATGGGCGAGTTCGCCGAGACCGGTGGGCTGATGCCGACGCCGGAGGGTCTCGTCGACGAGTCCGAGTTCTTCCCGGGTGCCTGGGAGTCGACCGAGGTGGGCGGCACGTCGTACGGCGTCCCCTGGTACGTGGAGACGCGCGTCCTCTACTACCGCACCGACCTGGCGAAGCAGGCAGGATGGGACCAGGCTCCCGCGACCTGGGACGAGCTGAAGCAGTTCGCCGAGGACATGGAGAGCGGTGCCGGGGCCGAGTACGGCCTCAACCTCCAGCCCGGCCAGACCGGATCATGGCAGACCGTGCTGCCCTTCGGATGGTCCAACGGCGCCACCCTCACCAACGAGGAGGGCACGGAGTACACGATCGACAGCCCCGAGATGACCGAGGCGCTGGACTACTACACGTCCTACTTCGACGCCGGGCTGAGTCCGACCCGGCTGCTCGACCCCGGCGAGCTCGAGAGCGGTTTCGCAAAGGGTCAGTACGGCGCCTTCATCTCCGGGCCGTGGCACACCGGCCTGGTCGAGGACGCAGGGGTCAAGCCTGACCAGTACACCGTGGCGCCCCTGCCTGGGCCGGAGAGCGCGCCCGGCAACTCGTTCGTGGGCGGCGGCGACCTCGCCGTCTTCGAGGACTCCGACAACGCCGAGAGTGCCTGGAAGTACGTGCAGTGGCTCGCGGAGCCGGAGGCCCAGCAGGCCTTCTACGACGAGGTCGGCGATCTTCCCGCCGTCCAGTCCGCCTGGGACTCGGGCGAGCTCGCCGAGGACGAGCAGCTGCAGGTGTTCGGCCAGCAGCTCAACAGCGCGGAGTCCCCGCCGGCGGTGCCGACCTGGGAACAGGTCGCGGCCGAGATCGACTCCCTCGTGGAGCAGGCCGCCAAGGGAGGCCTGCCCGCCGACGAGGCGGTCGACGAGATGCAGAGCAAGGCATCGAGGATCGGCACGGGACTCTGACGAGGTTCTGAGATGGTCACCCTGACGGCACGGCGGTCCCGGTCGAAGCCTCCGACCGGGACGCCGTCCCGGCACGTGGACCCGACGCGGCGGCAGCAGGCGGTCGCCGCGTGGGTCCTCGCGCTGCCGTTCCTGGCGCTGTTCGTGGTCTTCACGGCGGGGCCGGTGATCGCCAGCCTCGCCATGGGATTCACCGACTTGCGGAGCACCGACATCCGCGATCCGTTCGCGGTGGAGTTCGTCGGTCTCACCAACTACACCGACCTGCTCGCAGACCCTCTGTTTCGCAAGGTCACGTTCAACACCACGCTCTACCTCGTGCTCGGCGTACCGCTGACCATGGCGGCCGCGATGGCGGTCGCGGTGGGGCTCAACCGGGTGCAGCGCCTGAAGGGCTTCTTCCGGGTGGGCTTCTATCTTCCGGTCGTCACCAGCATCGTCGCGGTCTCGGTGGTGTGGAAGTTCCTGCTGCGCGATGAGGGCGGGCTGATCAACACCGTCATCGGCTGGTTCGGGGTGGACGGACCGGGCTGGCTCGACTCCACGACGACGGCGCTGCCGACGCTGGTCGTGATGGCGGCCTGGCGCAACTTCGGTGCCCTGATGGTGATCTTCCTGGCGGCGCTGCAGACCGTCCCGCGTGAGCTGCTCGAGGCGGCAGAGACCGACGGTGCGACTCCGTGGGCGCGGTTCCGCCACATCACGCTGCCCATGCTGCGGCCGGTGATGCTCTTCGGTGCGGTCATCACCAGCATCGGCTACCTCCAGTTCTTCGAGGAGGCGTTCGTGATGACCAAGGGCGGCCCGCTGGACTCCACCCGGTCGATCACGTTCTTCACCTTCGACCAATGGGGCTTCGGCAACTACGGCCTGGCTTCCGCGGCGGCGTACCTGTTGTTCATCGCGATCATGCTGCTGACCTGGCTCCAGTTCCGGCTGCTGCGTGAGAAGGACTGAGAGATGAGCCAGACCCTCGAATCGGCCACCGCCGGCGCCACGTCCGCCGGGGCCTCGCGACCCGCGAACCAGAAGCGACCCAGGTCCCGCGAAGGCAATCTGCGCACGCCGCCCTGGCTGTACGGCGTGATGACGGCGGGCCTCGTGCTCGTGGTCATCCCGTTCATCTGGATGGTGATCTCGTCGTTCAAGCCGGAGGGTGAGGTGATGGCGGTGCCGCCGACCTGGTGGCCCCAGACCGTCACGACCGACAACTACCGCCAGCTCTTCGCCCAGCTGGACTTCCCGACGTACTTCTTCAACTCGGCCATCGTCGCCGGCTCGGTGGCGGCGGGGAACGTGGTCTTCTGCTCGATGCTCGGCTACGCCCTGGCGAAACTCGAGTTCACCGGCAAGCGGGTCGTCTTCGGCCTGGTTCTGGGTACGCTGATGGTGCCCGGCGTGGTCACCTTCATCCCTCTGTTCGTGCTCGTCACCAACATCGGGCTGGCCAACTCGCTGCCCGGGATGATCCTGCCGTTCCTGGCCGGGCCGTTCGGGGTGTTCCTGATGCGGCAGTACATCCTCGGGCTGCCCGACGAGCTGATCCAGGCGGCCCGCGTCGATGGTGCCGGCGAGCTGCGGATCTTCTTCTCTGTGATCCTGCCGCTGTGTTGGCCGGCGATCGCCACCTTGGCGGTGCTGACGTTCCTCACGTCGTGGAACAACTTCCTGTGGCCGCTGGTGGTGGCCACCTCGGAGGAGAAGTACACCCTCCCCGTGGCCCTGGCTCTCTACTCCGTCGGCCAGAACGCCACGCAGTACGGCCTGCTGCTGGCCGGCTCGGTCGTCGTGGTCCTACCCGTCCTCGTGGTCTTCCTGGTGCTGCAGCGCCGGATCATGGAGGGCGTCGCGACGACCGGCATCAAGTAGCCAACCCCACCACCCTGACCCCCAACCAACACTCGGGAGACCAAGATGCGAGCACGACTGATGACGGCGGCCGTCGCCGCGGCCAGCGCCCTGACGCTCGGCACGGGGTTGCTGACCCCGACCCAGGCCAGTGACCCCGACGCGGATCGCACCAAGGAGGCCACGCGGGGGCTGCTGGCCACCTATGCGAAGGACACCTGGCGGTCCTTCAGCGCGATGACGGTGAAGGAGACGGGACTTCCCGACGACAACATCGGGGGTGCCTTGCGGCCGAGGAGCCGCGGGGGCTACACCTCGCCCACCAACATCGGCGCCTACCTGTGGAGCACGATCGCGGCACGGGACATCGGTCTGGTCAGCGCCGGCGAGGCACGAGAGCGGATGAGCACCACCTTGTCCACCGTCGCCACCCTCGAGAACCACGAGGACAGTGGCATGTTCTACAACTGGTACGACCCAGAGACCGGGGAGAAGCTGACCGAGTTCCCCGGCAGCGGCGACCCGATCAAGCCCTTCCTGTCCAGCGTCGACAACGGATGGCTGGCCACCGGGCTGCTGCTCGTGAGCCGCGCGGAGCCCGCCCTGGCCGACGAGGCCGACGCGATCCGCGAGGAGATGGACTTCTCCTGCTACTACAACCCGGACGTCAACCAGATCCGTGGCGGCTTCTGGCCCGACGACCCGGGCAACCCGGTGCTTCCGAAGGGCAACTACTGCGAGATGAGCGAGGACGTCTGGTACACCGGCCACCACTACGGCGCGTTCAACACCGAGCCGCGGATGGCGTCGTACCTTGGCATCGCCGAGGGCCAGATCCCGCAGAAGCACTACTTCGGGACCTACCGCACCTTCCCCGACACCGACAACTGCGACTGGGGCTGGACCGAGACCCGGCCGAGCGGCGAGTGGCGGGAGTACATGGGTGTGGACGTCTTCGAGGGCACGCTGCCCTATCGCGGCAAGAACATCGTCCCGACCTGGGGCGGCAGCATGTTCGAGGCGCTGATGGTGCCGCTGTTCGTGCCGGAGGAGGAGTGGGGTCCGAAGTCGTGGGCGGTCAACCACCCGCTCTACGTCCAGGGCCAGATCGAGCACGGCATGGACGAGGCCGGCTACGGCTACTGGGGGTTCTCGCCGTCCAACAACCCCTACGGTGGCTACCGCGAGTACGGCGTCGACATGCTCGGCCTCGATGGGCCGGGCTACACCTCCGACCAGGAGCGGACCGACTGGGAGCAGCCCTACGAGGGTTGCCGCGAGGGTGAGCCCGCCCCGACGGAGTACGGCGACGGCGTGGTCACGCCGCACGCCTCGTTCCTGGCACTGCGCTACGCCCCGCAGGCAGCGCTCGCCAACCTGCAGCGGATCCGTGACGACCTCGGTGCATATGGCCCGGGCGGCTTCTACGACGCCGTCGCGACCCGAAGCGGGAAGATCAGCCACCGCTACCTGTCGCTTGACCAGGGCATGATCATGGCCGCGCTCGGCAACGCGCTGACCGGTGACCAGCTGCGTGACTACGTCTCCGAGGGGGCCCTCGAGGAGAAGGTGCGTCCGCTCATGGAGATGGAGGAGTTCGGTAGCGGCGGTGGCGCGCGGCCGTGACCCGACCCAACATCCTGCTCGTCGTCGCCGACGACCACGCCGCCAACGCGGTCGGCTGCTACGGCGGTCCGCACGCGGTCACTCCCCGGATCGACTCCCTGGCGGCCGAGGGGATGCGGTTCACCGCATGCAGCTGCACCAATTCGCTGTGCGCGCCCAGCCGGGCGACCATCCTGACCGGCACCTACAACCACGTGAACGGCGTGACCACGCTGTCCACGGAGTTCGACGCGCGCCAGCCGGGGTTCCCGGGTCTCCTCCGGGACTTCGGCTACCGCACCGCACTGATCGGCAAGTGGCACCTCGGCCACGGTGGCGTCCACGACCCGCAGGGCTTCGACCACTGGGAGGTGCTGCCAGACCAGGGCGACTACCACGACCCCACGTTCCTCACGATGGACGGCGGCTCGCACGTCCGGCCCGGTTACGCGACGGACCTGATCACCGATCTGTCGCTGGAGTGGCTGGACTCGGTCGAGAACTCCGGCGACCCCTGGTGCCTGCTCGTCCAGCACAAGGCGCCCCACCGGCCGTGGGAGCCCGCGCCGCGCCACGCCGACCTCACGTTCGAATCCGCGGGCCGGGCCCCCGAGACGTTCTTCGACGACTACGCCGGTCGCGCCAGCGCCGCGCGGGAGGCCCGGATGAGGGTCGGCCGGGACCTGAACCGGGAGGACCTCAAGACCGACCCGCCCGATGGCGTCGACGCCGCACGCTACGCCCGCTGGGCGCTCGACCGCTACCTCACGGACTACCTGCGCTGCGTGGTCGCCATGGACGAGGGGATCGGGCGGCTGCTCGACCGCCTCGCCGAGACCGGACAGGCCGAGGACACGGTGGTCGTCTACACGAGCGACCAGGGCTTCTTCCTGGGGGAGCACGGCTGGTACGACAAGCGCTTCATGTACGCCGAGTCGCTGCAAATGCCTTTGCTCGTGCGCTACCCGAGGATGGTCGCCCCGCGTTCGGTGTCCGACGCCCTGGTGCTCAACGTCGACTTCGCGCAGACGCTCCTCGAGCTGGCGGGTGTGCCGACGCTCGACCGGATGCAAGGGCGGTCGATGGTGCCTCTGCTGCGCGGGGCGTCGGCTGCGGACGCCGGCTGGCGGGAGAGTGCCTACTACCGCTACTGGGAGCACCTCGACGGCTGTCACCGCGTCGCCGCCCACCGCGGGGTCCGCACCCGGGACCGCAAGCTCGTCCACTACTACGGCTCGGGATGCGGCCAACCCGGTGCCTCCGCGGAGGAGATCGACGAGGAGTGGGAGCTCTTCGACCTCGAGCGCGATCCCCGCGAGCTGGACAGTGTGGCCGACGACCCGGCCTACGCCCCCGACCTCAACCGGCTGCGTGCCGAGCTCGACGCCGTGGCCACGAGTCTCGGTGACACCGTTCCGACCACCACGAAGGAGACCACGTGAGCACCGACGCCCGCACCGACTGGGAGACGCGGATCGGCATCCGCAGCGGAGCAATTGACGCCGCTTTCGCCGGTCGTGCCCCCACCCTTCCGCCTCCCGCCGGGCTGGTCGCTGAGGCCGGCGGGCACCAGGTCACGCTGGTCTGGCACCCCGTCCCGGGCGCCATCGGGTACCAGGTGCACGCCGCGGGCTCGCCCGAGGGGCCGTTCGAGCCGCTCGACCACGCGGGCCGCGACGTGCTCGCGGTCCCGCACCCGCCGTACGTCGACACCACCGGGACCCCGGGCGAGGAGCGCTGGTACGAGGTCACCGCGCTCTCCGACGTACGAGTTGAGGGGAAGCGCTCGAACCCAGTCGCGTGCAGCCCCCTCGACGCGCCGGCCGGACCGGTCACGGTGTCTGTCGACGCCGGCTCGGACCTCGGCGAACTGCCGAGGCCCTGGCGGCCGATGATCGGCAGCGAGCACCTCTCCCACGCGCTGTCACCCGACACGACCGGTGGCCGGGTGATCGGCGAGGAGCTGTCATCCGCGCTGGAAGCCGCCCACCGGGAGCTGGGTGTGACCCATGTCCGGGCCCACGGCATTCTCTGCGACGACCTCGCCGTCTACCGCGAGGTGGACGGCGAGCCCGTGCACGACTTCTCGGCGGTCGACCGGGTCTACGACCACCTGCGGTCACTCGGGCTCTACCCGGTGGTGGAGCTCTCGTTCATGCCCCACGACCTGGCCAGCGATCCGAGCAAGACCGTGTTCGAGTACGGCGCCATCGTCTCGCCTCCGAAGGACTGGGAACGGTGGTACGACCTGGTCCGTGACTTCACGGCGCACCTGCTCGAACGGTACGGCGACGAGGTCGTCGACCACTGGTCCTTCGAGGTGTGGAACGAGGCCAACCTCGAGGTCTTCTGGTCAGGCACCCCGGAGCAGTTCCTCACGCTGTACGACGTCACCGTCGCCGCGGTGCGGGACGTCGACGAGCGGCTGGTGGTCGGCGGGCCGTCGTCGGCCGCGGCCGGATGGTGCGAGGAGCTGCTCGCCCACGCCGAGCGCTCCGGTTCGCCGATGGACTTCCTGTCCACCCATACCTACGGGTCGCCCCCTCTGGACTTCCGCCCGATGCTGGCGCGTCATGATCGCTCGGGAACGCCGATCTGGTGGACCGAGTGGGGGGTCACGCCGACCCACTTCAACGAGGTGTCCGACGCCGTGTTCGCGGGCACCTTCCTGGCCCGCGGCATGCTCTCGGCGATGGGCCGGATCGAAGCCCTGTCCTACTGGGTCGTCTCGGACCACTTCGAGGAGCTGGGCCGCCCGCCCGCGCTGCTCCACGGCGGCTTCGGGCTCCGCACCGTCGGCGAGCTGCGGAAGCCACGCTGGTGGGTGCTGGCCATGCTGGAGCGGCTCGGCGAGCGGCGGCTCGCGGTCACGCCGAGCGGCGACGGGGGCGGGTCGCTGGTCGAAGCGGTCGCTGGTGCGTCCGGGGACGGCACCTGCACGGTCGCGGTCTGGAACTTCACACTCGACCAGACCAAGGCCGCCGGTTCGGCGGACCTCGCGCGCGACCTGGTCGTGGAGGTCGCCGGACTGGAGCCCGGTACGGCGTACGAGCTGACCCAAGAGCGGGTCGACCAGGACCACTCCAACATCGCCGGTGTCTGGGGCCGGATCCGCGCGGACGACCAGGACTGGCCCACGGAGGAGCAGTGGCAGCAGCTGCGCGCGTCGGACCGGCTCGACCAGGCCGAGCCGGCGCGCCCGGTCACGGCTGACGGGTCGGGATCCGTGCGCGTGGACTTCGCTCTGCCGATGCCGGCGATGAGCCTGCTGACGTTCCGGCCGATGGCCTGAGAGCGGACGAGACGAGGCCCCGCCCGCGGGAACGCGGACGGGGCCACGACATGGGGTGAGCGACGGGGCTTGAACCCGCGACCCTCGCGACCACAACGCGATGCTCTACCAGCTGAGCTACGCCCACCATGAGGCTCCGGACGGGGCCGGAACCGGAGTGAAGTGTAGCCGGATCAGGCACCCGTCTCAGCATCGGGAGGAGCGGTCCCGAGCTTCCCGGTCAGGGAGCCGCCGTACTTGGCAGCGATGGACCGGGCGGTGTCGCTGTCCGGCCCCGGGGGTGGCACGAAGACGGCCTCCCGGTAGTAGCGCAGCTCCTCGATGCTCTCCTGGATGTCGGCCAGCGCCCGGTGGTTGCCGCGCTTGGCCGGCGCCTGGAAGTAGGCCCGCGCGAACCACCGGCGCGAGAGCTCCTTGATCGAGGAGACATCGACGATCCGGTAGTGGAGGAAGCTCTCGAGCTCGGGCATGTCCCGGGCGAGGAAGGCCCGGTCGGTGGCGACGCTGTTGCCGGCCAGCGGCGGCCGGCTGTTCTGTCCGCACTGCTCGTGGATGTAGGCCAGGACCTGCTCCTCGGCTTCGCCCAGGGTCAGGCCCTTGTCCAGCTCGGCGAGCAGGCCGGAGGTCTCGTGCATGGTGCGGACGAAATCGGTCATCTGGCTGAGCGCCTCGGCGGGTGGCTTCACGATCAGGTCGATCCCGTCCCCGAGGACGTTGAGATCGAAGTCGGTCACGAGAGCGGCGACCTCGATCAGCGCGTCGGCGCGCAGGTCGAGCCCGGTCATCTCACAGTCGATCCACACGAGTCGTTCCTTCACGTGCGCCACCCTACTGTTCAACGGGGACTCCCCTCGGTGGTTCCCAGCAACCGCCGTCCCCAGGTGTACCCGACCTCGACCGGTGTTCACGCGGGCTGGGTTCGTCGGTTGGTACTTCGACTTCGCGCGCTGACAGACTGCGCGGGTGAGCCTCTCCACGTTCATCGCCGGACTGCCCAAGGCCGAGCTGCACGTCCACCACGTCGGCTCGGCCTCCGCCCGCATCGTCTCTGAGCTGGCCGCCCGGCACCCGGGCGTCGTGCCCAGCGATCCCGACGAGCTGCGCAGGTTCTACGAGTTCCGCGACTTCGCCCACTTCGTCGAGGTCTACCTCGCGGTCGTCGACCTGATAAGGACGGCCGAGGACGTCAGGCTGCTCACCTACGAGGTGGCCCGCGAGATGGCGGGCCAGCAGATCCGGTACGCCGAGCTGACCTGCACGCCGTACACGTCGGTCGTCCGCGGGATCCCGATCGAGGGCTACACCGAGGCGATCGAGGAGGCCCGGGAGGCGGCAGAGCGGGACTTCGGGGTCGTGCTCCGCTGGATCTACGACATCCCGGGCGAGTCCGGAGTCCCGGCCGCGGACGCCACCCTCGACTTCGCCCTCAACCACCGGGTCGACGCCCTGATCGGCTTCGGGCTCGGCGGCCCCGAGGTCGGCGTACCCCGGCCACAGTTTCAGCGGCACTTCGACGCAGCCCGGGCGGCCGGGCTGCGCAGCGTCCCGCACGCCGGCGAGACCACTGGCCCGGAGACGGTCTGGGACGCGCTGCGACTGCTGGGTGCCGAGCGGATCGGGCACGGTACGACGGCGGTCGAGGACCCCACCCTGCTGGCCCATCTCGCCGAGACCGGCATCCCCCTCGAGGTGTGCCCGTCCTCGAACATCGCCACTCGCGCCGTCGCCGCGATCGCCGACCACCCGATCGTGGCCTTCCGGGACGCGGGCGTGACGGTGACCGTCAACTCCGACGACCCGCCGATGTTCGGCACCTCCCTCAACCGGGAGTACGAGATCGCGGCCGAACTGCTCAGCCTGGACAAGGACGGAGTGGCCGACCTGGCCCGCACCGCCGTGCGCGCGTCGTTCGCGGAGGAGCCGGTGAAGGCATCCCTGCTGACGGAGATCGACGCCTACTCCTGAGCGGCGCAAAGTCGAGGCCCCGCGAACTCATACTCCGCGGGGCCAGGTCCTTTGTATCGACCTCGAGGAGGCCGGCCTCAAGGCGCTGGCGACCACCGCCGTGGACGTCTCCTTCGCCCCCGACGACGTGAAGGCGCGGCTGCGCGGCGAGATCGCGGACTACGCAGGCTGAGGCTCATCCGCCGACGAGGCCGAGGTCGGACTCCCGGCCCACCGTCGTGTCGACGACGACGCGGATGCCGTCG
>Ga0190270_10000801_pt1 | contig 14097 bp, 10 predicted proteins | sample Popmic320T_FD_133748 | JGI IMG/M metagenome (GOLD analysis project Ga0190270, IMG submission 133748) | Populus adjacent soil microbial communities from riparian zone of Weber River, Utah, USA - 320 T | ecosystem: Environmental > Terrestrial > Soil > Riparian zone | place: USA: Utah | collected... | reverse complement strand
GTAAACTTCAGCAGGTGTTTACAAACCTTTTGCTGAATGCACGGGACGCGATTCCGGCCGGCGGGTCCATCGAGATCTCTACTATTCCTTCGGAAGACCATTCGCTAATCGTCGAAATTTCAGACACCGGAATGGGAATCGCGCCGGAGAACGTGGCCAAGATCTATGACCCGTTCTACACGACTAAGGGCGTGGGCCGGGGCACCGGACTCGGCCTCGCCGTTTCATACGGCATCGTTCAGGAACATTCGGGCCACATCGGAGTTGAAAGCAGCCCCGGACGCGGCACCACATTTAGAATTACGCTGCCCACCGCGAACGCGCGCGCGCAGTTACAGGCAGTGGGCGACTGACAACTGGGATAATTCAAACAGCAGGAGCGACCGCGACCTCTCGGTGCTCTTGCTTTTTTTTGGTTTCAGTCTGCCATAAACTGACTATGTTACAGAACCGAGTAGCAAAGCTACTCGGTTCTGTAAGGGTTTCGCCCCTAAACGCACGAAAAGAGAACTGACGGTGAAAACGGAAAGACGGATGGCTAAAAAAGGTTCAGTACTGATTGTCGACGACGAAGAGATTATGCGTGAAGTGTTGGAGACACTTCTCTCGAATGAAGGCTATCGCGTCGATTTAGCAAAGACCGGAGAAGAAGGACTGGAGGCCTATGGCCGTCGCGCTTACGACGTGGTGCTGCTCGACGTTTCGATGCCTGGCATCGGCGGCCTGCGCGCGCTCGAAGAATTCTTGAAGATGGATGCCGAGGCAGCCATCGTGATGATCACCGCTTACGCGACGTTTGATACAGCGATTGCCGCCTGGGAACATGGAGCGTTTGGTTGCATTCGCAAGCCTTTTCAAAATGAACAGATCACTGCCACGGTGGCGGCTGGGATCAAGCGGCGCCGCAAAGAGGAAGAACGACGTTCACTCCGCCGCGCGATGAGCCGGGCCGTCGATCGCGGCGCCATCGTGGGCCACTCGGACGTGATGCAGGAAGTTTTTCGTCTGGTTGAGCAGGTTGCCCCGGCACGATCCACAGTTTTGATAACCGGAGAAAGCGGTACTGGTAAGGAACTGATCGCCAAGTCCATTCATGAGTCGAGCGCGCGCGTAGGAAAGCCTTTTGTTACTGTTAACAGCTCAAACATTCCATCCGAGCTGCTTGAATCTGAACTCTTCGGCCACACGCGCGGGGCTTTCACCGGCGCCGTTGCAGCCAAGAAGGGCCTATTTGAAGTCGCCGACGGTGGCTCGATCTTTCTCGATGAAATCGGTGACATCCCACCCGAGACCCAGGTTCGTCTACTGCGTGTGATCCAGGAAAGGGAATTCACTCCGCTCGGCGATACCACGCCGCGGCGCGTCGACGTACGCATCATTGCCGCGACCAATATTGAATTGAAAGACGCGGTCAAGCAGGGAACGTTTCGCGAAGACCTGTACTACCGTCTCGCGGTTGTGCCGATCGAGCTGCCGCCGTTGCGCGACCGGCGCGAAGACATCCTTCCTCTGGCCCAGCACTTCATCGAGAAGTACAACGAGGAGAATGGCCGGCATGTGTCCGAGCAAATTGCGCCGGAAGTGCTGGCGCTGCTGGAAGCTTATTCGTGGCCGGGGAACGTCAGGGAACTGGAGAACGCGATCGAGCGTGCGGTGGTGATCGCGCCCAGCGACGAAGTGACGCGCGAATGCCTGCGTCCTGAGATTAACGATCCGCAGTCAGTGATTACGGCTTCGCAGGAAGGCGCGAGCTTCGGCGCGGTCCAGGACCTGGGACGCGGGATCAATTTCTATGAACAGGTACGACGGTTTGAGATCGACTTGATTCGTCGCGCGCTGGAGCAGACCGGCGGGCATCAGTCTCGCGCCGCGCGTTTGTTGGGAATGAACGCAACGACGTTGAATTCAAAAATCAAAACTTATCGGATAAGCCTGCGACCTTAGGGATATGAAGTGACTCTGGCATTCCTCTTTGTGTCTTTCCGACGTTGTGTTGAAATCTAACCCGGGTTGTTTCTCAGGTGATGAAGGATGTCGGGCTAATGCGCGCTCGACAGGCTGCGTAGATCTCCTTGGAGAGACGGCCTGGCGCCGCTTCGTTGAGTGACAATCAACTTGCGAAGCGTCGAGCTTCTCAAGGTTAGACCAAAGCGCCGCCGGGCCGGCGCACTCCAAAGAGGCGCTTCTAACGAAACATGAGTGAAGTCATTCAAAAAGCAGCTCCCCAGGGATCGCCACTCGATAACAAACATCGTTCGCTCGGCGCCACGATGATCGATCGTGAAAATCACAGCGTTCCCGGTTCTTATGGAGATGAATCAGGGGAATACGAAACTGTGCGTGAAGAGGCCGCGGGCTTGATTGACCTCTCCTCGCGCGGGCGTTTTCTCGTGAGCGGGTCTGAAGCGATCCAGTTTCTTAACGGCTTGATTACGAACGATATGAAGACCCTCGAGGAAGGCCGCTGGATGCCCGCGGCATTTCCGAATGTGCAGGGCCGTTTGATTGCGAGTGTACGCATAGTTAGAGCAGCCGCAGCCGAGGCAGATGGGAATGTGAGTCCTGTATTTTTAATCGACACTGAGGCGGTTACGCGCCACGGGGTGCTCAAGACAATTGAGCGTTTTACACTGGCGGGCGACTTTCACGTGACCGAGGTAACAAATCAAACGGCCCAGTTCACGGTACAAGGGACAAAGACTGCCGATATGATCCGCACGGTACTTGGCGAAGAACCTTCAACCTTACCGGCGAATGGCGCCACCCGCGCGACGTGGCAGGACGTAGATGTCACTGTTATTCGTTGCACTCACACCGGCGCAGACGGTTTCGATCTAGTCGTCAATTCTGAACACGCAGAGAGTTTGTGGGACAGCTTCGTCAATGCGGGCGCACGGCCGGTTGGTCACGATGCACTGGAGATACTGAGGATCGAAGCAGGCATTCCGCGGTACGGCATCGACATGGATGAAACGAACGTTGTGACAGAGGCGGCGCTTGATGAAGCAGTTAGTTATACCAAAGGCTGTTACGTGGGCCAGGAGATTATTGCGCGGATAAAGTATCGGGGGCATGTGGCCAAGAAGTTGTCGGGATTGGCCTTTAATCAGCAAGTGAAGGTTGAAGCCGGCGCCAACGTCAAGTCGTCGGATGGTAAAGACATCGGACGATTAACTTCAGTCACTTATTCGCCGCGGCTGAGCCAGACCATAGCGCTCGGTTATGTGAAATACGACTACCTGACGCCGGGTACCGAGGTGAAGGTCACAGCTGGAAGTGATGATGTCGTGGCAACTGTGGCCGCGTTGCCTTTCGTGAGTCGCGCGCGCTGACGGGCGTCGCTTTTATGGGACCGCGGGCGTCTCGCCCGCATCGTTGTGGTGAGAATAATCCGGAGATTTAGCATGAGCTAGCCACGAGGCGGGCGAGACGCCCGCGGTCCCAGGAAAAAGTGACTCAGCATTCCGAAAATAGTGAGCTTAACTGTGTGATGGATTCTGATTCTTCAAAGCCTGGTGAGGTGCGCGATCTCGACTACGAGCAGGTGAGGCTTGCATATTCGATTATCGACTCGCTGCTTACGCACACGCGCGTGGTTAATGATTTGATTGCGGTGATGGCCCAGGCCCTGGACGAAGACACGCAGAAGGCTTTAACCCAAACACCGAATTGGGCGGCCTATCTCGAGAGCCGGCGTTTACTGGAACGCACTAAGGCCGATGTAGAGAAGTTTGCGGAAGTGATGAAGCAATTGAGCGAGGATTAACTGAACGAAGGCGACATGTGCAGGCTGTAATACTTGTCTTTCTCGCCGCGACCTTCACCGGGAGAAGCCGCACAGTGGTCCGGTTCTTAACTTTGTCGTAAGTAGTTTCAAAACCTTGACGCCTCGTCCGGTGTTTGCTGAGCAAACGCAGCCGCAATTGAAGCGGCGATTACCAGGAGTGCTATCGAGTGATGTCTCATACTTTTAGATCATTCACCTTAACCTATCAACGAAGAGCGGGGGCAAGCCCACCTTCCCAACCTCTAACTTTGGCATGGTCCTTCCTGAGTCCTTCCCTACCCATTAATTATTCACAGTCCAAGGTGAAAATTTTCATACCCGGCATGCAATCAGATTAATGATCCCTAAAAGATGCTTTTCCACACTTATTAACTCGAGCCCGGCAGCGCGCGCCGCATCAACCGTGCGCCGGTTGAAGTGGTCGTCAAACAGCGGCACGGTTATCAGATTGAGTAGATCAAAAATAGGACCAAGCACTCCGCCGGGACGGACATGGTCTAACAATACAATCGTGCCGCCGGGTCTAACAACGCGACGCATTTCTGCCAGGGCTTTCGCCGGCGACTGTACTGAACAAAAAACAAGAGTTGCGAAAGCGGCATCAAACGCCCCGGTCTTAAAAGGCAAATTCTCCGCACAGCTTTGCAGCAGTTTGAGACCATGAGAACGCTTCTTTTCCGTGGCAATTCTCAACATCTCTTTGCTTGGTTCCGTCGCGACGCCCGTTGCCTTTTCCGGGTAGTAAACGAAGTTCAGTCCCGTTCCGGCGCCGATTTCAAGTATGTGCGCGTCTTGAGGAAGATGTTGAAAAGTAGAAGCCCTAAGCTTTGCCAGAAACCACCGTTCCAGCGGGCTCATGACCGAGTCATATTGTGGTGCAAAAGTGTCGTAGGTGCGGAACGCCATAAGTCATTAGGACAGACATACCTGTCTGTCACTCTTTAACGCCGAACCGGCCAGAACAAAAGGCAATTTCCATATATCATTTTCCATTTCTCATTCGCGGATTGCGAAAATAGGTTTTGATTGCCGGAAGTTCAGAGTTCGACCTTTAGGCTGCGGCTTCGCAACGCAAGCTGAAGCTTAAACTCTGAACTTCACGCCCTTGCCGACAATGAAAAATGAGAATGAAAAATGATAAATGGAAAATCGTTTTCGATTCTCGCTGACTCAGGCCTCCCCACCTCAGCCAGGCAGGAACGCCTCTCCTACTTGATCATCATGATCACCTGGCGTTCGCGGCCGCCATCAAATTCGCAAAGGAAAACTCCCTGCCAGCGTCCGAGCAACAACTTTCCATCCTTGAACGGGATCGACACAGAAGATCCAACCAGACTTGCCTTGATGTGTGCATCGGAATTCTCTTCGCCGTGTCGGAAGTCCATCCCGTGTTGGGGAATGAGCGTTCGTAGAGCGTGGAGCATGTCGCGAGGCACGTCAGGGTCAGCGTTTTCGTTAACGGTCAGGCCGGCCGTTGTGTGTTGTACGTAGAGATAACAGACGCCTTCGCGTTCACCGGTGTCTTTCAGCTTGTCCTGAACTTCGGCGGTGAACTCGACCAGCTCTTCGCGCTGATGAGAGCGTACTTTAATTACGTGCATCGCTCGCCACTTTCCTGGGAGTTAATCGATTCGCGGCTAACGCAACCTCCTGGGAGTGCGGTGCGCCTTGTTACCGCTTTGGCCCGCGGCGGCTTGACGCCGTTTTGCCGAGCGACCGTGTTGCTGCAAGCATCAGGCCTCTAGCGAATCAAGGTCGCGACCAGTCATGACCCGCCACTCCAAGGAGTTGCCTCATCACTGGCCGGCCCGTAAAGACGTTTCAGGCTTCAAATACTTCGCCAGCCATGCGTGCAGTTCTTTGTAGAAGAAACGACTGTTTTCGCCTTTCTGAATCCAATGGTTCTCTTCCGGAAATACGATGAGGCGGCTTGGGATGCGGAGCCTCTGCAGCACGCTCCAGTTTTCCAACGTTTGGTTAAGCGGCACTCGGAAATCGTTTTCGCCAACCGTCAGTAGAATTGGCGTGCGAAAGTTTTTCGCGAACCGAATCGGGTTCTGTTCGCGCCAGACGGGGCCTTGCTCCCAGACTGGTCCACCATTGTTCACTTCGCGATGATAGATGGTGTCGCTCGTGCCCCATTGCGATTCGAGATTGATCAAACCGGCGTGAGCAATCAAAGCCTTATAACGCGTGGTCGTGGCCTGCAGCCAGTTTGCCAGGTGCCCACCGTAGCTGGCGCCGCCCGCAGCCATCCGGCTTCCGTCGATAAATGGATAAAGGCGGACAGCCTCGTCGGCGCTTTCGTTGATGTCTGCCGATGGCCCGATAAACGGGTCGCCCTTGATTGACTGGGCAAACTTTTCGCCGTATCCGGTAGAGCCCACATAGTCCGTGAGCAGGACAACATAGCCGGGCTGCGCGAGTAGAAGATAGTTCCAACGCAGGAAAAATTGATCCCGCCACATCGAGGCCGGGCCGCCATGTATGAGCACCAGCAACGGATACTTTTTCCGCTCGTCAAATTTCGGCGGCAGCGCAACCATACTGTGGACCTTCCTGCCGGCCTTTGTGGTCAACCAAAAATGTTTGAGCGGCTGCCAATCGATTCGAGAGGCTTGTTCTACGTTGAATGAAGTTAAGCGATCATGACGCCGGGCCTTCGGATCGATGCGCACTACTTCATGCGGATTAATTGCGCTGTCCCAGTTGGCAAAAAGCATGGCTGACGAACTTCGGGCGGGTATACGCAGATTGGTGTACTGGCCCAGCGACATATCGAAGACCTTCCGCACATCACCACCGTCCGCAGGAACGCTGAACAGTTTTTCGTGGCCGAATTCCTCCGCCAGAAAATAAATCGTCTTGCTGTCCGGCGTAACCGCATAGGAGCCGACGGAACGATCGAAGTTTGCAGTGACGACTTTGATTGGCGAGGCACTGTGCCAGGGCAGCGTGCCGAGCCGAGTGAGATTGTATGCCTGACCATTTTCACGCGTGACTGTGAAGAAAAGCGTCTTGCCATCTGGACTGAAGGCTGGTTGCCCGTGGCTGTCGCTTCCCGTAGTAATGGGCGACGGTTCACCACCCCTAGCCGAGATTTTGTAGAGCAGCGTATTAGAGCTGGCATACGCGGCCACGTTTCGATTGGTCGTCGCCACGAACACGATCGACTGCCCGTCGGGAGACCAGACTGCGGGCATCTCTTCGCCGGAGTTTCCCAGGGTGCCGCCAACGCCTGGTCCAGTAATAAACTTGGTTCCTGCCAGTATGTCCTTCGCTTTGGCCTCAGGCTCCAGCATCTGCACAAAGAGGTGAGACTGCATCTCTTCCAGCCACTTGTCCCAGTGACGAATAGGGAAGCTGTCATAAACCCGAGCTTTATACATTTGCCCCTTACGTTCAGTAGCGATCTTCTTATTGGCTTCGTCGTCCATCGTGCCGGGATAAACAGAGCTGACAAATAGCAGCGCCTTGCCATCAGGGCGCCACTGTGGCGCACGTGCTCCGGTTGAAAGCGAGGTGACACGCATCGCTTCACCGCCGGCAACCACGTCCATCACGTAGATCTGGATTACTTCATCGCCCTCGCGCTTGGCCGAGAAAGCGAGGCGGCGGCTGTCGGGGCTCCATGCCGCGCCACCCTCTGCACTTTTGCTGAAGGTAAGGCGACGCGGTTGTGTGCTTCCATCTGCCGCTGTGATCCACAGGTCGGAGACCTGGTCTTTATCATCGTAGGCGGGCTCAATAATTGGGAACACGATCCAGCGTCCATCCGGGCTCGGTAGCGGCGCGCCGACGCGTTTCATCAGCCACATCAATTCGTGCGTGATGACTTTTTTGCCACTTTGTGCGTTGGCTGTATTTGGAACTGAGGTCGTGGCAACGAATGCAATCGCAATGGTTATCACTAACTTCCAGGCACGGTGGTAGCTGATATGGATACGGGCTAATCGATACATTTGAGATTCAACTCCTGAAGAAATTAGTGGGCGGTATTGTGGCACAACCGCGCAGACTCCGCACGAGTGCGTGCTTGAACGCGGCTTTGCCGCCGGATGTGCGGAAGTGGCTATGCCCTTCGGACAATCTGCCCCGCTAATTATGGGACTGCGCCCCGACGGTCGTTTGGCAAGAAATGAAGCGAGGGCATAGCCCCAACTTTAGAGGGCGATTTGACGGCGGGGCAAAGCCACCGCCGCATATCAGGCGGCAATACTTCGTGCCAGTTCGTGTTGTCGTCGGCGTGTTTTACTTTGATTTCAGAGTTCAGAACACCGCGGCCCGTTACAATTGTCGATCACAAAACTGTAAGTCAGCGCCGCCGAGACTGTCGTAGGTGTGCCGTTAACTATCGCAGGTTTGAAACGGGCTTTGTAGGCTGCCTTAACTGCTGCCGCGCGCAAAGCCTCTGGCCCTCTTACAGCCTTGGCTGATGCGACCTTGCCATCCTTGTCAATTTCGATCTCTACCGTGACGGTCCCCGAAACGTTATCTCTCCGTGCCTCGACCGGGTACTCAGGGTGCGGCGCTTCGATCAGGTTACCCTTCGAGTTCTTTTGGGCCTTTGGACTCGAAGCCGGCGACGGAGCGGTAGGCGCAGATGCGGGGGTAGGTGGAGTTGAGATTGTTGGTAAAGCCACCGGGGCGAACTGTGATGGTAGAGCTGCTGGGGCTGGTTGATTTGGCGGCGAAATTGGATTTGGCGCCGATGCTGGCGTAGGTGGAACCTGGGGTGTCGATTGCAAAGGTTGCGGCGGTTGCGGCGGTTGAGATGGTTGGGCAGGCTGCGACGGTTGAGCAGGTTGCGGCGGTTCGGGGGCTTGGGCCGGCTGATCGGGCTGATTAGGCGGCGCCGGAGGCGGCGGCTGCGTTTTCGAACCAGTTTGCTGTCCAGCTAGTTCAACCGCAGGTCGATACGCCACATCAACATTTTCATTTCTAACCTGATTACTTTCGTCGCTCACGTTGCGCGCGCGAGTGTTGACTCCCGCGACAACCATCAGAATAAACGCCAGGCCGATTAACGTACCGGCAAATAAGCCTGACCATGCGGCACTGCGTTTTGCGTTGTTTGAAGACATGATGTTCTTGATCCTCCTTCTCAAATTAGAACCATGCCCGGCGCCTGATACGCCGGCAACTTTCCAGCCAAATGAAAGGCGCACCACTTTGAGTATGCTTGAAGCGTAGGTTTCCGGAGCGCCTACGACGGCCAGGACCTTTTCGTCACATGCCTGCTCGCGTTCGCTAATTAGCCTGCGGCTGACGTACCAGACCAGCGGGTGAAACCAAAGAAGCGTTACGACGGACATTTGCAGATTCCCGATCAGGTTGTCGTGTCTCTGAACATGGACCAGTTCGTGAAGCATTATTGCTTCCAACTCGGAATCGTTGAGATGTTCGCCGATTGACTCCGGCAACATCACCACCGGTCTCCAGATTCGCGCCACGATCGGTTCAGTCTTATGTTGTGAGAGAACGAGGTCGACAGCTGTGGTTAAGCCAAGCAATGCTTTCGCTCGGTTGAAAGTCTCCCATTCACGTCCTGCGGTAACTCGCCGTCCGAGTTTCAGAGCTTGCAGAAGTCTCCGCCGGCGTATTCCCCAAACTGTGAGCAGCGACAAACTTCCCGCCAGCCAAACGGCGGTAAGCAGGCAGTAGAGTTCGTTGTGAGTAAGCGGGCGAATCGAAGAGACAGTCAAATGATAACTATTTGAGATCGTCGACACCGGTCCAGATATTCCCTGCACCAGTGAAGCGTCACCGGCATTTTGCGGAGCACTGGTCATCATCCACAGAAAACTAATTCCGGCCTGCTCTGCCAGAAAAACAAGCAAGGCTGCGGGCAGGAGGAGTTTCAACGAAGCGAGCATCCACAGGACATGCCTTGCTCGTGCTGGACCTTGCCGAAGTGCAAGTGTTGCGGCGAACACGAGAAGCGCAAACAGCATCGTCTGCCAAAGATGATCTGCAATCCGGGGCCACCACCATGCCGATTGCGAGGCCAGCCATTCATGCATCATTTATCTCGTCCTCCCCGGCCGTTGCTTGCTTCGTGCGGTTGAGAGAGTCGGCGGTTTAGCTGGCTCTGGCGGCATTGTAAGTGTCTCTATAGTGGCCTCGAGTTCCTTAAGATCGTCAAGAGTGACCTGGCCGGTTTCGACGAGTTGGGCCACCAGCAGTCGGGGTGAACCGCCAAACACATGGAGTAACTCGTCGATCAAACGGCTGTGTGCAGCCTTACGCGTCACGACGGCTTCGAAGATGTGCGCGTTGCCAATCTTCTTTACGCGCCGCACAGCGCCTTTCTCCTCCAGCCGGTAAATAATAGTCTGCACCGTCGTATATGCCGGCCGTTTCCGTTCCGGCAAATGTTCCTGTACCTCTCTGACGGACGCCTGACCCAGGGCCCAGACGGCATCCATGATCTCCATCTCGAGTTTAGTTAGTTTTACCTGTGGCGGTTTCGGCATGTCGTTACTCTTTCGATGGGGAAACTACGAATGAGGTTGGTTCTACTACAACTGTGGTTGAGCTGTCAAGAGGGTTTTTCGAAGGACAATTTTCTGTCCCACAAAGGGCCATTCATCCATCCAAAGGAAAGTGAGTGTGATCAGCGCCAAAGGCGCTGGACCGGCGTCCTGAGTGATTGTTCGCTTCAGTTTGAAGCTTTGCGTTTGAGCAGTTTCCAGCCGGTGGGTAAAACCGCGGCTGCGAGAACGATCTTGATGATGTCGCCGGGAATAAACTTAAGTACAGTGAGTTGAAAAGCTACCGAAAGAGGGGTGTTGGTTACCAGGGAAAACCAAGCCCAGCCACTGAGCATGATTACGATGGACCCAATCGCCATCGCCGCCACTGCAGTGGGAAAGCGTTTGTCCCAGCCGTGCTCTGCGAAAGCGCCGGTAATGAAAGCGGCTGCTGGAAACGCGATCAGGTATCCACCGGTTGGCCCCAGCAAGTGCAAGAGGCCACTCGATCCACCGTAGAAAAATGGAAGTCCTGCCGCACCCTCCATCAGGTAAACAATAATTGCCATTGCGCCCAGACGCGATCCCAGCAAAGCGCCCGTCAGCAATACCGCAAACGTTTGCGCCGTGATAGGCACCGGCCCAACCGGAATTACAATCTGAGCGGAAAGCGCCACGAGCAGGCTAAACGCAAACACGAGAGAGACGGATCGTGTCCAGTCGAGTGGCGCCAGCGCGGCGCCAATCAAAGTGTCAGGTTGAGTGTTTGCGTATGACGTGCTCATGGATGGCCTTTCTGGTTTAGAACGCCGACATTACAGAACCGGGCGCGGCAGCGGTGGATGCTGGAATCAACCTGGGATTTTTTGTCCTCTCCAGACAGGTCACTTTCGCCACGAAACTTAGCCAAGGACGCCTCGAGTTCCGGCGCTACCGCGCTCGGTTCCCTAAGCAGCTATCAACCCGACGATTCAGACTTCAGTGTGCCAATGCGCATTTTATGAAATGAGCGCCAAACAAAGAAGACCGAAACCAGGAAGAACAGGGCTGCGAGAACATGCGTAATCATCGGCCCATTCTCTCCCTGATGACTGATTGAGACTGCCAGCTCCACGGCCAGCAAGCCAAACAACGTGGTGAACTTGATGACTGGGTTCAAGGCCACCGACGACGTGTCCTTGAATGGATCGCCAACAGTGTCTCCCACAACCGTCGCGTCGTGCAGCGGAGTGCCTTTCTGTTTCAGCTCAACCTCAACCACCTTCTTGGCATTATCCCAGGCGCCGCCGGCATTGGCCATGAAGATTGCCTGATATAGCCCAAATACGGCAATCGAAATCAAGTAGCCGATAAAGAAGAATGGCTCGACAAACGCGAAGGCGAGCGTTGAGAAGAATATGGTCAGGAAGATATTGAACATGCCCTTCTGTGCATACTGTGTGCAAATTTCAACCACCTTCTTGCTGTCTTCCACCGACGCTTTTTCCACGCCTTCGAGGCGTATGTTGGCCTTGATGAACTCAACCGCGCGATATGCGCCCGTAGTCACGGCCTGAATCGAGGCGCCGGTAAACCAATAAATAACTGAGCCTCCGGTAATCAATCCCAAAACAAACGGCGCATGCAGCAGCGACAGATTTTCCGTATCGGTTGTTAGTCCATTTGTCAGCGTCATCATGATGGAGAAGATCATGGTAGTGGCGCCAACGACTGCTGTTCCGATCAATACGGGTTTCGCAGTCGCCTTGAACGTGTTGCCCGCGCCGTCGTTCTCTTCGAGGAGATGCTTCGCGCGGCTGAAGTCTACGTCCATGTTGAAGTCCCTCTTTACTTCGGCTTCAATATCAGGCACCTGCTCGATCAGCGAGAGTTCATAAACCGACTGCGCATTGTCCGTAACAGGTCCATAGGAATCGACGGCGATCGTCACCGGCCCCATCCCCAGAAATCCGAAGGCCACCAGTCCGAAAGCAAACACCGGAGCCGCCACCATCAATGGATCGAGTCCCATCGTGCTGAAGTAATAAGCAATGGACATCAGAATGACGATGCTGATTCCCAGGTAGTAGGCGGAGAAATTACCGGCCACCAGACCCGAGAGAATGTTCAGCGATGGTCCGCCTTCCTTCGACGAGGTCACTACTTCGCTGACGTGCGCGGACTCAGTCGAAGTAAACACCTTGACTAGCTCAGGAATGATGGCTCCCGCAAGTGTGCCGCAGGAAATAATGCAGGAGAGTTTCCACCAGAGGCTGGCGTCGCCGCCGAGCGTGGGAATGGTGACATAGGAAATGGCGAAAGTAATCACTACGGAAACGATGGAGGTGATCCACACGAGGGATGTTAGCGGCGCCTCAAAGTTCATCTTAGTGGCATTGCCATAACGGGCCTTCGCGATCAAATCGTTGATGAAGTAAGAACCGGCGCTGGCGATGATCATCATGATGCGCATCACAAAAATCCAAACCAGCAATTGCACCTGGACTTCCGGATCGCGCACTCCCAGCAGAATGAATGTGATCAAAGCGACGCCTGTAACGCCGTAAGTTTCAAAACCGTCAGCGCTTGGTCCCACAGAGTCGCCGGCGTTGTCGCCGGTGCAGTCGGCAATCACGCCCGGGTTGCGCGCATCGTCTTCCTTGATTTTAAAAACGATCTTCATCAAGTCTGATCCGATGTCGGCAATCTTCGTAAAAATGCCGCCGGCGATGCGAAGCGCGGCGGCGCCAAGTGATTCACCAATGGCAAAGCCGATAAAGCATGGGCCGGCGTAGTCACCCGGAATAAACAGCAGGATGCACAGCATGATCAGCAGCTCGACGCTAATTAGCATCATGCCGATACTCATACCGGCCTTGAGCGGGATCGCATAAAGCGGAAACGGTTTGCCTTCAAGACTGGCGAACGCGGTGCGCGAATTGGCGAAGGTGTTGACGCGAATACCAAACCAGGCGACACCGTAGCTGCCGGCGATGCCGACCAAACTAAACGCGAGGATAATGGCCACCCGCAAGGGTTCCATCCCCGACAGCACACCGAAATACAGAACAATGATGGCGCCGATGAAGATTTCAAGGATCAGAATAAACTTGCCCTGAGTTACGAGGTAAGTTTTGCAGGTTTCATAGATTAGCTCCGAAATCTCGCGCATGGCGCGGTGCACCGGAAGCTTTTTCAGGTTCATGTAAATCGCCAGTCCAAAAGCGAGACCCAGGACGCAGACTACAAGCCCAATCATTAAAAGCCGGTGGCCATCCATGCCGCCGAAGAACGTGACCGAGGAGAGGTCCGGCAGTATCAGGTTTGCTTCTCCACCCGTGTGTTGCTGAGCGAAGACTGGCGATGCGAATGCGGCCAAACTCAATAGCAGCGAGGAGAAAGTGAAAAGCGGCCTGCGGATGTGCGCGGCAACTATTGAAAAACGAGAACCTTGGCTTTGGTAATCCATGATGGTAATGGGAAGCGAAACCGATTACAGAATTGCCTGATAACTGTTACAGGGTGACTGTGATCAGCGTTTGTTCGACTTCCAGGTCAGTTCCTTTCTGATCTAATTGCGGTGAGTTTACGAGCATTTAGCGGCTCTTGGCACAGTCTTCACGGTAAGACGTCCGTTCTGATCTATGGGCGCCGCCTTATGTGTGCCGAGCAACCGTTCGTGCTGAAACTGCGTATTATCCAGATTAGCGGGCAAACTGTCCAGAAGGCGCAGCGCAGTGCGCCAAGAAAAAGTAGGTAGAAAATAAAGAGCGGGGTACCCTTCTAAAAGTTCCGACTAAAAAACTAGAAGGAGGATACCCCGATGGAAGAGAACTTCCGGGCCAGCATGATGCCAGC
>Ga0190270_10000800_pt1 | contig 14099 bp, 15 predicted proteins | sample Popmic320T_FD_133748 | JGI IMG/M metagenome (GOLD analysis project Ga0190270, IMG submission 133748) | Populus adjacent soil microbial communities from riparian zone of Weber River, Utah, USA - 320 T | ecosystem: Environmental > Terrestrial > Soil > Riparian zone | place: USA: Utah | collected... | reverse complement strand
GGTGCCAGAGCAAGACGACGTGGATGCCGTCGCTCTCGCGGGCGGCGAGCTCGCGGGTCTGCCTGGCGGTGGGGCTCATGGCTCCTCCTTCTCGTTCGGGCACTAGGTGGCGCGATTGCATGCCCCGACGCTATGAGGGCGGCGTTGGGAAGACGTCGTCGCAAAGCCGGATTCGAGCCCGCACTTGCCGACGATTCGAGCTCCCACTCGCCGATGAGCCTGGCTCCTACTCGGGTAGGAGGCGACGCGTCCGACCGTGCGATACGTTCAGCAGGTGACCCGAAGCAGAATCAGCTACGTCGCACGCGAGTACTGGTTCGAGCTGCTAATGGGTGCTCTAGGCGTCGCGGCCGTCATCGAGCTGATCCTCCCGCCGGGCGCGCCGAGCTCGAGCAGGTGGTTCGCCGTACCCGCGTTGACGGTCCTGATGCTGCCGCTCTTCACCCGCCGGTGGTTTCCCTTCGGCGCTCCGGCTGCCTACTGGATCCTCGCGGCGGCGCTGTCCTTTGTCGACGGGCTCCTGATCCCGTCGATCGAGAGCCTGTTCCTCGTCGGGTTGGCGTCCGCCGCCCTGCTCGGGAATCTGCGCGACGCCAGGCAGGCATGGACCGGCTTGGTGATCGTCCTCGCAGGCATTACGGCGGTTGTCTACAACATCCCCGGCCACGCGACCGCAGAGCTCATCCTGATTCCCGTCGAGTTCGGAATCACCTGGGCCGTGGGCTTCGCTCTGCGCGCCCGATCGGAGCAGGCCGAGGCGGCTGAGACACGTGCCATGCGGGCCGAGCGGGAACGGGAGGCGGCGGCGCGCCTCGCCGTGGCCGAGGAGCGGGCGCGGATCGCTCGCGAGCTCCACGACATCGTCGCCCACGCGGTCAGCGTGATGGTCCTCCAGGTCGGCGCCGTCAGGCACAAGCTGCCCGACGAGCTCGCAGGCGATCGCGAGGCGCTAAGCAGCGTCGAGCGCGCGGGGCGAACGGCGCTCGCCGAGATGCGCCGCCTCCTCGGGGCGATGCGCGACGACCAAGACGAGGTCTCGTTCGTGCCGCAGCCAGGCCTCGACGGTCTCGACTCGCTCCTCGAGGACGTCACCCGCGCGGGCCTGCCCGTCGAGCTCCACGTCGACGGGGAGCCCTTCCCGCTTCCGCGCGGAGTCGACCTCTCCGCCTACCGCATCGTGCAGGAGGGCCTGACCAACGCGCTCAAGCACGCGCACGCGTCCACCGCGAACGTGACCGTCCGCTATGCGCTCGACGAGCTCCAGATCGAGGTGCGCGACAACGGTGTCGGTAGCTCGACCACGGACGGGCTCGGCCACGGGCTCGTCGGGGTCCGGGAGCGCGTCAAGATCTACGGCGGTGAGATGAGTGCGGGCGCGGCGAACGGGGGCGGCTTCGTCCTCAGCACGCGCCTTCCGCTGAGCGGGGACCGGCCATGACCATTCGTGTGCTCGTCGCGGACGACCAGTCGATGGTGCGGGCCGGGTTCCGCATGCTCCTCGCCGACGAGCAGGACATCGAGGTCGTCGCCGAAGCGGAGAACGGGCGCGAGGCCGTGGAGAAGACCGCGCGCTTCAACCCCGGCGTCATCCTCATGGACATCCGCATGCCCGAGCTCGACGGGCTGCAGGCGACGCGGCGCATTCTCGCGGAGGACAACGACGCGCGGATCCTGATCCTCACGACGTTCGACCTCGACGAGTACGTCTACGAGGCGCTGAGCGCCGGGGCGAGCGGCTTTGTCCTCAAGGACGATTCCCCGGAGCAGCTCCTGGCCGCGATCCGCACGGTGGCCGCCGGAGACGCACTGCTCTCTCCCACGGTCACGAAGAAGGTGATCAAGCAGTTCGCCCGGCACCCACGCCCCGCGCCGCCGAAGGAGCTCGACGAGCTCAGCGAGCGCGAGCGCGACGTCTTTCGGTTGATGGCCGAAGGCATGTCGAACGGCGAGATCGGCGACAAGCTCCATATCAGCGAGACGACCGTGAAGACGCACGTCACGCACATCCTTCAGAAGCTCGGCCTCCGCGACCGCGTGCAGGCGGTCGTTCTCGCTCACCGGACCGGGGTCTTCGAAGAGACCCCGGCGGGGTAACCGGTCAGCACCCAGCGGCCGGGCCCTCTGCGAGCCCGGCCGCCGAGCACCGAGAATCAGCTCCCGTTTTGGGCGGTGCGGGTGCTGACGTAGATGTCTCCGATGCCCTCCGGGCCTGGCGCGCGCCCGAAGAGAAGCTGGCGGGCGTTCTTGGACAGCGAGGGGCGACTCTCGGCTGCCGCAGTGTTGACGCTACCTCCCAGGTTCACGGGAGCCGACCACGGCGCGCCAAAGGCATCGCGCGTCGCGACCCAGATGTCCTGGGCGCCGAGCCCGCCGGCGCGGTTCGACGAGAACACGACCTCGAGTCCGTCCTTCCTGACGTTCGGCTGGATGTCGTTCGCCCCGGCGTCGTTCAAGCCGGCTGCAGGAACGGATCCGCCGAAGTTCCAGCCCGAAAGCCGCGGGCTGACGTAGATGTCGCCCGGGACGACCGCAGAGCTCGACGAGAAGTAGAGGAATCCCTTGTCGTGATCGTTTTCCACGTACGAGGGGCCCTGCTCGTCGAGAGCGGTGTTCGGCCCGGCAGGAGCACAGCCGAGGTTACGGGGCTCCGTCCAGCCCGTCGCCAGATTGTTGCGGGTGAAGTAGATGTCGCCCAACCCGCAGCTACCCGCATTGGCCTCCCGGCTGACGAAGAAGAGCCCTCCGCCCCTGACCGGGGTCGGACAGAAGTCGTCGGCGGCCGAGTTCACCGGCGCACCGAGGTTCTCGGGCGCACCCCACGGTTCGCCCGTGCTCTCCCGGTGGGAAACCCAGATGTCGAGTAGACCCTGTCCTCCGGGCCGATTCGAAGCCATGTAGAGGCTGAGCCCGTCTGGAGACTGAATCGGACAGCCATCCTGGAACGGCGTGTTCAGCTCGGAGTCGTTACCGCCGATCTCGTCGATCTTCTGGGCCCCTCCCCAGGCCGCGAAGTTCGTCGCCTGCGCCGCGGCCGCAAGCGCCAGAGCGCTCACGAGAGCGGCGAGCAGCGAGACTCTGGTCGTCAGGCGCATGTTCTCTCCTTTCGTTCGCTTGGTTTGAACTCCACGGCGGGGAGCGTCACAGTGAGGCGTGTGACCACGCGTGTGACGAGAAAAGGCGGCCGATGAGCCTGAGCATCCACCTTCTGGGCTCGCCCAGAATCGAACGGGATGGCGCTCCCGTGGAGCCCCCACGAGGCCACAAATCGTGGGGCCTGCTCGCCTACCTCCTCCGCTCGCGGCTCCCTCCGTCGCGCGAGCGCCTCGCAAGCCTCCTCTTCCCCGAGGCGGACGACCCGCTGGGAACGCTCCGGTGGACGCTTTCCGCGCTCCGTAGCCGGCTTGGGGACGCCGCCGAGCTTGGCGGAGACCCGCTCCAACTGAGACTGCAACCGGGCTCGTTCGTCGACCTCGACGTGCTCGAGCGGGGCTCCTGGATGGAGGCCGTCGCTCTCCCCGGACTCGGCCACGAGCTTCTGGACGGCATCGCCTTCCGTTCGAGCCCCGGCTTCGAGCTCTGGCTCGAGAACGAGCGCAGGCACATCGACGGCATGACGAGCGCTGTCCTCCACCAGGCCGCACTTGCGCACCTGGGGCGGGGCGAGACCGACTCCGCAGCCCGGCGTGCGTCGGAGCTCGTCCGGCTGAACCCCTACGACGAGAACGCCCATGTCCTCCTCGTGCGCTGCCTCCGCGCGAGCGGCGACCACGAAGCCGCTGCCCGCCATGTCGCGTCGTGCACGGAGCTCTTTCGCCGGGAGCTCGGCCTCGACCCGACACCGGCACTGAGCGCCGCCGTCGCCGACTACACGTCCCCCGCCGGCAAGCGAGTCTCGGGGAAAGCCGCCGTCCTTGCCATCCTCGAGGCAGGCGAGGCCGCGCTCGGGGCGGGGGCGGTCGAAACCGGCGTCCAGCGGATGCGCGAGGCAGTCGCAGCAGCTCGCGATGTCGGCGATCGCGAGCTGCTCGCCGAGGCACTTGTGTCTCTCGGCGGCGCGCTTGTCCACTCCGCGCGCGGAACGGATGAGGAAGGCGCGGCTGCGCTCCACGAAGGCACGACGCTCGCCGAGGCGGCCGGCCGGGACGACATCGCGGCCACGGGCTGGCGCGAGATCAGCTGGGTCCAGTTCCTACGCGCACAGTACGAGCGTGCGGAGGACTCCCTGCAGCGCACGACCGACCTGGCCGCGGGCCGGGAGGAGGAGCTGGCGTGGGTCGACGTGATCCGCGGAGCCTCGCGCCACGACCTCGGCGACCACGCGGCAGCCGGCGAGTCGCTGCGCTCGGGAGTAGAGCGCGCGCAGCAGCTCGGAACCGGCCAGCCGCTCGGACAGGCGCTCACGCTACTCGGCCGCTACCACCTCCTGCGCGGGGAGATAGAGGATGCGCTTCACCTCCTCGACCGCGCCTTGGCGGAGGCCGAGGCGCGCGGGATGACCGCCTTCGTCCCCTGGCCGGAAGCCTTTCGCGGTGAGCTGGACATTGCCCTTGGCGACCTCGACACCGCCGAGGCGCGCTTCGAGCACGCCTTTGCTCTGGGGTGCCAGGTCGGGGACGCGTGCTGGGAGAGCGTCGGGATCCGGGGGCTGGGCCTGGTCGCTGCGGCGCGCGGAGACACCGCGCATGCACTCGACCTTCTCGTCGACGCGCCGAAGCTCTGCCGTCGACTGCCGGACACCTACCTGTGGATCGAGGTCTACGGCCTCGACGCCCTCTGCGCAGTAGCGGTCGACAACGGGGCAAAGGGTGCGGTGGGCTGGATCAACGAGCTCGAACGGATCGCCGCGCGACGAGGCATCCGCGAGCCCCTCCTGCACGCCACCATCTATCGGGCCCGCCTGGGCGAGCCCGGCGCGCTCGAAGCCGCCCGTTCGATGGCGACACAGATCGACAACCCTAGGCTCGACCGCCTCCTGGGGTTCGAGCCCGTGCCGGCCGGCTAGGCGAGCTCCTCCTGGATCATCGTCGGCGACGCGTGGATGCAGATGATGTCCAGCCGCTCCTTGCCGACGTTCTTGAACATATGGGAGGTGTTCGGGCCGACCACGGCGATGTCGCCAGGGCCGGCCTCGAACGCGTGGCCGTCCATCGTTAGCAGCGCTCGCCCGCTCCGCACGATCCAGGTCTCGGAGTACGGATGGCGGTGCAGGTCGGGGCCCTCGCCGGGCTGGTTGTAGACGAGGAAGAACGACACCCCGGAGCCGTACCCCTCTCCCTCGAAGGTCAGCGTCCCGCGAGGGCTCCGTGCGATTTCTCCGTCGGGGATGACGCGGTGCACGGCTAGTCGCTGAGCTGGGCTAGCCGCATCTGGTTCCCGGACGGGTCGCGGAAACCCGCGTCGCGGCCGTACGGCTGGTCGGTCGGCTCCTGCGAGAACTCGACACCACGGCCCTTGAGCTCGCTGTACGTCCCGTCGATGTCGTCGGTGGCGAAGAAGAGACCGCCGGCGGCGCCCTTCGCGACCAGGTCCTTGAGCTTCGAGGAGGTCTCCTCGTCGAATACGGGTGGGCCAGGCACGGCCATGAGCACGATCGCCACGTCCTTCTGACCGGGCACGCCGACCGTGAGCCAGCGGAAGTTGCCCATCTCCGGCAGGGTCGTGTCGTTGCGAAGCTCGAGGCCGAGCTTCTCCGTGTAGAAGGCGAGCGCCTCGTCCTGGTCCTGGACCCAGACGTTCACGGTCGTAAGGCTCTTGAGCATCGTTCCTACCTCCTGTGGTTCGTTGGATCAACTGCGGCCAAGCTATCCAGCGACTACGAGGCTGTCTTCTCCAAAACTGCTGTCGTAGGCCGCGTCCACGCGAGGAGGACGCAGGTCGGCACCTGCGCCCGGCTGGCTGCCGGCGGGAAGACCGCGCGGTAGGCGGTCGGAGAGGCGCCGAAGGCGCGGCCGAAGCTCGTCGTGAATGAGCCGACGCTCTTGAGCCCGACCGTGAAGCAGATGTCTGCGACGGAGCGGTCCGTGTTCCTGAGGAGCTCGGCGGCCCGCTCGAGACGGCGGTTGAGGAGGTACTGGTGCGGTGTCTGGCCGAACGCGCGGCGGAACTCCCGGCTGAAATGCGCCGGCGAAAGGCGGGCTGCACGGGCCAAGGCAGGCACGTCGAGGGGCTCGCGGTAGCGGGCGTCCATCAGATCCTTCGCCCGCAGCAGGTGGCGTGCCGGCGGGGCCGAAGTGATCGTCACTTGGGCCGGTAGACGAGGACGAGAACGCCTTCCGCGCCGACCGGCCGCGACTCGACGAGCTCGAGCGCCTTCGTCGCGCTCGTGTCTCCGAAGAGCTGCTTGCCCTTCCCGAGGACGACCGGGAAGACCATCAGCCGAAACTCGTCCACGAGGCCCTGTTCGACGAGCTCGTCCACGAGGCGACGACTCCCGTTGACGAGGATGACCCCGTCCTCGTCGTCCTTCAGCTTCGGGAGGTCGTCCGTGCCGATCACCGTCGAGTTCGACCACTCGGGATCGGAGAGCGTCGAGGAGACAACGTACTTCGGCATCGTGTTGAACTTGTCGGCGAAATCGCCCTCACGGCTCGGCCACGCCGCCGCGAAGCCCTCGTATGTCTTCCGGCCGAGGAGGAGTGCCGAGCTCTCCATCACCTCGTCCAGCTTGAACTTGTCTCCGTCCTCGCCCCGGTTGAACTGGAAGGCCCACCCTCCGCGCTCCATGCCCTCGGAGCCGCCGGGGTCCTCCATGACCCCGTCCAAGGTGACGAACTGGGATACGACGATTCGACCCATAGCTACAGACTAGAGATGAAGACGTTCTTCAGTTCGGTGTAGTGCTCGAGCGCGAAGGGGCCGAGCTCGCGCCCGATTCCCGACTGCTTGAAACCGCCGAACGGAGTCGTCACACGCACAGAGCTGTTCGAGTTGACCGAGATGTTCCCGGTCTCGAGCCCCCGGGCAACCCGGAGCGCGCGGGCCCCGTCACGCGTCCAGATCGAGCCGGAGAGCCCGTAGACCGTGTCGTTCGCGATGCGGATCGCGTCGGCCTCGTCCTCGAACGGGATGACGGCGACGACCGGCCCGAAGATCTCCTCGCGCGCAGCGCGGTCGTCGTTCGAGACCGGCGAGAGAACGGTCGGCGGGAACCAGTATCCCGGCCCGTCCGGCGCCGAGCCGCGGAAGGCGACCGGCGCGTCGTCGTCCACGTAAGAGGCGACCTTCTCGCGATGGTCGGCGGAGATGAGCGGTCCCATCTGCGTCGTGTCGTCGAGCGGGTCGCCGACGCGAAGCGCCTTCACTTCGCGCTCGAGCGCCTCGAGGAACGGCTCGACCGCTGAGCGCTCGACGAGGATCCGGGAGCGCGCGCAGCAATCCTGGCCCGCGTTCCCGAAGACCGCGAGCGGCGCCGAGGCGGCCGCCTTCTCGAGGTCGGCATCCGCGAAGACCACGTTGGCGGACTTGCCGCCGAGCTCGAGGGTCACGCGCTTGATCGAATGGGAAGCCCTCTCCCCGACGCGGCGGCCGATCGCCGTCGAGCCCGTGAACGCGACCTTCGCCACGTCCGAATGCTCGACAATACGCTCCCCCACGGTACGCCCGGGGCCGTTGACGACGTTCAGCACGCCCTCCGGGATTCCCGCCTCGAGCGCCAGCTTCCCGAGCTCGATCGCAGTGAGCGGAGTGAGCTCGGCCGGCTTGAGGACGATCGTGTTCCCTGCCGCGAGGGCCGGCCCCACCTTCCAGCTCGCAATCGGGAGCGGGAAGTTCCACGGCGTGATGAGCCCGACAACCCCGAGCGGCTCGCGGAAGGTGACGTCGACGCCGCCTGAGACTGGGATCTGAGAGCCGAGCAGCCGCTCGGGGGCGCCCGCGTAGTAGTCGAAGACGTCGACGACGCTCCCCACTTCGCCCCGCGCGTCGGAGATCGGCTTGCCGACGTTTCGCGCTTCGAGCTGCGCAAGCTCCTCGACCTTGCCCTCGACCGCGCGCGCGAGGCGCCGAAGGAGCTTGGCCCGATCACCGGGCCCGACGTCTCTCCAGCCGGGGAAGGCGGCCTTTGCACGCGCGATTGCATCGTCCGCCTCTTCGACTCCTGCGCGGGGGAGCTCGGCGAGAACCTGCTCGGTCGCAGGCTCGAAAACCTGCATGGTTTCAGTGCTCACGGCCATTTCGGCGAGCCTATCACCGGTGTCCTAGACGTCGGGAGGCGCGGGTGCCGTCCGCGCTCCGCGCGCCGCACCTGCGCTGGCCGCGACCACGAGTGCGATCGCCGTCACCGCCCGGATCCCGAGCCGCTCGCCGAGGACGACGAAGCCGACGAGAGCGCCGATCGCGGGCTCGAGGCTCATGAGCACGCCGAACACCTGCGTGGGCAGGCGGCGGAGCGCCTCGAGCTCGAGCGACCACGGGATCGCCGAGGAGAGCACCGCCACGCCGAACCCCGCCGCCAAGAGCGCGGGCTCCAGCAGCGACGAGCCGGCGCTCGCGACCCCGAGCGGGAGAGCCACGCACGCTCCGACTCCCATGGCGAGCACGAGACCCGTCGGACCCGCGAAGGCCTTCCCCACACGAACGCCCAGCAGGATGTAGGCGCCCCAGAGAACGCCTGCAGCGAGGGCGAACGCGACGCCGGCCGCATCGAGCCCTTCGCCGATCCCAGGCGCCAGGAGCGCGATGCCGGAGGCGGCCATGGCGACCCAGAGGAAGTCACTCGAGCGCCGCGAGCCGATGAGCGCGACGCCGAGCGGCCCGATGAACTCGAGCGTCACGGCGATCCCGAGCGGGATGCGGTCGAGCGCCTGGAAGAAGCAGAGGTTCATCGAGACGAGCACGAGGCCGAACGCGACGGCGAGCCGAAGCTCGCCCCGCGGCCGGTTCCGGATCCGCGGGCGAAAGAGCAGGCCGAGGACGAGCCCGCCAAAGACGAGCCGTAGTGCGACGACGCCGGTCGGCGTCAGGTCGTCGAAGAGCGACTTGGCGACCGCCGCGCCCAGCTGCACCGACAGGACGGCCACGATGACGAGCGCGGGCGCGGGGACCCGGTCGAGCTCAGCCGCGTGGCTGCGGTTCACGAACCTGAGTCATGCCGGCCCGGGCGACCGGCGCAGAGGGCTCGACCCGGCAGCCGGCGTCGCCCTCACAGCAGCCGATCTTGAAGCGGCAGCACGGACACTGCCAGGTCTGGTGGCGCCATTCCATCGCGGCGCCGCAGCGGAGACAGCTCTCGGTCACGAGGAGCAGTCTGGCCTCAGGCCAGGACGTCTACGCAACCTTCTCGAGCGCCGCCGACTCCGATTCTTCGAGCAGGTCGAGGACGGCCTCCTCCACCGTCCCCTGCGTGGCCGGCTCCCCCAGGTCGACGTCGCCGAGGCGATCGAGGGCGCCGCCGATCGTGATCCCGTCGCGGAAGCGGTCGAAGATGCGCGGGTCGATGTACGAGGCGCGGCACACCGCCGGCGTGTTGCCCAAGTAGTACGCGACCTCCTTGACCGCACGCGCGATCGCCCGCTCCCGGGCGGTCTTCGACCCGGCGGCACGGCCGGAGACTGCAAGGCCGACCGCGGCGAGCACGGTCCCATGCCAGGTGCGGAAGTCTTTGGCGGAGAAATCCTCGTCGGCGATCTCCTTGATGTACTCGTTGATGTGGTCTGAGCGCACGTCCACCCAGGAGCGGCCGTCCTTGAAGGCGAGGAGCTCGCGGCCGCCGCGCCGTTCCTTCAGCTTCTTCACGACCGCGTACACCTTCGGGTCGACCACCGACTGGACCCGCTTCTTCCCGCTCTTGGCGACGTAGTCGAAGACCAGGAGCCCGTTTGGCCCCAGGGTGACGTGGCGTTTCTGCATCGTTGCGACGCCGTACGTGCGGTTCTGCTCCGCGTAGTCCTCGGTGCCGACGCGGAAGAAGCCGCGGTCGAGGAGTCGCACCGAGCACGCGAGCACGCGCTCCCGTTGGAGCCCCCGCCGGGCAAGGTCCTTCTCCGCCGTCTGGCGGATACGCGGCAGCGCGCGCGCAAACCGCAGCATCTCGTCGAACTTCTCCTGGTCACGCCGGGCTCGCCAGTGCTCGTGGTAGAGGTACTGCCGCCTGCCGGCCGCGTCGGTTCCGACCGCCTGGATGTGCCCGAACGGATACGGACAGATCCAGACGTCCTTCCACGCCGGCGGGATGACGAGCTCGCGGATGCGCTCGAGGACCTCCTCGTCCTCGATCCGCTCGCCGTCCTCGTCCAGGTACTCGAACCCGCGGCCTCGCCCCCGGCGGAGGATTCCGGGCCCCGAGCAGTCGCTGCGGCGCAGTCGTGGCATAGAGGCGCGTTCTTCCCTGCGAGTGCACCGGCCAAAACGGGCGGGCTAGCCTAAGGCCGTGCCTTCTGCCCGCGTGATCGTGATCGTGCTCGCCGCTCTGCTCGCGGGCGTGGCCGCCGCTGCGGCTGCGGTCTTGCTCGTCGGAGGCGACGACTCCCGCTCCGCCGAGACCGTGGCGACAGACGCGAGCGAGCCGCTCAGCGGCCCCGAGGTGCGCTTCAGCGGCGCCGATGTCACGACCGGCGCGGTCGTCGGCCTGCGCAAGCTCGAAGGCAGACCGGTGGTCGTGACCGTCTGGGCGTCGTGGTGCGCGGCCTGCCCGAAGCAGGCCGAGCCGCTGCGCCGCCTCGTCGCAGCGAACAACCGGGTGGCCGTCCTCGCAGTGGACACACAGGAGGATCCCGAGGCGGCACGCGCGTTCCTCACCGCCAACGACCTCAGCCTGCCGACGATCGCCGACGAGGACGGGCAGATCGCGGCGAAGCTCGGCGTCCGCGAGCTGCCGACGACGCTCTTTCTGACGAGCGACCATCGGGTCGCGACCATGTGGGAGGGCCCGGCCGGGATCGGGCGCCTCAAATCGGCCGCGCTCGCCGCCGCCCGTGCCGGCTAGGCGTCCTGGGCGATGAGCACACTTTGAACGTGCGCGCGATCGTCCTCCTCGAAGACGAGCCGCGGTTCCGGCCGTTTCCGTTCGCGCTCCCGAACACGCCGGCTCTGGCGAGCTCGATCCGAAACGCGGAGCGGCTGTTGTCCCGCTCGCCGGGTCGCTTCGACGGGCCGATCGCCTTTTGCCACGGCGTCTCGCCCGACGGCGCGGTACTCCGCAGGTCGGGCCGATACGCGGAGGCAATGGTCGTCTTCGAGGAGCCCACGCTTGCCTACAAGCTCGGATTCGCCCTGGGCGTCCAGCTCTTCGTCGAGCGCGAGGGAGGCGTCGTCCTCTTCCAGCTCCGCGCAGGATCGATCGGGCGTGACCCGCTCCTCTGGACCGCGTCCGCTTCAGGAGGCTTGATGCCTCGCGAGGAGCCCCGGTCCGCAGTGCTTGCCGACGCCGCCGAGGAAGTCGCGTTCCGCGAGGACGCCCTCGAGGGCTTCCGGCCGGTCGCGCTCTGCCTCAACGACGATTCGGGCTCGGCCCTGGTCGTCTACCATGCGCGGCTTCGCTCGGGAGCCGAGCCGGTGCCCGACGAGACGAAGGTCGCGGAGCTGCACTGGGCGAGGTCTCCCTCCGAGATCGGGGCGCAGGTGTCGGGCGACACGGTCGCGTGCTGGGCCGCCCTCGAACGCTGGCGGGAGTCGCAACGAGAGGGAGCGGCGGCCTAGGCTGAGCGGTCAGGCCGCTTCTTCGGAATCGGGGTCGCCGGTGACCTTGTTCCACCAGGTCGACTCCCGGTCCTTCAGCTGGCTCTGGATCTGCTGAACGTACGTGGCGAGCTCGCTCTCCTTGTTCGCGAGCTTCTCCTCCAGGTCCGCCAGCTCGGACTCGCGCCGCTCGAGCTTGTCCTCGCGGATCTCGGTGTCCGCCTCGACGCTCGCCTCGCGCTGCTCGACGCTCATCTCGCGGTCGTCGAGCTCTCGCATCCGGTCGCGGATCGTCTCCTCCATCTCGGCGAGACGCTTCTCCTTGCGCTCGAGGCGCTTCTTCGCAGAGTCGGTGAGCTGCTCCGAGTTCGAGAGCTCGGCATCCTGCTCGGCCAGCTCGCGCTCGCGCTCCTTGAGGCGCTCCTCGTACTCGTCGAGGTCGCGTCCGCGGGCACCTTCGGTCTCGACGCGGCCAAGATGCGCCTCGCGCCGGCCGAGATCCGCCTCGCGGGCGGCAAGCTCGAGCTCGCGGGCTTCGAACTCCTTCAGCCGGGCGACGGCATCCTCGGTCGCCTGGCCCTGGCCTGAAAGCTCTGACTCGAGGCGCTGGGCGTCGCCACGCAGGCGCTCCTGCTTGGCAAGCACGTCCGACTCCCGCTCCTCGATCACCTCCTGGCGCGCGGTCAAGGCGGCAAGCTGCTTCTGCAGCTCCCGCTCGCGATGCGCGACGTTCTGCTCGGCCGAGCTCGTCGCCTTCTCCTGCTCGCGGACTGCGGCCTCGCGCTGGGCGAGCGCCTTCTCGCGCGCCTCCTGGCGCGCCTTGGCCTCGGCCTCGCGGGCGTCGATCGCGGCCTCGCGGCGCGCGACCTTCGTCTCCTGCGCGGCAAAGCTGGAGGCCTGCTTCTGGAACTGCGCCTCACGGCGCTCGAACTCCTTGGTCGCGTCCTTCAGCTCGCGCATGCGCGCCTCGACCTGAACCTCGCGCTCGGTGGAGAGCGTGTCCTGGGCGACGACGCGGTTCTCGAGCTCGGAGAGGCGCTCCTTCTCGGTGCGCACCATCGTCAGCTGCTCGTTGACGCGCCGCTCGCGCTCCTCGAGCTCGGTCTCGGCGGCGGCGAGCCTCGCCGCCCGCTCGTCGAGCTCGGCGGAGCGGCCGCTCGTGTCCACCTGGAAGTCGGTCGTGCGCGAGCGGGCGGTCGTTTCGAGGTCGACTACCGTGGCCTGGAGGTCGCGTTCCCTGGCCAGCGCGGCGGCCAGCTCTCCGCGGAGCGCCTCGACGTCGGCATCGGGCACGCCGTTCGCGGCGGGAAGCGGGGGCGCGAAGCCCTCGTCCCCGGGCGGCGCCGGAGCCTGGGACTCGGCCTCGCCTTCAGGACCGCGGCCGAGCTTCGCCCGCAGGCCGGTGCCGAACCCGGTCTCGGTGTCGCTCGTGTGCGCGCGCTCGGCCATGTCTTCCGCAGCTGACATCGGCTAGAAGAAGATTCCTCTGAAGTTCAGGAAGGCCGGCCCGAGAATGATGATGAACATCGCCGGGAAGATGAAGAGCGCGGTCGGGAAGAGCATCTTGATCGGCGCCTTCATCGCCTTTTCCTCGGCGGCAGCCTGACGCTTGTTCCTCGTGTCGGTCGCCTGCACGCGAAGGATGCGGCCCAGCGAGATACCGAGCTGGTCGGCCTGGATGATCGCGCGGACGAATGACGCGAGCTCGGAGGCCTCGACGCGGTCGACCATCTTCAGGAGCGCCTTTGCGCGCGTCTCTCCGATCCGCATTTCGCCGAGAGCGAGCCCGAACTCCTCGATGAGCGGCCCCTCCATGTGCTCCGTCAGCTTTTGGATCGCGGCGTCGAAGCCGAGACCGGCCTCCACACTGACCGCGAGGAGGTCGAGCGCGTCCGGCATCGCGGCCCTGATCTCGTCGCGCCGGGCGCGTGCCTTGAAGGACACGACGACGTCCGGGAGCATGAAGCCGAGGAGCGCGAAGACGACTGCGAGGAGGATCGGGAACGCTCCGCCCACCATGCCGCCGACGATGAGACCGCCGACGACGCCGCCGATCGCGGCCGCGGCCTTCGAGGCGAGAAACGTGGTCGGCGAGATCACGCGCCCGAGGCCGGCGCCCATGAGGCGGGCGCTGACCGCCTCCACCGTCATCCGCGGGTTCACCTTGAGGACGCCGTGGGCGAGGCTCAGCTTCATCGGATCGACGACGCGGGCGCCGAACGACTCCTCGGGCCGGCCGCTGGACGGTCGGCGCGACTTGCCGTAGTTGGCGGCGCGGCGGATCGAGCCATGGCGCTCGCGGGCAGGCAGGGTGGCCGCCTCGCCGATCAGGTAGACAGCGGCGCCGAGAGCTGCGATTGCGAAGAAAAGGACGAAGATCATGGCTCCTAGCCTTTGAAAGAGACGATCTTCTTCAGCACCGCCGAGCCGATGCCCATCATCACGAAGATGAGGAGGATGAGCTTGTGGCCGGTCGAGGTGTAGAG
>Ga0190270_10000799_pt1 | contig 14108 bp, 8 predicted proteins | sample Popmic320T_FD_133748 | JGI IMG/M metagenome (GOLD analysis project Ga0190270, IMG submission 133748) | Populus adjacent soil microbial communities from riparian zone of Weber River, Utah, USA - 320 T | ecosystem: Environmental > Terrestrial > Soil > Riparian zone | place: USA: Utah | collected... | reverse complement strand
CGGTTTCGGGACGCCTGCCGCGCCGCGTATTCGCCGAGGAATTCAGGGTGGTAGCCGTGATCGAAGGACAGCGCTTTGACTTTGTCTTCGATCTCTCGCGCCACGCTACCCAGGTCGCGTCCCTTCACGTCGCAGGTCACGTCGATGCGGCGCGATGCGCCTTCGCGTTGGATCACGTTCGGCGCCGGCGCGATCCTGATGTCGGCTACATCGCCGAGCGGCGCGTCGCCTCCGGCGGGCAGGCTGATGCGCAGCCTTCGTAATGATTCGATGTCTGTGCGAGTGTTCGCCGCGCCCCACACGACCACGTCGTTGATCTGCTGCTCCTGGTAAAGCTCGCCGACCTTCTGTCCTTTGATGAGCGTGGTCGCCGCGCGGCGCACGTCGCCCGGCGTCAGGCCGAAACGCGCCGCCGCGTCGGGTTTCAATCTCATTTCAATCTGCGGGACCAGGACCTGCTGCTCGACTTTCAGATTGGTCACGCCTTCGACTCCGCTCATCGTCTTGCCGACTTCGGCGGCCTTGGCGCGCAGCCCTTCCAGATCGGGGCCGTAGACGCGCACGACGATTGAAGCGCCTGCGCCGGTCAATACTTCCTTGATGCGCTCCTTCAAATAGGTCAGCAGGTCGCGCACCAATCCAGGATAGCCGTCCACCACCGATTGAATCCTGGCCACCGTCGGTTCGTAAGGAACGTCGGGGTCAATGCTGATCCACAACTCGGTGAAATTGGGGCCGACCACTTCGTCGGCGACCTCGGCGCGGCCGATGTGCGAGCCGAAGTTTCGTACGCCGGGGATGTCGCGCAGCTCTTTGCTCACCCGTATGGTGATGCGTCGCATCGCTTCGAGCGACGTTCCGGGTTTCTCGACCCAATGCATCAGAAAATCGGTCTCTTTGAAATTCGGCAGGAACTCCTCGCCCATAAGCGGCACGGCCACCGCCGTCAACGTGAAAAGGAGAAGCATCGTAGCGACGGCCATTCGAGGCTTATTGATTAAAGCGGGAAGGGCGCGCCGGTAGCCGCGTTTGAGCCATCGCGCGAGCAGCGGTTCGGCGCGTTCACGATTCGCCGCGCGCGGCAGAAGCAGCAACGATAGCGCCGGCGTGAGCGTCAACGCGACGCCGAGCGAAGCCAGCACCGCCAGCACGTAAGAGATCGCAAGCGGTCGGAAGAACGAGCCCGACAGCCCGTCGAGAAAGAAGATCGGCAGGAAGACCAGCGCCACGATCAGCGTGGCGTAAACGATGGCGCTGCGCACTTCGAGCGAGGCTTTTAGCACCACCGAGAATGCCGATTCGTGGCGTCCCGCCTCGCGGTTGAGCCGCAGCCGCCGCATGACGTTTTCGACGTCGATGATCGCGTCATCCACCACTTCGCCGAGCGCGATCACCAGGCCAGCGATCACCATCGTGTTGATGCTGTAACCGCGCCAATACAACACCAGAGTCGCCGCGAGCAGCGAGAGAGGGATGGCGAGCAGGCTGATGAGCGCCGTCCGCCACTCGAACAGGAAGGCCACGAGCACCGCGATCACCAGCAGGCAGCCTATGAGGAGCGCGTTGCGCAGATTCCGAAGAGCCACCTCGATGAATGTTGCGGGGCGAAAGATCGTCGAATCGATCTCGATGTCTTTCAGGCCCGGTTTGAGAGCGTTGAGCGCGGCTTCGACGTTACGCGTCACGTCGAGAGTGTTGCCGGTCGGCTGTTTTTCGACTATCAGCAGCAGCCCCGGCCCGTCGTTGATCACCGCGTCGCCTATGGGCGGCGGGAATCCTTCGACGACTTCGGCGACGGCGCCGAGTTCGAGCGGCGCGCCGTTGCGAAAGGCCACCGGGACGCGAGCCAGGTCTTGCGGCTGTGTGACGGAGGACAGATGCGCTACAGGCAGCCGTTGATTGGGCGTGTCCACGAAGCCGCCGGCGGCGACCGCTACCGCGTCGCGCGTCGCGCGAACGACGTCGTCGAGCGTGACGTTGTGATTGCGCAGCCGGTCGGGATCGACCAGTACTTGGAGCTGGCGGTCGCGCTGCCCCCAGATGGCCACGTTGGCCACGCCGGGAATGGCCATCAGTCGCGGGCGGATCGTCCAACGCGCCAGCGTCGAAAGTTCCACCTGTGAGAGCGTCTTCGAAGAAACGCCGATCTTCAACGCGCGGCTGGTGGACGAGAGCGGTTGCAGAATCACCGGTGGTCGCGCGGCCGCGGGCAGTTGAGGCGCGACCAGCGCCAGCCGCTCCTGCACGAGTTGTCGAGCGCGCATCAGGTCCGTGTCTTCCTGAAATATCAAGACGACCGACGAGAGGCCGAGCACCGATTTCGAGCGCAAGGTTTTCAATTGCGCCACGCCGTTGAGCGCGTTTTCGATTGGAGTCGAGATGAGGCTTTCGACTTCGGCTGTGGAAAGGCCGGGCGCTTCGGTCTGGATTTCGACCAGCGGCGGCGCGAATTCGGGGAAGACGTCGAGCGGCGTAGAGCGAATGACGCGAACGCCGACGATCATCAGCGCAACGGCCAGCACGACGATGATGACGCGCAAATGGAGAGATGTAGAGACGATCCAGTTCATCAATCGGTGGTTGGTGGTTGGTGGTTGGTGGTTGGCGCCTGGTGGGACTTTAACCAACCACCAGCCACTAACCACCAGCCACCATCAAATTTATTTGCCCGTGCCGAATTCCGTGCCGAAGAGTTCGGCGACGCCGGCGGTGACTACCTTCGCGCCCACGGCCGGGCCGCGCGCGAGCACGGCGAGCGAGCCGACTACTCGCCGCACCTCGACGCGGCGTCGGGCGTATTGCTGTGGCGCGACGTTTTCATAAACCCATGCGCCGCCGTTGATGTCGTGAGTCACAGCCGACCAGGGTACGACCAGACTCTCTTCCGACGCGCGCTCGGCCAGCGTCACGCTCATCTTCTGTCCCGGACGCATCGAGCCGTCGCCGTTCGCCAACTCAAAGTAGAGGTCGGCGGTGTTATTCGTCGGGTCCGCCGTGGGCGGCGCGTTGATCGGGCGAGCTGGGCGCGACGTCGCGCCGGGCGCTTCGTTCATCGCGTGGACTTTGGCGGTCTGCTGGCGGTCGATCAACCGCAGGTCGCCGACGTAAACCGGCACTCGAATCCAGACCCTGGACAGGTCAGCCACCTCGAACAGCGGCGCGCCGCTCGCGACTGTCTGTCCCGGATTGGCGAAAACCTTTTGAATACGGCCGTCGCGCGGAGCGGCGATGGCGCCGGACACGTCGGCGTCCAGCGGCGCTTTCTCGAAGCGCTCCAGGCGTTCGCGCGCGGTCTTCAAATCGTTCTCGGCGAGGTCGAGGTCTTCGCGCGCCTGCTGTACGGCCTTCTCGCTGCCCGCCTTGTCACGCAGCAACTGCTCAGCCCGATTGTGGCGGACACGCGCGGCTTCGACTCGGGTCTGCGCGGCGGTTATGTCGCGATCGAGTTGCAGTCGCAGGTCGCGTTCCGGCGCCAGGAATGGCGTCAGACGGAAGATCGGCTGCCCTTTGCGCACGAATGCGCCGACTGTGAGCGGCGCGCCGTCCGCCGACAGAGTCGGGCGCCGGCGCGGCTATGTTGGTCACGCAATCGGGTGGCAGTGTGATCTCGCCCGCGAATTCTCGCGTCTGCGCGACGCGTTCTATGGCGACGGCCGCGGTGGCGATGCCGAGCCGAGCCTCGGCTTGGGTCGTGAGTTTGATTGTGGCGAGATCAGGCTCTTTGACCGCGTTCTCGACCTTTGCCGGAGGAGGGTGATTCTCGGCGGCTTGCGGCCCCGCGCAGCCGGACAAAACGGCAAGGGCGACGAAGATGACCAGAGAGAATTTTTCAGCGGTTCGCAATCAGCCTCCTTCCAACGCTGCGTTCAAGCGCAATGAACGCGCGCGCCGTCGCCGCCTGCAGTTCGGCTTCGCGCAATCGCGCGTCGGTCAAACGGCGCGTGGTTTCAAGTACGAATAGGTAAGACGCGTCCCCCGCCTTGTAGGCGCGTTCGGCGCTGCGGATGTCGTCTTCGAGCGGCGGCAGCAGGCGCGCCCGCCACAGATCGCTCGATTCGCGCGCCTGTATCAATTGCGCATATGCTTCACGCACTTCCGCCACGACGCGCTGCCGGGCGGCGATCAGTAGTTTGGCCGCGCGTTCGATCTCGGCCTCGGCGCGCGAGATTCTGCCCTGGTTGCGATTGAAGATGGGCAATTCGATCTGCACGCCGGGACCTTGCTCAAATCCGTTGACGCCGCGCCCGTACTCCTTGGCGATGGCCGTGACGGCCAATATACGCGAGCGCTCCCATTTCGCGCGCTGGCCCGCCGCTTCGATGGCGAGCTGCGCCGCCTTCAATTCGGGCCGGGCGTCCAACGCCTGCTCGATGAGTCCATTTAGAGTCTCTGACGGTTCGGAGGCGCCCGACGTGGCGGGAGTCGCGGCCTGGGTCCTTAATCTGACGGATTGATTAACGCCCGCCGTTTCTGTCGCCGGCGACAGGATGATTTCAAAACCCGGCTCGCTGTTGGCGGCTCCGAGCAGCGCGCGCAGGCGGTCGCGGGCGATCACGACATCATGCGCGAATCGAGTTGTTTGTTCTTCGGCCAGTTGCGCGTCGAGACGAGCGGCGCTCGTCTCCAATTCGCTGATGTCGCCGGCGCGAAATCTGGCGTTGACAATCGTGGCGATCTCGCCGCGCTCATGCGTGGCCTCGGCGGCGACGCTCGCGCGGCGCTGGGCGAGCGCGTAGTCAAAATAGGCCAGTCGTGCGTCGCGCACGAGGTCGAGCGCGCGTGAGACCAGAGACTCTCCCACACGCTCCAGTTCAAGCTTTGCCGCCGCCACACGTCGCGGCCGTTGCCAGAGCGCCTCAAACGGCCAGTTGGCGACCGATTCGAGTATTCTCGTACTGAATGGGAAGATCAGTGTCAGCGAGGGATTGCTCAACTGGCCCGCCTCGATCAGGTCGGCGCGCGCCAGCCCCAACGCAGTCATTTCGGCCTGCAACGCCGGGTTGTTCCATAGCGCGATGGCGACGGCCTCGTCTTCGGTCAAACCGTCATCGAGCGAAACGCCTTCAGGCTTTGCCCAACCCGCCGCTTTCGTCGCCGTGTTGACCTTATGCCCCGTGCGAGCCTCGACCTCTTTCGACACGTCGGCAGGCTGGGTCTTCGCCTGAGCCAAACCGAAGGCCGGCGACAGAATCAGTAGAAAAATCGTCGCTAACCACTTCATGTGATTTTCTTCTCCAAACACGGGTGGCGGGGGCAGCGCCGGCCCGAGTACCGCGCTAATCGGGTGGTAATGGCTTGCCGCCGGGATCAATTTTGATTTCCGAAATTTTGCCCGCAGTCTTGACGTGCGCCTCGTAAGCTATGATGACGTTGTTTTTCGTAATAGATTCGACCGTCAGGATTCTACCCTTGCCGGCCTGCTTCACGATCTCGGCCCTGGCCGCGGGTGGGAGTGAGGCCAGCGTGACCTGATCTTCGATTTCGACGACATTGCCGTTGGCGTCAATCAGCACGTCCCTGATGCGGCCTTTGATCTTCAGCGACGCTTCGTAAAAGGTTTGGCCTTTTTCAGTCTCTATCGAAAGGCCTCGTACGACAGCCCCCCGGCTTTGTTCACGCACAGTGGCTTGAACCGCTTGAGGAAGGTCTTTCATCCGCGCCGGCCGCTCTGTTTCCTGCGCCAGAGCCGTTCCCATCAATAGCCTGCAGGACGCGAAAAATAACGCAATGACAATGTATCCTTTGCAAGTGTTCATTTTAGGCTCACATATCATAATTCATCTCCCCTACTGGTTGAAAAGACTGAGCAGCAGGTCAGGAGCCTGAGCCGACGCTTGAATTCATGGCAGTTCTTCACACCTCTCCAGGTTTCATTTGTCGATTCTTGCCGGCGCAATCCGCTGCCTTTGAGCTTGCGCCTGCAGATCGTGGTAGTAGTCGTAGACATAGTCTTTGTAGGCTCCATGCCCCCAACTGGTGGAGAAGTCATATCGCTTCATCTCCTGGTAGGCTCGATCAATACCCCAACCGTCAACCGACATGCGGTAGACGGCGGTCATCACGCCGGTGCGATGCCTCCCGCCGGCGCAGTGGACGAAGACCGGCCAGTTGGCCTCGTCGTTGACGATCTGCAGGAAACGCGTTGCCGTGTCGGATTGCGGGTAGCTCTTCTCCTTCATTGGCAGATTGATGTAACGCATCCTGGCGCGCTCCGTAGCCGAGCGCGCGTCGTCCCTGGCGTCCTCTCGCAAATCCACAATCGTTTTAATTCCGAGCGCGGCCAGTTCTTCGTAGTTACGCCCCTTGGGTTGCGCGCCCCGATAGAAGTGGTCATTAACCTTCCCGAAGTTCTCGATTTCGACGGCGACATTGTCACCCGATGTCTGCTTGTGACCCGGAATCGCTTTGGCCGTCAGCGTTATTGCGCATATCAGGGTGACGGCGGCGGCCGCTCCCCACATTTTGTTTGAAAGGAATCTGTTTTTCATCCATGCCTCCCCGGAAGTAGTTCTAGAGCAATTTGCGATTGTATGTAGGGGAAAGTGGCGCTCCCCCTACTGTACGGTTTGCTGTCACGTATACGCATTTGCAAACCGCTCTAACGGTGCTGGAGCTAATCGACAGAAGTATTGGGGTAGGCGCAATGTAGTAAAAGCAAGATGAACGGAGGATAAACGGAAGGGCTAAAAGCTTAGTTTTTGGGGGGAGTTGCAATCTACTCAACACTGCCGCCTGTCGAGGACGATTCCGGCGCCGTCGGGCGGCGGCGAGCGGTCTCCGAGGGCGGCAACTAATCAGGCCAGCAAGAGCGCTAGTAATGAAAGATGCCGGGGAGCCTTTCGATTTAATTCTTCATTACCTATGCGGTCAAGCTCCGACGCGTCCTTACGCGCAAGGTCATGAGCTCGACTCAGCGCCACGGGCCATGGCTCGCGGAGCCAAGGCGCCGGTGTCTATCACGTGCCCGCCCATGTCAATCGTCTTGAAACTGAATCGCTCCGGGGTGACCTCGATGGATATAAAGCTGCTGGTCTCGTCATTGCCGTAGGCGAGGATCGGCGAGTCGCGTTCCAGGTCTCCACGGCGCGGCTTGCTGCCCGCGCCGGAGACGAAATATTGCACACCCTGTTGTGGTTTTACTCGCTCGTAAACGTGATCGTGGCCCGAGAAAACCGCGTCCACGCCGTGCCGGACCAGGATCGGTTCAAGATCGGTGCGCAACTCCAGTTTCGATCCGTGCCGATCGGCCGATGAATAGATCGGATGATGAAAGAAGGCGACCTTCCATTTCGCCTGCGACGCCTGAAGCGCCTCTTCCAGCCAGCGCTGCTGGCGGAGGGTGAAATAGGTCGAGTCGACCGCGAAGAATTCCACCAACCCGTCACCTTTCGTGAACGAGTAATAAGCGCGCCCGCCCATGTTGAAGTGGCGGTAATTCATCTGCGCTTCCCGCCCTTTCTTGACATCGTGATTACCCAGCGCGGCGTAGAACGAGACGCCGCGCTTAAGCAGATCCGCGTATGGTTGCTCAAACTTGGCCGGTAAATCCTCCGGATCGCCGCTGGGGTAGATGTTGTCGCCACACATAAGCGCCACATCGAATGACTGATCCCACTGGTGAACCGCCATCATATGCCCCAGCTTGTATTGGGCGGTATCTGCCTTGCCCGAATCGCCGAAAACAATGAAGCGTACGGCTTCATCGGACGACAAGGCCGTCGCCGGCGAGAAGTCGTTGCCTACGGTTCGTAATGTGTTATTGGCGGATGCGGGGGTAACTAATGCGCTTGCAGCGCTTGCGGAGATCAGACCCAGAAAAGCCCGGCGTTTCATCGGTGAACACACCTCCTTTAATATATTGAACGGATGCGCCTTCGCGTCGAATGCAGGCGTTGAAACACCTGCCTGAACTCAAACCGTCCTTACGGAACTAAGAGGGGCACAACAGTTACAAACTGGCTTAATAAAAATGGGAAGCGATGTTGCCGTAACTTTACCCGATGATGGCAAAATGCGCAAAGGAAAATGCGCCGCCGAGCGATCAGGGTTGCCTGAGCGGGAGCGTGACGGCGAAGACGGTCCCGGCAGGATCGGAACGGACGAGCCTGATAGTCCCGCCATGAGCCTCGGCGACCCACCTCGCGATCGCCAGACCGAGTCCCGCCCCTCCGCCGGCGCCGTTGGCCCCTCCATTGGCCCCTCCGTTGGCCGCCCCGCTGGCGGCCCCGCTGGCGGCCCCGCTGGCGGCCCCGCTGGCGGCCCCGCTGGCGGCATGGATATTGGCGTCTGATCGCGTCCGCGCTTTGTCCGCGCGGTAGAAACGCTCGAAGATGTGCGGCTGCGCCTCGACAGGGATCCCTTCGCCGGTGTCCGCGACCACCACTTCGTATCGCTTTTCTAATTGATTGAGGTTCACGCGAATGCCGCCGCCGGCCGGAGTATGCCTGATCGCGTTATCTAGCAAATTCAAGAGCATCTGCCGTAGCAAATGCTCGTCGCCGTAATAGAAAATTTCCGGCAACCGCTCGGTCTCGACCGCCACCCCCTTACGCGCGGCCAACACGCCAGCGGCGCGCGCCGTCTCGGCGATCAATTCATCGAGGTAGAAGGCGCTGTACGCCAGCGGACGACGCCCTGCGTCGGCGCGGGCCAGCGTGAACATGTCGTCCACGATGCGCGCCAGCCGGCGCGTTTGATCATCGATCATCGCCAGAGCGTCGCGGTATTCGTTCTCGTCCCGCCGCGGTCTTTCCAGGATCACTTGCGTCGCCGTACGCATCACTGAAAGCGGCGTGCGCAACTCGTGCGAGGCGTCAGTCATGAATTGCCGCTGCAGATCGAATGACGAGTCGAGGCGGGCCAACAATTCGTTGAACGTGGAGGCGAGCCGCCCCAGTTCGTCGCGCGGGTTGGCGACTGGCAACCGCCGCTCGAGGTTTTCGGCGCTGATCTGTCGCGCCCGCTCCGACATCGCCACCACCGGCGCCAGACTCTTGCGCGCCAGGAAAAAACCGCCCAGCCCGGCGAGCAGGAGCGCGAGCGGGACCGCGATCAGAAAGACTCGCCTGAGCATTGCCAGTTCCTCCGTGACGGTCTCCAAAGGCTGGCTCACAACGATCAGATAAGGCGGGTCGGTTTCGCCGATTTTGACGCGCCGCGCCGCCACTCGCTGACCCTCTTCGTCCTCCCCTGGCGCGGTGTAGAGACGGAGGTCGCCGGCGGGAATCGAATCCAAAGGGGGCAAGCGCGCGCGATCATTACCAGGCGTGACCTTTTCCTCAAGCAATCGCCCTTCGGCGTCGAAGATCGCCATCGCCTGATTGAAAAGATGCAGCTCGTTGACCGTGCTGTGCGCCGCCTCCGCTTCCGTCTCGCCCTCGGCCCGCTCGCGGACGAGCGAGATCGTGATTGATTCCGCCGAAGTCCGCAAACTCTCGTCCATCCGGCGGTGGAGATTTCGCGCCAGCAGCAGGTAGACGCCGGCGCTGAAAACGATCAACGCCAGGGCCAATACGCCAACATACCAAAGCGTCAATCTCGTTCTGATCGAATCAAGCATCGGAATCTTCTTTCGCGGAGGCCAGTACGTAACCCTCGCCGCGACGCGTGCGGAGCAGCTTAGGCGCGTGACCTTCATCTATTTTGCGCCGCAACCTCTGCACGTAGACCTCGATCAGATTGGAGAACGGATCGAAATTCTCCTCCCAGACGTGTTCGGCGATCTCGGCGCGGGTGACGACCTCCCCGACGCGCCGCGCCATGTATTCTAGGAGCGCGTATTCTTTCGCGGTCAGCTCGATTTGACGTCCGCTGCGCCTTACCCGACGCGCCCGCATGTCGATGCTGAGATCGGCGATCTCTACGGTCTCCGGCCGCAGCGCGGGGCTGCGCCGCAGCAACGCCCGCAGGCGCGCCAGCAGCTCATGGAAATCGAATGGCTTGGTCAGGTAATCGTCCGCGCCCATATCAAGCCCCGCGACGCGATCCGGAGGCGCGTCGCGGGCCGTCAACATCAGGATCGGAAAAGTCAATCCTTCCGCGCGCAACTCGCGGCAGACCTCGAGGCCGTCCTTGAGCGGCAACATGACATCTAGAATGACCAGGTCGTAATCGTTGATTCCAGCCTGATAAACGGCGGACTCGCCGTCCGTCGCCACATCTACGGCATAGCACTGCTCGCGTAATCCTTTAGCAAGCATCTGCGCTGCGCTCGGCTCATCTTCGACCAGCAGAATCCGCATTCTTACATTCCTAACCCAGGCAAGTTTTCGGCGACGCGCCGCAGAGTATCGGAGCGTATCGCATGGAAGATAAACCCAGGATAAACGTCCGCAAGGCTAATTTCCCGGCTGCCGCGGCGAACGCTTGCGCCTGACCCGGCTTTTTAAAGCCAATGGCTTTAAATTTAGGGCGTTTTTCATATCGGGGTACGGGTTAATGGAACACGGATGACACGGATACAACGGATCATCGCGGATAAGAACTAAAAGAGATCAGCGTAAATCCGCTCCATCCGTGTTATCCGCGTTCCATTGAACTAGTGTTTATTACGAACGCTGGCTACGGCTTCCCGTATAAGCAGGTGAGAACCGCTCTAGACATCAAAATCGGCGGCAGCCTTTGGAGCGCGGCGTCACAGCCATGCCGCTCCAAAGCTCCACGCTTTCAATTATTAATCGCTTGCCGTGGCGAACATTTGGCGGGTGGCGGCCAGAGGCAGGGTGATCTGGAAACGCGTTCCTTCGCCGAGCTTACTTTCGACGTCGATGTGGCCGCCATGATCGCGGACGATGCCGTAGCTGACGGCGAGGCCCAGCCCAGTTCCTTTGCCGATCTGTTTCGTGGTGAAGAACGGGTCGTAAATCTTCGCCAGGTGTTCGGGCGCGATGCCGAGGCCGGTGTCGCGGACTTCGACCATGGCGGAATCTTCATCAGACTCGGTCGAAATTTCGAGCCTGCCCCCGTGCGGCATGGCGTCGCGCGCGTTGAGGATCAGGTTCATCAGCACCTGTTGGAGTTTCGGGCCGTCACCGAACGCGAGCGGAAGGTCGTTGGTGTAGCTCCGCACGACTTCGATCTCGGTGTTGCGCAGTTGCGCTTCGAGCAATTGGATGGTGTCGTCGATCACGCGGTTCAGATCCACGGGCGCGTACCGCGCTTCGGTGAGGCGCGAGAAATTGAGCAGGTTGTTGACGATCGACGACGCGCGGGAAGTCTGGCGGTAGATCTTTTCGAGCAATTGGCGCCGGGGGTCGTTGTCGGGAATCTGCTGCATCAGCATCTGCGAGTAGGACGAGATGCCGGCGAGCGGCGTGTTGACCTCGTGCGCGACCCCGGCGGCTAGCAGCCCGATTGACGAGAGCTTGTCGGACTGCTGCAACTGGGCTTCGAGGCCGACGCGCTCGGTCACGTCTTCGATCGCGATGAGCGAGCCTTCGATCTTGGCGGTCTTGCTTTGCAACGCGGCGAGCGAAATGTTCAAAGTCAGGTCGCGGCCGTCGGGCGTTTGCGCGCGGAACTTGTAGATGTTGGCCGGCTCGCCTTCGCGCCATTCGCCTCGGCCCATCAGGTCGCGCAGCGCGCGAAGCATTTCGGACTGGAAGACTTCGGCGATGCGACGGCCGATGACCTCTTCGCGCTTGAGCCCGTAAATCTGTTCGAGCGCGCCGTTCCAATTGGTGATCCGCCCATGAAGGTTGACCACCATAACGCCGACGCTGATCGATTCGATGATGTTCTCGTTGAAATCTTTCAGGCGGGCCAGTTCTTTGGCGCGCCGGGCCTGTTCTTCGAGCAGCAGCGCGTTTTCAATCGCCACCGCGACGTAACCCGAGATGGCGCGCAGCAGCGAGGTGTCTTCCGACGAAAGCAGGGCGCCGTCGGTCGGCCGTCCCAGCGCCAGAACAGCGACCACGCGCGAACGCGCCGCGCAAGGGGTGTAATAGCTGAACGGCGCGCTGACCAAAGCGTCATGAGGCGTATCGTCTAATTCTAATTCGCCGCCTTCAAACTCGGCCCAGGCTAGCCACGGCTCGTCCGCCAGAACGACGCCGGTCGCGCCGCTGCGCTCGCGCAGGATCGAGAGAATGTCGTCGGGCAGCGCGACTTGCGGCGAGACGCCTTCGGCCCGCGCCACGCGGAAGCCGGAAGGCTCGCCGGCGTCTTCGATGAAGACCGCCAGCCGTTCGACCGAAAGCACTTCTTTCAGACGGCGCATCAAACTGTCGAGCAGCGGTTCGAGTTCGATGGTTGAAGCGAGCGCGCGCCCGAAATCCTGCAACGTCGCGCGGTAATCGTATTTCCCGCCGTAAAATGCGCGGTCGATGCGCTCCTGCGCCCAGTTTTTGACGGGCGCGAAGAGCATAGCCAGCACCGACATCGTCACGGCCGCGATCAGAAACGCACCGGTCGGAGATTGAGATTCCGTCGGCGGGCTGATGAACAGGTAGGCGGCGGCCGTCACCAGACCGAAGACCGTGGCGACCGAAAACGTGGCCACGATATACGCCAGCGACCGCCGCATCACTATGTCGATGTCGCTCAAGCGGTAGCGCACGACCGAATAGCCCATCGTGAGCGGAACCAGAATTAAAGGAGCGATCGAGATGGCCGCCAGCAGCGGCGCCACCGAAGACGACGTGAGGTAGGTCGGGAAATAGAAGAGCGCGAACGCCGCGGCGGCGACGCTCATCCCCCCCGTCACCCATTTCAATTGTTGGCGCGCGACGACCGAACGCGCCCGCATGAAAGCGAGAATGAAGAGCGCGGCGCTCAAGACGAGCGAGACGGCGAAGAGCGCGACTTCGGCTTTCCACAATAAGATTCTGAAGTCGATGGGAGGGACCGGGACCAAATCGCGGAACCTGGCCACGCGCAACATGACTTCGCCTGCGATCAGAATCGCCGTTGGCGCGTATAGACATCCGGCCACAGCCCTGCTCAGCCACGGACCGCGCGCGACGAGACGTTTACGCAGCGGATAGAGCGCGGCGAAGTGGACAAAGAACGGGCCGAGGAGCGCGAGCGCGATCGCGTCGGCCAGGTCGATGCCCTTGTCGAATTGGGTGCGCATCTCCTCGGTCGGACTGAAGAAATGCATGATGAACGCGAGCAGACAGATGATGAAGAAGCGCGTGACATAAGGGGCGCGCCCCTGTTTGAGCAGGAAGTAGACGCCAATGCCCAGATAGATCAATCCGATCAGCGCAATGTAAAGCTTTTGCCGCGAATGTGGATCGCGGGCCTGCAAGTTCTGCAGATCGGCATAGCCATCCTTGATCACCGCGTCGCCCTTATCGTTGAGGCGCGCCACCCAGTAGTGGAGATTCACCGAACCCGGGAATCCAGGCTGGCCTTTGACCTGATCGAGGTATATCTGTACGTGTTCGGCCCTGGTTATATCGTCAACATCATTGTCGCCGTTCACGCTGATTCCCAGGAGCACGTCGCCGCGATAGACGCCGGCGAGCGCTGCCGGGCCGCGAGGTTCGACCTTGTCGGCGATCACGTATCTTCGAAGTGGCGCCGCGGCTCCAGGCTCGACCTCGTCGGCGAACACGTCAGGCCCCTCGACGTCGCGCCAGAGCACGCCGTCGCTGTAGACGGGCTTCTGGATCAATCGGTCGCGCAGGTTGAACCCGCCGGCCGCCAACGCCAGAAAGGCGATGAAGAGCAGCACCAGCGTGCGTGTCGTGATCCTGGTCATTCCTGTTTGCGTGTTCACTTTATTTCGGTTTTACCACCTGAAAGCCAGGCCTCCGCGTAGCGTCCGTCTCGCGCGCGCGCTGGCGAGTTGCACTACGCCGTCTTCGGCGCCAAGGACCTGGTTCAGCAGGTTTCGTACGTCTACGAGCGCTTCCCACCGCACGGGCAACCCGAAGCTCGGAAGCTCTTGCGTGACGTATACATTGATGTTTGGATCGTAAACGCTCATGCGTCCTGCAAAGGGGTCGATCGCGAAGACCACCGCCGATGGCGACAGGCGAATCACGGTCGAGACTCGCGTGCCCGTCTGTTCGGTGAAATCGAGATCGAGTTTCGCCGTGGCGACCTGGAAGAAGCCGCCTCTGAATAATTGCGCCGGCGTGACCTGCGTGACCGGCGCGTCG
>Ga0190270_10000798_pt1 | contig 14114 bp, 13 predicted proteins | sample Popmic320T_FD_133748 | JGI IMG/M metagenome (GOLD analysis project Ga0190270, IMG submission 133748) | Populus adjacent soil microbial communities from riparian zone of Weber River, Utah, USA - 320 T | ecosystem: Environmental > Terrestrial > Soil > Riparian zone | place: USA: Utah | collected... | reverse complement strand
TCCGGTGCATCGCTCAGGGCGGCGACCCGAACCGCACGACGGTCGGCGCGCTCGCCGAGGGAAAGCCGGTCACGATCGGCGCCGACGACTCCGTGGAGGAGGCGCTCCACACCATGGCCGAGCACGCGGTCCGTCGCCTGCCGGTGATCGACGGTCACGAGCTGATCGGCGTCGTCAGCCAGGCCGATGTGGCGAGGAACCTGCCCGAGGAGAAGGTCGGCGAGCTGGTCGAGGCCATCTCGGGAGCGCCGAGCAACAACTGAACGGCCGAACGTCAGACTCCTGACGGCGGCCAGAGACCGATGACGAGCGCCATCGCGGTGAAGGTGAGGAGCTCGTTCAGCGCGGACAACGCAGTGATGCCGAGCGTGCGGGTGTCGAAGAGGTCGTGCACCAGCATGCGCGCGGCGGTGAAGGCCAGCCAGAGGATCCAGGCGCTGACGAGGGCCGACACGAAGAAGTCGCCGGTGTAGAACTCGTGCGAGAGGAACGCGACGCCGGCGAGTGCGTACGCGGTGACGAGGTTGGCCACGATGACGAGCGGATAGAGCAGCGGCGGACCGCCCTGCTGGACGGACTCGTCCGTGTGGCCGACCATCTCCATCCACCGTCGGCCGAACACCGCCGGCATGTAGAAGAGGAATCCGACGACCATGCTCGCGACCACGGCGAGGATGACGGCGAGGTGGTTGATCTCCGGAGTCATGGTGAGGCCTCCTGACCACGTCTCAGTCGATTACATCAGAGGATCGAGCCGTAGGCTCGCAGCATGGCGACACCGGCCGAGGAGATCGAGGTCGACGACAAGGTCGTCCGCGTCACCAACCCGGACCGGGTCTACTTCCCTGAGCGTGGGTGGACCAAGCTCGACCTCGTCGAGTACTACCTCGCGGTGGGCGACGGAATCGTCAACGCGCTCTACGAGCGGCCGTGCATGTTGCACCGGTTCCCGACTGGGCTTGCCGGCGACAAGGTGCACCAGAAGAAGGTCCCGCAGAATCCGCCGCCGTGGCTCGAGACCGTCAGCATCCACTTCCCGCGCTTCAACCGGGACGTCCACGAGCTGTGCGTGACCGAGCTCGCCGCGGTGATCTGGGCGGTGCAGATGTCGACGGTCGAGTTCCACCCGTGGAACAGCCGTCGCGCCGACACCGAGAAGCCGGATGAGTGGCGCATCGACCTCGACCCCGGGCCGGAGTGCGACTTCGCGACGGTGCAGCGGGTGGCCCACGTCGCGCACGAGGTGCTGGACGAGCTTGGCGCGGTCGGGTGGCCCAAGACGTCCGGCGGCTCGGGCCTGCACATCTATGTGCGCATCCCGCCGGACCACGGTTTCGCCGACGTGCGCCGGGCGGCACTGGCCTTCGCGCGCGAGGTGGAGCGGCGCTCGCCCGACGTCACCACGGCATGGTGGCGCAAGGACCGCGACCCTGCCGAGCTGTTCGTGGACTACAACCAGAACGCGCGCGACCACACGATCGCCGCCGCCTACTCGGTGCGCGGCTTCCCCGACGGACGGGTGTCGACACCGATCCGCTGGGACGAGATCGACGACGTCGACCCGCACGACTTCACCATCGCGACCGTGCCGCCCCGGTTCGCCGAGCTCGGTGACCTGCACGCCGGCATCGACGACGCCGTCTTCGACATCGCGCCGCTGCTGGAGTGGGCCGATCGCGACGACCTCCCCACGTCGTGACCTGACCGCGATCCCATCGTTGGACAGATGTGCCAATCTTGCGTCGGAGCGGGCTTGCGGCCCTCGTCCTCGTCCTGGCAAGCACCGGAGCAGCGGTCGCTGCCCCGATCCCCGGCGACCCACTGCCGCCCGACAGCCCGGCCTTCGTCGGCAGCCCGGCGACGCCGAACCCGGTGACCGCTCCGTCGCCTCCGCAGCACCCGTTCCTGGCGCCCAACCCGGGCAACAACATCCACAACGACGCCTACATGACCGACGTCTACCCGGGTCCCGGCCCGCTCGGGATCAGCCCGAAGGTCACGTCCACGCTGCAGGTGGCGGAGTGCGGCAGCCTGACGTTCGACCGCCGCGGCCGGGTCGAGACGGTGTGCGTCGGGGCGACGACGCCGACCCTCAAGCTGTTCGACCCCACGACGCTGAAGCAGATCGCGTCGTACCGGTTGCCGAACCGGCCGGTCAGCCTCAACCTGTTCAGCGACTTCTCCGGTGGCGGCTACTTCTACCTCGACCACCTCGACCGCGCGGTCATCCCCACCGGCGACCGGCACATCCACGTGGTGGCCCAGAACGAGGCCGGCAACGGGTTCGTCCGCGAGCGCGACCATGACCTGACGGGCGAGATGGCCCAGGACGACAAGATCGTCTCGGCTCTCCCGGCCTGGACCGGGGAGATCGTCTTCGTGACCGAGCGGGGTGTGGTGGGTGCGGTCGCTCCCGAGAGCGGCGCCGTCAAGAAGCTCCCGCTCGACGAGACGATCACCAACTCATTCGCCGTCGACGAGACCGGCGGCATCTACATCGTCACCACCAAGGCGATATACCGACTGGACCTTGCCGACACCGGTGCTCCCGAGGTGACCTGGCGCGAGGAGTACGCGAACACGGGAGTCACCAAGCCGGGGCAGACGTCGCCCGGCTCGGGCACCACGCCCACGCTGGTGAACGACGAGTGGGTGGCCATCACCGACAACGCCGACCCGATGAACATCGTCGTCTACCGCCGCGGCGCGGACATGACCGGCGAGCGGAAGGTCTGCAGCGTCTCGGTGTTCGAGAAGGGCGCGAGTGCCACGGACAACTCGCTGATCGCCGCCGACCGTGCGCTGATCGTGACGAACAACTACGGCTACCGCGGTCCGGTGCAGAGCCTGGCCGGCAGCGTCTCCGAGCCCGGCATCGACCGGGTCGACATCGATGCCGACGGCAGCGGTTGCCATGTGGTCTGGCAGAACCGCACGGAACGCTCGCCCTCGGCGGTGCCGAAGATGTCCCTGGCGAACGGGCTGGTCTACATCGTCAGCCGGGAGAAGGACGGTCTCTCGGACTCGTGGTACCTGAATGCGCTCGACTTCCGCACCGGTGACTCGGTGTTCAAGCAGCGCTACGGCACCGGGTTCGGCCACAACGTCAACTACGCGCCGGTCAGCCTCGGGCCGGATGGCACGGCGTACGTCGGCGTCCTGGGTGGCCTGGTGCGGATCGCCGACGCGCCATAGCGCTCGTCGGCGTCAAGCCCGCCCGTGCGACGCTCGCGACCGTCGGGAGACCGAGTCGAGGACGACGGCGGCCAGCAGCACCGCGCCGGTGACCATGAAGCGCCATTGCGAGTCGAGGTTGATCAGCGTCAGGCCGCTCGAGATGGACTGGATGACCAGGATGCCCAGCAGCGCGGCGAAGGCCGAGCCCCGCCCACCGAACAGGCTGGTGCCGCCGATGACGGCAGCGGCGATGGCGTTGAGGTTGACGTCGCCGGTGCCGCTGCTCTGCGCCGCGGCCGCGAGCCGGCCGGCGGCGAGCACGCCACCCACGGCGGCCAGGGTCGAGCAGAGCACGAACACCGACAGGTAGACGCGCGTGACGTTCACGCCGGATCGGCGGGCCGCCTCCTCGTTCCCACCGACGGCGAACACCGACCGTCCCCAGCGCGTGCGGGTGAGCGCGTAGTGCATCGCCATGACGAGGCCGACGAACAGCACGAACATCCAGCCGATGCCGCGGCCTCCGTTGAGGTACCAGAGCGCGACGATCAGGAGAGCCGCGAGCCCCGCGGCCTGCAAGCCGAGGATCTGCCACGACGTCCCGGACAGGCCGGACGCGCGGCGATGACGGGACCGGAGCACGCGCGTCGCGAGGAACCCACCCACGGCGACCAGGGCCAGGACGTAGGACAGCGCGTCGGGCACGAACCACAGCTGGCCGAACTTGACGATGGCGGAATCGAACGGCAGGTTGATCGTCCCGCTTTTGCCGAGCGTGTTGAGCTGGAGCCCCAGGAATCCGAGCAGTCCGGCCAGGGAGATGACGAACGACGGAACGCCGAAGCGGTTGTACACGAACGCGTAGATGATCCCGATGGCGGTGCCGGTGGCGACGGCCGCGACGATGCCGTGGACGATCGGCCAGTCGTTCTTGACGAACGTGGCACCCAGCACGGCCGCCGACAGCCCGCTCACCGAGCCGACCGACAGATCGATCTCGCCGACGAGCAGCACGCACACGATGCCCAGCGCGATGACGCCGACCGCGGACATCTCCATCAGCAGGTTCGTGAGGTTGGCGCTCGACAGGAACGAGGAGTTGAGGCTCTGGAAGATCGTCCAGATGATGACGAGTCCGACGAGGACCGGCAGCACGCCGAGGTCGCCGCCACGGATACGCTCGATGCCGACCTTGACCAATCCCCCGACGTCCTGGGTACTGCGGAGGCGCTCGTCCTGCAGGTCGGCGGCGACGGAGGCAAGGGTGTCGTCTCGGCGGCTCATGCGTCGTCCTCGGTAGTGGTCGGGGTTCCGTGGGTGGCGCGCCGCGAGACGGCGTTGTCGGCGGCTCCGGTGATGGCGGCGACGACGGCCTCGGTCGACACGGCGTCCGTCTCGAAGATGCCGTTGTTGCGGCCGAGCCGCAGCACGGCGATGCGATCGGCCACGGCGCGAACGTCCTCCATGTTGTGGCTCACCATGATGACCGCCAGTCCGTGCTCGCGGAGACGCTCCACCAGGTTCAGCACCTCCGCAGTCTGGGCGACGCCGAGGGCGGCGGTCGGCTCGTCGAGCAGGATCAGCTTCGGGTCGAGCAGCAGCGACCGCGCGATCGCCACCGTCTGGCGCTGCCCACCGGACAGGGACGCGATCGGGATCCGGACGGACGGGATCTTCGCGGCCAGCTGCCCGAGCAGCTCCCACGACCGGACCTCCATGCCCACCTCGTCGAGCCGCAGCGGGTTGAGCTCGTTGTTGAGAAACAGGTTGCCGACGACGTCGAGGTTGTCGCACAGGGCGAGGTCCTGGAACACCGTGGCGATCCCGAGGTCGAGGGCCTGCTGCGGATTGGTGATGGTCGCCTGTTCGCCCCGGAACTCGATCGTTCCGGCGTCCGCGGTGTGGACGCCGGACAGGATCTTCACGAGCGTCGACTTGCCGGCGCCGTTGTCGCCGACGATGGCCACCACCTCACCGGCGTGGACGTCGAGGTCGACGTCGGCGAGTGCGGCCACCGCTCCGAAGTTCTTGCTGATCCCGCGAAGGGCGAGGACGCGGTCTGCCTCACCGGCGTGCTCGGCCCCCTCGAGGTTGGACATCTGCACGTTCATGGGGACCTCTCGTCGTGCGGCCGGTGCCGAGCAACGGGCCGGCCGGCTCCCTGGAGGACGGAAACCGACCGGCCCGATCCTCAGCCGATGCCGGCCTTCTCGCAGGCTGCCTTGTACTTCGAGGTGCAGATCTCCGAGGCCTTGTAGATGCCTCCGTCGATGATGACCTCCTGGAGATTGTCTATCGTGACGACCTCCGGTGTGAACAGCTGCGACGGGGTGTCGAAGAGCGTGGTCTCGCCCTCCGGCTTCTCGCCCTGCAGGAACGCCACCGCCACCTCGGCCGACGCCTCGGCGACGATCTTGATCGGCTTGGAGATGGTGTTGTACTGATCACCGGCCACGATGCGCTGGATGGCGGCGATCTCCGCGTCGTTGCCGGTCACCGGCGGGACCGGGTCGAGTCCGGCGGCCTTGAAGGCGGCGATAGTGCCACCGCCCGTGCCGTCGTTCGCCGCGACTGCTCCGGCGATGTCACCGCGGAACTTGGTCACCTGCCCGCTGACCCAGTCCTGGGCCTTCTGCGGGTTCCACTCCGGGGTGTCGTACTCGGCGAGGATGTCGTACTCGCTGCCGGCGACGCCCGCCTTCATGCCCTTCTTGATGAGCTGGGCGGCGTCGTCGGTCGGCGACCCGTAGACCATGAGCAGGCCGCCCTTGGCCTTGTCTTCGTCCAGCTTCTTGACGAGCGACTCGGCGATCATCTTGCCGATCCCCTCGTTGTCGAACGACACGTAATAGTCGGCCGGCTTCGTCGTGATCGGGCGGTCGTACGTGACGACGGGGATGTCCTGTGACTGCGCGTTCTCGACGATCGATGCGGCGGCCTTGGTGTCCACCGCGTCGAGCACGAGGACCTTCACGTCCTGGGAGATCGCGGAGTTGGCCTGTTGCTGCTGCTTGGCCGGGTCGGCGTCGGCGTTCTGGTACACGACCTCACACTCGGGGCAGAGGTCCTTGACCTTCGCCTCGAAGAGCGGACGGTCCTGCTGCTCGTAGCGGGTCGACGCGCGATCCGGCATGAGGAAAGCGATCTTGCCGGCCTTCTCTCCGTCGCCCCCACCGCCGCCGCCGTCATCGGAGCCGCACGAGGCGAGGAGTGGTGCGGCGAGGAGCGCCGCCGCCCCCAGCGCGGCCTTTCTCAAGTGGGTCTTGTTCATCGGATCTCCTTCGGCGGTCCGACCACGGCGACCGGACTCTTGTAACATCTCCTGTGAGCGCAGTCACAGGGCTGATGGTGGGACCATAACATTCTGGACGTTACAACTGTCAAGAGTGATGGTAGAAGTGGGACAAGCCGATCACGGGACGGAGGTGGACGGGGTGCCGCAGAAGCAGAAAGCGTCACGCACGCAGCGTCAGCGGCAGATCGTCGACCACGTCCTCGAACACGGCTTCGCGAGTGTCTCCGACCTCGTCGAGCTCAGCGGAGTCAGTGTGATGACCGTCCACCGCGACCTCGACGACCTCGCCACCCGCGGGCTGCTGCGCCGGGTCCGCGGCGGTGTCTCGGCGCTGCCGACAAGTGTCTTCGAGTCCAGCTCGGACTTCCGCATGCAGCGGCAGGCTGGCGCGAAGGAAGCTCTTGCCCGCAAGGCCTTGGAGTTCGTCGAGTCCGGGATGTCGCTGCTGCTCGACGACTCGACGACCGTGCTGGCCCTGGCGCGGCTGCTCCCCGACGTGGGGCATCTGACCGTGATTTCCAACTATCGACAGGCGTTGGAGGTCTTTCGCGACCAGCCGGACATCCACTTCATCATGCTGGGCGGGCGGTACTCACGCACGCACGACTCGTTCATCGGGCCGCCAAGCGAGTCCGGTCTCGACTCCTACGCCGTCGACATCGTGTTCCAGTCGACGTCGACGATCGACGGCCAGCGCGCCTATCACCAGGAGCAGGACGTCGTGCAGATGAAGCAGGTGATGCTCAAGGCCGGCGCCCGGCGAGTGCTCATGCTCGACGGCTCCAAGGTCGGACGGACGAGCCTGCACCACTTCGCCCACCTAAGCGACTTCACCGACGTGATCCTCACCGACGAGGTCAGCCCCGACATCGTCGCCGAGATCGCCGAGCACGCCGACGTCCACCTCGCACCGTCGACTATTGGGGCGTGACAAGTTCACACTGAAGGTGTTATAAATCCCACATCTACTGTGATGTGTCGGCGCGGGTTGCCGCTACCTCCGACATCAGAGAGGCGGGACATGACCACGATCCTGTCGGCCGGCGATCACTTCGTCCGGCCGTCGCAGTTCACGGCAGCCCTGAAGAGCGCCGTCGGCGACAGCGCCCCCCTCGACATCACCGAGCTCATGCTGCCGTGGCCGATCGAGCCGTTCGGAGCGGTCGAGAACGTCCGCGAGGCGAGCGGAACGGTCGACGACCTGATCGGCGCCCTCCAGGGAGTCGAGATCGCCGTCACCCAGATGGCGCCTTTCGCCGCCCGGGTGTTCGAGCAGTGCCCGGATCTGCGGCTGATCGGCGTGTGCCGCGGCGGGCCGGTGAACGTGGACCTCGACGCGGCCACAGCCGCCGGGGTGATCGTGACCAACGCCCCCGGGCGCAACGCGCAGGCCGCCGCCGAGTTCGCCGTCGGGCTGATGCTCGCCGCGATGCGGCACCTGCCCGCCGTCCACGAGGAGATGCGGGACGGGGTCTGGCGCGGTGACCACTACACGTACGAGAACGCCGGCGGCGAGCTGAGCGGCGAGACCGTCGGGCTGGTGGGCCTGGGCTCGATCAGCCGCATCGTGGCTCGCATACTGCAGGCTTTCGGCGCCACCGTCATCGCCACCGATCCGTTCGCTGAGCCCCTTGACGGGGTCGAGCTCGTCGAGCTCGACGAGCTGCTGCGCCGCAGTGGCATCGTCAGCCTGCACGCGCGCTTGACGCCGGAGACCCACCAGATGATCGATGCCACCCGCCTCGAGCAGATGCGGCCCGGTGCCATCCTCGTCAACACCGCGCGCGGCGGGCTGCTCGACCACGAGCCTCTGCCTGACCTCCTGCGGTCCGGGCGGCTCGGCGGACTCGCCCTCGACGTGTACGACGTGGAGCCGCCACCGGCCGACTCGCCCCTGCTCTCCGCGCCCAACGTCGTGCTCACCCCGCACCTGGCCGGCGCGACCCGGATGACGGCCGACCGGGCCGCCGCGATCATCGCCGACGAGGTGAAGCGGTTCCTGGCCGACCAGGGGTGCCGGTACGTCGTCAACCCGGAGGTGCAGGAGCGGCTCGTCCCATGATCGTCGGCGTCGACATCGGCACGTCCGTGACGAAGGCGGCCGGGATCGACCGTGACGGCCGGGCCGTGGTGTCCGCGAGCCGGGAGTCGGTGCTGCACCATCGCTCGGGCGGACGCGTCGAGCAGGACCTCGACGACGTGGTCGCGTCGGTCGGCCAGGTCGTGCGCGACGTCGTGGCGCACCTCGACGAGGTGCCGGAGGCGATCGCGATCACCGGCCAGGGCGATGGTCTCTGGCTGCGAGACGCCGACGGTGTTCCGACCCATCCGCCGATCTCGTGGATGGACGCACGAGCCGCGGACCTGGTCGAGTCGTGGCGGATCGGCGGCCCGTACAGCGTCGTCACTCGCGTCCACACGCTCACCGGGTCGGGCATCTTCCCCGGCTGCCATGCAGCGTTGCTCGCCCACCTCGCCGAGGTCGAGCCCGACGTCCTCGAGCGGACGGTCGTCGCCGGCTACTGCTGCGACGCGGTGCTGGAGCGGCTCACCGGCGTCGTGGCGATCGACGCCTCGGACGCGTCGCTACCGTTCCTCGACGTCCGCTCCCGCACCTACGTCGACGAGGCGGTCGAGCTGTGTGGGCTGGGACGCTGGCGGCACCTGCTGCTGGATCCGGCGCCGCCAGGCAGCCTGCACGCGTTGTCCGCGAGTGGCGCCGACCTGCTCGGCCTGCCGGCCGGCCTCCCCGTGTCCGCCGGTCCCTACGACCTGCAGGCGTGCGGCATCGGGTCGGGCGCCCGGCAGCTGGGTCAGGGCACGGTGGTGCTCGGTACGACGTTGAGCTGCCAGGTGCTCACCGACGACGCGACCGTCCAGCCCGGCTCCGAGCCCGCCGGCATGTGGCTGTGCACGCCCGATCCAGATGTCTATCTGCGGGTGATGCCCTCGATGGTCGGCATGTCGGGCATCGACTGGGCGCTCACCACGATCGGCGCCCAGGGCGAGCAGCTGGACGACGTGCTGGCCCGGAGCCGGCCCGGCGCCGGTGGTGTGCGCGCGCTGTCGTTCCTGTCGCCAGCGGGGGAGCGGGCGCCGTTCGTCGAGCCCCGGGCGCGCGGCGAGCTGGCCGGCCTCACGATGTCGACATCCCCGGCCGACCTGGTGCAAGCCGTGTGCGAGTCGGTGGCGTACGCAGCACGCAGCTGCTTCGACGTGCTCGGGCTGGACGGCGAGCTGTCCGCCTGCGGAGGCGGCATGCAGTCCGAGGCGTTGGCCCAGATCTTCGCCGACGTGCTCGCCCGGCCCGTGCTGGTCCCGCGCGAGCCGATGGTCGGTGCCCGCGGAGCGGCCGCTGTCGCGTGGCAGTCGATGGGCGACGCCGTGGACCTCGACGCCTGGAGCGAGGACCGCCGGCTGGTCGAGCCGACCGACGATGGCGTGGTGCTCCACGAACGGGGTTTCCAGCGGTACCTCGACGACGTCGAACGTGCTCGATCGGCCTGGACGCGATGAGCGACGAGCTGTACGTCGGCATCGACCTCGGCACCCAGAGCGTGAAGGTCGGCGTCTTCGACCGCTCCGGCTCCGTCGAGGCGTCGGGGTCGCGGCCGCTCACCAGCCTGCGGGACGGCCCCCGCCACGAGCAGGATCCGCGCGAGTGGATCAGCGCCACCTCCGATGCGCTGGCCGAGGCGATCGGCACCGTGGCACCGGAGCGGCGGGAATCCATCGCGGGGGTGGCCGTCTGTGGGACGTCCGGAACGCTGGCGCTCGTCGACGTCCGCGGGCGGCCGGCGTCGACCGGGATCATGTACGACGACGTGCGCGGCGGAGCCCTGGTCGACGAGATCACCGCGGCGGATCCGGACCGCTGGCAGCGTCTCGGCTATCGCATCCAGCCGTCCTGGGCGATCACCACGATGGTGCACCTCGCTCGCAGCGGCATGGCCGTCGGTGTGCGCTTCGCCCATCAACCGGACGTCGTGGTGGCCGCGATGACCGGTGGCCCGGTCGCTACCGACTGGAGCAGCGCCCTGAAGAGCGGCTACGACCTGATCGACCTCGAGTGGCCGACGGCCGCCCTCGCGACCCTCGGAGTGGATGCCGGAGGCATGCCACCCGTCGTCGCTCCCGGCTCGGTACTGGGCCACACGTCACCGGAGTGGGAGGCCACGACCGGCCTGCCGGCGGGAGTGACGGTGGTGGCCGGGATGACCGACGGATGCGCGTCCCAGCTCGGCGCCGGCGCCCTTCGCGAGGGCGACTGGCACTCGGTGGTGGGCACGACGTTGGTGCTGAAGGGTGTCACCGGAGGGCCGGTGCAGGGCGGTGACGGGGCGGTGTACTCGCACCGCTCGCCCGAGCCCGGCCGCTGGCTGCCGGGCGGAGCCTCGAGCGTAGGGGCCGACGCCATCACCGTCCTCCTGCCGGATCGAGATCTGGCCGGCCTGGCAGAGCGTGCAGGGGCCGCGTGGCAGGCCGGCGACGTGACCGTCCCCGTCGTCTATCCACTGGTGCGCTCCGGTGAGCGCTTCCCGTTCGTCCGACCGGATGCCACCGGGTTCGCCGTGGTCGACGGCGCCGAGTCCGGACTCGATCGCCTCGGCGACGACGTCACAACCTATTTCGGCATCATTGCCGGCGTCGCGTGCGTCGAGAAGCTCTGCCTCGACTCGATGGCGGCGCTCGGCGCCCCGGTCGACGGCCGCCTCAGCTCATCGGGCGGCGGAACGCGGAGTGCCGTCTGGACCCAGCTCCGGGCCGACCTCCTCGGCCGACCGGTGGTCATCCCGCGGTCGTCCGAACCCTCGCTCGGCATGGCCCTGCTGGCCGCCGCGGCGACCCAGGAGCGTTCGCTCCCGGACGTCGCCGACGAGATGAGCGGCGTCGGCCACGTCGTCGATCCGTCCGATTCGGGCGGTGAACGGATGGCCGGGCTCTACATCGAGCTCAGCGATCGCTGGCGCGCGCGAGGATGGATCCGATGACGGCGACGACGTTGTACCTGGTCCGTCACGGTCAGACGATCTGGCACGCGGAGAACCGGTACACCGGGTCGTCCGACATCGCGCTCACCCCGGAAGGGGAGGAGGAGGCCGGACGACTCGCCAGCTGGGCGGCGGTCACCCGGCCGGACGGCGTGTACTCGTCGCCACTGGAACGGGCGAGGCTCACCGCCGAGCCGTCGGCGCGGGCCCTGGGAGTCGACCTGGTCGAGCACCACGATCTGCGCGAGGTCGATTTCGGGGAGGGCGAGGGCCTGACCCGCGACGAGATGGCCAGCCGCTTCCCGGACGCGCTGAACGCGTTCCTGCGCGCGCCGGCGGAGAATCCGCTTCCAGGGGGCGAGCGCGGGCTCGACGCCATCGCCCGGGCACGGCCGGTCGTCGACGCCATCGTCAAGGATCATCGCGACGGATCGGCGTTGCTGGTTCTCCACTCCACGCTCGTGCGACTGCTGCTCTGCGACCTGCTCGGCATCGAGCCGAACCGCTACCGCTCGCTGTTCCCACGGGTCGTGAACTGCGCGATCACCACCGTCGAGGTGGGCGACACCGCGGCGCTCACCGGGTTGAACGTTACTTCAGCCTGACTGGGTCGCCGCGGCCGCGACGAGGGCGGTGAACAGACCGGCATCCGGTTGAGTCTCTGGATGCCACTGCACGGCCAGCCAGAACGGCCGGTCCGGGTCCTCGACGGCCTCCAGAGTCCCGTCGCTCGCGTGGGCCGCCGCGACGAGTCCCGGGTGGTCGAGCACCGACTGGTGGTGGTGGCAACGGACGGTCGGCCCGGTCACCAGGATCTTCTCCAGCTGCGTGCCTTCGACGAGTGAGATCTCGACGTCGCCGTACACGTCGCCGCCGGGCGAGTGGCTCTCGTCGCCCAGGGTGTCGGGGACGTGCTGATCGAGGTGGCCGCCCGCGTGCACCGCCATCACCTGCATGCCGCGGCAGATGCCGAGCACGGGCAGCTGCGACTCCCTGGCGGCGTCGAGGAGCGCCAGCTCCCACGCGTCGCGGTCCTCCCGCCAGTCGGCCGTGCGCTCGTGCGGCACGTCGGTGTAGCGGCGCGGGTCGACGTCGGCGCCGCCGGCGATGACGAGCGCATCCAGGCGGCCCACGACGTCGTAGGCATCCCGCGCCGGGTCGTCGGTCGGCGGCAGCAGCACGGCGATGCCGCCGGCCACCTCGATCGACCGCGCGTACGCGGCGGGCAACAGGTCGGCCTCGTCGTCCCAGACGCCCCACCGCGACTGCTCGCGGTAGGTCGTGATGCCGATCAGGGGTTTCATCTCAGAGCGGGGTGACGTAGGCGCCGGTGATGCCGCCGTCGACGAGGAAGGTAGAGGCGGTGATGAAGCTGGACTCGTCGGAGGCGAGGAACAGCACCGCGTTGGCCATCTCGTCCGGTTCGCCGAACCGGCCCATCGGCACGTGCACCAGACGCCGGGCGGCCCGCTCGGGATCGCTGGCGAAGAGCTCGCGGAGCAGCGGGGTGTTCACCGGACCCGGGCACAGGGCGTTGACTCGCACGCCCTCGCGAGCGAACTGGACGCCGAGCTCGCGCGACATCGACACCACGCCGCCCTTGGACGCGGAGTAGGAGATCTGGGACGTGGCCGCACCCATCACAGCCACGAACGAGGCCGTGTTGATGATCGAGCCCTTCTTCTGCTCGAGCATGTACGGGAGCACCGCCTTGCAGCACAGGTAGACGCTGGTGAGGTTGACCTCCTGCACCGTGCGCCAGACCTCGAGCTCGGTGGTCAGGATCGAGTCGTCCTCGGGTGGCGAGACGCCGGCGTTGTTGAAGGCGACGTCGACCGACCCGTACGTCGACTGCGCCGTGGCGAACAACGCGTCGACCTGCTCCTTGTCGGTGACGTTGGCATGCACGTAGATGCCGCCGAGCTCCTCGGCCAGGCCGGGCCCGTGGGCGTCGTCGAGGTCGCCGATGACGACCTTCGCGCCTTCTTCCACGAACCGGCGCGCTGTGGCCAGGCCGATTCCCGAGCAGCCGCCGGTGATCACCGCGGTCTTTCCGTCCAGACGTCCGGTCATGGTCAGCCCTGGCTCTCGTCGGAGATGAAGACGTTCTTGACGTCGGTGAAGGAGTGGGGAGCATCGGGACCGAGCTCGCGGCCGAGGCCGGACTGCTTGAAGCCGCCGAACGGCGTCCAGTACCGCACCGAAGAGTGGGTGTTGACGCTGAGGTTGCCGGCCTCGACGGCCCGCGAGACACGCAGCGCCTTGCCCACGTCGCGCGTGAAGATCGAGCCGGACAGGCCGAACTCGCTGTCGTTGGCCAGCTGAACCGCCTCGGCCTCGTCGCGGAACGGCATCACCGCGACGACCGGGCCGAAGACCTCCTCGCGCCAGATCCGCTGGTCGACCGAGTCGGCCAGCACCACCGTCGGCGGGAACCAGAAGCCACTGCCGGCGGGAGCGCTGCCGGTGAAGGCGACGTCGACCTCGTCGACGAAGCCCTGGACCGACGAGCGCTGGTCCGCCGAGATGAGCGGACCCATCTCGCTCGACCGGTCCGCCGGGTCAAGCACCTTGATGCCCTTCACGGCCGGCTCCAGCATCGAGACGAACTCGTCGTACGCCGACTGCTCCACCAGGATGCGTGACCGGGC
>Ga0190270_10000797_pt1 | contig 14127 bp, 12 predicted proteins | sample Popmic320T_FD_133748 | JGI IMG/M metagenome (GOLD analysis project Ga0190270, IMG submission 133748) | Populus adjacent soil microbial communities from riparian zone of Weber River, Utah, USA - 320 T | ecosystem: Environmental > Terrestrial > Soil > Riparian zone | place: USA: Utah | collected... | reverse complement strand
GCAGCGTCTCGTCCTCGCCCAGGGCAAGGAGCGACCGGACGAGCGCCTTTAGCGCGTCGTGGTTGCGCGCAGCCTTGCCCGAGCCGCCGTAGACGATCAGCTCCTCGGGCTTCTCCGCCACCTCGCGGTCGAGGTTGTTGAGGAGCATCCGCAGCGGCGCCTCCGTCTGCCACGAGCGGGCGTTCAGGGCCTGTCCGCGCGGCGCGCGGATGGAGCTCAGATCGCCGCAGAGCTCCTCGACGACCGCGTCGACCTCACGCACGCTCACGCGAGCTCACCCACTTCGGTCTCCACGGCGGCCACCAGGTGCCCGGTGCGGATCGCCTCCGCGACGCGCTCGATGTCCGGCGCAAGCGTCCGGTCCTCCATGACCGTCGGCGAGAGTGAGCGAACGAAGTCGTGCGCGGCGCGTGCGCCGGCCCCGGGCTCGAGCGGAGCGAGGAACTCGACTCCCTGAGCCGCGGCGAGGAGCTCGATCGCGAGCGCCCGCTCCACGTTTCCCAGCACGGTCCAGCACTTGAGCCCCGCGGCGTTCCCCATCGAGACGTGATCCTCCTGGCCCGCGCTGGTCGGAATGGAGTCCACGGAGGCAGGGTGACAGAGCACTTTGTTCTCGCTGACGAGGGCGGCGGCCACGTACTGCGGAATCATGAACCCCGAGTTGAGCCCGCCGTCGTGGGTGAGGAAGGCAGGCAGCCCGTCGGAGAGCGACGGATTGACGAGCCGCTCGACGCGTCGCTCCGAGATAGACGCCAGCTCGGCCACCGCCAGGGCCATGCAGTCGAGTGCGAGTGCGACGGGCTGGCCGTGGAAGTTCCCGTTCGAGACGAGCTCTCCCCTGTCCACGAGGACGAGGGGGTTGTCCGTGGCCGCGTTGACCTCGATCGAGACCGTCTGCTCGACATAGGCGAGAAGGTCGCGGCTCGCGCCGTGCACCTGCGGCGCGCAACGAAGCGAGTAGGCGTCCTGCACCTTGTCGCACCAGCGATGCGACTCGATGATCGCCGAGCTCTCCAGGAGGCGAACGACGTTGGCCGCGGCGGCCGCCTGGCCGGCGAGCGGGCGGAGCGCCTGGATCTCCGGCATGAAGCTGACGCGCGAGCCCTGCAGCGCCTCGAGGGAGAGGGCGCACGCGATGTCCGCGGTCTTGGCGATCCGGCGGGCGCGGACGAGCCCCAGCGAGCCGACGGCGCCCATGAACTGGGTCCCGTTGACGAGCGAGAGCCCCTCCTTCGCCTGCAGCCGGACCGGCTCGAGTCCGGCGCGGGCGAGCGCGTCCGCCCCTGAAAGGACCTCGCCCTCGTAGCTCGCCGACCCTTCTCCCACGAGAGGAAGCGCGAGATGCGCGAGCGGCGCAAGATCTCCCGAGGCGCCGACCGAGCCGCGGCTCGGCACAGCCGGCAGCACTCCCTTGTTCAGACAATCGAGGAGAAGCTCGACGGTCTCGACGCGCGCTCCCGAGAAACCCTTCGCGAGCGCGTTCGCGCGAAGCACCATCGCCGCGCGCACGACCTCGTCCGGGTACGGCTCCCCCACTCCGCACGCATGGCTTCGCAGGAGGCGGAGCTGGAGCTCCTCGGAGAGCGCCGGCGGAATCGCCTTCGAGACGAAGCGACCGAAGCCGGTGTTGATGCCGTAGGTGTGCTCGCCCGAGGACTCGGACGCGGCGCGGTCGACGAGCTCGCGAGCCGCGGCCATCTTCGAGCGTCCGTCGTCGGAGAGGGCAGCAGGAACTCGCTCGACTGCGACCGACCAGACGTCGTCGATCGTGAGATCGTCTCCGTTCAGGAGCACTGCGGTGGCGACGGCCATCGCAGCCAAGTCTAGAACGCGCCGGGACCCGAGTTCCGTGCGCAGGAAGGGGGATGGATGCGAGTTCACGTGATCAGCGACATCGAGGGGGTCTCAGGAGTCGTCAAGTCCCAGCAGGGAGACGGCGGCGAGTCGCTCTTCGAGGAAGCGCGGCGCCTGTACACGGAGGAGATCAACGCCGCCATCCGGGGGGCCTGCGCCGCCGGCGCGACCGAGGTCGTCGTGATGGACTGCCACGGCGCGGGCAAGGGGTGGGACTTCAACTCCTTGCTGCCCGAGGCGCTCGACCCTCGCTGCGAATGGGTCGTCCAGAACGAATGGACGGAGTACACGGGCTTCCTCGAGGAGGGATGCGACGCGGCGCTCTTCATCGGGATGCACGCCCGGGCGGGCGTCGCTGACGGCGTCCTCAACCACACGATCTCGGGCTCCGACATCTTCGAACTGCGGTTCAACGGCACCCCGGTCGGCGAGACGGGGATCAACGCTGCGCTCTGCGGCACCTTCGGATGCCCGGTGGTGCTCGTGACCGGAGACGAGGCCGTCTGCCGCGAGAGCCGCGAACTCCTCGGCGAGGGGCTCACCACCGTCGCAGTGAAGCACGGGCTCGGGCGCAACAGTGCGCGGAACATCGCACCCCAGCGCGCCCGCGAGCTGATCGAGGACGGCGCCAAGCGGGCACTTGCAAACCTAAGTGCAGTGACGCCGTACGACCCCGGACGTCCCTGCGAGATCGAGATCGACCTGATGGGGTCGCACATCTCGGAGCGGTATCGCAATCGACACGGGGTTGAGGTCGTGGAGGGGCGCCGGATGGTCTCGAAGGCCGACGACTGGTGGACGGCCTGGAGGCAGTTCTGGCCGATGCCCTGACCGCCGATCGGCCCTAGTCGTCGAGCAAGCGCAGCTCCAGCACGTGGCGTGAGTCGAAGCCCTCGATCCTGAGCAGGCTGCCCGCGGCCTCGACGGCGGCGCCTGCCGGCATCAGACCCACGAGCTCGCTCCCCGCGACCTCGGCTCCGCGGGCCTCCACCTCGACGACGATCGTGGCGACGATCGTGTGCAGGGCGGCCGCCTCCCAGTCGGTCACGTTCATGCTCACCTGCACGAGCCCGGCCTTCGGAAGGTCGAGTCCGAGCGCGCGCACTCCGGGGAAGCCGCCGTCTCGCTCGCGGACGAGGGCGGCGATCTCGCGCGCCGTCTCCACGTTGGCGCCGCGCAGGTTGACGTTGAAGGCGATGAGCGGCCGCCGGACTCCGATGAGCACTCCGCCCGCGGTTGGATGAAGGGTCGCCGGCCCGCGGTCGGGTGCGAGCTCGCCCGAGTCGATCCGGCGTTGAAGCTCCTCCGGCCCCCCGCCCCGGAAGAACGCGGGCTCGCGGCGGTCCTCTGTCAGGCGTCCGTAGAAGAAGACCGGGAGGCCGAGGTCGTCTCCCACCCGCGCGGCGAGGGCGAAAGCAGCTTCGCGCGCCGCCGGCTCATCCGCGGGGCGCAACGGCACGAGCGGGACGACGTCCGCGGCGCCGATCCGCGGGTGTGCTCCCTCGTGCCGGCGCAGGTCGATCCGCTCGGCAGCCGTCGAGATCCCGGCGGCGAGCGTCTCGACGAGCTCGGCTCCCGACCCGACGATCGTGAAGACGGAACGGTGGTGGTCCCAGTCGGTGTGGACGTCGAGCAGCCGCCCGGGCCGAGAGAGCGCGCTCTCGAGCGCGGCGATCGCCTCGGGGTCTCGCCCTTCCGAGAAATTGGGGACGGATTCGAGCGGTAAAGCCACCGGTGCAGGATAAAAGGGGTCGGGAAGGCCGTGGATACACTCGGCGTTGGGTCACCTGTGGACGAAGCGAAGCACCCGAACCTGCACACCTTCGCCCGTTTGCTCGGGTTCCTGCGCCCCTACCGCTGGTCGCTCGCCATCTCGATCGTCCTCGCGGCGTTGTCGCAGGCGGCGGCGATCGCGCTCGTCCGCATCAGCCAGGGCGTGATCGACCTCGCCATCCAGCCCCGCGACGAGCAGCTGCTCTGGGAGTTCGTCGCGCTCATCGCCGTGATCGGCCTCGTCAAGGCGCTGCTCATGGTCGGCCGGCGCTTCATCTCCGGCCGGCAGGCGCTCGGCGTCGAGTTCGACATGCGCAACGCGATGTACGCGCACCTCCTGCGCCTCTCGTTCGGCTTCTACGACCGGAACCAAACCGGACAGCTGATGTCGAGGGCCACGGTCGACCTGCAGGCGGTGCGCTTCTTCCTCGGCTACGGCCTCATCTTCTTCTTCCAGCATTTGCTCACGATCGTCGGCGTCACCGCGATCATGCTCTGGACGGACTGGCGGCTCGCGCTCGTCGCGCTGGCCATCACCCCCTTCGTCGTCGCGCTCGCGTACCGCTACTCGAAGGTCTCCCATCCGGTGCTCCGCGACGTCCAGCAGAAGATGGCCGACGTCGCCACGGTCGCGGAGGAGAACATCGTCGGCGTCCACGTCGTGAAGTCGTTCGCCCAGGAGGAGCAGGAGCAGGCGAAGTTCCAGCGTCGCTCCAACGCGGTCTTCGAGCAGACGGTGCTCGCGAACCGCCAGCGCTCCCTGTACGTGCCGCTCCTCAGCTTCGTGCCGCTCCTCGCCCAGGCCGCGATCCTCCTCGTCGGCGGCTGGATGGTCACGCACGGGAGCCTGACCGTCGGCCAGTTCTTCGCGTTCAACCTCTACGTGACGATGCTGATCCTGCCGCTGCGGATGCTCGGCATGTGGATCGGCCAGTCGCAGCGCGCGACCGCGTCCGGCGAGCGAATCTTTCAGGTGCTCGACGAGCCCGTCGAAGTCGCGGACAAGCCCGACGCCGCGGCCCTCCCGCCCGGCCCCGGACGGATCGACTTCGAGGGCGTCTCCTTCGGCTACGACCCGGAGCGCCACGTGCTCCACGGCGTCGAGCTCGCGATCGAACCGGATCAGAACGTGGCGGTCATCGGCCACACCGGCTCGGGCAAGACCACTCTGACTGCGCTCGTGCCGCGGTTCTACGACGCGACCGAGGGCCGCGTCCTCATCGACGGCGAGGACGTGCGTGACGTGTCGCTCGCGTCGCTGCGTTCGCAGATCGCGGTTATCTCGCAGGATCCGTTCCTCTTCTCGACCACGGTGCGCGAGAACATCGGGTTCGGCGCGCCGGAGGCGGCCGATGAGGAGATCGAGTCGGCCGCGCGGCTCGCGCAGGCGCACGAATTCATCGTCGAGCTGCCCGAGGGCTACGACACGGTTATCGGCGAGCGCGGCGTCACGCTCTCGGGCGGACAGCGCCAGCGGATCGCCATCGCGCGCGCGATCGCCATGAGCCCGCGCATCCTCATCCTCGACGACGCCACTGCCGCGGTGGACGCGACGACGGAGGCGCGGATCCGGCTTGGTCTCCGCGAGGCGATGAAGGGCCGGACGACGCTGATCATCGCGCACCGTCTGTCCACGATCTCGCTCGCGGACGAAGTGGTCGTCCTCGACCACGGGCGAGTGGTCGCGCGCGGGACGCAGGCCGAGCTCGCCGAGTCGAGCCCCGTTTACCGAGAGATCTACGAGCACGGCTTGATCGACCGCGAGCTGGCCGCACGGCTGGAGGCGACGGCGTGATGGTCTGGCAGCCCGGCTCCCACCTGACCATGGCGCGCGGGGCCGAAGTCGAGGACTGGTCGTGGCGGCGCACCGCGCACCGCATCGCGACCCTCGCCCGGCTCGCGACCCGTTACAAGCTACGGACGACGCTTGCGATCGTCACGCTCCTCGGGGCGACGCTCGCCGCGCTCGCGCCGCCGTACCTCGCCAAGCTGGCCCTCGACGACGGGATTCGTTCCGACGACTACCGGCGGCTCGTCGAGGTCGTCATGGTCTTCATCGCAGCCGGCGTGCTCAACTGGCTGATGAGCAGCGCGCAGACCTATTTCACCGGCTGGACCGGGGAGCGCATCCTCGCCGACCTGCGCGACAAGCTCTTCCGCCACCTGCAGCGGCTGTCGCTCGGCTTCTACGAGCGGAACCGGGCGGGGGTGCTGATCAGCCGCCTCACGAACGACGTCGAGGCACTCGACCAGCTCGTCACCGACGGCGTCACGAGCCTCTTCCAGAACACGCTGATCCTCATCGGCTCGGCCGCGATCCTCTTCGCCCTCGACTGGAAGCTCGCACTCGCCACCCTCGCGGTCTTCCCGTTCATGGCGATCGCGACGGCGCTGTTCCGCATCGTTTCCGCGCGCGCCTACCGGGCGGTCCGGGAACGGCTCGGCCTCGTCACGGCAACCCTCGCCGAGGACATCGCCGGCATGAGGATCGTGCAGGCGTTCAACCGTCAGTCCGCGAACGAACGCCACTTCCGGGAGGTGAACGCCCACTACCGGGAGGCGAACCACGTCACGGTCGTGACCAACGGCCTCTACTTTCCGTTCGTCGATTTCTTGTCCACCGCGGCGACCGCGATCGTGCTCGGCTACGGCGGCTATCTCTACTTCGGGAACAACCTCACGATCGGCACGCTCCTCGCCTTCATGCTCTACCTCTCCAACTTCTTCGACCCCGTGCAGCAGCTTTCCCAGCTCTACAACACGTTTCTCGCCGCAGTCGCCGCGCTGGACAAGATCACCGAGGTGCTGGACGAGGAGCCGGAGGTCCTGGACGCGCCGGATGCCCACGATCTCCCTGCGATCGAGGGGCACGTCCACTTCGGGGACGTCCGTTTCGGCTACGGCAAGGGCGTGGAGGTCCTGCACGGCATCGAGCTGGACGTGCCGGCCGGGACGACGGTCGCGCTCGTGGGGCACACCGGCGCGGGGAAGTCCACGATCGCGAAGCTCCTGGCGCGCTTCTACGACCCGCGAGAGGGCCGCATCACCATCGACGGCCACGACCTCCGCACGGTCACGCAGGAGAGCCTGCGCAGCCAGCTCGGCATCGTTCCGCAGGAGGGCTTCCTCTTCGCAGGCACGGTTCGCGAGAACATCGCCTTCGGGCGGCCGGACGCGACCCAGGAGGAAATCGAGGCGGCGGCGCGCGCAGTCGGGGCGCACGACTTCGTCTCGTCGCTCGAGCTGGGGTACGAGACCGAGGTTGCCGAGCGCGGCACGCGGCTCTCGCTCGGTCAGCGCCAGCTCGTCGCCTTCGCACGCGCGCTCCTCGCCGACCCGCGCATCCTCGTCCTCGACGAGGCGACCTCGAGCGTCGACATCGGAACCGAACGGCGCATCGAACTTGCCCTGCGAACGCTCCTCGCGGGCAGGACCGCATTCATCATCGCGCACCGGCTCTCCACGATCCGGAGCGCAGACCGGATCGTCGTCCTCGAACACGGGCGGGTGGTCGAGCAGGGGACGCACGACGAGCTCCTCCAACGAGAGGGCCTCTATCTGTCGCTGTACGGGGACTGGGCGTCGGCCGCCGCCTGATCTACGCTTCGCGCCACGATGCGGGCGGGCACGGTCATCGGCAAGGCGTGGGACACGTACAAGGCGCACTGGAGCCATCTCGTCCCCATCGCCTTCGTCGTCTACGTCCTCATCTCGCTGCTCATCCTCCTGCTCAGCGCGCTCGGCTGGCTGGGCGTCGTGGTCGGCTTCTTCGTCAGCATCGCCGGCGTTTTCTGTCTGCAGGGCGCGCTCGTCCTCGCCGTGGACGACGTGCGTGACGGCCGCGCCGACCTCTCGATCAGCGAGACGCTCGACCGGGTGACGCCGCACCTCACGACGCTCGCGCTGGCAGGCCTCCTCGCAGGAATCGCGATCACCTTCGGCTTCATCCTCCTCATCGTCCCGGGTCTCTTCCTCCTGACGATCTGGCTCCTGATCGTCCCCGCGATCATGCTGGAGAACTGCGGCGTCTCGGCGTCGTTCGCGCGGAGCCAGGAGCTCGTGCGCGGGTACGGGTGGTCGGTATTCGGCGTGATCATCCTGACTGTGCTCATCTTCATCGGGGTCGGGCTCGTGTTCGCGATCCTCGAAGGCGTGCTCGACAGCCGCTGGCTCAGCTTCGCGCTCAACATCGTCCTCCAGACGATCACCGCCCCGTTCCTCGCGCTGGCCTGGACGATCACGTACTACGAGCTCAGGGATCTGAAGGGAGCGGAACCGACCGCAGCCGTCTAAGCTCGGACTTCGTGTCCGAGCTCGACAAGGAGACGCGAGACCGGATCGAGGATCCGGTCTCCGACCAAGCGGAGGAAGAGACCCGTCTGACGCCCGCTGAGGCGGTTGCGCAGATGCGCATCAAGGTGCCGACGCGAGCGAACCGCAAGCTCGCGACGCTGGTCGACCGGATCAACGAGGACGCACAGGTGAAGGCGTGGTGGCACGTCTCGAACGTGAACGCGGTCAAGCGCCTCGAGATCAACGACCACTCGTGGGTGCACATCCAGATCGTCACGAACATCGCGCTCAAGCTGCTCCGCCAGCTGACGAAGCACCATGTCGAGCCGGCGATGGTGCGCGACTACGGGATGAGCCAGGACGACGCCGAGATCGTCGTCGTGCTCGGCGCCCTTCTCCACTGCATCGGCATGGCGGTCCACCGCGAGGGCCACGAGGACTGGAGCCTCTTCCTCGCCGAGCCGAAGATGCGGGAGCTGCTCGAAGGGCTCTACGACGAGCCCGAGCGCACCGTCGTCATCGTTGAAGTGCTCGGTGCGATCACGAGTCACCGCGAGGATGGCAAGCCGCTCACCCTGGAAGCCGGGATAGTCCGGGTCGCGGACGCCCTCGACATGGCGAAGGGCCGCTCGCGGATCCCGTTCGAGCACGGCCGCGTGTCCATTCACTCGCTCTCCGCGGCGGCGATCGACAGCGTCCACATCGGCGACGGGGAGAGCGCGCCCATCTCGATCGAGATCGAGATGAACAACTCCTCCGGCGTCTACCAGGTGGACGAGCTCCTGAAGGCGAAGCTCCGCGGCTCGGGCCTCGAGCCTTACGTCGAGGTGGTCGCGCGGATCGACACCGAGGCCGAAAAGAGCCTCATCCCGCTCTACCGCCTCGAGCTCTGAGCGCGGGACGGCCGCTACAATAGCCTCGCCCTTGCGGGGTCGTCTAATGGTAGGACGCCTGACTCTGGATCAGGTAGTCAAGGTTCGAGTCCTTGCCCCGCAGCCTCAGAGACTTGCTGAAAACGGCAGGTTTGCCGATTCTCCGTATTGGCGGCGCCGCAAGGATCTGCAAACGGTTTGCAAACGCCGAGATGCATGCTGGAGCGGGCCGCGGCCGTGGCTAACTCGGCCTCGCCGAACTCAGACGAAAACGGCCGCCGCATCCGCGCGGAGCCTCGGCCGAATGTCCTATTGCGTGTCGCCGAAACCAAGAGAAGAATGCCCGTGAGAGGCGAGGGTGAGGGAGCCTCAGCCGGTGGGCCTATCCTGGGGGATGGTCCAGTCGGTCGAGGAAGTTGCGGCCCCGTGAGCGACACGCTCTTCCTTGCTCCCCTCCTCGCTCTCGTTCAGTCCGCCTGGCTCGTGAGAGAGAGGCCGGAGTCAGGGGGAATTGGATGCTGCCTTCGGCCAACGCCGACGCTCCGACCTCACTGTCCAGCCTACTCGTCCTCGGACTCCACGGCATCGGGGGAACCACTGACGATATGTCGGCTACCGGGCGATATCCACGCCTCGTTTCTTGGGCGAGCGATCTTAAGATGCGTTCGCGGCAAGTGACTGAGGAGGCCGGAGGCCTGGAGAGGCCCGGCAGGGTAGATTGCGGCGTCTGCCTACCAGGGGGAGCCTCCGGCCTCCTCAGTCACCGCCCGGCCGCCGGCGGGCGGGCATCAGGGATTCACCAAAGACGACGACGCAGCGCCGGCCGTCGCGTGCCCGCGGGCAAGGAGCACCTGTCCATCGTCGCGAGCGGCGTACTCGATCAGGGTGAGGTCCAACCGTTCGCCGCAGTCCGTGCCTCCGCACTCGCAGGAGAAGGAGCCCTCCTCGACGCCGAGCACCCACAACGCGTTGAAGGTGCGGTCATTCTCCGCCAGCAACAGCTCGGAAGACGCTCCGTTCCTCATGCCCCCTCCTTTGATTCGCCCCCCGGCACAGACTGGCCAGGTTTTGGGGGGTCAGAGAGGTCGGCGAACGGTTATGACCCAGTCTAGCGCGGTTTGCGCGCCGAGGACGACCTGCTCCCTCTAGGGCTTTCGCCCGAGCAGCCGAGCGACGACGGCACGTGGGAGCTCGTTTGGGGGACTAGCGGGCTTGTTCGTTGTGCCTCGGCTTGGACCGCCCGAACTCGCGCTGAGCGCAGCTGGGGCAGTAGCAGACGACGTAGGCATCCATCTCAGGGTCATCCTCGTCGTCGACGATCATCGCTCTCCATCCCCGCGCGGGTTCCGTGGTACAGCAGCATTCCTCGCAGCGCAGCTTCATGCACGCCTGATTCCCACTCCGCCGCGCGGCCAAATCGCCCGCGTGGCAGATACCTAAGCAGCTACCCAGTGTCGACGCTGCAAAGGGTCATAGCATTCGCACGTTGGCGCGCTTTACGGAGCGGGGCTCGGTCCCTCCCGACGCCCAGTGCTTCGCCGGCTCTCCCTCTCTCCGGTCGCGAGGCGGCCTTCCCGGCGGGTCCCGTTCCGTGTTTACCGGCTAGAGGAGCATGTGATGAAGGAGGCACACGAACCGGCCGCATTGCAAACGGTTTGGCAAACGCTCGCGCGAGGAAGAGCGCCTACAGGCCGTCACGAGCGCAGCGCCTTGCAGCCGGATTCCCCTGCTAATCCAGAACTTCACATGACACTGTGATACGTACGGTCACGGGCCACCGATAGGTCTGGATCAGGTAGTCAAGGTTCAAGTCCTTGCCCCGCAGCCTCACCGGAATGTCGAAGGCCGCCCGGGAGAGCGGCCTTCGACGAGGAGAGGAACGACGCTTTGCGGCGGAGCGTCGGTCTCACACTTCCTCGGCAGAAACAGCAGTCCTCTTTAGCTTGGAAGCGGCGTCGCCGCTGTCTCGCGGGAAAGCCCCGCACATCGGGACGTTTTTCGACGGAAATTTCGAGACGCGGCACTCAAGTATCGGCGAGCACAGCCGATTGAGTTTGACTGAGGACGCAAAATCCTCCTGTGGCTCGGGGAAATGACCGCCAGCATGTCCCCAAGTGGCAGACGAGCGGCGGCCTGTCGGCCGCCGCTCCTCCTTAACCTCGGGTTCGCTACCCTGTCCCGGTCGGGCGCATTCGTCTAGTGGCCTAGGACGCCGCCCTCTCACGGCGGTAGCACGGGTTCGAATCCCGTATGCGCCTTCCTACGTCGCATGGCTACGCGGAAACCGCATGGTTGCGTGGGTCATGTGTGCCAGGTAGGTCAGAAATGCTCGTGGCGTGCCTACCCCGGTGCCTACCTCGAAGAAGCGACCTTAGAGACCAGCGTCGTCCGCTCCGCGTCCTTGCGACGACACGTCTCAGAGAGACACTTGTTCGCTGGGCGAACGAGACGTAGAACTCACCTGTGCCAACGGGCCTCGATTAACGGCCAGCGCTCGCCGCGCAAGCTCCTAGGCGCTGTATTAGGGCGGCTCCTCAGTGCGAAGTCCGGGGACGAAAATGAGCGCGTGGCGGTCGTGGCCACACTCCTTCCAGGCTCACGGGAGCGAGCAGCCGAGATCATCGCCAAAGGGCGCCGTACGGACTTAGATTGGCGGGCTTTCGGCGACACAGCGTCTTCCTTGCGGAAGAGACCGTAGTCTTCGTTTTCGACGGTCAGGGCATCCAAGGACTCGTCCGAGACCTCGTCAATGACCCGAGAGTCGCTGCCACGTTCGGCGCCTGGGCGCCGCTTCTTCAAGGAACGCCTGCCCTTGCGCGGGAAGAGTTCTACTGGCGGGCCGGTTCGTCAGAGTGACCTCGGCCGACGCTCACCCCGCAAGCTTCTTCGCGCAGTGGTCGCACGGCTGCTCGGGGGTGCCACCCGGCTCACATAGATAGACGCGCGCGCGGGCGCGAGGCTGAGTGTCGGGAGACTCGGCTTGCCCTCTGGCGCCAGCCGGCGTTGCGGCGCGGCCGGCGCCAGAGCTGATCGACTCATGCTGAGAGCAAGCGGTCGAAAAAGGATCGGTAGCGTTGAAGCGCGATACGAAGGTCTTCGGTCGAGACCTCGTCACCGCGATCCCACTGACCCTCCAGTCCTTGACGCTCCTGAGCGAAGGAGTCTGCAAGCTGCTGCATCAGCTCGGCTACGAGCGTGTCAGCCTCCTCCACCGCACGTCGTGGCTCATCGACGAAGCTACCCTGGATTTGCTCCCAGCGGTCTCGGACGTCGCTAGTCGCGTCTTCGGCTAGAAGCGGCTGGCGGTCGTCTTCCTCAGCGGGCCCGTCCGCTTCGTTTGGCGTCTCCTCCGGGGAAGCTTGTCTGTCGCCTTCCGAAGCGATATCGGCCGTTGTCGGACGGTCTTGTTCGCCCGTTGGACGGTCTTGGTCGGCCGTCATCGGACGCTCTCGTTGGGCTGCCGCTGGATCTTCTTCTTCGGCTTCGCTGAGATGTTCCTCTTCGGCCGTCGTTGCGTGCTCGTCCCTTTCCATCATCGCACCTCCTCGTGCTCGCGCTCATCAGTCGTAATGAGCTCGTCAAAGAGTGACCTGTAATGCACCATTGCCTGCCGAAGGTCTTCAGTACTGGCGTCACCTCGGTCGTACGCGAGGTAGGCGGTATGGGCTTCGCGATAGTTCTCGACGACTGTTGGGTGGTCTACTGAAATGAGATCCGCACGAGCCTCGAAGTCGTCCATCGGGTAGCCGCGATCAGACATAACCTGCTGAACGAGCCGATCTGCGTCGCGCGTCGCACCGACCGGGTCGTCCACGAAGCGCACCTGGACGCGCTCCCATTCGAGTTGGTAGCTCTGCGCGGCGTCGGCTGAAAGCGGCCGTACCTCGAGTTCGTCACGTCTCTTGCGTCGATCCTCGAGCTCAGCCTCCGCCTCCCTGCGCGTTGGCGCGTCGGCGAGCGCACGCTCGTACTCGGGCCCGAACGTCTTCTGTAGTCGTCTCCGACGCGCTTGTAGCAGGGCAAACACGGCGACGACCACAAGGGCCAGAATGGCGACGACAATGATGACCCACACCCATGCATCCATCTCTTGGCTCCCTTCCGATCAGAGCAGGATGACCAGCAGGACGAGGAGCAGACCGAGAGCGAGTGCGCCAGTTCCGATGTGCGTGCTGGACTCCTGTGAGCGGTTGACGATCGTGTAACGGCTGGACCGCCCGATCGGTTCCGCGTTGTCATGGCGTAGATCAAGCTCCTACGCGCCGTCGTCGCTCGGCTGCTCGGGCGGATGGCCTAAGGCGGCGCGGGCTTACCTCGGCCAGCCGCCGCCGAAGCGAGCCAGGTCATTCTCCGCGTTTGGGCGAGCCTCGAGCGCGTCCCTAGAAACCTCTTAGGTCACACGCGATCACGCAGCTCAGGCACGCCCTCTTGCTTGGCGCAATGGGCGCAACAGAAGATACGGCCATCCGCCTCTACGCCGTGGCCGATGATCCGGCATCCGCAATGAGCGCATATTGGCGCGAGGGCCTGGATGGCGCATTCGAAGCTGTCAAAGACGTGTGTCGCTCCCTCGGCTTGTACCTCGAACGCCTTGTCGTAGTCGTTCCCGCAGACCTCACAGACCGCCATTAGCTTCTCCTCCATTCGAGGGGATATGGACTGACGCTCTCTACTTCCCGCTTCGGAACCTCAAGAACCCGCGTCGCCGCGCGCAGGTGAGGGGACTAACGTCTCCCGGCGTGGACAGGAAAGGGAGCCGGACGTGTTGCGGAAGGGCGGCGGGGTGCGAGCACAAACAGCGCGGTGAGTCGCACGCCCTGGATGGGTATGAGGCCACGCGTCGCACACCGACGCTTGCGCCCGAACTCGCGCTCAGCGGCAGGCCGGACAGTAGATAGACGACGTCGGGCTCTTCGTCGTCGTCAACGATGTGCGCGATCCAACCCCGTCCCATCGGAGCCGTTCGCGCATTCCTCGCACTGCAACGACAACGGCATCAAATTCACGTCTCTTCTCTTCGGTTGAGGTTGAGGTTGAAACGCGCTTCTACGGCGTGATACAGAGGACGTGCGAGTTACTACGACCTAGGGGGTTGATGCTATGCGGCGTTTCATGCTCATAGCACTGGCGGTTCTCGTGGCGGTGGCGGTGGCGGTGGCTGCGGCTGTCCTCGTAGCGCGCGCAAGGGATTCCGCCCAGAGCGCACGTACGAATGACAGGGCCTCGGGCGCAGAGACCCGCGAGAGCGGCGGCAGGGCCGAGGGCGGTGCTGCGGAAATCCAAGAGGAACAGGAGGAAACGGCCGAGCGCTTGGAGTCGCTGGCCGAGGCGAAGG
>Ga0190270_10000796_pt1 | contig 14137 bp, 12 predicted proteins | sample Popmic320T_FD_133748 | JGI IMG/M metagenome (GOLD analysis project Ga0190270, IMG submission 133748) | Populus adjacent soil microbial communities from riparian zone of Weber River, Utah, USA - 320 T | ecosystem: Environmental > Terrestrial > Soil > Riparian zone | place: USA: Utah | collected... | reverse complement strand
GTTGTTCGGCGATTACAATCCCGGCGGAAAACTCGCTGTGAGCTTCCCGCGATCGGTCGGCCAGTTGCCGATCGCCTACAACCACAAGCCGACTGCGCGGCGCGGTTATCTCTTCACCAGCAAAGAGCCGCTCTTCGCGTTCGGCCATGGATTGAGCTATACGACCTTTGAGTATTCGAATCTGAAGGTGACGCCTGCGCAGATCGGGCCTTCCGCCCGCACGGAAGTCAGTGTGACAGTCACAAACACTGGCAAGCGCGCGGGCGATGAGGTCGTTCAACTCTACATCCGCGACCTGGTGAGTTCCTTGACTCGCCCCGTAATGGAGTTGAAAGATTTCAAGCGCATCGCGCTCACGCCGGGCGAGAGCAAGACGGTCAACTTCACGATCACGCCCGACAAACTTTCGTTCCTGGATTTGAACATGAACCGCGTGGTCGAGCCCGGCTGGTTCGATATCATGGTGGGGACGAGTTCAGTGAAGTATCAGAAAGCAAAGCTTGAGGTGGTCCCCAGATGAGCGGAATCGGCTTTGACCAGACGGCAAAGGACAAAATCTATGTACGCGGTTGACGAAAAAGATCATGTCGTCCCAATTAAAGACATTCCACAATCGTCTATTGGAGCGCCCATTCCCATTGTTCTAAGCGATGAGTTCGTCACTGTTGTCGCCTTCTATTTGCAAAATACACCTGATGATTGGGATGGAACTTCTGTTCGCATTGTCAGCAAGGAAACTGAAGGCGTACCTCTTGCGCTGGTCAGATTCTCACTTTGTTACGCGTCAATCTTTGGGCCGCCGAACGACGAAGCGTTTACCGGCCATCCGCTGGCGAACCGTGGATTGGAACCTTATGGAGCTTTCGTCATTGAAAACTCGTCGTGGATTCGGCGACTCGAACAGATGAACTCAGTTCATCCCTATCACAAACCCGAAAGATTCTGGGCGCGCAAACACTATGTGCTATCATTTCATGACTCGACTTTCGAGTGTGTGGCGGATGACTATACAGTTGAATTACACGAGAGTTCACTCAAAAAGATTCTGCCTCGAATGATGGAATTACTTCACTGAACCGGCGCCAGACTTGTCATTGAAATGATAAAAATCGCGGCGCAAGCAAGGACCATCGAGACATTGAGCAAATTATCTTCATTCATCGAGGATCTGAAAAAAGCGGAGCGGAGTCTGTCGCGTCGCGATCAGCAGTTGCGTGGCCTGATCAAGCGTCACGGGCCTTGTCGCATTCGTCCGCACAACCGTTACTTCGAGACTCTTGTCGAGGCCGTGATCTCTCAACAATTGTCGACGAAGGCGGCGGACACGATTTGCAACCGCTTCAAGGCGGTCTATGCTCCTGACCGCTTCCCGGCGCCGGAGCGGATTCTGGCGACTCCGAGCGAAACACTGCGCGCGACGGGGATGTCGAACGGCAAGGTCTCCTTTGTCAAGGACCTGGCCGCGAAGATGCAGGACGGCGCGCTCAAATTCAACCGCGTCGCGAAGATGGGCGACGACGAGGTGATTGAGATGCTCACACAGGTTAAGGGCATCGGCGTCTGGACGGCGCATATGTTTATGATCTTTTCACTCGGCCGTATGGACGTGCTGCCGGTCGGCGATCTTGGCATCCGGCGCGCAATCGAGCGGCTTTACGGCTTCGATCATCTGCCGACCGCCGCCGAGATAGAGCAGGTTGCCGAAGAGCGCGGCTGGCGCCCATATTGCTCCATCGCCTCGTGGTTCTTGTGGCGCGGTTGGGAAGAAAAATAATGAAAATAAACCCTGAAGAAACGAAGGGCGCGAAGATTTTTACCTGCTTTTTCTTCGCGCCCTTCGTTTCTTCAGGGTTTATTCCGGTTTCAGGTTTCAGTTCGCGGCCCGTTTCGCAAAAGCCTTGTCGTCGCATTACTTCCTCGATTTTGGAATTTGCCTTTTGTCGTTCGATTCTCTATCCTCGCAATTCACTGGCTATCGCCAATGTTTGAAGTATGCACACGTATGTCGTTGAACATTCGTAATTTCTCAATCATCGCGCACATCGATCATGGCAAGACGACTCTTTCGGATCGGCTCTTGGAAAAGACCGGCGCGCTCGAATCGCGCGAGATGTCGGATCAGGTGCTGGACGCGATGGATTTGGAGCGTGAGCGCGGCATCACCATCAAGGCTCACGCGGTTCGCCTCTATTACAAAGCCAAAGACGGACAGGATTACATCCTCAACCTGATCGACACGCCCGGCCACGTTGATTTCTCTTACGAAGTATCGCGCAGCCTTTCGGCCTGCGAGGGCGCGCTGCTGGTTGTGGACGCGAGCCAGGGCGTCGAGGCGCAGACGCTCGCCAACGCCTATCTAGCCGTCAATAACAACCTCGATCTGATTCCGGTCATTAACAAGATCGACCTGCCGGGCGCCGATCCCGAAAAGGTAAAGGAGCAGATAGAAAACATCATTGGCATCGGGACGGGCAACGCCGTGATGGCCTCGGCCAAGGAAGGAATAGGCGTCGACGAGATCATGGAGGCTATCGTCCGCGAGATCCCTCCGCCGCAAGGGTCGGCGCAATCGCCGCTCAAGGCGTTGATCTTCGATTCGTGGTTCGATTCCTACCGCGGAGTGATCGTCATGGTTCGCGTGATCGACGGCGAATTGCGCAAAGGAACTAAGATCCGCCTGATGGCCAAGGGCCGAGATTTCGAAGTCGAAGACCTGGGCGTGCTGACGCCGAAGCCGCGCCCGATTGAAAAGCTTGGCGTGGGCGAAGTCGGCTTCATCGTCGCGAACATCAAGACCGTGGCCGACGTGAGCATCGGCGACACCATCACCGAGGCCGCGCGGCCGACGACCGAGCCGTTCCCGGGATTTCAGGAGATCAAGCCGATGGTCTTCGCCGGGGTCTACCCGGTCGAGCCGAACCAGTACGAAGAGCTGCGCGACGCGCTCGAAAAGTTGCGTCTGAACGACTCGTCGTTCTTCTTCGAGCCGGAGGTCTCGGTGGCGCTGGGCTTCGGGTTCCGCTGCGGCTTTCTGGGACTGCTGCACATGGAGATTGTGCAGGAGCGGCTCGAGCGCGAGTTCAACGTCGACCTGATCACGACCGCGCCCGGCGTGCGCTACCGGGTGACCGACGTCCGCGGCGAGGTTCACGACATCGACAACCCGTCTAAGATGCCGCCGTCGGGCGACATCACCCTCATCGAAGAGCCGATCATCCAGGCGATGATCATGACCAATGACGAGTTCCTCGGAAATATACTCGCCCTGCTGGAAGAGAAGCGCGGCGTCCAAAAAGGCTTCGATTACATAACGCCGACGCGCGTGCTGCTCACCTACGACCTTCCGCTGAACGAGATCGTGCTCGACTTCTTCGACCGTCTGAAATCGGTCTCGCGCGGTTACGCCTCGCTCGATTATCATCTGGCTGGCTACCGCGAATCCGACCTGGTGAAGCTGGACATGCTGGTTGCCGGCGATCCTGTAGACGCGCTCTCGCTGATCGTGCATAAAGACGCCGCCTACACGCGCGGGCGCTCGCTGGTAGAGAAGATGCGCAAGCTCATTCCGCGGCAATTGTTCGAGGTGCCGATCCAGGCCGCCATCGGCTCGCGCGTCATCGCCCGCGAGACGATCAAGGCGATAGGCAAAAACGTCCTGGCCAAATGCTACGGCGGCGACATCACTCGCAAGCGCAAGTTGCTCGAAAAGCAGAAAGAGGGCAAGAAGCGCATGAAGCGCGTCGGCAAGGTCGAAATTCCGCAGGAAGCTTTTCTGGCTGTGCTCAAGGTAGATGACTAATGATAATCGCCCCTGGGTACCCAATAGGACTAATAGGACTCATAGGACATATAGTAGGTCCTATAAGTCCTATGAATCCTATTAGTCCTATTTTGGAGGAGATTGAATGCCTGAAGCTTTTGACGTCACGGTTATCGGCGCGGGGCCTGGAGGTTACGTAGCGGCCATCCGCGCCGCGCAGGTCGGTTTGAAAACAGCGATTATCGAGAAAGATAAAGACCTCGGCGGCACCTGTCTGTTGCGAGGCTGCATCCCGACCAAAGAGCTGCTCCACGCCGCCCATGTTTACGACCTGGTCAATGACCCCACGGAATTCGGCGTCAGCGTCGAAGGATTCAAATTGCATTTCGACAAGGTCATGGCCCGCAAGAACAAGGTTGTAAGCAAGCTCTCCAAAGGCGTCGATTTTCTGATGAGGAAGAACAAGATCACCGTCTTCAAAGGCGCCGGCAGGTTTGAGGGCAAAGGCCGCGTGACGGTGAGAGACTCGGCCGGACATACGCGCGAGATTCCCACCAAGAACGTGATCATCGCCACGGGGTCGGCCCCGCGCCTTCTCCCGGGATTGGAGATCAAGGCGCCGCGCATCGTGACCAGCGACGAGCTTCTCGATTTCGACCATGTGCCGAAATCGATGATCGTGCTCGGCGCAGGCGCGGTCGGCGTCGAATTCGCGTCGGTCTTCAAACGGTTCAGCGCGGACGTGACGATCATCGAGATGCTGGACCGGTTCGTGCCGATTGAAGATGAAGAGATATCCGCCGAGTTGCAGCGGGCGTTCCGCAGGCGCGGCATCGGCTCGCTCGTCGGCACACGCTTCGAATCGGCCAAAGTAAACGAAGGCGGGGTCGAGGTGACCTACACCGGCCCTGACGGCAAACGTGGGACGATCAGCGCCGAGACGCTACTCGTCGCAGTGGGGCGCCGCCCGTACACCGACGGCCTCGGCCTCGAAAACACGAAGTGCGAAGTCGACCGCGGCTTCATCAAGGTCGACAAATACATGCGCGCCGCCGAGCCGAACGTCTACGCCATCGGCGACGTTGTCGCGACGCCCTTGCTGGCGCACGTGGCGTCGAAGGAGGGCTGCCTGGCCGCCGAACACATCGCGGGGCGCGATCCGCACCCGATCAATTACGACCATGTGCCCAATTGCACTTACTGCGAACCCGAAATCGGCAGCGTCGGGCTGACCGAATCGAAGGCCAAAGAGCGCGGCTACCAGGTCAAGGTAGGCAAATTCCCGTTCTCCGCCCTGGGCAAGGCGATGATTCTGGGCGAGACCGAGGGCTTCGTCAAAGTCGTCACCGACGCCAAATATGACGAGGTGCTCGGAGTTCACATCATCGGCCCGCACGCCACAGACCTGCTGGCCGAAGCCTGCGTGGCGATGGGGCTGGAAGCCACGGCCGAAGAACTAGGGCATATAATGCATGCGCATCCGACGCTCTCGGAGGCGGTGATGGAAGCCGCCGAAGCGACGCATGGGATGGCGACGAGCATTTAAGCGGTCGATTTTAGGGTTTTGAGGTATTTTCATTTTCCATATTACGTTTGCCATTTGTCATTGTCCGCAACCGCAGAAGGTAACCAATGACAAATGGCAAACGTAATATGGAAAATGAGAGATTAGGTAATAGCTTAGGAGAGAATGAATGGCCACAGACGTTTTAATGCCTCAGATGGGCGAGTCCATTACTGAGGGAACAGTCGTTAAATGGTTGAAGAAGGTCGGCGAAACGGTGCAGCGCGACGAGCCGTTGTTGGAGATTTCGACCGACAAGGTTGACGCTGAAATTCCGGCGCCTGCGGCGGGCGTGGTGACCGAGATTTTGGCTAAGGAAGGTGACACGGTCGCGGTCAATTCCGTGCTCGCCCGCTTAGGGGAGGCCGGCGAAGTTGGGGCGGGAGCGTCCGCCGCCGCCGCCGCCGCCGCGCCCGCGCCGGCGTCTGCAGTGAGCGAAGCCTTCCAGCCAAGCTCAGCGCCTCGCCAGGTAGAAGCGCCGCCTGCGCAAGCCGACGGAGATTCGAGGCCCTTGCCGTCTCAAGCCCAGGCGCCGCCATACTCGCAAGCCGCGCCACCGCAGCCTCCGCCGCAAGCGCGGGCCATGCCCGCAGCCGCGCCGGCTCTGGAGGAGATCGGGAGAGCGCGGTCGTCGCCGCTAGTGCGCAACATCGCGCGTGAACATGGCGTCAATCTCGATGAGATTTCGGGCACCGGCCTGGGAGGGCGCGTCACCAAAGACGACATTCTCGATTTCATCGAACGGCGCAAGGGCGCTCCCGCTGCGGCTGCGGCTGCCGCGCCCGCGCCAGCTCCAATAGCCCCGGCGCCGGCAATCGCTCCAGCAGCCCCGCCAGCGCCACCGACCCCGGCGTTCGCGGCCGGCGACCGCGTGACCATCGAGCCGATGAGCAACATGCGCCGCAGGATCGCGGAGAACATGCTCAACAGCCGGCGCGTTTCGGCCCACGTCACCACCATCTTCGAGGTCGATTTCACGAACATCGCCCGGCTGCGCGAGCGGGTGAAGAAACAGTTCGAGGCGCAGAACGGCGCGAAGCTGACGTTCCTGCCCTTCGTCATCAAGGCCACGACCGACGCGCTCAAGGCGCTTCCGGTGGTCAACTCGTCGGTCGAGGGCGAGAACATCGTCTACAAACACGATTACAACATCGGCATCGCCGTCGCGCTCGACTGGGGATTGATCGTGCCGGTCATCAAACAGGCCGACGCGCTGAGCCTGACGGGGCTGGCGCGGTCTTCACAAGACCTGGCCAACCGCGCCCGCAGCAAACAGCTCAAACCGGACGAGGTCTCCGGCGGAACCTTCTCGATCACCAACTTCGGACTTTTCGGAGGTTACACCACCGCGCCGATCATCAACCAGCCGCAGGTGGCCATTTTGGGGCTCGGCGGCGTCCACAAGAGGCCCTGGGTGGTCGAGACCGCTGACGGCGACGCGATCGCCATCCGCCACATCGCAGCTATGAGCCTCTCGTTCGATCACCGCGTCATCGACGGCGCGGTGGCCGACCAGTTCCTCGCGCACATCAAGAAGACGATCGAGACGACCGATTTCTCGGCATTGTTATAAAAAATGGGACTTATAGGGTTCACAGGGCTTATAAATTCTATAAGCCCTATCCTATAGGTCCCATTAGTCTTATGCCAGTCTGCGAAACAAGTTTCCTCGGTTTGACGCCTTACGACGAAGCGCATTCGCTGCAGGGCGATCTCGTTGAGCGACGCAAGCGAGATGAAATTTCCGATCAATTTCTGCTGCTCGAACACCCGCATGTCATAACGCTGGGTCGAGCGGCCAATCGCACGAACGTCCTGGCCGACGGCGTGACGCGCGCGCGACTGGGCGTCGAGCTTTTTGAAACCGGCCGCGGCGGCGATGTGACCTACCACGGCCCCGGCCAGTTGGTCGGCTACCCGATCATCAAGTTACTGCCCGGCCGTCAGGACATTCGCCGCTACGTGCGCGACATTCAAGAGGTATTGATCCGCGCGGCTCGCGATTTCGGCGTGGATGCGGAGCCGCGCGGCGGTGATTTCGTGGGCGTCTGGGTGGGCGACGAAAAGCTCGGGGCGATAGGCGTTCGCGTCTCGCGGTGGGTGACGATGCATGGCTTCGCATTCAACGTCGCCACCGATTTGAATTACTTTCAACTGATCGTTCCGTGCGGCATCCACGGTCACGGAGTGACTTCCCTGCAAAAATTGCTTGGCCGTCCTGTCGAGATGGGCGCTGTGATAGAAAGCGTCGCGCGCCACTTCGGCGACGTCTTCGATCGCCAAATCATCCAACGGTCATACATCGGTTTTCATAAGGATGAATAGCCACCGCAGCGCACTGAGAGCACAGAGAAATCATTCATTTCCTCTGTGCTCTCAGTGCGCTGCGGTGGCTGAATTGCCTAGGCCAGCTCGCCGTCGGTTTGGGCGGATCGCGGCTCGAGCAGTTTGTAACCTTCCGAGCGCGCGACGTAGGTGGCGATGGTCAGGTCACCCACCACGTTGAGCGTCGTGCGGCACATGTCGAGTATGCGATCCACTCCGAGAATGATCCCGATCAGCAGCGGATTGACGCCGATCGTGGCCAGCACGCCGACGATGAATGGAATCGAGCCGGCAGGCACGCCCGCCGTCCCGACCCCGCCCAGAATCGCCAGGTAAACGACCATCAATTGCTGCCCTAACGAAAGATCCACGCCGGCCAGTTGCGCCAGAAACAGGACTGTGACGCCTTCAAAGAGCGCCGTCCCGTTCTGGTTGGCCGTCGCGCCGACGGTCAGGACGAACCTGTTGATCGACGAGGGAACGCCAAGATTCTCTTCCGAAACGCGGATCGCCGTCGGCAAGGAGGCGTTGGAGGAAGAGGTGGAAAAGGCAGTCAGGATGACGGTCTCGATCCGGCGGAAGAATGTGAGCGGCGAAATCCGCGAAAGGAAGTAGACCGATAATGAAAAGACGCCGAACATGTGCAGCGCCAGTCCCGCCAGAACCGTGATCACGAACCAGAAGAGCGATTGTAAAAGACCGATTCCGAACTGCGCGATAGTGGTGAAGATCAGGCAGGCGACGGCGTAAGGGGCCACACGCATAATCATGGCGATGATTTTGGCGGTGACTTCATAAACGCCTTGCAAGACAGCTATCAGCGGCGCAGCCGTAGACGCCGGAATGAGCGTGATGGCGATGCCGATCATCAGCGCGAAGAACATCAAGTGGATCATGTTCGGATTTTCGGGCGCCAGCGCGTAAATGAGATTTTTGGGAACTATAGTCGTGACTACCTGCATGAGCGGGGAGTCATTTACGGCGCCCGCCTTCTTCGCGGCCTCCACTGTATTGGTCGCCGCCGAACCATAACGCTCTTGGAGCTGAGCCGCCGTCGATGGATCGATTCGGTTGCCGGGCCGGATCGTATTGGCCAACGTCAGCCCGATCACCACCGAAATCGCCGAAAGCACGAGGGTGTACCCCAAAGATTTCAGCCCGATACGTCCGAGTTTGCGCACGTCGCCCACCCCCGCCACACCGACGATCAACGACGAAAAGACGAGAGGGATGACGATCATCAGCAGCAGTCGCAGGAAGAGCTGGCCAATCGGGTCGGTAATATTGGAGATAAGCCATGTAACACGCGGATGAGCGCCTCCGAGGAAATAGTTAGCCGCTATGCCAGTCACCAACCCAACCCCCAACCCGATCAGGATGCGCGTATGCAGCGGCATTCCCTTAGGCCGATCCGGAGCGTGGTCGCCCGGGTCCGCGGTCGATTCCCTTTGTTCCATCGAGCGGGGGTCTTTTTGTTTATTTTCCATTATGCTCCTCATCTGTTTTCGGATTCTAAGGCGGTTTTCAGATCAGTATACGAGTTAATAGAACGCGGATGACCCGGATAGAGCGGATTGACGCCGATCTTTTCGGTTCTATGCGCAATGATACGTTGAATCCGCGTCATCCGCGTTCTATTGCCGCAAACACCAGTTGCTGATCCCGTATACGCAATTGAAGACTAATCTAGATTGTGCGTTTTGGGGAACGGTTGCGGGCTGCCAATAACTCATCGACTCGGCCGGGGACGGGCGATAATAAAACCGCTCGTCGAAATTGTAAACCTGGGACCCCGCGCCTACTGAGAGGACGACAGGGTATTTGCGCTAACCCTCATGGCAAATTAAAGTATGGCTATGAAGAAAGCGACACAGAGAATACCCAAACCGAGCTGGTTGAAAATCCGGCTCAACATGGGAGAAGACTTCCTGGAAGTGCGGCGGACGCTCAACGATCTGACCCTGCACACCGTTTGTCAGGAGGCGCGCTGCCCCAATATTTACGAGTGCTGGTCGAATCGCACCGCGACTTTTATGATCGCGGGCGACGTTTGCACGCGCCGCTGCGGGTTCTGCGCCGTCAGCAAAGGCGAGCCTAAGCCGCTCGACCCCGGCGAGCCGGCGCATGTCGCCGAGGCCGTGCGCAAATTGAACCTGCGGCATGCGGTGATCACCGGCGTCAATCGCGACGACAAGAGCGACGGCGGGGCGGAGCACTGGGCTGCGACGATCCACGCGGTCCGCGCGCTCAACCCCGACTGCAAGATCGAGGTTCTGATTCCTGATTTCGAGGGCAATGACGACGCGCTCGACGTCGTTCTCGACGCGCTGCCAGACGTGCTCAATCACAACACCGAGACCGTCCCGCGTCTCTACCGCCGCGTCCGCCCTCACGCGCGATACCGCGAATGGACGATGAAACTGCTCGCGCGCGCCGCCGAACGCCGCGACAGCGAAAGGCGCGGGATGCTGACCAAATCCGGCATCATGGTCGGCCTCGGCGAGACGGCCGAGGAGGTCGTCGAAACGATGCGCGACCTGCGCGCAGTGGATTGCGACGTCTTGACGGTGGGCCAATACCTGCAGCCCGCCGAACGCCGGCTTCCGGTCGAGAGATATTACACGCCGGAGGAGTTCGCCGAATTCAAACGCGCTGGATTGGAGATGGGATTTCGCTACGTCGAGTCGGGCCCGCTCGTTCGTTCCAGTTATCATGCTCACGAACATAAGCCGGAGAACGCGCGCTCGATCAGCGAAGCCGTCCCCGCAGAGCGTGAAACACAGGGCCATCGGCGCGAGTTGCCTGTATTGAATAGTCTTGCTTGATCTGAGGGAATGTGGGGAGTGGGGAATGCGGAATGGGGAAGAGGAAGAAGTACGAACTGTTAAGGCACGCATTCCTGCAGATTCCGCATTCCGCATTCCGCATTCCGCATTTACCTTTTTTGCTTCTTCTTAGCCGTCGCCGGTCAGCGCAGCCCATAAATCTTCAATCTGTACTCGCCATTTGTGATCGAAGGGCCTTCGGGCGCGCGGCGGGAGAAGTTGGTCGACTCGGCGCAGATCATCGGCACGCCTCCGCGCGCCGTCGGCAATCCGTAATGCTGATTTGTGAAGATCGCCTTCAGACGCGGATTGTGCGGGGCGGCGACGCCGTATCGCAGAGAGATGACAGGCAGCTCGATCGGTTGCGACGGGTTGATGAATTCGAAGCTGTCGTCGTAGATGTTGATTCGCGCCACTCGGGCGCGCTCGCTCCAGTTGCGGTGGGCGAGGGCGTTGGTAAGAGCTTCGGTGATCGCCCCACGATGATAACCGGCGCGGCTTTTCAGGAAGGAATCTTCCTCGATCTTCTGCTCCCTGGTTTTGCGCGACGGGCGCGTGTCCCACAGGTCGACGTAACGATTGATGAAGCTCAAGGCGCCGTCGAAGAGGCGGAAGAGATTGCCTTGCAGAATTGATTCCTCGATGACCGGCGAGTTTTGGTCATCGCCGCTGTATCGCGTGATCCGCAGCTTGGCTTGCGGCGTCAGGTTGGCCACGCGGTCGTTCAACCCGAACAACAACAGGCCCCCCGCCGTAAGGAACAATTCGTCTTCGATCTTCACGATCAACCCCATGTCGCGCAACACGGAATCAGTCGGAAAACCTTTTGTCGATTCGCCCCAGTAGCCCGGATTGACGCCGCGCACGTAGCTCCAGAAGAGCGATTCGTCGACGTCGCTCTCGATCTCGGCGTCGAAGACCGGGACCTGCTCGAAGCCCGTCAGTCGCGACTCATGCATCAGCAATGAAATCTCTTCGCGCGTGGCCTCGCGCTTCGTCGAGCCTTCCCGGATGTAAAAGCGGTCGTCGAGCGTGCGGTGCGGGCGGTCGTCAGTGTCCACTTGCAGAATGACTACGCGGCGCCCGCTGTCGAAGGCTATCTTGTTGATGTAAGGGAAGACGGGCGGCTGAATGTAGTTGGCGCAGATGTCGCGCAGCTGCGTCTCGACCGCCTCCGGGTCTTCAACGCCTTCGACGCGCAACTGGTCGTTGACTCCGAAGACCATTGCGCCTCCCGCGGAATTGGCCAGCGCGATGATCTCGGCGGTCAATTTTTCGACGTTGCTGAAGCGGACTTTGAGTTCAAGGTAGGTGTCTTCGCCGCCGCGCACCATTCGCATCAGCTCGCCGCGCGAAGTCACGGGCGCAGGCAGGTCTACCTGGTAAGCGTAGTAAGACCTTTCTGAGCTTGACGCTTTCCCGTGTCGCCGATAGGCGTTGTTTCGTTTGCGTGCCATTGATTTGGCGGCGAAAATTCGCGCGCGAGGACGATAAATGTCAGTAAGCCGGCTGTGGCCGGGTAATACCCCATGAGGCGGCCTCAGGCGGCTTTGGCCTTCTTCTCTTCCTCGGCTTTGGCCTTATCCTTCTTCTCTTCCTCGGCTTCGGCTTCGGACATGCCAGTTTTGAAGTTGCGGATGCTTTCGCCCATGCCTTTGGCAAGCTGGGGCAGACGATTCGCGCCAAAGAGTATGAGGACAATGACGAGGATAATGATCAATTCCCAGCCACCCGGCGCCCAAAATAAAAGCAGGTTGTTCATGGAGGTCTCCTTGATGTCCTATTGATGCCTTATATTGATGCCTTATATTGATGCCTTAATCGATGTCTTATTGTGGATGTTGAATTCGACAGCCATTGTAGCTTCGCGCTCGCAGGGGTGTCAATCTGGCGCTTCCTTGATGTCGCGCAGCTTCGGATGCTATATTGCGCGCCGGTTCAAATAGTCAGTATTTATCAATAGTTCGATGCGCAAGCGGCTGCTTGCGCTCGCATTTCAGGGGTGATTATGGCGCCCCGAAATCATCTAAATTGGAGGGTAGAGTCATGGCAGAAAATCAAGGTGGAGGCGGCGCGGATAAACTAGTCTACTTTCTGGTCGGCGCCGGCATTGGCGCGATCACCGCTTTGCTCTTCGCCCCGAAATCCGGCAGCGAGCTTCGTTCTGACCTCGCCGACGCGACGCGCAAGGGGCTTGATTACGCCCGAGACACCGGGCGTGAAATCGGCGAACGCGCCAGCGATGTTTACCAGACCGGCGTCGAACGCGCGTCCGATCTGACCACGCGCGGAAAAGAGGCGGTCAGCGACTTGACCGACAAAGGCAAGGATATGATCAGTCGTCAAAAGGGCCAGTTCACCGCAGCCATCGAAGCCGGCAAGCAGGGCTACCGCGAAGCCAAAAAGGTTGACCAGGGCAAGGTCAGCGCGGCGGTCGAGGAGAGCTAATTAGCTGGTGGTTGGTGGTTAGTGGTTGGAGGTTGGTTGCCAGGCGATGGCTAAACCCCCAACCCCCAACCACCAACCACCAACCACCATTTCAGGGAGTGAGTAGTGGATAGCGCTTTATCTTATTTCATCGGCATTGTGGTCCTGGTGTTTGTAGTCCTCCAGGGTGCGGTTTTCGTCGGGCTTTATTTTCTGTTCAAACGGGTGGTCGCGGTCATCGAGCGGACGAGCGAACTTCAGACTCGCGCCGAATACCTCCTCAACAACACAGAGCCGGTCTTGAAGATGGCGCATGGCGTGATGGCCGAACTGAAAGAGGCGGGGGGGTATTTCTCGCAAGGCGCGCAGCATCTTTCCGCCATTGCAGAGATGGCCAAAGACGAGGTCGCGGAAGTTAAACATCTGCTCGGCGACACGACCTCGATCGCACGCCGCGAAGTCGAACGCGCCCGCGAAAAAATGGACAAAGTGCAGGACACGCTCGGCGCCGCTACCGATCAGTTCGCGCGCGCCACGGCCATGGTGCAACACAGCGTGCTCGAACCCGCGCGAGAATTTTCATACGTAATGTTCGGCTTGCGGCGCGCAATCGAGGTACTGTTCTCCGGCAGCCGCCTGCCGGTCAACCGCGCTTATCAGGACGAAGAGTTGTTCATCTGATCTAATTTGTCCAGTCTTTGACAAAACAGCTTGCGCAATAATCATTGCGTGAGCTGTTTGTTATTTAGCGACCCGCTTCTTGTTCTCTACCGCTTTGCCTTACGTTTTCCTGGGCGCCTTCACATCAGTTTCGAAGCCATGAAGCGACGCGTACCCAGGATTTTCCTGGGAGTTTTATATGCGCCGATCTCGCACTGCCACAATTTTGATCTATTGTTTTTTCTCGCTGATCTTTTGGTCACGCCATTCCGCCTTCGCCCAACAGCCGCCTCAGGCGAACGAAAAAGAGCGGGGGATCGAGCTTTATCGTAAGGGCGACTTCAGGGAGGCGGTGGAACCTCTGAAAAAAGCCGTAAAGAAGCAACAGGGGGATTCTGACGCCTGGTTCTTTCTCGGCTTATCATTGCATCGCGCAGGCGAAATCAAAGACGCTCTCAAAGCCGTTGAGAAGGCAATATCATTGAGGCCGGATTTCGCCCCGAGTTACACGGCGATGGCGTATATGCAATTGCTTGGCAATGACAACAAAGGCGCTGTGAAGAACGCCGAAAAGGC
>Ga0190270_10000795_pt1 | contig 14159 bp, 10 predicted proteins | sample Popmic320T_FD_133748 | JGI IMG/M metagenome (GOLD analysis project Ga0190270, IMG submission 133748) | Populus adjacent soil microbial communities from riparian zone of Weber River, Utah, USA - 320 T | ecosystem: Environmental > Terrestrial > Soil > Riparian zone | place: USA: Utah | collected... | reverse complement strand
GGCGATGCCGCCTACGTGGTCGCCGACGTTGGCAAGGCAGAGGACGTAAAGAAGATTGCAGACGCTGCGGTCGAGAGGCTCGGTGGATTCGACACCTGGGTCAATAACGCCGCAATCGGGATTTACGGCGAAGTCCTGGATGTCCCGAACAAAGACAACCGCCGGCTCTTCGACACGAACTTCTGGGGCGTCGTTTACGGCTCGCAGGCTGCGGCCCGCCATCTCAGGGAACATGGCGGCGCGATCATCAACATAGGCAGCGTGGTTTCAGACTACACGACGCCGCTTCAAGGCATGTATTGCGCGTCGAAGCACGCCATAAAGGGCTTCACCGACGCCCTGCGCATGGAGCTGGAAGTCGAGGGCGCGCCCGTCTCAGTCACGCTCATCAAACCGTCGGCCATAGCCACGCCGTTCGCACGGCACGCGTGCAATTACCTGGACAGAGAGCCGCAGTTGCCGGCGCCGCGCTACGCGCCGGACGTCGTGGCGGAAGCCATCCTTCACTGCGCCGAGCGCCCCGCGCGCGACCTTTTCGTCGGCGGCGCCGGAAAGGCGATGGCCGCAACGAGATATTATGCGCCGCGCCTGGCCGACAAATTCCTGGAGCGGACGATGATACCCGCGCAGCAGACCGACCGGCCCGCGCGCCATCGCGAGGGCGGACTCTATGAAACTTCGGGCAACCTGAAGGAACGCGGCGACTATGATCGAATGACCTTCAAATCGAGCCTCTACACGAAAACCTCGCTACGCCCTGTCGTAACCGGCGCGCTATTGGCGGGCGCGGGCGTGGCCCTCGCCGCGCTCATACGCCCGGCATTCGCTAAGCGGCCACGGCGCGGGCTGGCGAGGCTTTGGAGGTAGACGTAGTTGTAACGGCAATAAACCATCAAAAATAAGGAGTTCATATGCAACCAACGACAACAGGTAACCCCGCCGGCGCTGCGCGCGAAAAGGTTGAAGATCGCAGCGCTGGAATGGTGGATCAAGCGAAGCTGAGGGTCGGCCGAGCTTATAATCAAGCGAATAAGGGCCTGAATGAACAATACGGGCGGGTAATTGATTACGGTCGCGAGAATCCGGGCAAAGCGACATTGATCGCTTTCGGCGTCGGCGTCGGCGTCGGCCTGCTTGCAGCTGGTAGTTTCAACGCGCGCAGCCGTCGCAGCCGCCTGGTTGAGCCGGTCAGGAATGCGTTGTCAGCTCTCGCTTACAATCTGGTTCGTTAGCGTCCTCGTTGAGCCGCCCGGCGAGCGAGGCCGCTCCGGCTTTGCGTGTTGAATCGCATGCCGAACGAAGATGTGGTTGGCCATCGGCGCTCATCGCCGCATCGCCTGTCTGAGTTCCTGGAAATGCTGCGGGCAGAACCGCGTCCCCTTGCGATCTGTCTCCGCTAAAGTATTGGAGAACCACATTACGCAATCACGCCGTGAACAGTGACTCAAGTTGAAAACGTGACCAAGCTCATGTATCGCCTCGGCGCCGGCCCTCCGTTCAACCGTCTTCTCTCTATCTTGTTCCGCGCTTGTCATTGAGTAGAGTCGAGCGATGGAAAAGACGGCCACGCGGCCGGCGCTCGACGCCTCGCCGAAGACGAAGTTGAGTTCTGGCGCGTAGAGATCCACGGCTGTAACTCCGAGCAGAATCTGATTCCCGCCTCTAGCGCGCTCGGCGAGCAGATCAAGAAACGGCGACGAAAGATATTGCCCGCGCTCGCGCGAGTAGGCTTGCGACGGCGCGGCTAATTCTTCACCGATTGCCGCTTGCAGGCCGAAACGTTCCTCAATCGCCGCGCGAACGGCGTTGAGTAAATGGCCGGCGATCTTCTCGAATGGGTGAATTGTCACTTCCGGCGTCATCGCTATTTGTCGCCGGACCGCGTTGTCGTTCTGGCCGGGATCTTCTTCGGGCCTGCTTTCCTCGTCTCGCTCGTGCGAGCGCCTGCCGCCCGCTTCGCCGCATGTTTTGATTTTGTCGCGCTGCGTCCCGCGCCGCTTTTGACCTGCTTGCGTCCGGGCTTTTCCGGTTTTTGCCGCGCCCTTCCTTTGGGCTGCGTTCCTGTCTTATTGGGCGCCTTGCCCCGGTCCCCATCTTCTGACATAGCCGTTCTCCTTTTTTGCTCTATACCGCTACTTTCCGCTCATGCCGGTTATGTAGCCCTGCTCTCCCTCTGATGAATCGCCCTGCCAGCCGCTTTCTCCGCTTCCGAATTGACTTCGCCGCCGAGAAAGATCGCCAGTCCGGGAATGTAGAGCCAGAGCGTCAAGACGATTGCCGCGCCCAGGCTGCCGTAGGTCGCGCTGTAACTCGGCGCGTAACTGAGATCGATCGAAGAGAGGAACAGCGCGATTGTCATCGCGGCCACTGCGATGACCGCGCCCGGCGTAATCCGGCGCCAGTCTTGTTCCGCGTTCGACGCGAAGTGGTAGATCATACCTAATCAGAATCACGCTTTCGCCGCCCTGACTGCGCCGCGATGTTCGCACAACACTCGTAATGTGTTCAAAACATCTTCATCGGTGACGCCGGGCGATTCTGTCGCGCCGAGCGCTCGCGGCACAGATGTTGCGGCCAATGTTTTAGGGGGCGGCCGCGCCGTGGAATTTTTTGCTCAGCGGCGTGCGCGGCGTCTTGCTGATGTTCGCGCCCGCCGCATTCGGGACGCAGGGCGGGGCCGCCGAAGCGTCGCCTTGTCGGCGCGCTCGTCGTCACCGTCGCCACGACTGCGACGGCGGAGGTGCCGCGCGAAGGGCGCTTCATCAATGTTCTGTTCGGCGCGCGGCTTGTCGTGGCGCCCTGGCTGCTCGGCGGCGCTTTTGCGGTTGCGAAGTGGAACAGTGTACTCGCACAGCCGTCCTGGGCTTCATCAGTCTTTGTCGTCGCAAGGTGAGGGAGCGCAATAGCGGTTGGGATAGATAAATCAAATGATCGATAGCAAGGACTCGATTTTGTCAGACTGATCAATTCTGAATTTCAATGAGGAGGATAATCATGCAAGTGAAAGACATCATGACGAGAGACCCGGCCTGTTGTACGCCGGACGCTAACCTGCAAGAGGTCGCTCGGCTGATGGTCGAGTGCGACTGCGGGGAGATCCCGGTGGTCGAGAACAGGCAAAGTATGAAGCCGGTGGGAGTCGTGACCGATCGCGACATCTGCTGCCGAACTGTGGCCGAAGGCAAGAACCCGTTGGAGATGACGGCGGGCGATTGCATGTCCAGTCCCTGCGTGACCGTCAAGCCGGAAATGAGCGTCGAGGACTGCTGCCAGGTGATGGAAGAGAATCAGATTCGGCGCGTCCTCGTGGTCGATGAAAACGGCGCCTGCTGCGGGATCGTGGCCCAGGCCGATATCGCGCGACACGCCCCGAAGCAGGAGACGGCCGAAGTTGTGAAAGAGGTTTCGCGAGCCGCAGGAATATCTTCGCGCGCCAGTTAACGCCTGGTAACCGATAATCGCGGCGTTCCGCGCCGGATTCTCTGAATCCAGCGCGGCATTCCGCATTGCGGGCATCGCGAGTGAGCTTCGGCTCGGTCTCGCGGCGTAGCGGGCGACTGCGCTCCAGCCACAGCAGCGCGCCGAAAACGCCCGCCGGCGCCGCGAATCCGATCCACGCTGGAACTGCACGGTTGTTTTGCGAACTTCTTCGCGCTTTCACCAGCCCCGTTTCCGATATATTGGCAGATGGTTAGCTCACGACACGGTTGACCTTACTCCGCGGTGAGCAACTCAAGGACGTGCCCGTTCGGGTCGCGGAAGTAGAAGCGAAAGCGCCGAAACCTGATCTACTACCGCTCTTTACGGTCTTTTGCTATCTATTTCAAGCGCAATTCAGGAGCAAGTCCATCCTGATTAGGCGCAGCCGACGCACCGATCGCTGAGGGCCCGGAACAGATCGAGACGGTGGTCACGGATGATTAGGCTTATTTTTCAGATATGCGTATAGCAACTTTTGACCGGTCGGTTTGGGGCTGCCCCCCGGCGGTTCAATCGTTACGAAGACGGCGTCGATTTGGGCCAACGTGCGCGGGTCATTAAACTTGAGGGCCCAGCGATTCTGTTTTCTATCGTCTACATAGAAGATCCCGAGATTTCGTGATTGGCCGCCTGATTCCTGGTACCCCCAGGCTTGGAATGCGTAATTCGCATTGAGGACGCGCTTGTCTTCCAGATCGAACGCGTAAAAAATCAACGACTTGCCTTGAGTGTAGAAGACCCTGCCGAAAGTGCGGCGCGTGTCGCCTTTGCCGTCGACATCGAAAACGTCAATGATGTGGAGGTTGCGGGCAGTCATCAGGTCGCGGATGTCGCGGTCGGCTACCAGCAATTGCTTCTGGCGCTCGATCGCTTCAGACTGCTCTTTCAGCTTCTCGGCCCAATCCTTCAGCCGGGATTCTTGTACGGCAATCAAGGAGGCGTCCGTCGAGCGCCATTCACGCAGGTTGCCCAGCTCGCCTGTGATCCGGTTGATTGTCGCCGTGGCTTCGTTCAGTTTGGCGGTGAGATCCCTTTCCACACCCTTGCCGGAAGCGATCTCCGCTTGGAGCGCCACCTGGAGCGTTTGATTCTGCGAGACAACCGTTTGCAGTTGCTCTTCAGCGGCTTTAGCGCGCGCAAGGAGCGCGGCGTTCTCTTCGCGCGCGCGCCTGAGATCAGTCTCCAGCGTCCCCAAGGCGCCGGCGGCGTTCGTTTGAGCTGATCCGACCGGGCTCATTTGCGGGGGGAGCGCGGTGGCGCCGTTCTCGGGGCGCGGTTTGACTCCTGACGAATCGGATGGATCGGATGAATTAGATGAATAGGCGGCTTTATCAAGCTCTGATAGGCGGCGTCGGAGCTCAGCGTTCTGAGCGCTGAGCGCGGCGAGCTCGGCCTTGTCCGACGTGCGCTGGGCCGCGCTCTCACGCAACTGATAGCCTAGCACTGTCAGGACCGCGATCAAAAAGAGCCCGACCAGCAACGAAGTGTGGCTCCCTCCCCAGCCGCGCCAGGGGTGGATCCCTCTTTCCACCTCCTCAGAGAAACGAAATCCGCGCCGGCGCGCATCGGCGAAGAAACGCCCCCTGACGCCGTCCTCCCCGAGAAATGAAATGGATAGTTTATGCTTCGGCTCCGGAAGGGAGGCGACTAAAGGCAAGCGGTATTGGACTAACTCCCGATACTCGCTGTATTCACGGCGGCAAGCCGGACACACGTCAAGGTGCGCCTGCAACTCGGTCAATTCTTCCGCTGAGACCTCACCGAGCGCCGCCAGCGCGCAGATCTCTTCAAAGCGATCATGCCTGCTCAAAATTAGTTCCCTCCATGTGAACGCCGGCCAGGTTCCCTTTTACGCGGGCTCCGCCTTGCAAAAAATCCTTCAGCTTCTTCAATCCCCGATAATAGTGGTTGCGCACGTTGGCGACCGATTCATTTACGGCTGCGGCAATCTCGCTCATGCTCTTGCCCTGAAAGCAAGCCATCTCGATTATGGCGCGCTGCCGATCACTCAACGTCGCTAATCCCTGTTCAATAACACGTCGGCATTCCTGTCTATTCAAGTCGTTCCAACGGCTCTCCGAGTCGCCGGCGGCGAGTTGTTCAAGCTCAATAGACTCGGTCGGCGAATAGAAGCGCCGCACGCTAAGGTACTCCAGTCGGTTGTAACTTCGGCGGTAGGCGCGGCTGAATAGCCAGTGTTTAAACCGGCCTTTGGACTGATCGAATAATTTCGCGTCTTTGAAGAAGTCAAAAAACACGTCCTGCATGAGGTCTTCGGCCTCCGCCTGATCGCGCAAGATTCTCAGAGCTATGCTTAGGACGAGCCGGTAGTAGCGATCGAAGAGGTTGGCAAAGGCGTCATGATTGCCTTGCTTGACCAGTTCCATCAACTCTTCATCCGTCATTCTACCGAGTTGTGAGTAGGTCGGCGCGGGTTCGCGGACGACGCCGTCGAACGCCGCCAACTCTTTTTCTGAAATCACGACGTACCCCCGACAAATTTAACCGCCGAAACCATAATCGCTCAGGCGGTTCGAGTCAATATTCGCTTCAAAAACATATACACTTATGTCCTCTAGTCAATTCTCTTCTGATTCCGCAAGATCGTCAGAGCCACTCTGACGTTGGAGACAAATAGCTCGGCTGAGAGTCGGTCGCTGCTCATCGGCATTAAGACGCGGAACGGTTCAAGCTTACTCCAGGCCCGCAAAATATTGGTTGGAGCTTCAGGTATGACGCTCACGTATATCTCCAATTGTCGCACCAACTCCGCCAGAGGGAAGCAAACTAATCGCTCGAATATCTCCTCGTGACAGGCGACCAGAGCTCTCTCCATCGCTTCTTCACTGAAACGCCGCGCCAGGTCTTCGTGATAATACCGGCCGCTGTTGTAATCCCGCGTCGAGGACAGGTAGGTCAACTCTGAGAACTCGCTGCGCATGCCTGACAGTTCACGTCTCTTGATCACCTCAATCGCCGCCTCGACCTCCAGATTACTGATTCGGCTCGCCGCCTGCGTGTCCAGCTCGGCGCCGTCCGCGACGGTCGCCAGCTGTCTCCAGTCAGCCTGAATCCGGCAGAGTTGCGCCGGATCAATTCCGGCCAGTCTGGTTTCAAGCAAGTATTCCAGCCGCTCGGCGACTTCGGCCAGACCGAGCGATTGTTTTGCGAAACGGCGCGAGTAGCTCAGCAGCGGGATGTTAAGAAGCGCGGCGTAAGCCACGCGAAACAGCGCATAGTTTCTCAACAGTTTGAATTCGAAGGCGAAATTCACGCCGAGATTCGGGCGCACGGCCTTGCGATGCAGATTCATCAATTGATCCACCTGCCGGCGCAACTCGCGCAGCCACAGGCGCAGAATCGCTCTCCGCTCGCAACTGAACACCTGCCGCAGCGTGTCCACGGGGTGATTCGCGATAAAATCCCAGTCATCTGCGGAGAGAATCCTGGCTACGAGTTTTCCTGACAGGACTTTCAACCCGATCGCGGCCAGCGCATCCTCCGGCGCGGATAACGCCGGTCTACCGGCGGCCACGCCCCTACCCCCAGCCAGGAATGAGCCCAGCAGCAAAAGTGGCGCGCAAACCAGCAAAAGGATCTCGACAATCATCATACAATCATCATACTGACGGGCCTTGGGGCGTTTCAGTCCTGCTTGATAGACTTGGGGCGCTTCCGTACCGCAAGCTGCGGCTACACGGCGACGCGCAAGTTTCACTTAAGTGATGATGCCGTCGGGAAAATAAATGCGGAGCAAATAGGTTGCTGAAAAAAGCTCGACTGTGCCGTCCTCAATAAATTCCTCAACAATATACAAGTATCCATCGAGAAATCATTGGGGATTCCGTCACGTCGTCTCTAATTTACGCCGTCTCAGCAATCGCACCGGTCAATCTCATCCGGACGTCCTGGAGTCGGGCGAGAATCGTCGGCCAGCCCTGTTGTTCACCTGCGGTTTGGTTCTTCAGTCCCTACACAAATTCTGATGGCCACAAAATCGAGCCAATTTGGTCGAAAGCCGCAACTGACGCAGTTTCAGTGGCTAGCAGGTCACATCCAGGGAATACCGTACCCTCTTGGAGTAGGATGTTTGTGAGGAGTCGCCTGCACTAATACCGGCGTTGAATAGTTAAATCACGCTCGGCGATCTTGGTTATCGAAGCTCGGGATTTTGTGAGCGGTAAAACCCGAAGCCTTGATGTTGAAGTGTGTCAACGCCCACATAGCAAAAGCGGTAGCCCTTTGTCAAGGATAAACGAAGAATGCGCATAATTCCGAATGCGAACCCCCTGAATTTCTGGGCGTTTGAGGTTTTTCCCGGGCGCGGAAAATAAGCGTCACGAAGATAATGTCAGTCTCACGACGGCCCTGTAAATATAAGGCCCAGAATTATGTGCAATTTCAGTCACCCATACGGCGGGCATGCCCACTCGGTTGCGCGCTTCTTACATCAAGCAAACACGTTTTATAAGTAAAAACGCGCCGCCGAGAACATTTGACGCCTCGTTGCGCCAATACGGCGATGGATATAGCGCCGGCCCTTGTCTGCAAGCTCAATAGGGAAAGCGTTGAAGAGAACAGATTAAGAAGTAAGGTAGCCTTCCGTCCTGTCACTTGACACTCTTTTTCCCCAGACTAAAAAAAATTATCGCCGCTTGACACAAATTGCTTCTCTCACCTGAATTACTATGGCATACGAGACATCTATTGAACGAAACCGACTGCTGGAATGTCACATTTTCCGGTAACCTTGCGCAGGTATCTTGCAGAGATCGCAGAGAGCAGACGCAGAGGGCGTGGAGGTTTCCCACCGGCCCCTAATTCCTCTCTGCGATCATAGCGGAGTCTCCACGCCCTCTGCTGATAAAGCTGCTTTTTTTACCGGCATACTGCTTCTGAAACGCTCCGTCAGTATTTCACTCGCATCAACAAGCACAGGATAGACCCTTTGTCAGGCATCTGCGGCACTGACAAATATTGGCGGTCGTGCGCCTATGCGCCGGACGTCCATCCGCACTCCACATCTCAATTTCAACGGTTCGTAACGTTGTAACGGGAGGCAATCATACAATGAAACGACATGGGAGTAGTGTATCTTCGTGTATCGGCAGAGCCCTCTGCGCTATCCTTACCCTAGCCTGTCTCTGCATCTCCAACTTTGCCCTCACCCTTTCCATCGCCACACTCACGGGACGTGTGACCGATTCAAATGCCGCCGCGATTGTCGGAGCCAAAGTTGATGCGAACAACATTGACACTAATCTGACTTTCTCTACTGTGACCAATAACGAAGGACTTTTTGTCATCCCCAATTTACCTCCTGGGCGTTACCGAATATTTGTACAAAAAGACGGCTTCCAAGGGATCGTTAAACCGGACGTCATACTGCATGTGCAAGACATAATCAGCCTGAGTTTCTCAATGCAGCCCGGGTCAATTATTCAGAGTATGACGATTGAAGGCGGCGCGCCGCTCATTCAGAAGGAATCTGCGACCGTTGGCACGCTGGTGGATCGTCAATTCGCAGAGAACCTTCCACTCAACGGGCGGAGCTTTCAGTCGTTAATTACGCTCACGCCGGGAACGGTGTTGACGACAGCTACTGCAGATAATCCGGGACAATTCAGCGTCAACGGCCAGCGCGCCAGCGCCAATTATTTTACAGTTGACGGGGTGAGCGCGAATGTCGGTGTCGCTGATAACGCCAGTCTCCTACAATCAGGAGGCTCGACACCCGCGCTGAGCGCGGCGGGCGGCACGAACAGCTTGGTCTCGGTTGACGCTCTTCAGGAGTTCAAAGTCTTGACATCAACCTACGCGCCGGAGTTCGGACGGGCGCCGGGTGGACAGGTGCAGATCATCACTCGATCGGGGACGAACCGTTTTACTGGCGCTCTGTTTGAGTATTTCCGCAATGACGCGCTGGATGCCAACGACTGGATCGCCAACAGCCGGGGGCTACCGAAGCCAGCAATCCGGCAGAATGATTTCGGCGGCGTGCTGGGCGGACCAATCATCAAGAATAGAGCGTTCTTCTTTTTCTCCTATGAGGGGCTGCGGCTGCGTCAACCTCAAACTAGTATCATGGATGTTCCTTCCTTGAGCACACGTCACAACGCTCCCACGCAGATACGACCCTACTTGAACGCTTTCCCGATTCCGAACGGGCCGAACAGAATGGTCAACGGCGCGCCGAACGGGTTGGCGGAGTTCTCCGCCAGCTTCTCGAATCCCTCGACGCTGGATGCGACGAGCATCCGGGTGGATCACACTTTCACTGACAAACTGTCTTTGTTTGGGAGGTATAACTATGCTCCCTCCGGCACTGTCCGGCGCGGCGGTCAATTCGGCGAAAGCAGCCTCAACACCGTGGCTCAGACAGAGTTTAGCACGCAAACGCTCACATTAGGCTCAATGCAGTCTTTCACCCCTACTCTCAGCAATGACCTTCGTTTTAATTACAGCAGGACCAGGAGTGATACTTTTCGAGCGCTTGACGGTTTCGGCGGGGCCGTCCCTCCCGCCGAGTCGCTTCTATTTCCCTCATTTGCCTCGCCACAGGACGCCGCGTTCCTTTTTTTCGTGAACAGCGGATCTAGGACAAGTTTCGCCGTCGGAAAGGCGCAGAAGAATTTACAGGGGCAGGTCAATATGGTGGACAACCTGTCTCTCATCGCTGGTTCCCACCAATTGAAATTCGGCGTTGATTACCGACGTATCACGCCGATACGTGGGGCGCTTACTTATAGCCAGCTTGCCCAATATGCATCGGTCGCCACCCTGCTCGCAGGTCAGGGGCCGTCTGTCGGCGTTTCTCAATTACAGCCCGACGTTGGCCTGATCTTCGATAACTTTTCCGCCTACGGGCAAGACGCCTGGAAGGTCACGTCGCGACTGACGCTGACCTATGGTTTGCGCTGGGAAGTCAATCCACCTCCCTCGTTTAAGAATGCTGAACCTCCGTTTGCTTTAACCGGAGTGGATAACCCCGCCGCCCTGGCGCTTGCGCCGCGAGGCGCGCCTCTCTACAAAACCACTTATGCCAATTTTGCGCCGCGAGTGGGCGTATCTTATCAACTGTCCCAAAAGCAAGGCACTGAGACGGTGCTACGCGGAGGTGTCGGCATTTTTTATGATCTGGGAAATGCCGCGACCGGTGGAATTCCCAACACCTTTCCATACCAAACATCTAAGTCGCTGTTGAATGCGTCGTTGCCATTAGATGAAGCTTCAGCCAGACCCGCGCAGTTCACAACAGATCTTCCGGTTTCCAGCAATTTTATGGGAGTTAACCCAGATCTGAAGCTGCCGCGCGCCTACCAATGGAACATCGCCGTAGAACGGTCACTCGGCGCCAACCAAACTGTGTCAGCTTCATACGTAGGCGCCGTGGGCCGTCGCCTCATTCGTACAGATTTCCTGTTCGCGCCCAGTCCGAGTTTCACATCTTCTGTTTTATTAGTAAAAGACACGGCCTCGTCGGATTATCACGCGATGCAACTCCAGTTCCAGCGCCGCCTCTCAAGAGGGCTCCAAACTTTGGCTTCCTATGCCTGGTCACACTCGATTGACGATGCCAGCGGGGACACATCTGGACTAGGTAGAGATCGCGGACGCGGACCATCGGATTTCGATATTCGTCACTCATTCTCGTCCGCCATCACTTACAACATTCCGACGTTACTCCACAACGGTTTTGGGCAGGCGGTACTCGGCGACTGGTCGCTCGACGCACTCGCCGTCGCGCGCACAGCCGCTCCGGTCAGTGTCATCGCAAGGGTAGCCACTCTCCCTAGTGGTGATGTACTTAATGTCAGGCCGAACCACGTGCAAGGCGCGCCTCTCTATCTAGACGACCCCTCGGTCGCGGGTGGGAGACGAATTAACCGGTTGGCTTTCAGTACGCCTCCAGCAGGACAGCAAGGGAATTTGGGGCGCAACGCGCTCAGAGGATTTTCAGTCTGGCAGGCTGATTTGGCGCTTCGTCGACAGTTCAAATTGACGGAGCGATTGAGACTTCAACTCCGAGCGGAGTTTTTCAATATATTCAATCATCCGAGCTTCGCAAATCCGAATGGAAATCTTTCTCAGGCGACATTCGGAGAGTCAACCAAGATGTTCGGAAGCAGTTTGTCGGGAAGTGGCGGCGCGGGGTTGAGCCCTCTCTATCAAGTAGGCGGGCCACGCTCAATTCAACTGGCGGTGAAAATCCAGTTTTGACGCTCTTCATCAAGCAAGCTGCCATTAGGCGCCATGATGCAGGAAAAACCATGAGGACGAAGCTACTACTCACTCTGCTTTGTGTGTTTGGCTTACAAACAATAGAGACACTGGCACAGCCGAGGCAAACTCCTTTGCCGGTCGAGGAAGTTTTGGCGGCCTTACATTTCCGATACGGAATGGCTGTAGACCTCACTCCCGATGGCGTGTGGGCGGCTTTCACGCTCCAGGATGACCGGCGGAGAGAGAGACCGACAGAGGGTTATGCCAGCGTCCACTTTACTCACACCGGTGTCATCAAGGCGTTATTGGGATGCGACATCTGGGTCACCAATACACAGACCGGAGAATCGAAGAACCTGACTGAGGGCAAAGGATCGAGTTGGTCCCCCGTGTGGTCCCCCGACGGAACTCACCTGGCTTTCTTTTCCGACCGTAGCGGCGCGGCGCGTCTCTGGGTGTGGGAACGATCATCCGGCAAGTTGAGGCAACTATCTGAAGAGATTGTCCATTCCTTGATTCATTATGAGGGGGCGCGCTGGAGTCCCGATGGCCGAAGCGTTCTGGTGAAGGTCTTGCCGGCAGGGATGACGATCGAAGGGGCGCGAGACGCGATAACTTCTCCGCAGATTACAGAGGAGCGTGGGGCGCATAGTCCGACCGTCCTAGTCTACCGTTCATCAGCGGGCCAGGGAGCAGCTGCGGAAAGGAACTTGTACGATAATGGCGAATCGATTCGTAATCGTCGTCGCGCCGATCTTGCGTTGATCGAAGTAGCAACCGGAAAGGTCCGGCGGATTGTGACGGGGTTTAATCCGGCCTGGTATGGCTTTTCCCCTGACGGGGGCAAGGTCGCGTTTACGGATCTGAAAGGTTATGAGCCCCCGCAGTCTCGCCAAATGGTTTATGACCTCGTAGTCGTCTCGCTCTCAGACGCTCGCCCGCGAGTGATCGCGCCTAGTGTTCAACTGGATTTTGCCGGGGCGACCGTCAGTTGGTCTCCCGACGGAAAAATGCTGAGCTTTATTACTACCACCGACTCAGGCGGGCCGGCCAAAGGCGATTGCTTCGTTGTTCCCGTCAGCGGCGGCGAGCCACGTAACGCAACCCCGGCCCCTCATCCATATTTTAGCAATGCGCTTCGCGCACCGCTGTGGGACGCCGCGGGGGAGCGCATCTATCTGCTCAGTGTGGATTCGGTTTGGAAAGTCAATCTGAAAGAGAACAGCGCGGAAGTAGTGGCGACGATACCTGGCCGGAGAATTATTGAAGCGGTCGCGCCACGTGAAGGCGGTCGTTTCTGGTCGCCCGACGGCGGACGCTCGATGATCGTCACCACGCGGGATGAACGGGCAAAGCAGGATGGTTTTTACCAGGTAGACCTAAACAACGGTAATCAAACAAAGCTCCTGGAGGAGAGAAAGAGTTATGGGGATAGACCTATCTCCAATATCGACGTGTCTAGTGACGGAAAGCAAGTTGTCTTTGTCGCTGAGGATGCGGGGCATAGCGCCGAGATATGGCTGGCGACAGTTGATTTCAAGAATCCCCGACGAGTAACTCGAATCAACCCTCAACTCGATAAATACGCAATGGGAACCAGTCGACTAATCGAGTGGCAAAGTATCGACGGCGAAACTATGCGCGGCGCATTACTGCTGCCGGCGAACTACCAGGAAGGGAAACGATATCCGCTGATAGTTAGTATTTATCCTAATGCGAGGCTCTCGGATTTTGCCAACAAGTTTGGGCTGAATCCATTCGGGGCAAGTGTTGAGAACATGCAGTTATTTGCCACACGCGGCTACGCCGTCTTGCTAGCTGATTCTTTTCGTCCCAAGGTGGATCCGATGCTGGGCGTTGCGAAGACAGTGCTACCAGGCGTCTCTAAACTGGTTGAAATTGGGATCGCTGACCCGGACAGGCTTGGGGTGATCGGACACAGTAACGGCGGGTATGGAGTTCTTTCATTGATCGTGCAGACAACGCGATTCAAAGCCGCCGTGTGTCGCGGCGGTTATGGGAACAGCATTGGATTTTACAGTCAGATGGCGAGGGACGGATCGTCCTGGGCAGTGAATTATGCTGAACAATACCAAAACATGGGTGGCCCGCCGTGGCGTTTCCCGAATAAGTACATCGAGGACTCCCCCTTATTCTACTTGGACAGGGTCCAGACCCCGCTCTTACTTGTGCATGGAGCGGAAGATACTTCTGTCCCTTCGTTCCTCGCCGATGAGATCTTTGTCGGGCTGCGGCGGTTGGGAAAAGAGGTGGAATACGCAAAATACGAAGGGGAAGGACATTATGAGGGTAATTGGGGCTATTACAATCAAACCGATTACCTGAACCGGATCATCAACTGGTTTGACAAACACCTGAACAATGATCAAGGGCGGAAGCCGGTAGTCGAGCAAAGTGGTCAGAGTCGATGAACTGCAAACGCGTGTGACAGGCTG
>Ga0190270_10000794_pt1 | contig 14169 bp, 11 predicted proteins | sample Popmic320T_FD_133748 | JGI IMG/M metagenome (GOLD analysis project Ga0190270, IMG submission 133748) | Populus adjacent soil microbial communities from riparian zone of Weber River, Utah, USA - 320 T | ecosystem: Environmental > Terrestrial > Soil > Riparian zone | place: USA: Utah | collected... | reverse complement strand
TGCAGCACGATCTCGGTGGCGTGCGCCATGCGATCCTGCTTCAGTCGCACGTACCCCGCCGCGTCACGGCGGATGACGCGGAGCCCGTTGTGCGCGTCGGTGAGGCGCAGCCCGGTCGTCTGGTTGGTGACCCACACCGCGGTCTTGAGGATCACGTGCTTCATCCAGCCGGGCCGCGTGCGATCGTCCAGGAAGCGCGACCCGAAGACGATGGCGAGGTCGTCGCGTCGCGCCTCGCGCACCATGCCGACGGCATCCTCGACGCGGTGCTGGCCGTCGGCGTCGAAGGTCACGATGTAGTCGGCCGACGGGTGCTCGAGTACGTACTCGATGCCGGTCTGGAGGGCCGCACCCTGACCGAGGTTCACCGGGTGGGCGACGATCGTCGCACCTGCAGCGCGCGCCGCGGCCGCGGAACCGTCGGCGGAGCCGTCGTCGACGCACACGATGTGACGGAAGCACGGCCGCAGGCCGGTCACGACGTCGGTGATGACGGATGCCTCGTTGTAGAGCGGAATGACCACCCATGCCCCTTCGTCGGGAGTCGGCACTCCCGCAGGGCCCTCGGTGCTCATCGTTCCATTCTTGCAGAGGCAGGTAGACTTGACGGGCGCTCCGCGGTCCGATGCCGGAGTCGCGAGGAGCCCCGACTTGAGCCAGTATTCCGCCGTGCGCGTCACGGAATCCGCTGACGTGTCCGCCGACGCCAGGATCGGCGACGGTTCGTCGATCTGGCATCTGGCCCAAGTGCGAGAAGGCGCCGTTCTGGGCGAGAACTGCGTCGTCGGCCGTGGCGCCTACATCGGCACGGGCGTGGTGATGGGCGACAACTGCAAGGTGCAGAACTACGCGCTGGTCTACGAGCCCGCGCGGCTCGGCGACGGGGTCTTCATCGGCCCCGCGGTCGTGCTCACCAACGACACGTACCCGCGCGCGATCAACCCCGACGGTTCGCTCAAGAGCGCCCACGACTGGGAGCCGGTGGGGGTGACGATCGAATCCGGAGCCTCCGTCGGCGCCCGCGCGACGTGCGTGGCGCCGGTCACGATCGGCGCCTGGGCTACGGTCGCCGCCGGTGCGGTCGTGGTCAAGGACGTTCCCGCCTTCGCACTGGTCGCAGGCGTCCCCGCCAGACGCATCGGGTGGGTCGGCCGCGCCGGTCATCCGCTCGTGGAACGGGACGGTCAGTGGCACTGCCCGGTTTCATCCGACGTCTACGAAGAAGTCGACGGCACACTCAGAGAGGTCACCACGTGACGCTGGACTTCATCCCACCCGCCAAGCCGATCATCGGAGACGACGAGCGCGAAGCGGTGGATCGCGTGCTGCGCAGCGGCATGGTCGCGCAAGGGCCCGAGGTCGCCGCCTTCGAGCGCGAATTCTCGGATCACTTCGTCCAGGGGCGCCCGACCGTGGCCGTCAACTCGGGCACGTCTGGCCTGCACCTCGGGCTGCTCGCCGCAGGCGTGGGCCGCGGCGACGAGGTCATCGTGCCGTCGTTCACCTTCGCCGCGACGGGCAACTCGGTGGTGCTGACCGGTGCGACGCCGGTCTTCGTCGACATCGAGCCCGAGACGTTCTCGCTGGACCCAGCCGCGGTCGAGGCCGCGATCACGCCGCGGACCCGCGGCATCCTTCCGGTGCACCTGTACGGTCATCCTGCGCGCCTGCGCGAGCTGTCAGCGCTCGCTGAGGCGCGGGGCGTCGCACTGTACGAGGACGCGGCGCAGGCGCACGGCGCATCCCTCGACGGCCGTCCGGTGGGCGCGTGGGGGGCGTTCGCGATGTTCTCGCTGTATCCCACGAAGAACATGACCAGCGGCGAGGGCGGCATGGTCACGCTCGCCGACGACACGCTCGCCCGCGCGGTGCGGCTGCTGCGCAACCAGGGCATGGAGAAGCAGTACGAGAACGAGGTCGTCGGGTTCAACGCCCGCATGACAGACATCCATGCGGCGATCGGTCGCGTCCAGCTCACCAAGGTGGATGCCTGGACCCGCAGTCGCCAGGAGAACGCGGCGTTCCTCGACGCCAATCTGCGCGGTGTGGTCGTGCCGCCCGTCGCCGCAGGCGCCGTCCACGTCTACCACCAGTACACGATCCGCGTGTCCGAGGATCGCGACGGCTTCGTGAAGGCGCTCAAAGACGAGCACCAGGTCGGCAGCGGCGTGTACTACCCGATTCCCAATCACCGCCTTCCTTCGCTCGCCCCGTACGCGCCCGGCCTGGACCTTCCGGTCACCGAGGTCGCCGCACGCGAGGTCGTCTCGCTGCCCGTGCACCCTTCGCTCGCCCAGGCCGATCTCGAGCGCATCGTTCGCGCGGTGAACGCGGTCGCAGGGGCCGGCGCCTGATGGCGCTGCGGGCAGGCCTGCTCGGCATCGGGATGATGGGTCGCCATCACGCCCGAGTGCTCCGCGAGGTCGACGGAGTCGACCTCGTCGCCATCGCCGATCCCGGCGGTGATCCGCACGGGGTCGCGGCGGGCCTGGACGTGCTGCCGGATGTCGACGCGCTGATCGCCGCCGGCATCGACCTCGCCGTCGTCGCCGTGCCCACGCGCTACCACTTCGACGCCGCCATGACCCTCGCCGATGCCGGCGTCCACACCCTCGTCGAGAAGCCCATCGCGCACTCGACCGAGGCGGGCCGCCGGATGGCTGAGGCGTTCTCCTCGCGCGGCCTGATCGGCGCCGTCGGGCACGTCGAGCGGTTCAACCCTGCGCTCCAGGAGCTGCGGCGCCGGCTCGCCAACGGCGACGTCGGCGAGGTCTACCAGATCGCCACGCGGCGCCAGAGCACGTTCCCCGCGCGCATCGCCGACGTCGGCGTCGGCATGGACCTGGCCTCGCACGACATCGACCTGACGGCGTGGGTCGCCCAGAGCGACTACAAGACGGTCTACGCGCAGACGACGTTCAAGAGCGGCCGCGAGTACGAGGACATGATCGCCCTCACCGGGCGGCTCGCGAACGGGGTCATCGTCAACCACCTCATCAACTGGCTGAGCCCCATGAAGGAGCGCGTCACGGTCGTCACCGGCGATCGCGGCACCTACATCGCCGACACGGCGACCGGCGACTTGACCTTCCACGCCAACGGCACGATCGCCTTCGAGTGGGACTCCGTCTCCTCGTTCCGCGGTGTCTCCGAGGGCGACGTCACCCGGTTCTCCTTCGCCAAGCGCGAGCCGCTGCGCGTCGAGCACGAGGCATTCCGGGATGCCGTCCTGGGCGGGCCCAGCGACGTGGTCACGATGCAGCAGGGCCTTCACACGCTGGAGGTCGTCGAGGGCGCGCTGAGCTCGGCATCCAACGGCGCATCGGTCACCTTCTGATGTCTCGAGTGCTGCGCGGCGCAGAGCGGATACCCACTCGGGCTCAACCCCGGACCCCCGGCGTGCTCACGCACGCCATGGGGGCGGGTGATTCGTGGTGAAGCGCGTCTGGGCCGTCCTTCAGGACCTGCTGCCGCTGCTGCCTCTCGGTGCTCAGCGGTACTTCGTCTTCTACATGATCTCCACGACGGTGGTCACGCTGCTCGATGTGGTCGCCATGTCGCTGCTTGCGATCGTGATCGGCCCGGCCATCACCGGAGGCACCCTCAACCTCCCCCTGATCGGCGAGATCACCCCGGAGATGGCGCCTGTTCTGGCGCTCTCCGCGCTCGTCCTGATCATCGTTAAGTCGATCTTCTCGGTGTCGCTGCACTGGCATGCGACGAGGCGCTTCGCGAAATACGAGCTCGAGATCGGCGACCGGATGTTCCGCGCCTACATCAACTCGAGCTGGGAGCAGCGCTCGAAGCGGTCGGTGGCCGAGATCACGCGGATCGCGGATGCGGGCATCGCCAACACGATGGCGGGATTCCTGCTTCCGCTCATGCGGGTGCCGAGCTCGATCTTCACGTTCGTGCTGGTGCTCGGCGTGCTTCTCGTGGTCAACCCGATGATCTCGATCATCGCGCTGGTCTACCTCTCGCTGATCGCCCTGATCGTGCATCACTTCGTGACCAAGCGCGCCCTCGAGGCCGCGCAGGTCAATCTGGAGTTCAGCTACCGCGTGGCGATCCTGATGACCGAGATGATGGAGGCGCTGAAGGAGCTCAGCCTTCGCAACCGTCTCTCGGATGTCGCGGAGCTCGTCACCGTGAACCGCCAGCGGTCCGTGCGTGCGCGCGCCAACGGATCCATCCTCGGCATCATCCCCGGTTTCGTGTTCGAGGCGGCGCTCATCGGCGGCATCATCCTCGTCGGCGGCGCCTCGTTCTTCCAGGGGGGGCTGACTGCCGCGCTCACGTCGGTGGCGCTGTTCGCCACGGCGGGCTTCCGCCTGATCCCCGCGATCAACGGCATCCAGGGCGGCATCGTCCAGGCCGTCGCGAGCATTCCGTCGGCGACGGACGTCATCGGCGACCTCATCGCGTCCGAGAACGACATGAAGACGTCCACCACGCCGGCCGACACCGCCGAGCTGTCCGACCGGCCGCGCGAGATGCGACTCGACAACGTGCGGTTCCGGTACCCGAACGCGTCCGAAGACGTCATCCGGGGGATGTCGGTCGACATCCCACTGGGCAGCTCGTTGGGGATCGTCGGTCCGTCGGGTGCGGGCAAGTCGACTCTGATCGACCTCCTCCTCGGTTTGAGCGTGCCCTCGTCGGGCGAGATCCTGATCGACGGGCACCCGCTCAACTCGGTGCTGCGTCAGTGGCGCGGGCGTGTCGGATACGTCCCCCAGCGGGTGGCGCTGTTCGACGGGACCATCGCGCAGAACGTCGCGCTCACCTGGAACGACGAGGTCGATCGCGAGCGGGTCGTGCGCGCACTCGAACGCGCTCAGCTCGGCTCGCTGGTCGCGTCGCGCGCCGGAGGCATCGACGAGCGCATCGGGGAGCGGGGTGTGTCGCTCTCCGGCGGTCAGCAGCAGCGCCTCGGCATCGCGAGGGCGCTGTACACCGATCCGCTCGTGCTCGTCCTCGATGAGGCGACCAGCTCGCTCGACACCAAGACCGAGGACGAGGTGACGAAGTCCATCAAGGCGCTGCAGGGCGAGGTGACGCTCATCTCCGTCGCCCATCGCCTGTCGACGATCAAGGACTACGACCGGGTCTGCTACGTCGACGAGGGCGTGATCGTCAGCCAGGGCACGTTCTACGAGGTCGCCGCTTCGCTGCCGTCGTTCGCGGAGCAGGTGCTCCTGGCAGGGCTGGCCCGCGATCTGGATCGCTAAGCAGCGGACATCGCCCGCAGACCCGCGTAGAGCGTGCGGAACGGAGCCTGCCGGTGCAGGGCGAGCAGTGGGTTGCGCGGCAGCATCGCGCCGACCGTCCGGTAGTTCCAGCGCGCGTCGATGAAGTGCAGGATCGCCTGCGGATCGGGTGAGGACGAGCGCACCTCGTCGATCACCTGACGGTCGACCCGGGCCAGCAGACCCGTCACACCCGGTGCCAGGGCTTCGATCCGGTCCAGCACGGCGATGAGGTCGGCGCGGTGCGCGCCTATGCCCTCCCGCACCTTCGTGCGCGCCAGCACGGCGTCGAAGAAGTGCACGCGCAGGATCTTGACGGCCAGGGCCCGGCGATCGCTTCGGCGCAGCTTGGCAAACCAGGGGGTCGCCTCGATGGCATCGAGGAAGGCGAAATCGTCGGGCACCGGCCGCGGGCCGAATGTGACCCGGTCCGCGGCGTCGTCATGGATGAGGTACTCCGGGCCGGTGAGGTCGTACGCGACATGCCGGCCGGTGAACCACAGCGTCGCGGAGTACGCGAGGTCCTCACCCGACGGCAGACCCTCGGTGAAGCGCAGATCGGCGAACCGCTCGCGATCGATCAGACCGAGGGGGGCGCTGCGATAAGCCAGGCGGTCCTTGGCGGCGCTCAGGCGCCGTCTGCGCCGGCCGCGGCGCACCGGAGGATACGGGTCGATTCCGCGGCTGCCGATGCGCACCCGCGCGAGCACTGTCGAAGCGCCGGTCTCCCGCTGCAGAGCGAGCCACGAGTCGATCGCGCCTGGTGCGAACTCGTCGTCGGATCCCATCACCGCCACGAACGGAGCCTCGGAGTGTGCCAGCCCGTGATTCATCGGGCCCGCGGGGGAGTAGATGCCGTCCCGGAGCGCGAGCAGGCGCACCCGGGGATGCGTCGCGTACTCGCCCAGATTCTCGCGGATCACCTCGGGATCGATGTTGTGGGCGACCACGTTCACGCGCACCGGCGCCACCGTGTGATCGACGATCGACGACACGGCCCGGGCTATCGGCCGTACGGCCGAGTGCACCGCGATGGTCACATCGACGAGGGGCTGGGTCATGCGTTCGATGCTACCGAGGCGGTCGGCGGCCGCCCGGCGCGACGGTCACGCGGACGGTCGGATCCAGCGGTCCAGGAGCACTCGGGCGCTGGCGGTGCCGGAGTGAACCCGGTCGACATAGGCCGGTCCGGATGCCGCGATCGCGGCTGCCGCGGCTCGATCGTTCGCGAGGTTCTCGATCGTCTCGCGCAGGGAGTCCGGAGTGGCCTCGACGATGGGCAGCGGCATCCCGAATTCGGCTTGGACGCGTTCGCGGACGAACGGCAGCACGTGCCCGACCACGACGCGGCCCGCCGCCATCGCCTCGCACGCCGCGACACCGTACGACCCGACGCGGAACTGGTCGATCACGATGTCGGCGCCCGCGAACACCGCCGGGATCTGAGCTGCGGGCGTGCCGGTGATCAGGCGGAAATCGACCGCTCCCGATCGCACGAGCGGTTCGATCGCGGGCTCGATGTAGTGGCTGCCCTTCTGCAGCGGTGCGCTCGCGGCGTGCACGACGCGTACCTGCTCGCCGAGGAACGGGACGCTGTCGGTGGCGAAGCGCCGCCCGTCGACGACGACCGGGCACCAGGCCGCCCACGGGACATCCAGCAGAAGGTCGGGAGTCGACACGAACGTCGGGCGCCGGACCGTGTTCAGCAGCCGGAGGTTGACCCGTGCGTCCTCGCGCAGCACGTCGGTTCGCGGATCTTCCGGATAGAGCGACCACGGCGTGAGCATCGCGTGCTTGTCGGGGTCGCGGATGTCGGTGCCGTGGCAGAGATAGGCGACCGATACGCCCTCGGCTTCCAGGGCGGCGATCTCGGCGGCGACATCGCGGTCGAACCGGCGGCCGAAGATCGACCGCTCCGCCTCCACCAGCACGTGCGTGAACCGGCGCGCCGCCTGCCACTCCGACTCCTGCCACTGCGCGGACGCGTTCACCACCGCGACCGGCACGGTGGTGTCGGCGTCGAACTCGAATCCGCCGGGGAGCGACACGGCCATGTTGCGCGCCGCGATATCGGGGTCCGCTCGTTCGAGGGCCCGTGCCCACTGATAGCCCTGACCGGAGTAGTTGGTGGGCGCGATGTAGACCCGTACGGGCGCGTCGGGGACGGCCGTCACGGGACCCGGCCCGCCGCCGCCCAGCAGTCGCGATGCGATCCGGCCGGCGACCCCGTCGGGATGACGGGCGACCGACTCCATCAGGCGATCGACCCAGGCGGGCATCGACGACCGATGTCGCACCATCCAGTCGATCGGACCGGCTACGAGCCTGTTCACCTCAGCGCTCCCCGCGGAGCAGCCGCGGTTTCCGCGACATCCTCCACCACCGCTGCGACGCGGCGTGCCACTGCGGCCATCGAGTGCTCCGCAGCCGTCCACGCTCCCAGCGCCTCGCGCTCGGGTATCGTGAGCGGGCTGTCGGCGAACGCGCGCATCGCCCCGGCGATCGCAGCGGAGTCGTAGGCGACCGCCGCTCCGGCCCGCACGTGCCGGTTGGCGTCGTCGAGGAAGGCGGCCGTGGGCCCGGGGCCGGCGAAGATGACCGGGCATCCGGCGGCGAGCGACGAGTAGGCCTTCGATGTGAACGCGTAGTCATACCCCGTTCCCGGCTTCAACGTCGCAAGAGTCGCGACGGCACCGGCGAGGTGGGGTGCGAGCTGGGCGGGCGGAACTGCTTCGAGGAACTCCACGGCGTCGCCGATGCCGAGCTCGCGGGCGCGCTGCTCCAGCGCCGCGCGCTCGCCGTTGCCGATCACGCGCAGGCCGTACTGAGGATGGGTCGTCCTCAGCTCCACGAGCGCCGGCAGGAGCACCTCGGCCCCGTGCCACACGGAGTAGCTGCCCGCGTAGACGAAGACCGGCGAAGCGGGCGCGCGGGTGACCGTGAACTCGCTCGTATCGGCGCCGAACCCCGTCACCGTGACCGGCCGATCGATGCCGAGCTGCCGCACGCGATCGACGACGCCCTGCGTGATGGTGACGACTTGAGCGGCGCCCCGCATGGCGAAGCGCTCGACCCCGCGCAGGATGCGGATCACGGTACGGGATCCGGTCGCCATGTCGGCGGCATCCGACCAGACGTCGGCCGCGTCGTAGACGTAGGGGATGCGCCGGATGCCGCACACGATCCGCACGACCGCACCGGTGGTGGGCGGCGGCTCCATGAGGACCACGGCAGGTCGGCGGGTGAACAGGAGGCGGAAGGCCAGCGGCACGTCGTAGCTGAGGTAGGGGAGATACCCGCGCACGTATCCGTTCCGGTCGCGCAGCACCGGAAACCTCCGCACTCGTTCCCCCCGCTCTTCGGGCGACATCCCGCGGGGGAGCCGAGCGGTGAGCACGTCGACGTCATGACCGTCGACGAGGAGAGCGTCCGCGACGGATCCGAGGAAGAACGATGCCGAGGCCGGTTCGGGTCGGTAGATCCTGGAGACGATCGTGACCAGCACGCCGTCAGCCCTCCAGGAAGTGCGTCATGAGGACCGAGCGCGAGAAGTCGCCATTATGCAGCCGCCGGACGAACTCGGGGCCGTCCGCCGCGAGGGCGCGATAATGCTCGCGTCGCGCCGCGATGTCGCGCAGCACCTCTTCGACGGTGTCGATCGTCGTCTCGGGGATCGGCAGCGGCATCCGCGCGGCGCGCGCGACCTCCGCGCGCACCTGTTCGGTCACGTGCGCCAGCACGATGCGACCGGACGCCATCGTCTCGCACGCGCCGACGCCGTAGTCGCCGGTGCGGAACTGGTCGAGAACGACGTCCGCGTCGGCGAACACGGCCGGCATCCGGTCGTTCGGGATGCCGGTGATCTCGACGTACTCGATGACGCCCTCGTCGTGCAGCCGGCGGGCGATGGGCGCGACGTCGATCGTTCCTTTGAGGTTCGGGTTGGTCGGGGCGTGCACGACCTTGATCCGGTCCCGCGTCAGCACGGGAGTGTCGTTCGCCCACTTCTGGGGATCGACGATCACGCCGAGGAGATGGGCCTTCGGCACGTCGATGAGCAGGCCGGCGGTGGAGACGAAGGTCGGAACATCCATGTCACTGATGAACCTCAGGTTCTTCGCGACGACCGGTTCGAGGAGGGCGGCCGGCACCCACACGTCGTTGTGGAAGTACGACCACGGATCCGCTTCCATGTGCGTCGAGGGCAGCCTCACATCGGTGCCGTGGCCGACGATGCCCACTTTGACGCCGGCATCCTGCATGAGAGCGACCTGCCGGCGCATGTCGCCGCTGTACATGCCGCCGAGGACCGGATAGCAGGCTTCGATGAGGACGTGCGTGTAGTCGCGGGCGATCGCCTCGACCATCGACCGCTGCCACGCTCGGGAGTGCTCAGCTGTGCGCCAGGTCACGAGATAGTCGGCGTCGTACTGCAGCACGTTGTTCTCGGTGTGCACGAAGTTGCGTGCCGAGACCTCGCCCGACTCCTCGAGCGCACGCGACCAGCGGTATCCCTGGCCGGCGTAGTTGACCGGCCCGACCAGCAGGCGGTACTTCTTGCCGGTGTCCGGCAGCGGCGGAGGCGGCGGGGTGACTCCGCGGGCGCGATCGACGCCGGAGGCGATGGCGTCCTGGAGCGGTTTGGGGACCACCTTCCAGGCGCGTTCAACCATCGGATGCATGGGCATGCTCCTTTCCGCGCGACGTCGCGCGCGGCGCGATCCATCCGTCGATCAGTGCGCGCGCCGACAGCGATCCATCGTGGACGGCGCGGACGAAGTCGACGCCGCCGGCGCGCTTCGCGTCGAGATCGGCGTCGGCCGCGAGATCGCGCAGAACCGATTCGAGTGTCTTGGGGGTCGCTTCAAGGATGAGCACGTCGCATCCCGTGCGAGTACGCGTCTGCTCCCGGACGCTGTCGGCCAGGCTGCCGATCACGATGCAGCCGGCCGCCATCGCCTCGCACGCCGCTACCCCGTACGAGCCGACCCGGAACTGGTCGAGCACGACGTCCGCACGAGCGAAGACCTCCGGCATCCGTGCGGACGGCACGCCCCGTACGAGCTCCACCTCGATGAGGCCGGACGCCTCGAGGTGCTCGAGCGTCGACAGGATGAGCTCGGTGCCTTTCACCGCGTCGACCGAAGGCGCATGGGCGACGCGCAGGGGCCGGTCCGACTCGCGGGGCCGGCGCACGCCCGCCCACCGCTCGGGGTCGACTACGACCGGGCACCACTCCGCCTCGGGCAGATCCGCGAGCAGGTCGAGCGTCGACACGAACAGGCGACGACCGCTGTCGTGCAGGAGGGCGATGTTGCGGGCGGCGAGCGTCTCGGCTCGCGGGGCGTACACGGACGGATCGGCGTAGTGCGACCACTCGTTGTCGGCCATGTGGCGCGACGGCAGGCGCACGTCGGTGCCGTGCGCCAGGAAGGCGACGTCCACGCCGTGGTCCACAAGGGCGCGCGCCTGGGCGGCGACCGACCTGCGCAGCATCCGGCCGAACGGCGGCTCCTCGGCTTCGATGAGCACGTGGGTGGCCGTGCACGCGGCGTCGAACTCGCGCCGCTGCCAGTCGGGGTCGTTGTGGTACGTGCCCACCGGCACCAGCAGGTCGGCGTCGAACGAGAACCCTCCGGGCACGTCGACGGCCATGTTGCGAGCCGAGATCGTGTCGTCGGCCCGCTCGAGGGCGCGGGCCCACGCGATCGCCTGCCCCGAATAATTGACCGGCGCGATGAGGACCCGCCTCGGGCGGTCTTCGAAGGTCGTGGACTGAACAGTGCCCCGCGGAGCCGGGGCGCCGAGCCGCTTGGCCGCGAGACGGCCGAGCGGGCTCATCGGCGCGTCGGCGATCGCGTCGATCAGCGCATTGCCCCAACGCGGTATCGCGTTCCGATTCACCACGCCCGCTGGTCCTTCAGGAGGGCGGCCGTCATGACGACGAGTCTATCGGCGGGGCCCGTCCGGGCCCCGCTGGACGCCGCTCGGGCGCCGCCGCGCGTCCGCGTATCATGACAGGCGGTGTGCCCGACCCGCACCGGAAGCGACCGATGTGAAGCCGACCCTGCTCATCCTCTCCTTCTCGCCGATCGCCGGCGACGCACGCGTTCTCAAGCAGGTCGAGGCCTTCCGAGACGACTACGTCGTCACCACGTGCGGGTACGGACCGGCCCCCGACGGTGTGGCGCGTCACGTTCGAATACCAGACGACGTGCAGCACAACGTCCTGGACGATCGCTACATCACCCGCAAGGCATACCGTCGGGCCTACTGGAGCCTATGGTCGGTGGACTGGGCTCGCAGGCAGCTGCGCCCCCGCTCCTGGGAAATCGTCCTGGCGAACGACGTGGAAGCCGTCCCCCTCGCGCTGCGTCTGAAGCCTCGGAAGGGCGTGCACGCTGACCTGCACGAGTACTCCCCGCTGCTGCACGAGGACTGGGAGGGGTGGCGCGAGAGGATCACGCCCTATGTTGAGTGGATCTGCTCGCGCTACGTGTCGCGTGCGTCGTCGTGGACGACGGTCAGCAAGGGGCTCGCCCGCGAGTATGAGCGCAACTTCGGGTTTCGCGCCGAGCTGGTGACCAACGCCGCGCCGTATCAGGATGCCGCCCCCACGCCCGTCGGCGAGCCCATCCGTCTCGTCCACTCCGGCGCGGCGCTCGCCGACCGGCGCCTGCACGATCTCGTCACTGCGGTGGTGGCCTCGGACGCCCCGGTCTCGCTGGACTTCTATCTGACTCCGAATCAGCCCGCGTACCTCGAGGAGCTGCGTGCGCAGGCGGAGGCGTCGGGCGGGCGGGTCACCGTGCACGAGCCGGTGCCCTACAGCCGGCTCGCTGACACCCTGCGCGACTACGACATCGGCGTGCACGTCCTGGCACCGACGAACTTCAACAACACGTGGGCGCTTCCGAACAAGCTCTTCGACTACGTTCAGGCGCGCCTCGCCGTGATCGTGGGCCCGACGCCGGAGATGGCGCAGTACGTGAGGCAGTTCGGTCTGGGCCCGGTCACCGAGGACTTCGACCCGCCGGCGCTCACCGCGGTGCTGGACGCGCTGAGCGCCGACGACGTCCGTGAGTGGAAAGCGGCCGCGGATCGCTCCGCGCGCGAGCTGTCCGCCGAGTCGCAGGTCGAGATCTGGCGCGCGGCGATCGCGCGGCTCGCTGCGGCGAGCTGATCGACATCGCGCGACCCGCGTGATCCTCGCGGCGCGCGTTGCGCCTCGCGGCACGTGCTCGAATGCGGGCCGGGAACGCGAGGCAGTGCCGCGAGAAGCGGCTAGCCCGCCGGCCGCGGCGCCAGTGCGGCCGCAAGCGCGACGCGGCTGGCCGACGCCGACGCGTGCGCGCGCGCCCACTCCCAGCCAAGGTCCGCCTGGCCGGACATCTGCTCGGGATGCGCGATGACCTCGGTCACGACGTCGTAGAGCGTGTCGACGTCGGCGACCACCCAAGCGCCTTCGGCGTCCGGTCCCAGATCCGGCTCGTCCTGGACGCGCGCGCTCGTCACAAGGACGCAACGGCGCGCCATCGCCTCGACTCCGAACACCCCCGGCATGGACGAGTAGAACTCGTTGAGGGCGATGTGGGCGCCATCCAGCGCCCCCAGCACCTGATCGTGCGGCACGCCGATGAGCTCGCGGTACTCCACCGTGGGGTTCTCGGACGTGATGCGTGCCATGGCACGGCGCACGGCATCCGTCCCCTTCAGCAGGGGGTTCGACGGCGCGTGCACGACCACGATCTTGTCGGTCGACTCGAACTTGGCGGAGTTCGCCGCGAACTGCTCGTCGGGGTAGAAGTAGAGGAACGGCCGTGTGGGGGAGGTCAGATACGACAGCTGATCCTCTCGCGCGGTGAAGATCACCTCCGCATGCCGGTCTGCGACCTCGGCGCGCACGCGACGGGCCTCGTCGTAGGCATCGCCGGCGAAAAGCGGATCGGTCGCGGCGAGTGCTGTGCCGATGTTGGGACGGCCGGTCCGTGCCGCCCGCTCCGCCATCAGCTTGGGCGATCGGATGTCGTTGCCCGTGAAGTAGCAGACGAGACGGCGACCGTGGCCGCGGATGAAGGAGAACTCGAACTCACGCTCGTCGTGGTGTCCCTCCAGAAACGCCCCGCCTCCCACGTAGATGAAGCCGCGGGAGCGGCTGACGAGCCACGCGAGCAGCAGAGGCCCGCCGTACAGCCGGCGCCACACCGCGAGCCTGCCGCCGAGCGCCGCGCTCGGCTTCTGGATCACCGCGTCGTAGTCGACCTCGTAGAACGGGTTGCGCGCGTGGATCGCGGTGTACGAGCGGGGCAGGGCGGCGGCGATGTGGGTGGCCATCAACGCGATGTCCTCCGGGCCGACGACCCAGTCGAGGCGGCGTCGCAGGAGGGCGAAGGGCTTCAGCACCCAGTACGCGACTCGCAGAATAAGCTTCTGACGGGTGAAGACGACCGTCGAGCCTGCGCTCACGCCGCCCGCCGCGGGATGCAGAACTTCACGTAGAAGCTCTTGGGCACGCGGTTCAGCTTCCACATCAGCCAGAAGAACGGCCGCAGCAGCTCGAAGCGGCGCTTGTACGTCGGATAGTCGGTGTAGTCCTTCTTCGGCATCGTCATGACGTGCTCGAACTCCGCGTCGCTGAAGCCGAGCCGCTTCTTGACCATCGCGATGAGCTCGGGATCGCCGACCCGGGGCTCGATGAACTGACCCGCCGCGATCCGTCGGTCCATCTGGCCGGACCGCACCAGCGCAGACAGCTCGATCTGCCGGAAATTGATGCCGAATCGAGTGGGCAGGAAGTAGGTGTGGTAGAACGCCGTGAACCGGTTCTCGAGGTGGTGGCCGCCGTACCAGCGCCAGCCGAACTCGTCGGCAAGAAAGCGCTTCGCATCCTCTTTGTTGTAGTCGATCCAGTACAGCGGCC
>Ga0190270_10000793_pt1 | contig 14196 bp, 14 predicted proteins | sample Popmic320T_FD_133748 | JGI IMG/M metagenome (GOLD analysis project Ga0190270, IMG submission 133748) | Populus adjacent soil microbial communities from riparian zone of Weber River, Utah, USA - 320 T | ecosystem: Environmental > Terrestrial > Soil > Riparian zone | place: USA: Utah | collected... | reverse complement strand
TCCTTCACCTTCGGACGCTCGATCCGCACACTGGCGGGCACGCCGTCGGACAGAGTCAGGTCGCCGTCGGCCACCGCGGCGGACAGCGCGGCGACTACAGCGTCGGAGAGCTGGTCGGGTGTCACCGCACAAGCGTATCCACGCGCGTTCGCCCGCCGGTCAGCCGCGCATACGTCGAGACGAGACGATGGACGCGACCGGCGGACCGGGATTGGATGAGGCCATGATCGGTCTACTTCATCCCGGCGACATGGGTTCGATGGTCGGCGCCCGGCTTCGCGAGGCCGGACACCCGGTCGGTTGGGCCTCGGATGGACGGAGCCCGGCGACGAAGGAGCGTGCCGAGGAGGGCGGCCTCGCCGACCTCGGGACGGTGGCAGACCTCGTCGCCGCGAGCGACGTCGTGCTGTCGATCTGTCCGCCGCATGCGGCCCTCGACGTGGCCCGCCAGGTCGCGACCGGGGGCTACGACGGCGTCTTCGTCGACGCCAACGCGGTCGCTCCGACGACGGCACGAGGCATTGGTGACGTCGTCACGGCGGCCGGCGCGACGTACGTCGACGGCGGCATCGTCGGGTCGCCGCCGGTCGAGGCCGACACCACCCGGCTCTATCTCTCCGGCCCACACGCCGACGCGGTTGCCGCACTCTTCGCCGACACCGTGGTCGAGGCCGTCGTCGTCGATGACCGGATCGGGTCGGCGTCAGCGGTCAAGATGACCTACGCCGCGTGGACAAAAGGCACGCAGGCGATGCTGCTCGCGATCGACGCCGTTGCACGGCACGAGGGGGTCGACGCCGTGCTCCGTCGTGAGTGGGCCCGATCGCTGCCAGACCTCGACGAGCGAGTGACTCGGGCGACGGCGGCTGCCGACCGGAAGGGCTGGCGCTGGGTCGGCGAGATGGAGGAGATCGCCAAGACGTTCGGCGCCGCAGGCGCGCCGTCGGGATTTCACGAGGCGGCCGCAGAGGTCTACCGACGCGGCTCGCATACAGATAACGACGATTGACGATCGTCTGCGGCGCGCCTACGTTGAAAGTCCGGGCGAGAGAAATCCGCCCCCGCCGAGGTGAGATTTCCGTTCTCCGGCACCGTCCCTAGTGCATTAGGTGGCGCGGCGGCGCTTCCCCCATCGACCCTGGGGCGGAGGCGAGGCTCCTGGACTCGAACAAAGCCACACCAACATCGCAACTACTTACCTTCGAGTCTCTTCGAGAGGAGTACGACCATGCCAGGAAATAAGGCAGTCATCTACAGAGGACCGGGCAAGGTCGAGGTCGAGGCGACCGACTATCCAACGTTCGAGCTCAAGGACGGCCCTGGGGTCAATCCCGCGAACGTCGGGCGCCAACTTCCGCACGCCGCGATCCTCAGGACGGTCGCGACCAATATCTGCGGCAGCGACCAGCACATGGTTCGCGGTCGGACGACAGCACCCGAGGGGCTTCCCCTCGGACACGAGATCACCGAAGAGGTCGTCGAGACCGGACCCGATGTCGAGTTCATCAAGGTCGGCGACATCGTCTCGGTGCCGTTCAACATCGCCTGCGGGCGGTGCCGCAACTGTAAGGAGGGCAAGACCGGCGTCTGCCTGAACGTCAACCCGGACCGACCCGGATCGGCGTACGGCTACGTCGACATGGGCGGTTGGGTCGGCGGCCAGGCCGAGTACGCCCTCGTGCCCTACGCGGACTGGAACCTGTTGAAGTTCCCCGACAAGGACAAGGCCATGGAGAAGATCCGTGACCTCGCCATGCTGTCGGACATCTTCCCGACCGGGTTCCACGGTGCGTACACCGCCGGGGTAGGCCCGGGTTCATCGGTCTACATCGCAGGCGCCGGGCCGGTCGGCCTCGCGGCCGCGACGTCGGCACAACTGCTGGGTGCCGCCGTCGTCATCGTGGCCGACCTCCAGAAGGAACGCCTCGACCAGGCCCGGTCGTTCGGCTGCGAGACCGTCGACGTGTCGCAGGGTGATCCCGCCGGCCAGATCGAGCAGATCCTCGGTGAGCCCGAGGTCGACTGCGCGGTCGACGCCGTCGGTTTCGAGGCTCGCGGCCACGGCGACGAGGCACAGGTCGAACGTCCGGCGACGGTGCTCAACACCGTCATGACCGTCACTCGAGCCGGCGGCTCCGTCGGCATCCCCGGCCTCTATGTGACCGGCGACCCGGGTGCCTCCGACGACGCGGCCAAGGAGGGATCGCTGTCGATCCGGCTCGGCCTCGGCTGGGCCAAGTCGCATTCGTTCACGACCGGGCAGTGCCCCGTCATGCGCTACAACCGGCAGCTCATGAACGCGATCCTGCACGACCGGACGCAGATCGCGAAGAACGTCAATGCGACCGTGATCCCGCTGGACCGCGCACCGGACGGATATGCGGAGTTCGACAAGGGCGCACCTCGTAAGTACGTCATAGATCCGCACGGTTTGATCGGATAGCGACGGTCGTTCCGTCACCTGGTGGGGCCGGATCGGGTCCGGCCCCACCGGCATGTCCAGCGCCGGAGTAAGGCCGCGGCGAAATAAAATGGTGAGCGTCCACACCGTTGCGGACCATCCGTTTCCGCGTCGGCGAAGGTGGTGGCTCAGATGAGCTTCGACGAACGCCTCGACCTCGAGTTCGCCTACACCAGTTATGCCAACTCGTGCCGCGACCTCTACTCCCTCGATTACCGCTGCCGCAGACCGGTCGGCCATGACGGCGTCCACGCGGCCGGATTCGGCACTCACCGGGTCCGCTGGACGCTCCATCCGCAGCACGGCCCCGATGCTCCCCCGCACTCCTGATGCGTGACGCGTCGGCGGCGGATGTCAGAGTGACGCCATGCAGCCTTGGTATGCCTCCGAGTTCGTCGGACACGTCGACCACCTGACCATCAGCAGCGAACTGCTACGCGACAACCCCCTCGGCGATCCACATGAGCGGCCGCTGTCGGTCTACACCCCACCCGGCTACGCCGACGAGACCGAGCGGCGCTACCCGACCGTCTACGTGATCCAGGGATACACCGGATTCGTGACCAGTTGGTTCAATCCGCGAGCGTTTTGGCCGTCGTTCCCCGAGGAGGCGGACGGGGTCTTCGCGCGTGGTGAGGCGCCGCCCGCGATCGTGGTGTACGTCGACGCGTGGACGGTCTACGGCGGCAGCCAGTTCGTCGACTCCCCCGGCACCGGCAAGTACCACTCGTACCTCTGCGACGAGGTCGTGCCCTACGTCGACTCCCGCTACCGGACCCTGAACGCGCCGGAACACCGTGGCATCGCCGGCAAGTCCAGCGGCGGCTTCGGAGCCATGATTACGCCGATGCTACGGCCCGACCTGTTCGGCGGCCTCGCGACACACGCCGGCGACGCGCTCTACGAGGCCTGCTACATCCCGGAGTTTCCGAAGGTCGTCCGATTCTTGCGCGACTACGACGGCGACATCATGCGTTGGTGGGCCGCGTTCCAGGACGGGGCGTACGCCGACGAACCCGACGCCGACCTGGTGGCAGCGATGATCCTCGGCGTATCCGCGTGCTTCTCGGCCCGTGACGACGGCACACCGGAGCTGCCGTTCGACCCCCGGACCGGCGTCCTCGTGCCAGAGGCGTGGCAGCGCTGGCTGGACTGGGACCCGGTCCGGATGGCACCCAACTACGCGGACGCTCTGCGGTCGCAGCGAGCGATCTGGATCGACGCCGGCACCAAGGACGAGTGGTACCTCGACCTCGGCGCCGAGGCGTTTCGCGACGCAATCCGCGAGCTCGGCGTGGCCGACGACGTCGTCCATTTCGAGCACGTCGAGGCGGCGACCCACGGCACGATCAACCGGCAGTACGCCAAGGCGCTGGCGTGGCTCGCGACGAGGCTCAGTCCGAAGGCCTAGACAGCGGCGTCGAGTCGCTGCCGCTGGTCGTCGGTCAGCACGATCGATGCGCCCGCCATCGCCTCGTCGAGCTGATCGACGCTGCTCACCCCGACGATCGGCGTGATCGGCGGCTGGCCGCCGACCAACCAGGCCAGCACGACCTGGTTACGGGTCACTCCGATCTCCTCGGCGACCTCACCCAGCACGGCGAGCCGGCGGGTCGTTCCCGGATGGTCATAGGCCTCCGCGAACGGCCGATCGGGTCGGGCGTAGCTGCCGCGCAGCAGCGGGCTGTAGGCCCACATCCACATGTCCGGGTTGGCCACGACGTAGTCGAGCGCCTCGGCGGTAGCCATGCCGAACCGGTGATCCTGACCCTCGACCGGCGCTAGCGGGCGCGGCTGGACGTACGAGAAGCTCAGCTGCATCGCGCTGAACGGCGTCGATCCCGATCCGGCCGCGATCTGGCGGGCCCGCTCGACCCGCCAGGCCGGATGGTTCGACATGCCGAGCCGGATCGCCCGGCCGTCGTCGGCGAGCTCGGCGAAGGTCTCGACGACCTCGTCGAGGACCACCTCGCGGTCTTCGAGATGCGCCCAATAGATATCGACTCGATCGGTCCCGAGGCGGCGCAGGCTCGCCTCGATGCCGGCCCGCACCCGGACGGCCGCGAGCCCTTCGCGCCGGTCCTTCCCAGGCACCGGCTCGGCGCCGGTCTTCGTGCTCAGATAGACCGACTCGCGCCGGCTCGGCTGCCGCGCCAGCCACCGCCCGATGACCGACTCGCTCTGGCCGCCGGCACCCGACGGATCGCTCCAGAAGGCGTAACAATCGGCGGTGTCGACGATCGAGCCGCCGGCGTCGACGAACCGGTCGAGCAGCGTGAACGAGGTAGCCTCGTCGACGCGGGTTCCGAAGTACATCGCGCCCAACGCCAGGTTCAGATCGGTCATGACGGCCCTTCTCGTCGACGACTGACGGCCCACGCTCCCACACCCGTGGCACTGCGCTAGGCTCGCCTGGTCCTGGCCCCCATAGCTCAGGGGATAGAGCACCGGCCTCCGGAGCCGGGTGCGCAGGTTCGAATCCTGCTGGGGGCACGACAGTCGACGAGGAGTTCCATGACGCCGACGCCCGCGGCCGATGTCATCGTCGTCGGCACCGGATCGGCATCAAGGACTCTCTCGACCTGGCGCGCCACGTCGAGATGCGGTCGACCGGCTTCGACCGGCTCGACGACGAGGACCTGTGGGCCCCCGAAGCTCGACGTCGACGCCATCCGGCGACAGATCGTTGCACGCGACCGCGAGGTGGCCAACCCCTTCGGCAAGGACGTCCAGGTCATGGCGATCCACAACGCGCGGCGGTCTCGGACCGATCGACTGATCCGCGTTGCGAAGCCGCACCGGATCCTCGACCCGGCACACGGCCCCTTGATCGGCGTTCGCCTCAACATCCTGTCCCGCAAGACGCTCGGCGGCCTGCAGACCAACCTCGACTCGCAGGTGCTCGACGCCGACGGCGAGCCGATCACCGGGCTGTACGCGGCGGGCGAGGTCGCCGGCTTCGGCGGTGGTGGCGTCCACGGCTACAACGCCCTCGAAGGCACGTTCCTCGGCGGGTGCATCTTCTCCGGCCGCGCCGCCGGTCTCGCGCTCGCTCGCGAGTAGGGTCGACGTCCGGCGCGACGATCGACGGAGGCGGCATGCGGATAGGGCTCGGTCTCGCGGCCCTTGGTCGGCCGGCCTACATCAACCTCGGCCGCGACCCCGATCTGCTCGCCGACCGCACCGTCGACGCGATGCGGTCGGCCACCTGGCGGGTGCTCGACGCCGCGTACGCCGCCGGGGTCCGCTGGGTCGACGCCGCCCGCTCGTACGGTCGGGCCGAGGAGTTTCTCGGCGGGTGGCTCGCCGACCGGGGAGTCGACGACATCACCGTCTCGAGCAAGTGGGGCTACTCCTACGTCGGCGACTGGCGGCTCGACGTCGATGTCCATGAGATCAAGGAGCACTCGCTCGCCCAGTTCACCCGCCAGTGGGCCGAGACGCGTGAGCTGCTGGGCGGGCGGGTGTCGCTCTATCAGGTGCACTCGCTGACGCCGGACAGCCCAGCATTCACCGACCCAGCCCTTCTGGAAGCGCTGGCCGCGATGGGTGCTAGCGGCGTACGGGTGGGGTTTTCGACGTCGGGCCCGAGGCAGGCCGAGGTGGTCGATCGGGCCCTGGCGTTGCGGATGGCGGGACAGCCGGTCTTTACCGCCGTGCAGTCGACCTGGAACATCCTCGAGCCGTCGGTCGGCCCGGCCCTCGCGCGAGCCCACGACGGCGGAGCCCACGTCCTGGTCAAGGAGACCCTGGCCAACGGACGGCTCGCCGTCGGTCCACCCGATCCACTCGTACGCATCGCCGAGCGGGGCGGCGTCGACCCGTCCTCGGTCGCGATCGCCGTCGTACTCGCGCAGCCCTGGGCCGACACGGTCTTGATCGGACCGTCGAGCGTCGGGCAGCTAGCGGCAAATCTGCTGGCGTCGGACGTCGAGCTCGCCGACGACGACCGGGCCCAGCTCGCGGCGCTCGGCGTCGATCCGGACGGGTACTGGGCCGACCGCGCGGCCCTCGCCTGGCACTAGAGCGGGCGCTGGCGGCGACGCGGCGACAGTCGGACGGGCGGGATGACCGGCGCCGGGATGCGTTCGCCGTCGTGCCCCTCGACGACGCCGAAGCGTTCGCTGTCGGGGTCTTCCCAGTCGGCCCGGGCGGCGGCGATCTCGTCATGGCTTCGGCCGACGAAGTTCCACCACATCACCAGGTCGTCGGTAAACGGCTCGCCACCGAGCAGGATGAGCCGGGCATCCGTGGTCGCTGTCAGCTGTACCTCGCGGCGCCCGATCCCGAGGTACAGCAGCGGCCCGGGAGCAAGCTCGGCACCGGCGACGGCGATCGTGCCGTCGAGGACGAGGACGGCATGCTCGAAGTTCGGCCGCAACGGAATCGACGACGCCGCCCCGGCCGGCACCCGTATCTCGGCGCCGACGAGCCGACTGTAGGTCGTCGCCGGCGACGCGACCGCGCCGAGCTCGCCCATGAACACGGCGGCCCGCAGGTCGCCGTCGGAGTGGATCGGCAGGTCGGTGTGCTGCTCGAAGGCCGGCACGGGATCGGTGCCGGCCGGCAACGCGATCCACAGCTGGAGGCCGTCGAGCAGTGGATTGTCACCGAGGGAAAACTCCGAGTGCGCGATGCCGGACCCGCTGGTCATGAGGTTGAGTTGCCCGGGTCGGATCACGACGTCGTGGCCGAGGCTGTCGCGATGCCGGATCTCGCCGGCCAGAGGCCAGGTCACCGTCTGCAGACCCGTGTGCGGGTGCGGCAACACCTGCATGTCGGCCCGCTGGGGCCCGAACTGGTCGAGGAAGCACCACGCGCCGACCGTCGGCAGCGCCCGCTGCGGCAGGAGTCGATGGACCTGGATCGCTCGGATGCCTCCGAGCGGCACCACCCGCGACTCGTAACGTTCCAATTCCGCGCCGGAGGTCCCCTTGGACTGGCACACCGACTCGACGGGGCGGGACTCGACGTTACTCATCGGTTCGAATCCTCCGGCCACGGCTCCGCAGTAAGCATCACCGACGGGCCGCTGCGGCCCATCAGCACCATCAGCATCCCCCCTCGAGCCGGCCATCCCGGCCGGCTCGTCGGGCGATGTCGTGCGCTTGGGACAGGTTCGGATAGACGACGCTCGCGCCTCCGGCATAGCCGGTCGTCCCGCCGATCACGCACTGCTTGACCTTCGACGGATCGATCCGCAGGACCCCTCGGGACAGGCGATAGAGCTCGACCGGACCGATGTCGATGTCGGTCTGCCCGACGAACGTATAGAGGAGCCGCTCCAGAGCGCCCGGGTCCTGAGTGACGGTCAGGGCGCGACGCAGCCCGTCGATGAGGAACCGGCCCTGGTTGCGCGAGCGGTCGAAGTCGCCACCTGGCAGCTGGTGCCGTTGGCGAACGAACACGAGCGCCTCGACGCCGTTGAGCTGGTTCCAGCCGCGATGGATCTTGGCCAGCCGCTCGGCGAAGCTGTGTTGCGACCACACGCGTACCCCGCCCATCGTCCACACCATCCGCGAGAAGCCCCAGAAGCTCGTCGTGAAGACGTAGTCGGGCGCGATGCCGAACGCGTTGGCGACCGACTCCGCCATCAGCTGCGGACCGCCGTAGACCATCGACGCGTTGATCTTGTTTCGGCCATAGCCCGGGATGTCGACGTACGAGTCGCGCGGAACGCCGATGATCGTGGCATAGCCGGTACGCGGGTTGAACCCGACCAACTGGATCGTGTCCGCCCGGCTCGACAAAACCGGCTGGCCGGGCCGGGCGTCGGAGCCGAGGGCGAGGATCCACACGACGCCGGGGTCGGTGTCGAGGCCCGAGACACCGTCCACCTTGACCAGGCTGGCGTCGAAGCGCTGCCGGCCGGAGTCCGGGATGACCACGGCGACCAGGGCGAGCATCACGCCGAGCACCACCACCCGTCGGGCGTGCCTCATCAACACGGCGAACTTCGCGGTCGTCATCGGCGGGCCTCCTGCCGCTGCCGTCGCTGCTTGTCGTCGGACTTCTTCTGCTGCTGCTTCGGTTTGGTGTCGTCGGCCTTCGGCTCGGCCGGCTGCTTGTCGCGCGTCGCCCGCAGGTGAGCCGCGAAGGAGCCCGGCTCACCGACGGACCGTTGCAGGTCGAAACCGAAGATTCGCCACCCCGACGCGGTCTTCGTCAGGTAGAGCTGACCGGTCACCGCGAGCTCCGATGCGGTGCCGCCGGATCCTGCCCCGACCATGACCAACTGGACGTCAGCGCTCGCGCCGGACGGGCGATGGCCGGGCGCGAAGACGAACAGCCGCACCCGCTGCCGGGTCGGCACGACCTGCGTCCAACGCGAGCCGAACTGGACGTTGCTGGTCACGGCGGCATCGCGCCGAGCCAGTCGCGCGGCGTCGGGCGTGAACGACGCGTACCCGCTGAACCGCTGGCGCGGATAGTCGCCCGCCAGGAAGCCGCCCTCGAACCAGGTCGCGACCACGTGGCCGAGTCGATTGGTCAGGTCTCGGCTCGCGGCCTTCGGCAGGTGGCCGGACAGCCGAGCGATCTTGACGTCGAGACCGACGGGCTGCTGTCGGATGGTGGGCGCTCCGGCCCGGCTAGGCGGATCAGGAGTCGCCGGTTCGTCGTCGCTGTCGTCGGAGCATCCGCCGAGGAGCACGGCCAGGGCCAACGCCGGTGCCACGAATCGTCGCCGCTTGTCAGTCACCCGGTCCAGCATGGCGAGCCGGCTCAGTCTGTCAACACCGCCTCAGCCGTGGACGGCGCAAAGCGGGTAGATGTCCGCATTGTCTCGCCCCATGAGTCCGGTGCGATAGTCGTCATGTGTGGACACGTCACCGCCCCCGGCCGACTCCGAGCGGACTCCCCATGTTTCGTAGACGTTGCCCGCGTCGTTCACCAGCTCGAGTCGCAGCGCGGTGACCCAGTGGCAGTCGTCGCCCATCCACATGATGGGATCGCCGTCGGCGTCGAGTTGGTAGCCGCCTTCGTACTCGTTGAAGACCGGATGGTCGGGGTCGGTGCACCCGGCGACGACCATCGGAACCATGACGAGCGACAGGCTCACGACCCGCGCCAGCCAGACCATCGCGAGCGCTCCTCCCCCGGACCCCCACAGGTGGGACAAACCGTAAGCGGCGGCAGGAGTGCTGTACAGGACGGCACTGCGCACGGCATTCGCTTGCCTAGGGGATTAGCCTTGTCCTGTTACCTCCTTACCGATCGGTCTAAGAAGAAGAGGCGATGCAGGCCGTGGCCCCGCAAGATAAACCCGTGGCTTCGCAAGACAGTCCATTGTCGGCGTTCGGAGCCAACGAGTGGCTTGTCGAAGAGATGTACGAGCGCTACCGCCAAGACCCCGACTCGGTAGACAAGGAGTGGCACGCACTCTTTCGCGATCTCGGTGACAAGCCGCCGACCGGCGACGGTCAGGTGACCACCACTCAACCCGCCACGGCGCCAGCTGCTGTCCCGGCCGCGCGCACCGCGGCCCCGGCTGCCCAGGCGAAGACGGCCGCCGAGCCGAGGCCGGTGCCGAAGGATCAGCCGCCTCGCGGCCAGACGCCCCGCGGCCAGTCACCGGCCCCGACCACCGAGGTCGAGCAAGTTCGGCTCAGGGGGGCCGCTGCGCGTACTGCGACCAACATGGACGCGTCGCTGGAGGTGCCCACCGCCACCAGCGTCCGGTCGATGCCGGTCAAGCTCCTGATCGACAACCGCATCGTCATCAACAGCCACCTGCGCCGGGCCCGCGGCGGCAAGGTCTCGTTTACCCACGTCATCGGCTACGCGCTCGTCCAGGCTCTGAAGACGATGCCGGAGATGAACGTCGGCTACGACGAGGTCGACGGCAAGCCGACCCTGCTTCGGCCCGGCCACATCAACCTCGGCCTCGCGATCGACCTGCAAAAGTCCGACGGCAGCCGGCAGCTCGTTGTCCCGTCGATCAAGGCCGCCGAGTCGATGGACTTCGCGGCGTTCTGGAGCGCGTACGAAGACATCATCCAGCGAGCTCGCGCCGGCAAGCTCACCGTCGAGGACTTCCAGGGCACCACGGTCACGCTGACCAACCCCGGCACGATCGGCACCAACCATTCGGTCCCCCGCCTGATGAAGGGCCAGGGCTGCATCATCGGCGTGGGCTCGATGGAGTACCCGCCCGAGTTCCAGGGCGCCTCCGAGCGGACCATCGCCGACCTCGCGATCTCGAAGATGATGACGCTGACGTCGACGTACGACCACCGCGTCATCCAGGGCGCCCAGTCGGGTGAGTTCCTGCGCCGGGTCCACCAGCTATTGCTCGGCAACGACGAGTTCTACGGCCAGATCTTCCGTTCGCTGCGCATCCCCTACGAGCCGGTGCGGTGGGCCCAGGACATCCCGGTCAGCCATGACGACGAGATCCACAAGCAGGCCCGGGTGCTCGAGCTGATCCACGCCTATCGGGTCCGCGGCCACATGATGGCCGACACCGACCCACTGGAGTACGAGCAACGCAGCCACCCCGACCTCGACGTTCTCAGCCACGACCTGACGCTTTGGGATCTCGAGCGCGAGTTCGCCACCGGATCGTTCGGCGGCGAGCAGCGGTTCATGAAGCTGCGCCACATCCTCGGCATCCTGCGCGACTCCTACTGCCGCACGGTCGGCATCGAATACATGCACATCCAGGACCCGGAGCAGCGGCGCTGGATCCAGGAGCGGGTCGAGCGGCCACATGAGAAGCCGCCGCGCGAGGAGCAGCTGCGCATCCTGCACAAGCTCAATCAGGCCGAGGCGTTCGAGACGTTCTTGCAGACGAAGTTCGTCGGCCAAAAGCGGTTCAGCCTCGAGGGCGCCGAGACGACGGTGCCGCTGATCGACGAGATCGTCGACGCCGCCGCGCAGGCCGACCTCGACGAGGTGTGCGTGGGCATGGCACACCGCGGCCGTCTCAACATGCTGGTCAACATCGTCGGCAAGCGGATCGGCGACGTCTTCCGCGAGTTCGAGGGCAACATCGACCCGCGGACGGTCCAGGGCTCCGGCGACGTCAAATACCACCTGGGCGCCGAGGGCGAGTTCGTCGGCCAGGGCGGCGACACGATCAAGGTGTCACTGGCGGCCAACCCCTCGCACCTCGAGACGGTCGACCCGGTCCTCGAAGGGATCGCCCGGGCCAAGCAAGATCTGCTCGACAGGGGCGCCGACTACCCCGTACTGCCGCTCCTCGTGCATGGCGACGCGGCGTTCGCGGGACAGGGCGTCGTCGCCGAGACGCTCAACCTGTCGCAGCTTCGCGGCTACCGCACCGGCGGCACGGTCCACGTCGTCGTCAACAACCAGGTCGGGTTCACGACCTCGCCGGCTGAGTCGCGCTCGTCGCTCTATTGCACCGACGTGGCCCGGATGGTGCAGGCGCCGATCTTCCATGTCAACGGTGACGACCCCGAGGCGTGCATCCGGGTGGCACGCCTCGCCTTCGACTACCGCCAGGCGTTCAAGACCGACGTCGTGATCGACCTGGTCTGCTACCGCCGTCGCGGTCACAACGAGGGCGACGACCCGTCCTACACCCAGCCCCTGATGTACGACCTGATCGAGAAGAAGCGGTCCGTACGCAAGCTCTACACCGAGGCGCTGATCGGTCGCGGCGACATCACCGTCGAAGAGGCCGAGTCCGCGATGCAGGACTACCAGGCCTTGCTCGAGCGCGTGTTCACCGAGGTGCGCGAGGCGAAGTCCGCGTCGCCGGAAGACTACGCGACCGTGCCGGAATACCCGGACAAGCCGGCCGAGGAGGAGCAGACGTCGGTCACGCCCGAGGTGCTCAAGGCGATCTCCGACGCCTACGACACCCCGCCCGACGGCTTCACGGTCCACCCGAAGGTGCTGCCACAGCTGCAGCGTCGGGCCGCCGCGATCACGCAGGGTCCGATCGACTGGGGCACGGCCGAGATCATGGCGCTCGGCTCCTTGCTGATGCAGGGCCGGCCGGTGCGCCTCGCGGGTCAAGACTCGCGCCGGGGCACGTTCGTCCAGCGGTTCGCGACGATCATCGACCGCAAGACCGCGAGCGAGTGGACGCCGCTGACCCGGCTCTCGCCGGAGCAGGCACCGTTGTACATCTACGACTCGCTGCTGTCGGAGTACGCGACGATGGGCTTCGAGTACGGCTACTCCGTGGCCCGTCCGGATGCGTTGGTGATCTGGGAAGCGCAGTTCGGCGACTTCGCCAACGGCGCCCAGACGATCATCGACGAATACATCTCGTCCGGCGAGGCCAAGTGGGGTCAGAAGTCCGGCGTCGTCCTTCTGCTCCCCCACGGCTACGAAGGGCAGGGGCCCGACCACTCGTCCGGTCGGATCGAGCGCTTCTTGACACTGGCCGCCAGCGACGCGTTCACCGTCGCGCAGCCGTCGTCACCGGCGTCGTACTTCCACCTGCTGCGCAACCACACCCTCGAGAGCCACCACCGGCCGATGGTCGTCTTCACGCCCAAGTCGATGCTGCGGGCGAAGGCGGCGGTGTCGATGCCCGACGAGTTCACCTCCGGCTCGTTCCAGCCGATCATCCCCGACGACAAGGTCGACCCTGATCGGGTGGAGCGCGTCTTGCTGTGCAGTGGCCGGATCGCATGGGACCTCGTCGCCGAGCGCACCAAGCAGGAGGGCGACGAGCCGCGGACGGCGATCCTGCGGGTGGAGCAGCTCTACCCGTGGCCAGTGCACCACCTGAAGGCCGAGCTGGCGAAGTTCCCCAACCTCGCGCAGCTGCGGTGGGTCCAGGACGAGCCGGCCAACATGGGTCCGTGGCCGCACATGGCGCTGCACCTCACGCCGCAACTCGACGGGCTGCCGTTCTATCGGGTCTCGCGTCCCGAGTCGACATCGCCCGCCGTCGGTCAGCACTCGCGGCACATCGAAGAGCAGCGGGCGCTGGTGCAGCAGGCGTTCGCCTGAGCCGCCGGGAGCACGGGTGTATTTCACCGACCGCGGGATCGAGGAGCTCGAGTCCCGTCGCGGCGACGAAGAGGTCAGCCTCGCATGGGTTGCCGACCGGCTCCGCGAGTTTTGCGACCTCAACCCCGACTTCGAGACGCCGGTGGAGCGGTTCGCGACCTGGCTCGCCCGCCTCGACGACGCCGATCCGTGAGTTCCGACCCGCCCGTCCGTGAGTTCCGACCCGCCCGTCCGTGAGTTCCGACCCGCCCGTCCGTGAGTTCCGACAAGCCTCAGCGGCGAACCAGGCGGATCTCGGGTTCTTGAAACGACGGCTCCGGCTTGCGCGCGCCGTCCGGTTCGAAGCCGTGGCGTACGTAGAACGCGCGCGCTCGGGCGTTCGCCTCGAAGACCCAGAGGTACGCCGGTGCATCTCCGATCGCGGTCTCGATCAACCGGTGCCCGACCCCGGCGCCGTACTGCGACGCTCGCACGTAGATCGCGTACAGCTCCAGGTCGAGATCGACGTCGTCGTCCCGCCCTGGCCCAGCGGACGCGAATCCGACCAGCTCGCCCACGTCGTCGACGGCCAGCCACCGGGGTGGCCCATCGGTGAGGAAGGCGCGCCAACGTTCGATGCGACTGTCGAGGTCGTTGGTCAGCTTCGCCAGTACGTCGGCGGGCACGACGTCGGCATACCCCTCTTGCCAGCAGGCGATGTGCAGCGCGGCGCCGGCGACCGCGTCGTCCGGCACAGCCTTGCGAATCGTGACCACGCCCGAACCCTAGCCGCGACCCCCGGGCCGAAACTCACGGACGGC
>Ga0190270_10000792_pt1 | contig 14210 bp, 10 predicted proteins | sample Popmic320T_FD_133748 | JGI IMG/M metagenome (GOLD analysis project Ga0190270, IMG submission 133748) | Populus adjacent soil microbial communities from riparian zone of Weber River, Utah, USA - 320 T | ecosystem: Environmental > Terrestrial > Soil > Riparian zone | place: USA: Utah | collected... | reverse complement strand
CAGGATCGCATCGAGCCCCTCGCCTTCGATCTCGCGGGCCCATGCGTCAATGTTGGCGCGGGCCTGCGCCAGCGCGCTGCCCTCGTGGCCCATGTGATGATTGAGCGAGCCGCAGCAGCCCCCGCCTGCCGCAACCACCACCTCCACACCGTGACGGTTGAGCAGCCGGATCGCCGCCTGGCTGATTGTCGGTGCCAGCGCCTCGTTGGCGCAGCCCGCCATCAGCGCAACACGGCCGCGGCGCTGACCCTCCACGGGATAGGTCTGCTGCACCGTCATCGGTTCGGGCCGGCGCGCTGGCGCGAGCTTGAGCGCAGCAGCGATTGGCTTGAGGCCGATCAAGGCAAACAGCGGCGCCAACGGCCTGAGCAGCTTGGCGGCCAGCATCGCGGCACGCAGCCGCACTGGATAAGGCATTACATGGGCGAGAAAGCCACGCATCAAGCGGTCGATGAGCGGCCGGCGGTAGGTTTCTTCGATGTGGTAGCGAGCATGATCGACCAGATGCATGTAGTGCACGCCGGACGGACACGTGGTCATGCAGGCGAGGCACGAGAGGCAGCGGTCGATGTGCTTGACCACTTCGCGCGTCGCCGGCCGGTCGTGCTCAAGCATCTCCTTGATCAGGTAAATGCGCCCGCGCGGCGAATCCAGCTCGTCGCCGAGCAGCACATAGGTCGGACAGGTCGCGGTGCAGAAGCCGCAATGCACGCAGGCACGCAGGATTTTCTCCGACGAAGCGACGTGCGGGTCTGCCAGTTGCGCGAGGGTGAAATTGGTCTGCATCACACCCCCGCCCACATGCGGCCCGGATTGAGCACACCCTTGGGATCGAAGCTTTCCTTGACACGCTTGGTCAGCGCCGCGACCGGAGCAGGCTGCGGCTCGAACACGTCGACCGCGGCGCGCACCGCGGCAGGCGCGCGGATCAACGTGGCGTGGCCGCCGAGCGCGGCGATAGCCTTGCGCACCATGGCGGCACCAGCGTCGCCGCCGGGCAGCGGCGCGATCCAGATCAATCCGCCGGCCCAGTCATAGAACATCTGGGCGCTTGGCTCGATCAGCGCCGCGATCTCGAAGCCCCGCGCCGGCGGCAACGAAATGCGCCACACCGGGCGGTCGCCAGACTGGCCCGCTGCCGCAAACGGCCGCACGTCGCGGATCTCACGCCAAAGCGCGCGGGATGCTTTCTCATCAAGAGAGACAACTGCACCATACGGCTTGAGCAGCACCGCCAGCGCGTCTTTGCGGTGCCTGACCGATGGCACGACGCCCTCAAGACGGAACACCGTAGTCGAGCTCCCACCAATTCCGCTGAAACGCAGTGCCACATGCGCCGGCAGATGGGCCGCGCCCGATACGTCGCAGGACGACGCCATTGCCGCCGTCATCGCCTGCACCGCCCGCGCGTCGTCGAGACCCGCGAGCAGCAGCGTCTCCTCCGTCTCGGGCTTGGGCAGCACCTTCACCGTCGCGTCGGTCATCGCCGCGAGCGTGCCGAACGAGCCGGCGAGCAGCTTGCAGAGATCGTAGCCGGTGACGTTCTTCACCACCCGGCCGCCCGACTTGAAAATCTCGCCGCGGCCGGAGACCGCCGAGAAGCCGAGGAAGTGATCGCGAGCCGAACCGGCCTTGATGCGGCGCGGACCGGCGAGGCCGGCGGCGAGCGCGCCGCCGATCGTGCCGCCCGCTTCGTTGCCGAGCAGCGGTCCCAGATCCATCGGCTCGAATGCGAGCTGCTGGTTCTTGCCGCCGACCAGCGCCTCGACCTCGGCGAGCGGCGTGGCGGCCTTGGCGGACAGCACCAGCTCCTCGGGCTCGTACAACGTGACGCCTGAGAGCGCGGACAGGTCGAGCGTGAGATCGGACTGGCTCGGACGCCCCAGTGCCCGTTTCGAGCCGCGGCCGACGACCTCAAGGCGCTTGCCCTCGGCGAGCGCCCATTTGACGGCGTCCAGGACCTGCTTCTCGTTCTGGGGCTTGAGTGCGTCGACCATGCTAAAGTTCGGTCTCGATCACGGGAGACAGCGATGCTCGATCTCTATCACAACAATATCTCAGTGTGCGCGCAGAAGGTCCGCATTGTTCTCTCGGAAAAGAACCTGCCGTGGACCAACCACCATCTCAGCCTCGCCCGCGGCGAACAGCTCACGCCGGAATTCAAAAAGATGAACCCGCGCGGGGTGGTGCCGGTGCTCGTCCACGACGGCAGCACCATCGTCGAATCCAGCGTGATCTGCATGTACCTGCAGGAGGTGTTCCCGAACCCGCCGCTGAGCCCGAAAAATCCGGTGGAGCGCGCCACCATGCGGCTGTGGTGCAAGCTGCCGGACGACATCCTGCACATGGCCTGCGCCACAGTGAGCTTCGCAATTTCATTCGGCCAGCAACTCAAGGAGCAGATGGGCGCCGGCCTTGAAGAACGTTTGATGAAGATGCCGGACCCGGCGCGGCGCGAGCGCCAGCGCGCCTTGATCGAGAAAGGCATCGACACGCCGTTCTTCCGCGATCACATCAAGGTTTTCGAGAAGACCTTCGGCGAGATGGAGACCCAGCTCGGCAAGACGCAATGGCTGGCGTCCGACATGTACACGCTGGCGGACGCCGAGATCACGCCCTACGTCGAGCGGATCGATCGGCTCGGCCTTGCCGCCATGTGGGACAGCCGACCGCGCCTCGCCGACTGGCTCAGGCGCATCAAGGCGCGGCCGAGTTTCACGGCGATTTCGGATTATCCGCCGGCTGACTACGACGATCGGGGCCGCGATGGCCTCAGGGATTGGTCGCGCATCAAACAGATGATCGCGGCTTAACCTACCGGGCGCTCGTCCGCGATCACCTTGCCGTCGTTCGGCAGCGAGCCCGGCTTCACGAGCTCGACCGCGCCCTTGAGCTTGGTCACAGATTGCAGCGTGGCGGCGACAGCATCGGCCAGCCCCGGCGGCGGCGCCGCGCATTCGGCGACGAGGGTCATGGCGTCCTGTTCGGCCTCGCGGGTAACGCGCAGCCGCACCCGGCCCAGCGCGGGATGGCGCTTGCCCACCTCCACAATCTCGCCGGGGTGGACGAACATGCCCTTCACCTTGGTGGTCTGGTCGGCACGGCCCATCCAGCCCTTGATGCGGGTGTTGGTGCGCCCGCATGGAGAGACGCCGGACATCACGGCCGAGAGGTCGCCGGTGGCGAGCCGGATCATCGGATAGTCGGGATTGAACGAGGTGACCACCACCTCGCCCACTTCGCCGTCAGCAATCGGGTCGCCGGTGCCGGGCCGCACAATCTCGATCAGCAGCGTCTCGTTGACGATCATGCCCTCACGAGATTCGCTCTCGTAGGCAATCACTCCAGTCTCGGCGACGGCGTAGCACTGGAGCACCGCAACGTCGCGGGAGCGCAGTTCGTCGCGGAGCGTTGCAGGCAGCGCCGCCCCGGAGACCAGTCCGCGCTTGATCGACGACGCGTCCTTGCCGGCCTTCTCCGCGGTGTCGAGCAGGATCTTCAGAAAATCCGGCGTGCCGGTGTACCCGCTAGGCTTGAGATGCGCGATCGCCTCGAGCTGCTGCTCGGTATTGCCGATGCCGCCGGGAATAGTGGCGCAGCCCAATGTGTGGGCGCCAGCCTCCAGGATGTAGGCGCCCGGCGTGAGGTGATAGGAGAACGAGTTGTGCACCACGTCGCCGGCTCGGCAGCCGGCCGCGAACAGCGCGCGGGCCGCGCCGCCAAAGTCCTCGTCGTGCCCTTGCGGCTCGAAGATCGGGCCGGGCGACATGTGCAGGCGCTTCAATTGGCCAGGCGGTGTGACGTTGAAACCGCCGAACGGCGGATTGGCCTTCTGGAGTGAGTGCAGATCGGACTTGCGAAGCAAGGACAGCCTTGCGAGCGTCGCGCGCGACGTCACAGACTTTGGATCGACGCCCTTGAGATGCGCCGCCCAGCCTGGCGCGGTCATGGCACGGGCGATCAACTCCGGCAACCGCGCAAACTGTTCGCGTTCGCGTGTGGCGGGTTCGCGGGTTTCGAGCTTGTCGTAGTAATCCGGCATCGTCCCTCAAATGCGGAAAAATCGCGCCCAACGTGCGATGTTCAGCAACGTCGCGAGCGCTGCCGCCACGTAAGTATAGGCCGCAGCCTTCAGAACGCTGCGCGCGGCCGGCATGTCGTGCTCCGAAAGATAGCGGCGGCCCTTCAGCACCGGAAGTGCCTTGTTGAAGCTGGCGTCGTATTCGACGGGCAGCGTCACCGCATGCACCACGACGCTTATGCCCAATAGCGCGATCACCGCGGCGAAATTGAGCACGGCCAGCGCTGGCGATTTTCCCCATAGGCCGGTCCAAGGCAAAAGCAGAAGGACAGCCATCGCAAGTCGATGGACCCAGACAAGCTGTTTCACCAGTTCTATGCGCCGTATGAACGCGGGGTCGGCGCGGTCGTGCTGAATGGCGTGCGAGACTTCGTGGGCCGCCACGGCGACGGCAGAGACCGAGCGTCCGTCATGATGCTGCGGCAACAATCGCACGGCCCGGTCCTCGGGATCGTAGTGGTCGCCCTTGTCGGTGACTTCGACTTTGACGTCGGTGAGCTTCATTTCATCGAGCAGATGGCGGGCCAGCTCGCCGCCGGTACCAGGCAAATCCGGCCGGTCGCTGCCATGCTTCGCCAGCACATGTTTCACCCACCACTGTGGACCGAACACGACAGCGAGAAGCAGCAGGATGCCAATGGTGGCGAGGATGGGCACGGTTTGACGGCTACGCGAGCCACCTCTTGCGCCGCTTGTAGTGCTTCACGTTGCGGAACGACTTGCGCTTGCCTTCGGCAACACCGAGATAGAACTCCTTGACATCCTCGTTCTCGCGCAGCGCCTTGGCCTGGCCGTCCATCACGACCCGGCCGTTCTCCAAAATGTAGCCGTAGCTGGCGTACTTGAGCGCCATGTTAGTGTTTTGCTCAGCCAGCAGGAAGGAAACCGATTCCTTCTCGTTCAAATTCTTCACGATCTCAAAAATTTCCTCGACGATCTGCGGCGCCAGACCCATCGACGGCTCGTCGAGTAGGATCATCTTGGGGCGCGACATCAGCGCCCGGCCGACCGAGCACATCTGCTGCTCGCCGCCGGAGGTGTAGCCGGCCTGCGAGCCGCGCCGCTCCCTCAGGCGCGGGAAGTAGCCGTAGACCATGTCCAGATCGCGGGCGACGGCGGCCTTGCCGTCGCGGCGGGTGAACGCCCCGGTCAGCAGGTTCTCCTCGACGGTGAGATGGCCGAAGCAACGGCGGCCCTCCATCACCTGGATGCAGCCGCGCCGCACCAGATCGTTCGGCGTACGCGAGTGCACCTCCTCGCCCTCGAACAGGATCGAGCCCTTGGTCACCTCGCCGCGCTCGGCGTGCAGCAGATTGGAAATCGCCTTCAGCGTGGTGGTCTTGCCCGCGCCATTGGCGCCGAGCAGCGCCACGATGCCGCCCTTCGGCACGTCGAGCGACACGCCCTTCAGCACCAGGATAACGTGGCTGTAGACGACCTCGATGTTGTTAACGGTGAGGATCAGCGTGCCGGCTTCCGGTTTTGCAGCGGAGGCGATTGTCACCAAGCCACTCCCATTGCCCTGAAACAGATCGGGAGGCGGCAGAAGCCGCCTCCCAGTGTTGCAGCCGTTGCGATCAGCTCTCCTTCGAGCAGTCGCGCGGCGTGATCTTCTTCTCCGCTGCATATTTGGCGGCAGCATCCGCGACCATCGGCGCCAGAATTTTCTGATCCGCCGTGTAGTAGTCGGAGATCACCTTCCACGCCTTACCATCCCACTGCTGGACGCGGGCTTGATCTGCGCCCTGGTGGTCGTTGCACGACAGCTTGATCGGCGCGACCATTCCCTCGAAGCCGAGTTCCTTGATGCGCGCCGCAGTGATGTTAAGGTTCTCGAAGCCCCAGCGCACCTGCTCGCCGGTCAACGGCTTGTTGCCAAACTTCTTCTGCGCGGTGCGGATCGCCTCCACGCCCAGCATGGAGTTGATCAGGCCGCGGTTGTACAGCACGTGGCTGATGTCGTCCGGCTTGCCTTGCGCCTTGCCTTTGGCGATGAGGTGCTTCTCCATGTCGGCGTGGACGAGAAACTTACCCGCGCCATGCTGGAGCATCAGCGACTTGTAGCCGGTCGACTGGTCGCCGGCCGGAATCACGTCCGGCTCCGCACCGGCCCACCAGACGCCCATCATCTTGTCGCGCGGGAAGCCGACGCCGGCCGCCTCCTTGATTGCGGTCGGGTTCATCACGCCCCAACCCCAGAGCAGGACGAAGTCCGGACGATCCTGACGGATCGCCAGCCACTGCGACTTCTGCTCGACGCCCGGATGCGTGACCGGGATAGCCTTGAATTCAAAGCCGTGCAACTTGGCACGCGCCTCGAGCGCGGAGATCGGCTCCTTGCCATACGGACTGTCGTGATAGACGAGGCTGATCTTCTTGCCCTTGAGTTTGTCGAGACCGCCCCACTCCTTAGCGATGTGCTGAATCGCGACATCGGCTGCGGTCCAATAGCTGCCGATCGCCACGAAATTATAGGGAAATACTGCGCCATTGCGGCTTTCGGAACGGCCGTAGCCCATGGTGAGCAGCGGGATCTTGTCGCCGGTCACCTTCTCAGTCAGCGCGAACGTAATGCCAGTCGAGAGCGGCGAGAAATACGCGGCGCCCGTCGCGCCCTTGCTCTTCATGCGCTCATAGCACTCGACGCCCTTGTCGGTGGCATAGCCGGTCTCGCATTCTTCCGGCGCAAGCTTGACGCCGTTGATGCCGCCGTCGCGCTCGTTGATCATGTTCCAGTAGTCGATCACGCCGTTCGCGAACGGAATGCCGTTCGGCGCGTACGGTCCGGTGCGATAAACCAGAGACGGCACATATTGTTCGCCCTGCGCCATCGCAGGGGTGGCCATCGCGACGGTACCAATCGCGGCGGCAAGAACCAGAGTTCCTCGAAGCATTGTTTCCTCTCCTAGACGGCCCGGCGCACGGCCGGAGCTTCAATTTGTTTTTGCAGGACCATTCGCGGCCCTAAAGCTGCGGTTAGCCTAAGCCTTCAATAGGGGAATGGCCAGAGTCTGAGCTTCTCCTTGGCGGTCAGCCAAAGCCTTGCAAAACCATGAGGTTCGACGATCAACAGCCAGCAGATCAGCGCCCCTGTGACGATGAAGACCAGCAGCGAAACGGTCTCGACCGAGATCGGGATGCCGAGCGCGTGCGGCACCTGATCGAGCAGGATCGGCAGCACCAGAATGAAGGCTGCTCCGAGGAAAGAGCCGAGGATCGAGCCGAGGCCGCCGATGATGACCATGAACAAAATCTGGAACGAGCGGTCGATGTTGAACGCGAGCGGTTCCCAGGAGCCGAGATAGACGAACGCCCAGAGCGCGCCGGCCACGCCAATGATGAACGAGGAGATCGCGAAGGCCGACAGCTTCGCATAGAGCGGGCGAATGCCGATCAACTCGGCGGCGATGTCCATGTCGCGGATCGCCATCCATTGCCGGCCGAGGTTGCCACGCACCAGATTCTTGGCAAGGAATGCAAACACGACCACGAAGAGCAGACATAAAATGTAACGCTCGATCGGCGAATTGAAGAACAGACCGAAGAATTCGAGCTGCGGCGCATTCACCGATCCCGACGGGGTGTAGTTGGTGAACCACCTGATCCGCGCAAACACCCAGTCGAAGAAGAACTGCGCGGCGAGCGTCGCGACGGCGAGATAAAGCCCCTTGATGCGCAGGCTTGGAATGCCGAACACAATGCCAACGATGGCCGCCATCAGTCCGCCGAGCAGGATCGACGGCAGCATCGGCAACGGCGGGATTTTTAGGAAAAGAATTTCAACGCCGGTGCCGAACTTGTATGCGCTGTAGGCGCCGACCGCCATGAATGCGCCGCTGCCGAGCGAGAGCTGGCCGCAGTAGCCGGTCAGGATGTTGAGGCCGATGGCGGCGAGCGACAGGATCAGGAACGGCACCAGAATGGCGCGCAGCAGATACTCGCTGCCGAACGGCCAGACGTGAAACTTGGCGAGCACCGGGATGCCGACGAAAGCGAAAGCCAGCAGCAGCCACAACGCGATGCGATCCTGGCGAATCGGGAAGATTGCCATGTCGGCGGTGTAGCTGGTCTTGAATTGTCCGGCCTCGCGATAAAACATAATTACACCCGCTCGATGATGCGTTCGCCGAACAGGCCCTGTGGCCGGACCATCAGCACGACAAGCGCCAGCACGAAGCCAAACCAGTATTCGATGCCGCCGCCCATGGAGGGGCCGAGATAAGCCTCGGCCAGCTTCTCGCCAGCGCCGATGATGAGCCCGCCCATGATCGCGCCGGGTACCGAGGTGAAGCCGCCGATGATCAAGACCGGAAGCGCTTTGAGCGCCAGGAACGTGATCGAGAACTGCACGCCGAGTTTGGTGCCCCACACCGTCGCGGCCACCAGCGCCACCAGCCCTGCGACCAGCCAGACGACGAACCAGATCCATGAGATCGGGATGCCGACCGATTGTGCCGCCTGATGATCGTCGGCGACAGCGCGTAGCGCGCGTCCCGTCTTGGTTTGCTGGAAGAACAGCGCAAGCCCCGCGACCAGAACGCCGGCGATCAGGCCGCCCCAGACGTCCAGCTTGTTGAGCAGAATGCCGCCGGGGAAGACACCTTCCGCCAAAAACCAGGCATCGGTCGGATAGAGCTTCAGCGGATAGATTTCGGCGCCGAAGATCATCTGCGAAATGCCTTCGAGGATAAAGGTCACGCCAATCGTCGACATGAAAAGAATCAGACCGTCCTGATTGACCAGCGGCCCGAGCACGAAACGCTCGATCAGATAAGCGGAGATCGTCATGATGAGGGCGGCGAAGGCCAGCCCGAGCACGATCGCGGCCCAGCCCGGAAAGCCGCGCGCCGCCAGGAAGTCGAGCGAGCGCACCAGCGCGAGGCCGGCCAGCAACACCATCGCGCCTTGCGCAAAGTTGAAAACGCCGGACGCCTTGAAAATCAGCACAAAGCCCAGCGCGACCAGCGAATAGAGCACGCCGGACAGCAGACCGCCGATCAACACTTCCAGGAATTGGCCGAAGGCAATCACGCCATACCCCTCAATGCGCCAAGATCGTCTGCGCCAAGATCTTCTGCGCCAAGATCTTCTGCGCCAAGATCTTCTGCGCCAAGATCATCAATGCGCCACTCCCAGATAGGCGTCGATCACCGCCTGGTCCTTCTTCACCTCATCGGGCGTCCCGTCGGCGATCTTGACGCCGTGATCCAACACCACCACGCGGTCGGACAGGTCCATCACAACGCCCATGTCGTGCTCGATCAGCGCGATGGTGGTCCCGAAATGATCGTTCACGTCGATGATGAAGCGCGACATGTCCTCTTTTTCCTCGAGGTTCATGCCGGCCATCGGCTCGTCGAGCAGGAGAAGGTCGGGCTCCATCGCCAGCGCGCGGCCGAGCTCGACGCGCTTCTGCAAGCCGTAGGGCAGCCGCGCCACCTGGACCTTCCGGATCGCCTGGATCTCCAGGAAGTCGATGATCTCCTCGACACGTTGGCGATTTTCGATCTCTTCGTGGAGCGCCGGACCATAGCGGAGCAATTGCCAAAGGAAGCCCCGCTTCATCTTCAGCGTGCGGCCGGCCATAATGTTGTCGAGCGCGCTCATGCCCTTGAACAGTGCAACGTTCTGGAACGTGCGAGCGATACCACCACGCGCTGCCTCGGAAGGTCGCATGGCATCGCGGGTCTTGCCCTTGAATGTGATCTTGCCGTGCTGTGGGTGATAGAAGCCGTTGATGACGTTGAGCATCGAGGTCTTGCCTGCGCCGTTGGGACCGATGATGGCGCGGACTTCGCTCTTCCTGATGTCGAAAGAAACATCGCGCAGCGCATGGACGCCGCCGAACGACAACGACACGTTTTCAACCGAGAGCAGCACCTCGCCGGCGGCGATCTCACTCGCGGCGGGGGCTCTCACGCCGCCTTCTCCACGGTGGGCGGCGTCGTTGCCACATTACGGATTTTCAACGTCGCCGACATCGTCCCCTTGCGGCCGTCCTCGAAAGTCACCTCGGTCGAAATCGCTGCCTCGCTGGAACCGTCATAGAGCGCGCTGATCAACGGTGCGTAGCGCTCGGCGATGAAGCCGCGGCGCACCTTCTGCGTGCGCGTCAGTTCGCCATCGTCGGCGTCGAGCTCCTTGTGCAGGATGAGAAAGCGCTTGATCTGCGCACCGGCCGTCGTCTGGTCGGCAGCAAGCGCGCGGTTGGTCTCTTCGACATTCTTCGCGATCATATCGTAGACCAGCGGCTGCGCGGCGAGTTCCTGATAGGAGCCGTAGACGACATTGTTGCGCTCGGCCCAACTACCGACCGCGGTGAGATCGATGTTGATCATCGCCGCGACAAAATCGTGCCGGTCGCCGTACGCCACTGCCTCGCGGATGTTGGGAAAGAATTTGAGCTTGTTCTCGATGTACTTCGGCGGAAACAGCGTGCCATCCGTCAGCTTGCCGACATCCTTGGCGCGATCGATGATCTTCAGATGCCCGGTCTTCTGGTCGAAGAAGCCGGCGTCGCCAGTCTTCACGTAGCCGTCCGCCGTCATCGCCTCCCTGGTTTTTGCCTCGTCCTTGAAGTAGCCGACGAACTGGCCCGGCGACTTGAACAGCACCTCGCCGTTCTCGGCGATGCGGATATCGACATTCGGCACGGCGGGGCCAACTGTGTCGGAATAGATTTGCCCGTCCGGCTGCGCGGTGACGTAAAGGAAAGCTTCAGTCTGGCCGTAGAGCTGCTTCAGATTCATGCCGAGCGAGCGGTAGAACGAGAAGAGATCGGGCCCGATCGCCTCGCCCGCGGTGTAGGCGACGCGCACACGGGACAGGCCCAGCACGTTCTTCAGCGGCCCGTAAACCAATATTTTTCCGAGTGCATAGGCAAACCGCCCACTGAGCGGCACGCTCTCACCGTTCAGGATTTTCTCGCCGTGGCGGCGCGCGACGCCGATGAAATGGTGGAACAGCTTGCGCTTGATGAAGCTGGCGTCCTCCATGCGGATCATCACGCGGGTGAGCATCGCCTCGAAGGTGCGCGGCGGCGCGAAATAGAACGTCGGCCCGATCTCGCGCAGGTCCTGCATCGCGGTGTCGCTGGTCTCGCAGCAGGCGGTGCAGAAACCGGCGATGAGCTGTTGCGCGTAGTTGAGGTAATGGTCGCCGACCCAGGCGATCGGGAGATAAGCCAGCGCTTCGTCCTTGTCGGTCAGCTTGTCGAACGCGACGGTATCGCACGCGGCATTGATGCAGCCCTTGGCGGACAGCACCACGCCCTTGGACTGCCCTGTCGTCCCCGACGTGTAGAGGATGATCGAGGTGTCGCTGCCCTTGCCAGCGGCGATCTCGCCGTCGAGCCATTGCGCAATCTTCGGATCGGCAGCCATCGCCGCGCGGCCATCGGCAATCACCTCGTCGATGTAGCGCAGGTTGGCGCGGTCGTATTCGCGTAGGCCCTTCGGTTCGTCATAGACGATGGTCTTGAGATTCGGTACCTGCTCCGAGATCGACAGCAATTTATCGACCTGCTCCTGGTCCTGCACCGCTGCGAACTTTACCTCAGCGTGGGCAAGGACGTAGGCGAGCTCATTCGCCACAGCGTCGGCATAGACCGGCACCGGGATGGCGCCGAGCGTCTGCGCCGCCATGACCGAGGCATAGATTTTCGGCCGGTTTGCGCCGACGATCGCGATGGAGTCGCCGCGGCGCACGCCCAGACGGTTGAGTCCCACGGCATAGGCACGCACCTCGTCGAGAAGGCGCGCCCAGCTCCAGGTCTGCCAAATCCCCAAATCCTTGTGGCGCAGCGCCGGCCGGTTGGCGAACAGCCGCGCGTTGCGCACCAGCAGCTTCGGAAAGGTGTCCGACTGAGCTTGTGCGCCGGAATGGCCTTGGGCGCCGGCTTCGGCTGCCACCGCGTCCTCCGTTGGCCGCTGCGGTTCCGCCGCGCGGTCTGCTCCCCTTCCCGCTGTCCCCCAGCGAGTTCACCTTCGATAAGAATTGACCGTCGCCGAAGGGTCAAGCCTTGCTAAAGTCGCGGTGCTAAGAAGGCGTCATGGCCAGGCTTGTCCCGACCATCCACGTCTTGCTTTGATGCACAATAAGGCGCGGATGTCCCGGACAAGCCGGGCATGACGAGCGCGGAATGAGGTTTCGTTATGGGTGAGTTTGCAATCGGTCAGTCGGTGCCCCGCTTTGAAGACCCGCGGCTGTTGCGCGGCGGGGGGCAATACGTAGACGACATCGTGCTGCCGCGGATGGCGTTCGGCCACGTGCTGCGCTCGCCCCACGCCCACGCCAAAATCCGCAAGATCGACACCGCCGCGGCTAAGGCCGCGCCGGGCGTGCTGGCGGTGCTGACCGGCGAGGACTGGATCAAGTCCGGCTGGGGCGACATGCCGGTGCCAACCACCCACAAGCAGCGCGACGGCTCGCCGAACTTCCGGCCGCCCTACCCGGCACTGGTCAAGGACCGGGTCCGCTTCATCGGTGACTATGTGGCGTTCGTCGTCGCCGAAACCAAAAACCAGGCGATGGATGCTGCCGAGTTGGTCGAGGTCGATTACGAGTCGCTCCCCGCGGCGCTCGGCACCGGCGACGCCGCCAAGTCGGGCGCGCCGCTCGTCTGGGAAAACTGCAAGGACAACATCTGCTTCACCGCGATCCATGGCGACAAGGCAAAAACCGAGGCTGCCTTCGCCAAGGCCGCGCACATCGTCAAGCAACATCTGGTGATCAACCGTGTCACCACCGCCTCGATGGAGCCGCGCGGATCGGTCGGCGACTACAACGCCATCACCGATCACTACACGATCTACACCACGCTGCAACGCGCCCATCCCTACCGCGCCGAGCTCGCCAAGCTCGTGCTCAAGGTGCCGGAGCACAAAGTGCGCGTAATCGCGCCCGACATCGGCGGCAGCTTCGGCATGAAGTCGGCGATCTACAACGAAGTCCCGCTGTGCTTGCTCGGCTCCAAGGTCACCGGACGCCCGGTGAAATGGATGAGTACGCGCTCGGAGGCGTTCCTGTCCGACGCGATGGCGCGCGACAACGTTACCGACGCCGAGCTTGCCCTCGACAAGGACGGCACGTTCCTCGCCTTCCGCGTCAACTCGTTCGTCAACGCCGGCGCCTATCTGCAATCAGGCTTTCAGGCCTACACGGGTAATCTCGGCACGCTCGCCGGCGTCTATCGCACGCCGGCGATGTACGTCGAATCGACCGCGGTGTTCACCCACACCCAGCCGTGCCGCCCCTACCGCGGCAACGGACGCCCCGAGGCGGCCTACGTGATCGAGCGCATGGTCGACGTCGCGGCCAAGCAACTGAAGATGGATTCGGCGGAGCTGCGCAGGAAAAACTACATCCCGCCGGAGTCGATGCCGTTCAAGACCTCGCTCACCTTCACCTACGACTCGGGCGAGTTCGAGAAAGGCATGGACATGGCGCTGAAGATGGCCGACGTCGCGGGTTTCGCCAAGCGTAGGGCGGAATCGAAGAAGCGCGGCAAGCTGCGCGGACTCGGCATGTCCAACACGATCGAGCGCGCCGCTGCGCCGAGCTTCGAAGGCGCCGAAATCCGTTTCGACCGCGGCGGCACGGTGTCGATCTTCTCCGGCTCCATCAACCAGGGCCAGGGCCACGAGACCACGTTCAAGCAGGTGGTGGCCGACAAGCTCGGCATCCACCCGAACGACATCGAGTACATCCAGGGCGACACCGACAAGGTGTTCTTCGGCGAAGGCACCGGCGGATCGCGCTCCGCGACGATGTCGGGCGCCGCTTTCCACAACGCGGGCGAGAAGGTCATCGTCAAAGCCAAGGCGATCGCCGCGCACAACATGAAGGTCGACGCCGCCGACGTGAACTTCAACGAAGGCATCTTCTCGAGCACCAAGTCCAACCAGACCATGACCATCAAGGACGTGGCGCTGGCGTCGTTCAATCCCGCCAAGATTCCGAACGACATGGAAGCCGGCCTCTATGCCACTGCGGTCTACAAGGCCGACGTCGAGAATTTCCCGAACGGCGTCCATGTCTGCGAGATCGAGGTCGATCCGGACACCGGCAAGAGCGAGATCGTGCGCTACAACGTGGTCGACGACGTCGGCACGGTGATGAACCCGCTGCT
>Ga0190270_10000791_pt1 | contig 14220 bp, 15 predicted proteins | sample Popmic320T_FD_133748 | JGI IMG/M metagenome (GOLD analysis project Ga0190270, IMG submission 133748) | Populus adjacent soil microbial communities from riparian zone of Weber River, Utah, USA - 320 T | ecosystem: Environmental > Terrestrial > Soil > Riparian zone | place: USA: Utah | collected... | reverse complement strand
TCGCCTCCAGCGTGTCGACAATCTCGTCCGCTTCGGCCCAGCGGGCCGCCGGAATCAAGAGCATCGAGGCGACCGACAGCTCGAGATAGGCCGCGATCGACTCTGGCGGCGGCACGTCCCCAATCCGGCGACGTGCGTCCAGGACGACCTGATCGATACGGTCGATCGTTAGAAAGCCGACCGCGGACCAGGTGAAGTTCACGATCGCTCGGTACGCTTCTTCGTAGACGCCTGCCTCCGCAGCTGCCTCGACGATTGCCAGTAGCTCGTCCGCGTCCGGCGCCACCCCGACGGTCGCTTGCTCGGTGAAGAGGTTGATCCGCGCGTTGACTTCGGCGAAGGAGTCCCCGACACGCTTGGCGACGGCGATCGCCTCGATCGCGTGGTCGACGGCGGCGGGATGGTGCTTCAGCATCTCGCTCTGCGAACGGCGGGCGAGTGCCCGCGCGAGTTGAGGTGACTCAGGTAGGTCGGCAAGAGCCGCTACGGCGGCATTCGAGCTAGGGAGAGCCTCGTCCCAACGGCCGGTGAGCCAGGACACGCGTGAGCGCCAGCCAAGTGCTTCGGAGCGCAGCTCGGCGTCGTCAGCCTCGAGCAGCCCCTCGAGCACGTCCAATCGCTCGAGTGCACTCTCGTAGCGTCCTTCAGTCTGATCAAGACGTGCGAGCGCGAGCTGGGCCGCTGCTCGCTGCTTGTCGTCGCTCGCCAGCTCGAGCGCCCGGTCGAGCTGCATCCTCGCTGCCTCCAGGGCGGCGCGCCCGAAGGCCGCCTCGCTCGCGGCGAGCAGCAGCTCGAAGGCGCGACGCGAGACGGCGGGGTCGTCTTCTCCATAGGCGATCGCCTGGCCGTAGTGGTACGCGGCGAGCTCCGCGGCCTCCGCGCCTCGGTCGGGTGCGACGTTCTGTATCCACTCGGCGACGCTCCGGTGGAGCTCGCGGCGTTCGGGGCGGGGGAGCGTGGCGTAGACGACGTCCCGAGTCAGGGCGTGCTTGAAGGCAAACTCGCACATCCCGGCCATCACGGAGTCGGGCCGGTCTGAGACCAGTCCACTACGACTCAGTGAGGCGAGTACGTCCTCGTCGACGCCCACGGCGGCCGGCCAGAAGGTGCGGCCCACAACCGAACACCGGCGCAAGGCGTCTCGCGTGGCCGCCTCGAGAAGGTCGATGCGCGCCGCGATCACGCCGTGCACCGAATCCGGGATCGAGATCTCTGCGAGCCGGTCGGTCGATACCCACCCGCCGTTTTGTCGTTCGAGCGCCCCTTCCTCGATGAGCATGTTCAGCATCTCCTCGAGGAAGAACGGGTTGCCCTCGGCGCTGGCGAGCACGCGGTCGTGCACTTCAGCGGGCATCTGCGCTCTGCCCAGCAGCGACAACACGAGCTCCTCCGACTCGGCAGACGTGAGCGGTGCGAGCGACAGCGATGTCGCGTTCTGCTTGCCCGCACCCCAGGTCGGGCGCACCTCCAGGAGCTCCAGCCGGGCGGTGCAGACGAGCAGGACGTGCGTGTCCGTGAGGCTCTCCGCCAGTTGCTCGAGCAGGTCGAGAAGCGCGCTCGACCCCCAGTGGACATCCTCGACGGCTACGACCGTCAACTGGTCGCGACCGAGGGCAGCCACGTAGCGGGCCCACCCCTGCTCCAACCGGCGCCCGACCTCGTGCGGATCGGCCTCGCTCGCCAGGCTCGGAAGCGAGAAGCCAATGGTCCACGCTGCGGCTTCGAGGACGTGCTCGACCTGCTCCTCGGGAAGGACCGATTCGATTGCAGCTCGTAGCTTTGCGAGAGCGACCTCGGCCGGGTCGGTGTCGAGGATCCCTGCGTGAACCTTGGCCGCTTCGGCGAGCGGCCAGTACGTGACCCCTTCTCCGTATGGAAGGCAGCGTCCCTTGAGCAGGCGCGAACCGGGAAGCCGCTCGACGAGCTCGGCAAGCAGGCGCGACTTGCCGACGCCGGCCTGCCCGAACAGGGTGACGAGCTGCGGTGCACGCTCACGCTCGACGCGAGTGGCAACCGCGGTCAAGACAGCCAACTCCTCGTCTCGCCCGACCATTGGTGCGGTCAGCCCGGCCACGCCGCGAACCGCGGCCTCCCGCTCCGGAGCGGCGGACTTCGCGACCCAAGCCGGGAGAGGGTCTTGCTTCCCTTTCGCGGTGATGGGCTCGTGCGGCTCGTACGAGATCGCGCGGCTGCTTGCGGCCTGGGTGCGCTGGCCGACTAGCACCTCTCCTGGCTCCGCGTTCTGTTGCAGTCGTGCTGCCACGTTGACCGCGTCACCGCTGACCATGAGCTCTCCGCGTGCCGCAGCCTCCCGGCCTGCGACGACCTCGCCGGTGTTGACGCCTATGCGGAGCCGGACCTCCGCACCGTGCCGGTCGCGTATGAGCATGGCGAAGGAGTCGAAACCGTCCTGCACGGCCAGCGCAGCCCGGACGGCTCGTTCCGGGTCGTCCTCGTGCGCCTGAGGAATGCCGAACACCGCGAGCACCGCGTCCCCGACGAACTTCTCGCTGGTGCCTCCAAATCTCTCGATCTCCGTGTTGACCAGCTCGAAGAGCTCTCCCTGGAGCTCGCGCACTTCCTCCGGGTCCAGTCTCTCGCCGAGGGCGGTCGAGCCGGCGAGGTCGGCGAAGAGGACGGTGACGACGCGCCTTTCCTGGCGGTCGTCGGTCGTGTCAGCGGCCCGGCGCGCGTCATCCCGCAATGCGATCCCGCAGGTCGAGCAGAAAGCGGCGCCCGCGGGCTGCTCAGATCCGCAGCCTGGGCAGGTCTGCTGAAGCGGCGCGCCGCACGAGCTGCAGAAGCGAGCGCCGGCTGGATGCGCGGCTCCGCAGGAGGCACAGGCCAGTCCCACGCGCCGAGTCTACGGCCCGAAAGTAGCCTGCTCGCTCGAGGTGCGACGTCTCTAGCGACCCTCTACTAGAAACTCGGCTGCCGAGCGTTCTCGCGCTCCCCCTCCACCCTCGACGCGGCTTCGCCTACCTGATCGTCTTTGCAGCGGCCGCTGTCGGCACCGGTCTCGTGCGGACGGTGACGACGACCTATCTTCCGCTCCTGCTCGCGGACATCAGGGAGGCGCCGGCGCTGATCGGCCTGGTGATGATGGTGAACTCTGCGGCCGGTTTTGCCATGCCGCTCCTCGTCGGTCGGTGGAGCGATCGGCGCCACACGCCGCGGCACGGGCGACGGCCGTTCATCGTCGTGGGCAGCCTGCTCGCCGCGTGCGGCCTGAGTGCCGTCGCGCTCGGCCAGGGCACGTCGTTCCTGGTCCTCACGCTCGCCGGGACGCTCGCCTACGTGGGGGTGAACATCGTGATGACGGCCCACCGGGCCCTCGTCCACGACGGCTTCGAGGCCGAGGACTATGCGCAGGGCAACGGCGCCCTGGAAGTCGCCTCGCTGGTCGGCGGCCTGGCCGGGCTCGCCCTCGGAGGCCTCCTCACGGAGCTTGCGTTGTGGGCGCCTTTTGTCCTGGCGGCGGGCGGCATGCTCCTGTTTGCGTGGCCGACCGTCCGGCATCTGCCTGTGGCCGACCCCGGTAAATCTGAACAGCCGCAACACCGGCCGCTTCGGTTCTACGCGACCACGATGATCCGTCCAGGAGTGCGGGCGCTGCTCGCCGCGGAGATCCTCTGGGTGATCGGCTACGCCGCGCTGCCGGTGTTCTTCATCCTCTATGCCAGACGCGTGCTCGGGCTCCAACCGGGTCTCGCGTCCCTCTGGCTCGCCGCGTTCGCGCTCGGGGCCGGGCTCGTCATGGTCGCGGCAGGGTTCGTGCGTAACCCGCGCATGCACAAACCGTTCCTGGCCCTGGGCGTAGGCCTAATGGGCGTGGGCTTCCTGGCCGCGGCAGCGTCCACCAACCTCGTCGCGGTCTCATTCGCGTGCGGCCTGGCTGCGGCGGGCTTCGGTCTCCTCTCGACGCTCGGATTCTCATTGTTCGCCGCCCTGATCCCTCGCGGCGAGGCCGGGGGGTACACGGCTCTGTACTACTCGCTTCGCGCCGTCGCCTCCGCGCTCGCAGTCCCGCTCATCGGATTGACGATCGCCGCCACCGGCAGCTACCGCTCGCTTTTCGTTGTCGGCGGCGTGGCCACGCTGGCAGCGCTCGTGCCGCTTGCCTTCGCCCCGAGCCCCCAGGCCGCAGGGGATCTGACCCAGAATCTGAGCTAAATCCAGGGCGGTTGTCGTACCTAGAGGCGGTACCCCCACCGTGCAGCTCCGCGCACCGACCCGCTCGCCGAGCCCAAGTAACACAGTGTTACGTGGGCTCGGGCGGCTCAGCCCAAACGGGATCCGACTTCAAGTAACACTGTGTTACCAAGTCCTTCCTGCCGCGCTCGCGTAGGTTGGACCCGAAATGCCCCTGAGGAACCGGGTCACGCCGCTCGGCGAGCTGGTCGCGGATTCCGGTCGTGGTCTCGTCTACGGGAACCGCGGATGCCTTCACGACGAGAACGGGCGAATTCGCCGCCGCTACAACGGTAAGCGCTGGATCGCCTGTCGGCTCCAATTCCGTGGCTGGCTGCGCCGGCCGTTGATGCAGCCCGGACGCTTCACCGAGCTCTTCTTCCTCGACGACGCAACCGCGTTTGCCGCCGGCCATCGCCCCTGCGCGCTCTGCCGCCGCGAGGACTACGCCCGCCTGGTCTCGATCTGGGCTGACCTCCACTCCGGCCAGGCAGGAGCCGATGCGATCGACGCACAGCTCCATGCCGAGCGTGTGGCACCGGAGACACGTGCGCAACGGCACCACAAATCCCGACTCGATGAGCTCCCGGACGGCGCGTTCGTCCTTCGGGAGGGCGCACCCTGGCTGGTGCTCGGCCGGAACCTGCTGCGTTGGACGGGAGCCGGCTACGTCGAGCGCAGGCGCCGGTCCTCAAACCATCAGATCCAGCTGATCACGCCGCCGTCACTGGTCGCGGTCCTGCGCTCCGGCTGGCAGCCGCTCGTGCCGCTGCTGCACCCGTCGGCCGGCTACCCGCGCTGAGATATGGCGCCGAGCGGGAGGTCGCGCGCCCTCGCCCAAGCCTCCCAATCCTCGGCGGTTCGGGCGCGGAACGCATCTGCGAGCGCCTCGTGCGTGACCTCGTCGAGGCCGAGCTCCTCGACCAGCTTCCGCCGGAAATGCGGTTCGAGCGCGGCGACCGCGAGCCAGCCCTTCTCCGCGGGGTAGACGCCGTACGCGGGGTTCCCACCGCCGAGGGAGCCGCCGCGCGCGGTTGCGCCCTGGCGGAGCGGCGCCGCGAACGCCGATGCAGCATCGGCGAGGGCGACCTCGGCGTATCCGGCCTCCCCGCCGCGCTCGCGGGCGAGCAGAAGCGCCACCGCCGCTGTCGTCGCCAACTCGGCGCCGCCGAGGTCGGCGAGCAGCGTTCGCGGCAAGTCGGGCGGCACGACGAGCCCGTGCTCCGCCGCGTACGTGAGGTCATGGCCCGGAAGCTCTTGGTCGGGGGCGGGGTGGCCGACGATCGCAACCTGGCAGAGGCGCTGGAAGCGGGCGTGCAGCTCGGCCCAGGCGAGACCCAGCCGCGCGAGCGCGCCCGGGCGGCTCGACGTCAGCAGCAGATCCGCGTGCCCGAGGAGCTCGTCGAGGCGCGCGCGGTCCGCGGCCTGCTTCAGGTCGAGCATCACAACCTGCTGCCCGGCCCGGAGCTCGTCGTACCAGGCAGGGTGCGCCGCGGCGAGTGGGTCGCCCGCTGGCGGCTCCACCTTGGTCACGGAGGCGCCGAGCGCCACGAGCCGTGCAGCGGTGGTCGGCCCCGGCACGTTGACGGCGAGAGAGACGGCGCTGACGTCGTCGAGGGGCCGCATCAGCGCGGAGGCATCCGCAACGCTCCGTCGAGCCGCACGACCTCCCCGTTCAGGTACGGGTTCTCGACGATGTGCTTGACGAGCGCTGCGAACTCGTCGGGGCGCGCGAGCCTCGCCGGGAACGGGATCTGCGCCTCGAGCGCCTGCCTCAGGTCCTCGGGCAGCAGCGCGAGCATCGGCGTGTCGGCCGGCCCGGGCGCGATCGTCATCACCCGGATCCCGTAGCGCGCCAGCTCGCGGGCGATCGGCAAGGTCATCGAGACGACGCCGCCCTTCGACGCCGAGTAGGCCGCCTGCCCGATCTGTCCCTCGTAGGCGGCGTTCGAGGCGGTGTTGACGATGACGCCGCGCTCGCCGTTCTCGTCGGGCTCGTTCCGGACGATCTTCGTCGCGGCGAGCCGGATGACGTTGAAGGTCCCCGTCAGGTTGACCTCGACCACCGCTCGGAAGAGGTCGAGCGGGAAGGGCCCGTCATCGCCCTTTCCGACCACGCGCGCCGACGCACCGATGCCCGCGCAGTTCACCGCGCCGTGGAGCGCGTCGAGGGAGTCGACGACTCGCTGGACGCTCTCCTCGTCCGTTACGTCAGTCTCCGGCAGGTCCGCCACGACTGCGTGGCCGCCCGCCTCCTCGAGCAGGCGCGCCGTGGCGGCGCCGAGCCCGGAGGCGCCCCCGGTGACGAGAAAGGTCTTGCCGGAGATTTCCACTAGCGCCCGAAGGCCGCTCGTCGTTCGATGTCGGCAGGATCGACCATGTGACCGTCACGGTCGACGTAGCCGTCCTTGCCGCCGACGACGACGAGGACTAGGTCGTCGCTGTCGCTCGCGTTCGAGACTTTCCGCGGGGTCGTCGACTCGACGTGCAAGAGACCGCCGGGGCCTAGCTCGCGGGTCTCACCCTCCACCTCGACGCGGGCCCTGCCGCTGTGGACGATGTAGAGCTCGTCCTGGGTGTCGTGGTAATGGTGGAAGCCCTCGTAGCCGGGCGGATACACGACCGCGTTGGCGCCGAAAGCCGTGATGCCGAGCGGCACGCGGATCTTGCGAAAGCCGTAGCCTTCGCCGAGCTCATCGATCGAACCGAACGCGTAAGCCATATTCTTCTCCTCTCGAGTCGTGCGAATGGTCTCATTGACACGAGAACGATGAATCAACAAGAGGATCTTGGCGCAATCGCACGGGGCATCATCGACGCGAACCTGTACATGGTGTTGGGCACCGCCGACGAGACCGGGCGGCCCTGGGTCTCGCCTGTGTACTACGCAGCCGCGCGGTACACCGAGTTCCTCTGGGTCTCGTCGCCGGAGGCGACGCACTCGCGCAACATCGCCGCGCGTCCGCAAGTGAGCATCGTCGTCTTCGACTCTCAGGTGCCCATCGGCACCGGCCAGGGCGTCTACATGTCTGCCGTTGCCCAAGAGCTCGAGGGTGAGAACCTCGACCGGGGCATCGAGGTCTTTTCCCGAAGGTCCGGCGAGCATGGGGGAAAGCGTGAATGGAAAGCGGAGGATGTGCGGCCTCCCGCCGCGTATCGCCTGTACCGGGCCACCGCGTCGGAGCACTCGGTACTGGATCCGGACGCCAGTCCGGATCACCGGACTTCCGTGATTCTGTAAGCACTACGAGCCCCGGGCCGCTCAGGCTGCCAAAATGGCACCGTGCCCGAAGTCGTCGACACGATCGAGATCGACGAAGCTGCATTTCGCGGTTCCGTCGTCCGCCCCGGTGAGCCGGACTACGACCTGCATCGCCAGATCTGGAACGGCTCGTTCGACAAGCACCCTGCGTTGATCGTCCGCTGCGCGGGCGTCTCGGATGTGATCGCCGCAGTCAAGTTCGGGCGCGCCAGTGGCCTTCCAGTTGCAGTGCGGAGCGGCGGGCACTCGTTCCCCGGCCTGTCGGTCGCGGACGACGCGTTGATGATCGATCTCTCGCCGATGAAAGGCGTGCGCGTCGATCCAGAGAAGCGAACGGCGCGCGTGCAGGCGGGCGTCTTGCTCGGCGAGCTCGATCGGGAAACGCAGGCGTTCGGGCTGGCAGTGCCGTCGGGCATCGTCACCCACACCGGTGTGGCCGGGCTCACCCTCGGCGGCGGGATCGGCTGGATCCAGCGCAAGTACGGGCTGTCGGTCGACCAGCTCGTCTCGATGGATCTCGTGACGGCCGACGGAGAGTTCGTCAAGGCAAGCGCAGACGAGAACGTGGATCTCTTCTGGGGCCTGCGCGGAGGCGGCGGCAACTTCGGGATCGTCACGGAGTTCGAGTTCCGTTGCGTGCCGCTGGGCACGCAAGTGCTGGCAGGGCCGGTGTTCTGGCCGATGGAGCAGTCCGGGGAGGTCCTGCGCTTCTATCGCGACTGGGTGGCGGAGGCGCCGGACGACTTGATGACGATCGTCGTCCACCGCAAGGCGCCGCCTCTGCCCTTCGTCCCGGAGGAGCTGCACGGGAAGCCGGTCGTGATGGTCATCCCCTGTTGGGCCGGCGACTTGGAGGAGGGGGAAAACTTCATCCGTCCGCTGCGGGAGTTCGAATCTCCGGTCGCGGACGTCTGCACGCCGAAGCCGTATTTGACCCATCAGGCGATGCTCGACCCGAGCTTCCCCCCGGGCCGTTGGTACTACTTCAAGAGCTGCGACGTCCCAGAGTTGAGCGACGAAGTCATCGACATCACGGTCGAGCGCTCGCTGCAGATCAAGTCGCCGATGACGTCGTTTCCGATCTGGCAGATGGGTGGAGCGATCGCGAGCGTCGGGGACGACGAGACCGCGTTCAACGGGCGCAAAGCCGTCTTCACGTACAACATCGGTGGTTGCACGGAGACGAGCGAGGGGTTCGAAGAGGAGCGCGAGTGGGTGCGGAGCTTCTGGTCGGCCCTGGAGCCGTGGCACGAGGGTGTGTACGTGAACTTCCTGGGCGACGAGGGGGCTGAGCGGGTTCGCCAGTCCTACGGGCCGGAGAAGTACGACCGGCTGCAGGCCTTGAAGCAGAAGTACGACCCGGACAACTTCTTCCGGATCAACCAGAACATTTCGCCGAGCTAGCCAAACCGATCGCGTTCAGTGTTCGTATTCCCGGACGTGAAACCGACAATGGCACTCGCGCTCGCCGTCGCGGCGCTCGCCCTCGGCGTGACGGCCTGCGGCGGGGACGACTCGTCGTCGAGCGACGAGACGACGACGGAGGCGGCCTCCACCGGCGGTGCGGCTTCGGCCACGCTCAAGGGCGAGACCGGCCCGGGTTTCGACATCGAGGTCTCCCAGAAGACCGTCAAGGCCGGCACGTACACGCTGGAGGTCGAGGACAGGTCCGACATGCACAACTTCCACCTGATCGGCCCCGGTGGTGTGGACGAGGAAGTCACCGAGGTTGGGTTCGTCGGCGACAAGTCGGTCACGTTGACGCTGGAACCGGGCACGTACACGTACCAGTGCGACCCGCACGCCGCGAGCGGCATGAAGGGCACCTTCACCGTCACATAGGTGCCCGTTAGCGGTCGAAGGTGAGCACGGTGCGGATGCCTTCCTGACGCTCCATCGCGGCGAAGGCATCGTTCACGTCGTCCAGTGGCACCTTCGCCGTGACGAGGGCGGCTGCGTCGAACTCGCCGGCAAGCCAACGCTCGACGAGCTCCGGAACCTGCGTCCTGCCCTTGACGCCCCCGAACGAGGAGCCGGTAACCCTCCGTCCCGTGATCAGTAGACGCGGGACGATGTCGAGCGTCTCGCCCTTGCCTGCGACACCGATCATTGTCGCCAGGCCCCACGCCTCCCGGGCGGCTTCCACAGCCTGCTGCATGACGCCGACGTTGCCGGTCGCCTCGAACGTGTAGTCGGCGCCGAAGCCGTCGGTCTCCGATCTGATCCACTCGATCGTCTCGTCGTCGGCCGCTCGCGTATCTGTTGCGCCGTGCTTTCGCGCTTCGGAGAGGCGGCTATCCGAGAGGTCGATTGCGATGATCCTGTCCGCACCTGCAAGCCGGCAGCCGATGACTGCGCCGAGCCCGACCAGGCCACAGCCGAAGACGACGCACGTCGAGCCGGCCTGGACCTGGGCCGTGTAGAGCGCCGCGCCGAGCCCCGTCGAGAGGCCGCACGCAAAAGGCGCACAGCCGTCGAGGGGTGCTTCCGGGTTGACCTTCGCGAGCGCAATCTCCGGCACCACCGTGTGCTCGGCAAACGTCGACGTGCCCATGAAGTGCCGGAGCGGCACCCCGTCGCGGGCGAAGCGCGTTGTGCCGTCTGGCAGAAGACCGACGCCTTGTTGATCTCGGATGGCTACGCAGCGATTCGTCCGAGGACTGCGACAGTGGGCGCACTTGCCGCACTCCGGCGCGAAGAGCGTCACAACGTGATCACCCGGCGAAACCAGTGTCACACCGGGCCCGACCTTCTCGACGACGCCGGCACCTTCATGACCCAAGACGCAGTCCGTGTACCCCGTCGGGTCGGCGCCGGAGGCGGCGTAGAGATCGGTGTGGCACACGCCGCAGGCCTCGAGCCGCACGAGTGCCTCGCCGGCTTTTGGCTCCGCGAGGTCGACCTGCTGAACGACGAGCGGCTGGCCGAACTTCTGGAGCACAGCAGCCCTGACTTTCATCGGTCGGCCCTGGTCAGTGCGCTTCCTCTTCGACCGTCCGCTCCGCTGTCGGAAGAGCCTCGAGACGCTCGTCCGGAATCTGCTCGCCGCTCTCGACCGAGCGGCCGTAGGTACCGGCGTCCAGACGCGCCTCAGCACGCTCGAGGGCAGCGAGGTCTTCGCGTAGATCGTCGGAGAGGCCCTCGTCGAGCTCGTCCTGATAGAGGTCGGCGGCGAAGTTGCCCGGATCCGCGGAATCCGGCGGCTCACCGGTGTCCTGGTGGGCGAGCCGGGCGAGCGCCCGCTCGATCCGCTGTCGCTCACCGGCCAGGAGCTCGCGTGCCCGGTCCGGATCCATCAGGTCACGTTACCTGGCGACGAGGCGAATCCCGTCAGACCCTCCTCACAGGCCGGGAAGGTCGCTCCACCTCGAGCGCCCGGGCCAGGTCCGTGATCGAGAGGAATCCGGAGAGGCGGCCGTTGTCGACGACGAGGCCGCGGTTCACGTCGCTGGTGGAGAATTTTGCGAGCGCATCGAATGCCAACGCGTCCTCGTCGAGCAGCGGGACCTCGTCACGGGGAATCATCGTGTCGCGCACGCTGCGCTCGTTCCACTCGTGGCGGGGCACCGCGGCCACGGAGCGGAAGGCGAGGAGCCCGATCGGGTGCCCCTGGTCGAGGACTGGGTACGTTGTGTATCGCCCCGACCAGGCGACGTCGTCCATGAACTGGCCGAGACTGAGGTCGGCGTCGACGGTCACCGGCTCGCGGATCATCAGATCGCGAACCTTGAGACCGTGGAGGGCTTGCTGGGTCGCGATATAGCGGGCTTCGGCGGTCGCAGCCTGGAGCAGGAACCAGCCGACGAACGCGAGCCACGCGCCGCTGAAGGCTCCCTCGAAGATGAACATGAACAGTCCCAGCGAGATGAGCAGGAAGCCGAACCCGCGTCCGATTCCGGACGCGACCGATGTCGCCCACTGGAGGTCGCCCCTGATATGCCAGAGCGCCGAGCGAAGCACGCGGCCGCCGTCCAGCGGCAGCGCCGGCAAAAGGTTGAACGCGAGCAGGATCAGGTTCGTATAGCCGAGCCAGGCAACGACACCGTCGATCACGTTCGGGAGCCCGGCGAAGACCGCGACGAGGACGAAGAGAATCCCCAGGGCGAGCGAGACGAGCGGCCCGGCTATCGCGATCCGGAACTCGGCGCCGGCGCTCGGAAAGCTGCCCTTGAACTGCGCCACGCCACCGAAGAGCCAGAGGTTGATCCCTTCGATCTCGACTCCCTCTCTTCGCGCCCGCAATGCGTGCCCGAGCTCGTGCAGCAGGAGCGAAGCGAAGAAGAGGAGCGCGGCCACGACGGCCATCACGACGTACCCACCGTCGGAGAAGCCGGGGTTCTGCGACGGGAAGACGGCCGACGCGAGCGACCAGGTGATGAGCGCGAACACGATCAGCCAACTCCAGTTGGCACTGATCCGGATGCCGGCGATCGAACCCAGCTCGAACGTCGGGTTCACGACTTACGAGTATGGCGGTTGGTAGATCATCACCGCATGGAGTCGATCCTCGAGGCGATCGGGAACACGCCCCTCGTGCGCGTTCGCCGCTGCTCGCCCTCCAACGGGGCAGAGCTGTGGCTGAAGCTCGAGTACCGCAACCCGACTGGGTCGATGAAAGACCGGATGGCTCTCGCGATGATCGAGGGAGCGGAGCGCGACGGCTTGATCTCTGCCGGCGACACCGTCGTCGAGTACACGGGCGGCAGCACGGGCCCCGCGCTCGCGCTCGTCTGCAGGGCGAAGGGATACGCCGCGCTGATCGTGATGGCCGACTGCTTTACGGAGGAGCGCTTTCAGCTGATGCGCGCCCTTGGGGCGGAGATCGACACCATCCCGTCCGTCGAGGGCCGGCCGAAGGTGACCTCGAAGGACATCGACAACATGGTTGCGCGCGCCAAGGAGCTCGCTGGCACGCCCGGCCACTACGCGACCGACCAGTTCAACAATCCGTACATCATCCTCGACCACCGAGACCGGCTCGGCCGCGAGATCTGGGAGCAGAGCGAAGGCCGCGTGACCGCGTTCTGCCACGGCATGGGTACCGCAAGCTCGGTCCTGGGCGTGTCGGATGCGCTCAGGCCTCACGGCGTGTTCATCCAGGCTCACGAGCCAGCTTCGTCGGCTGCCATCGGCGGCGGCGATCGCGGGCCGTTCCTCATCCAGGGCTGGACTGGGCTGGTCATGCCGCACTGGGACTCGGAACGGGTCGACCATCTGGAGCCGATCGGCGACGAGGAAGCGCTCGAGATGACGCTTCGGCTCTCGCGCGAAGAGGGCATCTTCGCGGGCATCTCGACCGGGGCGAACGTGGTCGGCGCGCATCGGCTTGCCGAGCGGCTCGGCCCTGGTGCGGTCATCGTGACCCTGGCCGTTGACACCGGCTTCAAGTACATGAGCGTCAGCCCGTTTGCAGAGCTGAGTTGACGCTGTCACCCGCCGCGAGCCGCAGGTTGCATTCCACTTCTTCCTGTAGGAAGATCGTCGCCGAGCTCGGGAACGAGGGTGATGGAACTCACGAATCGCGAGACTTGGACGCTGATTCACGGGATGATTCTCGGGACGTTCTTCCTGCTCGCGTTCGCCGGCGGCCTCGCCGGCCTCTGGAGTCTGCGCAGCGAGTACGTCACCCCCGCCGGGATCGCCGAGCGCCTGCGCCGGCTCAAGCTTGGCACCACGGCGATGGCGATCGCCGCCTGGGCGACCGTGATCACCGGAACCTGGATCGTCTACCCCTGGTACCGCGAATCGCTTGCCGGGGACGACGCTGCAGGCTGCGCGGGGCAGCAGGTGCCTGGCGACCAGTGCTCGCCGAGGGACTTTCTGCTCTCGAACATGCAGACGGAGGACTGGCACAAGTTCGGGATGGAGTGGAAGGAGCACATCGCCTGGATCTCGCCGATGCTGGCGACACTCGCTGCCTTCCTTGTCTTCTACTACGGGCCGGCGCTGGCCCGAAGCCGGACGGCCCGGCTGCTCGTGCTCGTCGTCTTCACGGGCGCGTTCGCGACCGCGGCGATCGCGGGCCTCTTCGGCGCCCTGATCACGAAGACGGCGCCGATCACGTGAGGACGGGCAGATGACCGAGACCGCTCCATCCAGTCAACTGGAGGATGTCGAGCGCCCGGCGGGCCCCGTCGCGGCGGCCGTTCTCGCGGTCGGCATTGGTGCTTTCGTGCTTGGCTTACTGACGACGCTCAGCGAGGCCAGCACGGGTGTGCACGACTTCCTCGAGTTCGACGAGGAGGTCGGACCGCTCTCGGGCAAGACGATCATCGCCGTGATCGCCTATCTGGTGTCCTGGGCTGTCCTGCACGGTCTGTGGCGACGTCAAGACCCGACGCTGAGGCCAATCTTGATCGCAACCGTGCTGCTGATCGCGCTCGGCATCCTCGGGACGTTTCCAACCTTCTTCCAGGCATTCGCTCCTGAGTAGTGGCACAACGGTGGCCCGCTCGCGCAGGCCTACGTTCATTACGGAGTAGGTTCGGGCCCTAGTCTGATCGTCCGCGCTCGCGCCGTGGGATGGGCTGCGCGAACATCGACCTCGCTCTGACCTTCAAGAATCTGTTCCGGCAGCGCGTTCGCAGCGCGCTCACCGTGCTGCCCGGTCTCCGCTCGGCATCGGGTGAATTCGGCAACTCCGGCGGGGCTGACGTCGCGCTGGCGCCGGGCGGCCGCCACCCTTAGGCGGCGGTCGTCCTAGGTCTCGTGCCGCCGCTCGTCCAGCGCCGCGATCGTGGCGATCAGTGGCGGTGGTGGATGTGGCT
>Ga0190270_10000790_pt1 | contig 14223 bp, 14 predicted proteins | sample Popmic320T_FD_133748 | JGI IMG/M metagenome (GOLD analysis project Ga0190270, IMG submission 133748) | Populus adjacent soil microbial communities from riparian zone of Weber River, Utah, USA - 320 T | ecosystem: Environmental > Terrestrial > Soil > Riparian zone | place: USA: Utah | collected... | reverse complement strand
CCCGCGACCGCCGCCGATCCCGACGACGATCACATCACCGCAATCCACCAGCTCGTCGAACAGGCCCAGCGGCATCAGAGCGACCTCGAGAAGTTCCTCGACCTGCACACCGACGACGCCAGCATCGTGAACCTCGCCGGACGCCGCGTCCTCGGCAAGACGGCCATCCACGACGCCATGCGACAGGCGCTCCAAACCCCGCTCGCGGACGTCATCACCAACGCAAACATCGATCACATCCACTTCGTACGCCCAGACGTCGCCATCGTCAGCTGCACGAAGCAGGTCGTCGACCGCCGGGACGAAACATCGCGCGATGCACTGGGGCCGAACCCGCCTTCGACCACGCGTCTCACATACGTCGCTGTCGAGGAGCACGGCCGCTGGCGGATCACCGCCGCGCAGACCACGCCGATCATGGCGGCTTGACCGCGGGCCGCTCGCCTATGACTCGGTCGTCGCCGCCTCCCGGGCGGCGTCGGGACCGTCGTCGAGGAGGACGCGGAGGCCGTCCTCATCGAGGATCGGCACGCCGAGCGAGACGGCCTTGTCGTGTTTGGAGCCGGGCGACTCGCCGACGACCACGAAATCGGTCTTCTTGGACACCGAGCTGGTCACCTTGCCGCCCCGATCGCCGATGGCCTCCTTGGCCTCGTCGCGCGAGAACGTCTCGAGCGATCCCGTCACGACGACCGTCAGACCCTCGAGGGTCCGCGGCGCGCGCTCGGTCGGCTCGTCCTCCATGCGTACGCCTGCAGCACGCCACTTGTCGACGATCGCCTTGTGCCAGTCGACCTCGAACCACTCGGCGAGTGACTGCACGATCGTCGGTCCGACGCCGTCGACCTCGCCGAGCTCCTCCGGGGTCGCCGACATGACCGCGTCGAGGCTGCCGAAGTGTCGCGCCAGCGCCTGCGCCGCCGTGGGACCGACGTGCCGGATCGACAGGCCCACGAGAACGCGCCACAGCGGCTGCGACTTGACCTGGGACAGGTTGTCGAGCAGCCGCATGCCGTTGATCGACAGGCTGCCGTCCTTCTTGACGAACAGCGGCACCTGCTTGACCTGGTCGACGTCGAGCGCGAACAGGTCGCCCTCGTCGGCGATCACACCGGCGTCGAGTAGCGCGGTCGCGCCTTCCCAGCCGAGCGCCTCGATGTCGAAAGCGCCGCGGCCCGCGAGGTGAAACATCCGCTCTCGCAGCTGCGCCGGGCACGACCGGGTGTTGGGGCACCGGATGTCGGCGTCGCCCTCCTTCTCGTATGCCAGCTCGGTGCCGCAGTCGGGACACTGCGTCGGCATCTCGAAGTCACGCTCGCTGCCGTCGCGCAGGTCGGCGACCGGGCCCACGATCTCGGGGATCACGTCGCCGGCCTTGCGGAGCACCACGGTGTCGCCGATCTTGACGCCCTTACGGACGATCTCCGAGGCGTTGTGCAGCGTCGCGTACTCCACCGTCGAGCCCGAGACCCTGATCGGCTCCATCCGGCCGAACGGCGTCACCCGGCCGGTGCGACCGACGTTGACCTCGATCGCGAGGAGCTTGGTGTTGACCTCCTCGGGCGGGTATTTGAACGCGATCGCCCAGCGCGGCGCCCGCGACGTCGAGCCCATCTGGCGTTGCAGCGAGACCTGGTCGACCTTGACGACGATGCCGTCGATCTCGTGCTCGACGGCGTGCCGGTGCTCGCCGAAGTAGTCGATGTAGTCGTGCACCGACTTCATGTCGGGTAGCACCTTGTAGCGCGTGCTGACCGGCAACCCCCAGGCACCGAGCGCGGCGTACGCCTCGGACTGACGGTCCGGGCGAAACGCGTCGCGGGCGCCGACACCGTGGCACAGCATGCGGAGCGGTCGCGACGCCGTCACCGACGGGTCCTTTTGTCGCAGCGACCCGGCGGCGGCGTTGCGCGGATTGGAGAACGGCGGCTTGCCGGCCTCGACGAGCGACGCGTTGAGCTCCTCGAAGTCGGCAACCGGGAAGTAGACCTCGCCGCGCACCTCGAGCACCGCCGGCACCGGATGGCCGTCGGCCTCTGTCAGGCGCGACGGGACTCCCTCGACCGCACGGACGTTGGGCGTGATGTCCTCGCCGGTACGGCCGTCGCCGCGAGTCGCGCCGCGGACCAGGCGGCCGTTCTCGTAGGTGAGGTTGACCGCGAGCCCGTCGATCTTGAGCTCGCAGAGGTATTCGGCGCCGTCGCCGACCTCGCGGGCGATCCGCGCCGCCCACGCGTCGAGCTCCTCCCGCGTGAACGTGTTGTCGAGGCTCATCATCCGTTCGAGGTGGTCGACCGGAGTGAACAGCGTGGATACGGCGCCGCCGACCTTCTGCGTAGGCGAGTCCGGCGTGCGTAAGTCCGGATAGTCCGCCTCGAGCGCCTCGAGTTCCTTCATCATCGGGTCGTACTCGGCGTCGGACAGCGTGGGCCGGTCGAGCACGAAGTAGCGGTAGCGGGCGTCCTCGATCTGTTCGGCCAGGTCGCGATGGCGCTCGCGCGCGGATGCGGGGGCGGCTTCGACTTCGGTCACGAGGTCATTGTGCCGCTCAACGGCGACAGCTGCCTCGCCACGGCTTGGACGAGCCGCATCGCCTCGCGGGCCCACGCCGGACTCGCCCCGGCCAACCCGCACGACGGAGTCACGACGATCCGGCCGGCCAGCTCCTCGGCATCGCGGCCCAGATCGTCGAAGAAGCGCCGGACCTCGATCGCCAGCGCATCGGCCGACGGCGACTGCGACGGGTCGGTCGACGGCACCGCGCCGGGCCAGAGGTCCACCCCCTCGTCGAGGGCCGTGGCCCACGCATCCCCCGGGGCCACCAGCGCCTGGTCGTACGCGATCGCCGCGAACCCCGACTCGACGAGCGCCCGCACCGGTACCGACGCGGCACACACGTGCGCGATCGGCACGGCACCGGCGGACCGGATCGCCTCGGTCACCCAGCGCAGCGCCTCGACGGCCTTCGGGATGTCGACGGACCGGTGCCGGCTGAATCCACTCGCGGTCGGCACGTCGCCGGCCAACACGGTGGGCAGCGCCGGCTCGTCGAGCTGCACGATGACCGACTCGGCGCCCGGCACTCGTCGACGCAGCTCGGCGACATGGTCTCGGACTCCCTCAGCGAGCGACTGCGCGAGGTCGCGCCGGGCGCCATGGTCCGCGAGGAGCCGATCGCCTCGGGGCCGCTCCATCGTGGCCGCCAGGGTCCATGGCCCGGTGACCTGGGTCTTGAGGCGGCCGGTGTAGGCCTGGGTGTGCTCCTCGAGGGCGTCGAGGTCTTGTCGCAGCAGCGACACCGCCCGCCGCTGGTCGACGCCGAGCGCGTCGGTCAGCCGCCAGCCGGCCGGCTGCAGATCGGCGGCGAGCCCCGACAGCATCGCGGTGGCGCGGCCGATCATGCCGGCCGGTGCGCCGCGCGCCGGCAGCTCCGGCAGGTGCACGAAGTCCGCAAGCTCGCCGACGACGATCCGCATCGCCTCGACGATGTCCTCACCCGGCAGCGATCCGATGCCGGTCGCCCCGGCCGACGCGTCGCCGCTCACGTCGCCGAGCTCGCGATCGTGGCGCTCCCGACGACGCGCGTGCCGTCGTAGACCACGACCGACTGTCCCGGCGCCACCCCGGTCGCCGGCTCGCCCAACTCGACGATCAGCCGGTCGTCGACGACGGTCGCGGTCGCGACGTGCTCGGCGCCGTGCGCCCGAAGCTGGACGGCGCCCTCGATCGGTGCGTTCGGACCGTCGTCGCCGCACCAGCGTGGCCGGATGCCTTCGAGCCGGCGCACCTCCAGTGCCTCGTGCGGACCCACCGTGACGGTGCCGCTCACCGGCTCGATGTCGAGCACGTAGCGGGGCTTGCCGTCCGGCGCCGGCCGGCCGAGGCGAAGCCCACGTCGCTGTCCGACGGTGAAGGCGTAGGCACCGTCATGCGCCCCGACCGGCTCGCCGGCGGTATCGACCACCGCGCCTGGCTGCGCACCGAGTTCGCGACGTAAGAAGCCGGCCGTGTCGCCGTCGGCGATGAAGCAGATGTCGTGGCTGTCGGGCTTGTCGGCGACGGCGAGCCCCCGCTCGGCAGCCTCGGCGCGGACCTGCTCCTTCGGGGTGTCGCCGAGCGGAAACATCGAGTGCCGCAACTGCTCCTGCGTCAGCACGCCGAGCACGTACGACTGGTCCTTGCCATCGTCGACTGCCCGATGCAGTTCGACCTCGCCGCCACGGCCGGTCGCGAGTCGTGCGTAGTGTCCGGTCACGACCGCATCGAATCCGAGCGCGATCGCCCGGTCGAGCACGGCCTCGAACTTGATGCGCTCGTTGCACCGCATGCACGGGTTGGGCGTTCGGCCGGCGGCGTACTCGCTGAGGAAGTCCTCGACGACGTCGGCGTGGAACCGCTCGCTGAGGTCCCAGACGTAGAAAGGGATGCCGAGCACGTCGGCCGCTCGCCGCGCGTCGCCGGCGTCCTCGATCGAACAACAGCCGCGGGCACCGCTGCGGTAACTCTGCGGGTTGCGCGACAGCGCGAGGTGGATGCCGGTGACGTCGTGGCCGGCGTCGACGGCGCGGGCGGCGGCCACGGCCGAGTCGACGCCGCCGGACATGGCGGCGATGACGCGCACGGTCAGGTCCTTTCCGCGCCGGTCACGCCGGCGGCCCGAGCCCGTTCGTATGCGGCGGGCAGCACATCGATCACGGCGTCGACGTCGGCTTGGGTCGACGTGTGGCCGAGGCTGAATCGCAGCGAACCACGCGCAATGACTTCATCGCGGCCCATCGCGAGGAGCACGTGGCTCGGTTGCGGGACGCCGGCTGTGCAGGCCGAGCCGGTCGAGCACTCGACTCCTTGCGCGTCGAGCAGCATGAGCAGCGAGTCGCCTTCGCAGCCGGGGAAGCCGAGATGGGCGATGTTGGGCAGTCGGTGGTCGGCCCCCGGCTCCGGGTCGCCGTTGACGATGACGCCGGCAATCGCGTCGGTGGCGCGACGGACGAGGTCGGCGCGCAACGCTTCGAGCCGGGTCGCCTGCTCCGGCTGCCGGCGGACGGCGAGTCGGACGGCGGTCGCGAAGGCGGCGATCGCCGCGGTCGCCAGGGTGCCGGACCGGATCTGACGCTCCTGTCCCCCGCCGTGCAGTTGCGGCGCCACCTCGACCTCGCGGCGCACGAGCAGCGCGCCCACGCCGACCGGACCGCCGATCTTGTGGGCGGTGATCGTCATCGCGTCGAGGCCGACCGCGTCGAAGTCGACGGGGACGTGGCCGATGGCCTGCACTGCGTCGCTATGGACCGGAACGTCGTGGGCATGGGCGGCGGCGACGATCTCGGCGATCGGCTGCACCGCGCCGACCTCGTTGTTGGCCCACATGCAGGTGACGAGTGCGATGTCGTCGGGGTCGGTTTCGAGCCGTCGCCGCAGGTCGTCGATGTCGAGTCGGCCGGCGGCGTCAACGGCGACCGCCTCGACCTTCGCATCGCCGTGGGCCGCGAGCCACTGCGCCGTGTCGAGCACGGCGTGGTGCTCGATGGCCGGGGCCAGGATGCGAGTACGGCGGGGATCGGCGGCCCGACGGGCCTCGAAGATCCCGCGTACGCCGAGATTGTCCGACTCGGTGCCGCCCGAGGTGAACACGACATCGCTCGGCCGGGCGTGCAGGTCCTGCGCAATCGACTCCCGGGACTCCTCGACGACCCGGCGGGCGGCCCGACCCGAGCCGTGCAGGCTCGAGGGATTGCCGGGCTGTCGCAACTGCTCGGTGAGTACGTCAACAACCTCGGCCAGCATCGGCGTCGTGGCCGCATGGTCGAGGTAGGCAACGGGTCGGGTGGACATCCCTTTCAGCTTAGAGGCCCGTCAAGCCAGCGATGATCGGGATACAACCGGTGGACAAGGTCGCGGAGCCAAGTCCGTTGCCGATCGTCGAGAAGCGGCACGGTGGCCGCCAGGTCGGCGTCGTCCTTGGGGCGGGCCAGCTTGGCCTTGTAAGCCAGCGCGATCTCCGGGTTGAGGTAGCGGACCCCGTCCGCGTCGACCCAGGTCACGTCATCCAGCGGCGCGGTGAACGTGGGGTCACGCCGGAAGACCCAGCGCCCGTCCTCGTCCGATGTCGTCACGACGTCGGCGACCCACGGCTGCCAGGCGTGCTCACGGAGCCACACCTGGTCGGCCCAGTCGGGCATGTCGGGCCATTTGTCGTCGAGCGGCCGCAGCTGACCGGAGCCGACCGCCCAGCAGTGGTACGCCGGTTCGAGATAGTCCCTCAGGAGATTAACGTCGCGGCGAAAGATCGCGACGTCGATGTCCTCGTGGGCTCGCTCGGAGCCGGAGAACGCCTCGACGGCCCAGCCGCCCGCGACCCACCAGGGTCCGGGCCAGTCGGCGAGTACGGTCGCCGTTTGGGTCGGCGTCCAGGCGCGCCACGGACCGTACCGTCGCTGGAACGCCGCATCTTCGGGGTCGTCGACGCGTGGGAGTTCGGGCATCAGCACATCGTGCCAGGACCCAACCCCGAGTGGCGCACGGTTGTCGCGTCGGCCGCCGATTTTCGACGACGGTGCGCCACTCGGCGGGAGGGTCGACGCTCAGCCCTTGCGCTTGGTGACTTCCTCGGTCGCCTGCGGGAGCACCTTGTGGAGGTCGCCGACGACGCCGAAGTCGACGAGCTCGAAGATCGGCGCCTCGTCGTCCTTGTTGACCGCGAGGATCGTCTTTGACGTCTGCATGCCGGCCCGGTGCTGGATGGCTCCGGAGATGCCGGCCGCGACGTAGAGCTGCGGCGACACCGTCTTGCCGGTCTGGCCGACCTGGTACGAGTGCGGATACCACCCGGAGTCGACGACGGCACGCGAGGCGCCCACGGCCGCGCCGAGCGAGTCGGCGAACGCCTCGATCGGGCCGAAGTCGCCGCCGGTGCCTCGGCCGCCGGACACCACGATCGCGGCCTCGGTCAGCTCGGGGCGACCGGTCGCCTTGCGCTCCTTGCGCTCGACCACCCGAGCCGTCTTGGCGGCGTCGGAGATCGACGGGGTGAAGGCTTCGACCGACGCGGCGCCGGTCGCCTCCTCCGGCGTGACTGCGTTGGGCTTGACCGTGATGATCGGCGTGCCCCTGGTGACCGACGTCGTGACCGTGTGGTTGCCGGCGAACACCGACTTGGTGACCTCCGGTCCGCTGTCGCCCGCGACGACGTCGACCGCGTCGGTGATCAGACCCGACTCGATCTTGATCGCTAGGCGCCCGGCGACCTCCTTGCCCTCGGGGCTCGACGGAATCAGGACGGCCGAGGGTGAGGCCTGGCCGACCAGCTGCGCCAGCGCCTCGGCCTTCGGGGCGACGAGGAAGTCAACGAACGCGGAGTCGTCCGCGGCGTAGACCTTCTCCGCGCCGTAGGCCGCCAGGCTGTCCTTGGCCTGTTCGGCGCCGGAGCCGAGGAAGACGGCCGACGGCTCACCCAGCCGGCGGGCCAGCGTCAGCAGCTCGAGGGTCGGCTTGCGCACGGCACCGTCGACGTGATCGACGAGAACCAAAATCTCACTCATATCCGCTCTCCACTCTCAGCCGACGGCCTCAGACGAACTTCTGGCTCGCGAGGTATTGGACGAGCTTCACGCCGCCGTCGCCCTCGTCGGTCACGATCTCGCCCTTGGAGCGTGGCGGGCGCGCCTGCGTCGCCAACACCGTCGACCACGCGGATGCCAGGCCGACCTGGTCGGCGTCGACACCGAGGTCGGTCAGCGACCACGACTCGACCGGCTTCTTCTTCGCGGCCATGATCCCCTTGAACGACGGGTATCGAGCCTCGGGAGTCTGGTCGGTGACGCTCACGACCGCGGGCGTCGACGCCTCGACGGTCTCGCTCGACACGTCGCCGTCGCGCCGCAACCGGATCGTCGACCCGTCGACGGTCAACTCCGAGCCATAGGTCACCTGTGCGATGCCGAGGCGCTCGGCGAGCATCGCGGGCACGACGCCCATCTCGCCGTCGGTCGAGGCCATGCCACAGAGCACGATGTCGTAGTCGAGCTTCTCGACCGCCTTGGCCAGCACGAGCGACGTCGCGATCGCGTCGGAGCCCGGGATCGCCTCGTCACTGACGTGGACTCCGTTGTCGGCGCCCATCTGGAGTGCCTTGCGGACGGCGTCACCCGCCTGCTCGGGGCCGATCGTGAGCACGGTCACCTCGCCGTCGCCGACTTCCGCGATCGTCAGGGCCTGCTCGACCGCGTACTCGTCGAGCTCGGACAGCAACCCGTCGACGCCCGAGCGGTCCACGGTGTGGTCCGACGCGTCAAACGACCGGTCCGCCGCGGCGTCGGGCACGTGCTTCACACACACAACAATCTTCAAGACAGTCGCTCCACATCTGGCCTTCGTCCGTCCACTCGAGAACAGATCGGGCACGGTTGGACGCTCGACAGGCTACCGAGTGGTAACGGCGATCGAAACCGTGCTCGGGATGGGATCGGTCACAGCGGTCGACCCGTGTCATCGATCAGCAGGCCGTAGGATCGGCGCGGTATGTAGCGATGTGACGAGACGCTGGAGGGTCGATGAGCCGGCCGGCAGTCGCCCTGGTCACCGGGGCCTCCCGAGGCCTCGGCGCGGCCATCGCCAGCGCGCTGGCCCGCGACGGCAACGCTGTAGCCATCAACTACGCCCGCAACGAAGCAGCCGCCGAGGCCGTCCGATCGCAGATCCTCGACGCCGGCGGTCGAGCCGAGATCTTCCGCGCCGACGTCACCGACGAACGCGAAGTCGCCGACCTGTGCCAGCAGGTTCAGAACTCGCTCGGCGACATCGACGTTCTCGTCGTCAACGCGACCGGCCCGCAGCCGGGCATCAGCCTCGAGTCGTTGCGCTGGCAAGACGTCGTCGACCAGCTGGATTTCTTCGTCAAGAGCCCGCTCCTCCTAGCCCAGCAGGTCCTCCCAGGCATGCGACGTCGCGGGTCCGGCCGGATCATCCAGGTCGGGTCCGAGGTGTTCGAGCTCGGCACGCCCCAGTCGAGCGCCTACGTGGCGGCCAAGGGAGCTCAGCTCGGACTCACCCGCTCCTGGGCGCGCGAGCTCGGCGGCGACGGCATCACCGTCAACCTCGTCGCGCCCGGCTTCGTCCCGACCGAGCGACACACCGACGTCACCGACGACGTCCGGGCGTCGTACGCCGACCGAGTCCCACTCGCTCGAATGGGGACCCCGACCGAAGTCGCCGAAGTCGTGGCATTCCTCGCCTCAGAGCGAGCCAGCTACGTCACCGGACAGAAGATCGCTGCCAACGGCGGCAACACCCTGACCTGACGCCGTGGCGTCACGCTGCCTCACGACGCCGGCGCAGGCCGAGCATGTAGGGCAAGCCTGAGCCCGCGACCGCGAAGGTTCTCCCGACGCGTCCGAGCATGGACTGATCCGGAACCGGAGGGGTTGAGTCGTCGAGGCCCTCGACGTCCACGAAGTAGGCGCGAACCGGGCCGATCCCCTCGAGGTCCTGCGAGATCTCGTGCACGGCTCCGGTCAGAGGAGTCTCGCCGGCCCGGTATAGCTCCTCGGAGAAAAGCACGTACTCGGGGATCTGCACCGGGTTTTTCAGCAGCCGATGGACGTGGATGACGTCGATCCCGACAACCTTGCGCCGCTGCTTGATGGTCTGGGTCGCGACGTCGCCGACGTGGGCCACGAACTTCAGCTTCAGGTTATTGGCCTGAGCGCAGCCGTCACACGGGCACAGGTTGGCCGCGACGTACTGCCGCTCGAGGTGGAACGCGCGGTACATCGCGACGGCCGCCTCGATGGTCGAAGCGACCGTGGCCTCACTGTCGGCCGCTTCCGCCGGCCGGGAGAGGAAGACGGCGTCGCCTTCGATCTCGACCAGGTCGAAGTCGCTGGCGGCGTCGATCACCTTCTCGAGCAGCCTCGCGGTATTGACCTCGGCGTGCGCGAGGCTCATCCGATGAGAGCGCATGTACTCGGTGTAGCCGCCGATATCGGCGATGAGGAGTAGCGCCCGCCCTGACTCCATGCCAGATCCTAACCCGCGCGATGGCTTTTGATGCTGACATACTGGCGCCGAAACCTCTTGCTATCAAGGCGTTTACGTGGAATTGTCGCGCGGCGTGTAGCGGTCGAGCATCGTCTCGACGACCGTTGCCGCCTCCCGGGCGCTCGGTGTGTAGCCAACCACGACGGGCAGGAAGTGCTCGGAGCGAAGCGCCTGGAGGCGAAGCTCGCTTACGGCACGGACCGTGGCCGTGCGGCGGATACGCCGGAGCAACGCGATCTCGCCGAAGCCCTCGCCCTTACCGAGCGTGGCGACGACGTGTCCGTCGCCGATCACGTCGGCCTCGCCCGACTCGATGACGTAGTAGCGGTCGCCGATGTCGCCCTGCTTGACCACGACGTGGCCCGCGGGCACGGTGACGGGTTCCAGCCCGCGGGCGAGGGCTTCGATCGCAGGCAAGGGCAACGGGTTCAGCATGTCCACCGCCTGCAACAGTCCGATGTCTCGATCGCGAACGCCGATGGATCTGTCCAGCCGGCGCAGCCGGTACCACGAAGCCACCGAGGCGATCGGGCACACCAGGCCTACGGCGATCAGCGCGGTACGTACGCCGTAGAGCTCGATCAGCAGCGATGCGACGACCGCACCGATGCCGATAGACAGGGCGACCAGACTCTCCAAGACACCGAAGACCCGCGCCAGGACGTCGTCGGGAGCAATCCTGGCAAGCAGGGTGAACCCACCGAGATCGATCAACGCGTTGCCGACTCCGACGCAGGCCAGCAGGCACAACGCCGAGGCCGCTTGTGGGAAGACGCCGATGAGGGAGACCGGCAGACCCCACAGGGCGACACCGACGGCGAACCAGGCTCCGAGCCGCCGCGTCCCGACTAGCAGGGACGCGGCGAGCGAACCGACGACGGCACCTGCTCCGATGGCGGCCGTCAGCGTGCCGACGCCCGATTCGCCGGTCCCTAGCAGATCGATGGCGACCACAACGGTGAAGACGGTCAGTGCCCCTCGCGTGATCGTCTGCGCTGCGGCCAAGCCGATGATGAGCGCCAGGTCACCGTTTCGAGTGACGGCCCGGATCCCTTCGATCGACTCGCGCAGCAGGCGGGACTCCGGCGGCGCAGAGGGGCGCGGAGGAGCTTCGTAGTGCAGCCGCAGCAGCAGGGCGGCTGCCCACAACGACGCGCCGGCCGCGACGGCGAACACGACGGTCACGCTGGTGAACTGGAGCAGCACCGCGGCCAGCAGCGGACCCACCAATGTGGCCGTGGAGTCCAGCAGCCCACGCACGACGTTGGCGCTGGCCAGCTCGTATCCGGTGCGACACAGCGATGGCAGCAGCGCCGAGTGCGCCGGCCGGAAGAGCGTGGCGGCGATCGTGGACACCACCGCCAGGGCGTAGACGATCTCCGGCGGACCGGCCACACCGACGACGACGGCAGCTCCAGCGGTCGCGACAGCCCGCACCGTCGACACCAGGATGAGTACGCGTTCCCTGCGACCCCGGTCGGCCAACGGCGACAGGAGAGGGGCCAAGATCGCCGACGGCAGCATGCGAAGGAGTCCCACCAGGCCGACGGCAATCGCGCCACCGTCGCGGTAGGCCACGATTCCGAGCCCCACCGTGAAAGCCCACTCGGCCGTCCACGCACCAAGGAAGCTCAGCTGGGCGCGGCGCAGGCTGGGGTTTCGGGCATTGCTGGTGAACGCGGACGCCGCCTTGCCGAACCTGCCCCGGACTCCCACACCCGCCATTCGGCGACACTAGCCGCATGCGTCCGTCTGAGGTCGACGCGGCTGGGTACATCATGTACGAGGAGGGGAGGTATGGATCATGGGTAAGACAACGTTCATCCTTGGTGTTGGTGTGGGCTACGTGCTCGGCACGCGGGCCGGTCGCGAGCGCTATGTGCAGCTCAAGGAGCACGCGACGGACGTCTGGAACAGCCCGCGGGTGCAAGAGAAGGTCGACACCGCCAAGCAGACCGCGGCGAGTGCGGCAGGCTCTGCGACTCAGACGATTGGCAAGCACCTCCCGGGTGCCGGCTCCAACGAGTCGGAGCCGGCGAGCCGGGAGCCGGCCAGCGCAAACTAGCCGTACGAGCGCAACGCCCCGAGGCGTGGGGCGCCGTCAGTGGCGAAAATGACGCGGGAAGGCCTGGATGATCCCGTTGCTGAGCAGGTCGGCCATCTCGAGGATGTGATGGTGGATCTCCTCGTAGTCGGCGACGCTGGCCGCGTAGTCACCACCGAGTTCGTGCAGGGCCTCGGCGAGTGTCTGGTCGAGATGGGTCTTCATCGCCGCCCGCATCGTGTCCTGCGGCCAGTGCTTGGGATCGGCCGCAGCGAGGAAGTCCGCGATGTCGTCGGCGTTCGCGTACCACCGGTTCGACGCGTCCTCGATCTGATCCGGGTCGCCCGCCTTGGCCGCCTGGAGCAGTTCGACCGCGATCGTGATGTGGTCGTGCAGTAGCGCGGTGAGCTGGTCCCCAGCCGCCTCGCCGTAGAAGGGCTTGATGGCGTCACCGATGTCGGCTTGGTTCTGCAGCAACCGTGCGGCGGTCGCGTCGAAGCCGGCCGAGCCGTCGAAGAACGTCACGATCGCGAGCCGGGTCCACGTGATGTGGTCCTCCCAGAGCTTGCGCATATCGTCGTGGAACGCCAGCTTCGCCGGATTCAGATGGCGAGGTGGCGGCGTCGCGTGATGCGCCGGCGCCGCGGCGAGCGTGTGGGTCTCAGATTGCCGGTGGCCGTCGGCGCTCGCGCCCGGTTCGTTGGCGGCGACGCTGGCCAGGGCGGCGATCATCGCCACCACGGCGACTACGAACACCGGAACCAGGCGATTGCGTGAGTTGACGGTGGTCATCAGGGTCCCTTCCCACTGGATTCGTCATTAGGCTCATCACCATGTACGCGTCCCCGACGGGGAATCTCTTACCCGCATCTCCGCATCACGGGGGGAATCGGTTGGTTTGTCCGCCGAAGCGGCCGGCGCGAGCCCTGGCATCAGGGCCTGCGACAGCGATCAGACCATGACCCGGATCGGCGCGGATGAGTCCGCGCGGGCACAGTCGGCGACCGACACCGAGCGCGACCCGGAGGACTGGATCGTCGCGCTGAGCGTCGAGGGGCCCAAGCGCCACCACGCACTGCGCCGGCTGCACGCCCTGCTGCTACGAGCGGCCCGACACCAGGTCCGCCGAATGGACACCCTCCTCGACGGAGCCGGGCCGGACGTGGCCGACGAGCTGACCCACCAGGCGGCCGACGAGGCGATGGTGGCGCTCTTGGCCAAACTCCACACGTTCCAGGGGCGCAGCCGGTTCACCACCTGGGCCTACAAGTTCGGCATCCTCCAGGCGGCGACCGCGGTCCGCAGCCATGCATGGCGGACGCGGCAGGTCGTACTCGACGACAGCAGCGTCACTGTCGATCTCGGTCCGTCCGTTGAGGAGTACGCCGAGACCGCCGACCTGGCCCGAGCCGTACGCCGCGCGATCGATGAGACGCTGACACCCCACCAGCGACGGATCATGCTCGCGTTGCTGGTCGACGAGGTCCCGATCGACGTACTAGCCGAGCGCCTCGGCACCAACCGCAACGCGCTGTACAAGACGCTGCACGATGCGCGAGTCCGCGTACGTGCGGATCTCACAGCCGCCGGCTTTTTGCGAGCAGCATCAGAGAAGGGGAATGCCCGATGAGAGAACAACCGCGCGTGATCACCCAGGAGATCCTGCACATTCTCATCAAGGACACCGAGCCGTGGCTGTCGTGCGACGACTGCTTCGAGATGCTGGACGAGTACGCCGATCGCCGCCTGGTCGATCGCGACGACGCTCACACGTCCATGGTCACCCATCTCGAAGCCTGCCCCGCCTGTGCTGAGGAGGCCGCGTCGCTCCTGGCCCTTATCGCGAACGATGAGTAGGACGCCGGAGATCGGGCGTGCCACAGAGATCGCCGCGGGCTCCCGGGCTACGCTGTGGGCTCGGATTGACGAAAGCGATTCCATGATCCTCCTCGAGGCGATGACGTCGGGGTTGCCGTGACGGCCGCCCCACGCCGGATCTTCGTCCACGTGGGTTGTCCCAAGACCGGGACGACCTTCCTGCAAAGCACGCTGTGGAAATCGCGAGACGAACTGCGACTGCACGATGTGGAGCTCCCAGTCGATCGCCAGTCCCACTTCCACCTGGCGCTCGCGGTCCGTGGCAACCT
>Ga0190270_10000789_pt1 | contig 14227 bp, 10 predicted proteins | sample Popmic320T_FD_133748 | JGI IMG/M metagenome (GOLD analysis project Ga0190270, IMG submission 133748) | Populus adjacent soil microbial communities from riparian zone of Weber River, Utah, USA - 320 T | ecosystem: Environmental > Terrestrial > Soil > Riparian zone | place: USA: Utah | collected... | reverse complement strand
CGCCGACCTCGACCGGCAGCTCGCCGGGAACGGCATCGTCCTGCACCTGGTCGCGCTTCCCGACCGGGCGCGCCGCGTTGCCGAGAAGGTCAGCTGGTACCAGGGGCTCATGGCCGAGGGTCGCGTCCACGACACGGTCGATGCGGGGCTCGCTGCCGCCGAAGCCCGGTGACGGCGGCCGCACTTCCGCTCCGGACCGAGCGGGACGGATGCCGCAGCGCCCGTCCCGCCCGCTTCAGTCGCGGGCCATCGCGGCGGCCAGGTGTGCCTCCACGTCGACGTAGGCGTCATCGGCGATGTCGAAGACGACCTTCTCGATCTCGCCGTTCGCGAACTCGAACCTCGAGCCCGCGTACATGCTCGAGACGGCGTCCGCCGAGTCGTAGCCGATGCACAGTCCCTCGCCGCAGAGGGAGAAGTGCCCCATGACCGTGCGGATCTCCTGTTCGCCGACCTGCTGGTCGTCGATGTAGAGCTTGAGCGGCCCGATGCCCTCCCGGTACTCGCCCATCCTCTCCTTCGTGAACTCCACGCCGATGATGTGCTTCCCCGACGCCGGTGCGGGTGCCTGGATGCGGTCCTCCGGCGGGATGCCCAGGAAGTTGTACGCGTAGGTGATCGTGCCGTCCTGAATGAACAGCGCGTGACCGCCGAAGCGCGAGCCGTGCGCGAAGATGATCCCTTCGGTGGTCGGCGTCAGATCGACCTCGGCGAGGATCTTGTAGGACACGTTGTGCACGTTGGCCGCCGACCTCTCGGGCACCTCCGACGTTCCGGGGTAGTACACGAACTGCCCGCTCGGCGGGGCCGGCTGGTGGAACTCCATCGCGACGAAGATCTCGAAGTCCTTGGGGTTGCCGATGATCTGCAGATCGTTCAGCGGCAGCACGTCGTTGGCCGTCGCCTCTTCGAGCCAGAGCGCCTTCAGCTCTTCGAGCTTCTCGGGGTGCTCGGCCGCGAGATCATGTGCCTCCGCGCGGTCGACGTCAGTGTGGAACAGCTGCCACGCGTCGTCGTCGAAGCCGGCCGTCCCCGCCATCGGACCGTGCTCCGCCACGGCCTTCCAGCCCTCGTGCCAGATCCCGCGGCTGCCGAGCATCTCGTAGTACTGGGTCTTCTTCTGCGTCGGGCCCTCGGCGTCGAAGGTGTAGCCCATGGATATCCCCGACAACGGGGTCTGCTCGACGCCCGCGTAGGTCTCGGGCATCTCCACGCCGCACGCCTCGAGGATCGTCGGCACGATGTCGGTCGAGTGGTGGTACTGGGAGCGCACCTCGCCTCTGGCCTCGAAGCCCGCCGGCCAATGGATCACGAGCGGGTCGCACACGCCGCCCTGATACGAGTACCGCTTGAACATGCGGTACGGCGTCGAGAACGCCATCGCCCACCCCGTGGGGTAGTGGTTGTAGGTGTCGGGGCTGCCGAGCTTGTCGACCATGGTGAGGTTCTGCGCCTCGTCGTCGGGGTATCCGCCGAAGATCTTGCCCTCGTTGACCGACCCGTTGGGGCTGCCCTCACCCGATGCTCCGTTGTCGGCGCAGTAGAGGATGAGCGTGTTCTCGAGCTGGCCCGACTCCTCGAGGTAGTCGACGATACGGCCGACCTGCGCGTCGGTGTACTCGGAGAACCCCGCGAAAACCTCCGCCATGCGGCAGAACATCACCTTCTCCTCGTCGTTCAGCTCGGCCCACGGCCGCACGAGGTCGGTCTGCGTGAAGGTGCCGTCGGGCATCGGGTTCACGTCCGTCAGGTCGGTGTCGGCCGGCAGGATGCCGCGCTCGACCATCCGCGGGAGCACCCACTCCCGGTACGCCTCGTACCCGTCATCGAACGCGCCCTTGTACTTGTCGATGTACTCCTGGGGCGCGTGGTGGGGTGCGTGGTTCGCCCCCGGGCAGAACCACATGTACCAGGGCTTTCCGGGTTCGGTCTGTCGCACGTCGCGGATCATCTTCAGCGCCTGGTCGGCGAGATCCTTTGACAGGTGGTATCCGTCCTCCGGCATGTACGGCTGATCGATGTAGTGGTTGTCCTCGGCGAGCGAGGGATACCAGTTGTTCGTCTCACCGCCGATGAAGCCGTAGAAGCGGTCGTACCCCTGCGCGAGCGGCCAGTTCTTCTTCGACGCCCCGGCGGTCCACTCGTCGATCGGAACGTTGTGGTTCTTGCCGACCCAGAACGTGGCCCATCCGGCATCCCGCAGCACGTTGGCCATCGTGGCGTTGCTCGGCGGAATGTGGGAGTTGTAGCCGGGGAAGCCCGTCGAGGATTCCGAGATCGTCGCGAAGCCGTTCTGGTGGTGGTTGCGACCGGTGAGGAAGGTGGAGCGCGTCGGCGAGCAGAGTGCCGTGGTGTGCCACTGGCTGTAGGTCAGGCCGCCCGCGGCAAGCCTGTCCATGGTGGGCATGCTGATGCGTCCGCCGTACGGCGACCACGCCGCGGTGCCGGTGTCGTCGTACAGGACGACCAGTACGTTCGGCGCGCCCTGCGGCGCCCTGCTGGGAAGGAACGCGTCCCAGTCCGCCTGCGAGTCCCGCACATCGAGCTCGATCTTCCCCTGGAATTCCCGTGCCACTGCGGCTCCCCTCGGTCGATGACGCGCGACAGGCACGCCTGAGCCGAGCCTAGGCGCGGGCACGCGCGCCGCGGTAGACCGACGGGCGGACGCAGGCTGAACTCATCGCGCGCAGCGGAAGCCGATGTGCGTCATCGCGGTGTCGTCGGACTGCGGAGAGCGTGCCGCAGGCCGGTAGCGCAGGCAGTAGTCCGGCGAGCACAGTTGCGAGCCTCCCTTCAGCACACGGCGGGCGTCGGCCACCGCCGCCGCCGCGAGCAGATTCGCGCGGGCACCGGACTCCACCGTCGCCGAACCCGGCACGGCGTGCCGCGGGGCATACGCAGAGCTCGTCCACTCCCAGACGTTGCCGGCCATGTCCAGCAGCCCGTAGCCGTTCGGCGGGAAGGTCCCCACCGGCGAGCTGCCCACCCAACCCTCCGCGCCGGTGTTGAGATAGGGGAAGCGACCCTGCCACGAATTGGCCAGGAGCCGTCCCTGTGGCCGCTCCTCGTCGCCCCATGCGAAACGGGCGCCGACGAGCCCGCCTCGCGCCGCCCACTCCCACTCGGCTTCGGTCGGGAGCCGTCTGCCCGCCCATGCCGCATAGGTCGAGGCATCCTCGAACGACACATGCACGACCGGATGCCGCAGCCGGTCGGCGACGGATGAGCCGGGGCCTTCCGGCTCCCGCCAGGACGCACCCGGTTCCCAGCGCCACCATTGCCGCCAGTCGCGCAGGTCGACCGGCCCGGCGGTGGGAGTGAAGACCATCGAGCCGGGCACCAGGTCCGCCGGGTCGGCACCCGAAAAGTCCGACGGGTCCAGATCGCGCTCGGCCACCGTGACGTACCCGGTCTCATCGACGAACGCCTGATACTCCTCGTTGATGACCGGGTGCACGTCCAATTCGAACGGAGCGACCTCTCGCTCGTGGACCGGGCCCTCATCGCGATAGAACTCGTCGGAGCCCATCAGCAGCGTGCCGCCGGGAATCGCGATCATGTCGGGCATCACCCCACGCTAGCCCGGCTCACGCCCCGCTTCACCTGCCCTTCGCGGGAGCGCGAGCGGCTAGAAGCTGCCGATTCCCTTGCCGATCAGCACGAACCCGATCACCACCAGCAGCACGGCCATCACCGTCGCGTTGTTGTGCACGAGCCAGGTTCGCAGCGACTCGAGCGGCCCCGTCATCTGCTTGGACGCGACGAGATAGGCGATCACGGGGATCGCGACGGATGCCGCCGCGATCACGGTGAACACGACGATCACGACGACGATGGAGCCGACCGTGAGTCCCGCGCTGCCGATCGTGACACCGGCGCCCGCTCCCATCAGGAGGTTCTTCGGGTTCACCGCGGCGAGCAGGAACCCGAGCCCGAACCCCTTGCCCGCGTTCATCGTGTCGATCGCCGACATCCACTTCGGGAGCGCCGCGTCCTCCCCCGGCTTGGGACGGGAGCGCCATTGCCGCAGGGCGAGGAACAGCAGCCCCGCTCCCAGGAGGATCTGGATGGTCCCGTTGATCGGCTTCGACGCGTCGGGCTCGCCGTCGGGGATCACCGAGGACAGCAGCGTGAAGACAGTCACCGCGACGACGATGCCGGCAACCCAGCCGAGCAGGAACCCGATGCTGGTGCCCTTGGCCTTGGGCGAGAGCAGCATCAGGATCGCGGCGATGATCGGGATCGGGCTGATCGCGATCCCGATCGCCAGGGGGAGGACCGCTCCGATGACGCTTCCCATGAAGGACCTTTCGTCGTGTCAGTTGCTGCTGCGGGTGATCCCGGTCGGCTCGCCGGGCAGATCGCTCGTGCCGGGAGAGGGATCCGTGCGATGCGGTCGTGGCTGGGCACCGCTGTGCGGGAAGAACCGCTCGCGCAGTCTCTGCGGCCATCCGACCGGCGGCACCAGGGCCTCGACCGCCGCACGATTGGTGGGATACACCGGCTCGCCGGCGAGAAGCCCGAACGTCACGAGCCGCTCGCGCGCGTCCGAGCGCACGCGGCTGAACGACAGTGCGATCTGCTGGGTCGCCAGCCACTCCTTCAGTGCGGCGAAAGATTCCGCCCCGGTGACGTCGACGTCGGTGACGGCTTCCATGTCCACGACGAGGCTGTGGACTTCTCCGTCCGGAGCGGCGCGCACCGCCCGCTTCACCGCCTGCGCGAACACGTCGCCGTTGGCGAAGAACAGCGGTGCCGCCAGGCGGATGACAAGGACTCCGGGTGCCGTCATGGCGCCCGCGGGCGCTTCCTCCAGCAGTGAGTCCGCGGGCGAGTCGTTCGTGGCCAGCACGTCGATCGCCGGGTTGGCGGCGCGCTGGGCCAGGTTGATCAGCGCGAGGACGAAGGCGACAAGGATGCCGGGGATCGCGCCGATGAACAGGGTCACGAGGAAGCAGACCGCGCCGACGGTGAACTCGAAGCGGTCGAGCCTCCACAGCGCGACGAACTCGCGGATGCCCAGAAGGGGCAGGATCGCGACCGCGACGATCGCGCCGATCGCGGGTGACGGGATCTCCGCCAGCAGCGCCGTGCCGAACAGCAGGAGCAGCAGCGTCCCGCCCGCCAGGATGAGCGAGGGCAGCTGCGTGCGCGACCCTGCCTGATCCATCGCGGCAGTGCGCGAGGTCGACGAGCCCATCGCGAAGCTGCCGCTCGCGCCTGCCGCGATGTTGCCGAGGCCGAAGGCGAACAGATCGCGGTTGGGTCGCGTCGGGTAGCGGTTCTTCTCCCCGTACGAACGCGCGACGAGCAGACCCTCGGCCGTCGTCACCATCGTGAGCGCCATCGCCGACGGGATCAGCGCGAGCCAGGTGGTCCATTCGACCACCGGCCAGGTCAGCACCGGCGGACCGGCCGGCACCGTCCCGAGCACTGCCACCCCCGCGTCGTCGAGGTCGGCGAGCATCACCGCGATGGTCGCGAGTACCAGCACGACGAGCGCCCACGGCACGGCTCCCAGGTAGCGCTTGCCCACAAGCAGCACGACAACCGAAATCACGGAGATCGCCAGCGAGATGAGATTCGTCGTCGGCAGCCCGACGACCAGACCGGTGAGCTTCTCGACGAACTCGCCGCCCGAGTCGATCGAGATGCCCAGCATCTTCGCGATCTGACTGACGAGGATGTCCAACGCCAGCCCGCCGACGAATCCCACGAGGATCGGCTTCGAGAGGAAGTTCGCAAGGAAGCCCAGCTTGAACCACGCCAGCAGCAGGAACATCGCTCCCGACAGCACGGCCTGTGCCAGGGCCAGTGTCGCGTAGTCCGCAGAACCCGCGACAGCGAGGCCGCCCACCGAAGACGCCACGAGCGCGGCGGCGGCGGCATCCGGTGACGCCACGAGTTGGCGCGATGACACCACGAGGGCGTAGATGACGGTCGGGACGACGAGCGCGTAGAGACCCGCCGTCGGCGGCAGACCTGCGATCTGCGCGTACCCGATGTTCAGGGGGATCGCGATCGCGATGAGCGTAACCCCCGCGACGGCTTCGCGGACGACATTGTGTCGCGTGAGGCCGGCGAGGGGCTTCTGCATCAGTGCTCCGAGTGGGAGGTGGCCGCGGGTCGCGGCATCCCGAACCTACCGTCATGGAGCGAGCGGCGGCTAGCGGCCGCCGCCCGACGGCTGTTCTCCGCGGGACCGGACGGGGGCCGCACCGCTCGCAGCCCACGGGGCAATACTCTTGCGGGCATGGAGAAACCCGCCGAGCCCGCCACGCGCCACAGCCAGACGCATGAGCTGATCGCGGTCATCCTCCTCTCGCTGGTGGCGGTGCTCACGGCGTGGTGCGGATTCGAGTCGAACAAGTGGGGCGGCGATTCGTCGGTGGCGTTCAGCGAGGCGTCGGCCGCTCGCATCGAGGCCGCCGACTACGACAGCCAGGCGCGGGATGCGCGCGGATTCGACCTGGCGGTGTACTCGCAGTGGGTTCTCGCCGAGGCGAGTGGCGAGACTGCTCTCGCGGACTATATCGAAGCGCGGTTCTCGCCGGAGTTCGCCCTGGCGTTCGATGCGTGGATCGCGGACGGTCAGCAGGAGAACGGACCGTTCAAACGAGCGGAGTATGTGCCGCCGGGCACGGCGGACGCCCAGGCGGCGCACAAGCGGGCCGACGCGAAGCAGGCCGAAGCCCTGGACTTCAACGAGAAGGGCGACAACTACTCGCTCATGACCGTGATGTTCGCCCTTGTCCTGTTCCTGGCAGCGATCGCCCAGCGCGGCGTGTCGCCGCTGGCCACGCGGATCGTGCTCGGGCTCGCCGGCACGCTCGCGCTCATCGGCCTGCTGGTGCTGTTCACGTTCCCGATCCGCGTCTGAGGCCCGCGTCCGGATGGGTCCGAGCGCACTGGTCGGCCACCCGCGCTCTCGGAGCGATAGCGCCGGGCCTCAGGGTGTGACGATGTCGAAGTTCGGGTCGCCCTGGTCGAGCATGCCCAGCAGGGCGGTCAGCGCGCCCGCGTCGCCCGTGATGTCCAGCCCCGGAGAACTCGTGTCGCCGGCCATCACGCCCAGGAGCCGCGGCTTCGTCGTCGTGATCGTCGCCGCGGCGTTCGGGTCGGCCTCCGCCTTGCGGTGGATCAGGACGCCGTTGCGGAGGGTGAGCCGGTAGGCGGCATCCAGATCCGTCAAGACCAGGTTGATCGAGATGTCGAGGTCCCACGCCTTGGGACCGTTGACCGAGATGGCGATCGCGTCGAACAGCTGCTCGGGCGTCAACTGAGCGACGATCGCCGGCGCGGACGTGGCCGTCGGGGTTCCGAAGTTGCCTTCACGCAATTCCGTGGCACCCGATAGGAAGAAGTTGCGCCATGTGCCGTTCTCGGCGCCGTAACCCAGCTGCTCGAGAGTGTCGGCCAGCAGCTCGCGAGCCGGGCGGTGACTCTCATCCGTGAAGATCGCGTGGTCGAGCAGCGTGGCAGCCCATCGGAAGTCGCCGGAGTCGAAGGCCGCCTGCGCGAGCTCGACGACGCGGTCGATTCCACCGAGTGCGTCGACGTAGCGCGTGGCCTGCTCCGCCGGCGGGTGCGGCCAGAGGCGGGTGGGATTGCCGTCGAACCAGCCCATGTACCTCTGATAGATCGCCTTCACGTTGTGGCTGACCGAACCGTAGTAGCCGTGCGTGCTCCACGCGTTCTCGAGGGCGGGCGGTAGCTCGATGAGCTCGGCGATCTCGGCGCCCTGGTAGCCCTGATTGAGCAGACGCAGGGTCTGGTCGTGCAGGTAGGCGTAGAGATCGCGCTGTGTCGAGAGGTATTCGACGACGCGATCACTGGTCCATGTCGGCCAGTGGTGCGAGGCGAAGGCGACGTCGCTGCGATCGCCGAACGTGTCGATCGCCTCGGTCAGGTAGGTCGACCACACGTGCGGGTCGCGCACGAGCGCTCCACGCAGAGTGAGGAGGTTGTGCAGGGTGTGCGTCGCATTCTCCGCCATGCAGAGGGCGCGGTACTTCGGGAAGTAGAAGTGCATCTCCGACGGGGCCTCGGTACCGGGTGCCATCTGGAACTCGATCTCGACTCCGTCGACCGTGTGCGTCTCGCCTGTCGTCGTGACCTCCAGCGTGGGGACGATCATCCCCACTTCGCCGCTGGACGTGGTCTGCCCGAGCCCAGCGCCGACCTGCCCCTGTGGGCCGCGTGCGAGCACCGCGCCGTACATGTACCCGGCGCGCCTGCCCATGGCCGGGCCGGCGTACACGTTCTCCGCGACGGCGTGCTCGACGAATCCCTCCGGCGCGATGACCTGCACCTTCCCCGCTTCGACGTCCTCGACGCTGGTGACTCCGAAGACACCGCCGAAGTGGTCGATGTGACTGTGCGAGTAGATGACCGCGACGACGTCGCGTTCGCCCCGGTGCTCTCGGTACAGCGTAAGGGCGGCCGCGGCCGTCTCCGTCGAGATGAGCGGATCGATCACGATCAGGCCGGTGTCACCCTCCACGAACGTGATGTTCGACAGGTCCAGGCCGCGCACCTGGTAGATGCCCGCCACGACCTCATAGAGTCCCTGCCGTGCGACGAGCTGCGACTGCCGCCACAGGCTCGGGTGCACGGTTTCCGGCGCCTCACCCTCAAGGAAGGCGTAGCTGTCGTTGTCCCATACGGTTCGGCCGTCGGCGGCGTGCACGACGCCGGGCGCGAGGGCTGCGAGGAAACCGCGGTCGGCGTCCTCGAAGTCTCGGGTGTCGTCCAGGGGAAGCGCGCCGAGGTGCGCGGCGTGCGCCTTCTGAATGGCGGGCGTGACGGGTTTGTTCTGCATGAGCGGCCGTTCCGTGGGAGGGGTGGGACAACTCTTCGACTATGCACCCCTCGCCGGGCCGCGGCAACGGAACCGTCCGCCTAGAGACCCAGCTCCGCCTCCAGGCGTCCCGAGTCGATGGCGGCCATGAGGGCCTGGTAATCGGCATCGTTCTGGGCCGCGTACGCTTCGGCGAAGTCGGCGATGGATTCCTCGAAGCGGTCCGACTTGCCCAGGTACGCCGCAATGGCGACCCGGTCGCCCGATCGGGCGTGTGCGCGAGCCAGCGTCTCGCCGCAGATGCGTGCGTAGAGGAGGGCTCCCCGCGGAACCATCACTTCGGGATCGAGCGAGCCCTTCCAGTCATGGAGCTGGCGCAGGTAGAAGTCGCGCTCGATGCCGTCGATGCCCTCGACCCGCTGCCAGCCGAGGAAGATGTCGCTGGAGGCCTGCATCATGCGCTGCCCCCGCACGACGCGCTCGCCGCTGTTCTCGTATTCGCTCGCGCCCAGGAAGCGCTCGAGCACGGACTTCTGCGCCTCCTTGGCCTGGAGAAAGAGCGGATCCGCATCGTCGTGGCCGGTCAGCAGCACGATCCAAGCGCGTGTGCCGACGCTGCCCACGCCGACCACCTTCCTGGCCATGTGCACGTACGAGTACTCCGCAAGCGGATGGTGCTGGATGAGGAGCGTCTTCTGGTATGAGGCCAGCAGGTGCTGTATCCAATCCTCGATCTGCTCAGCGCCGCGGCCGTCGGTCACCAGATCCTCGACGGGCACGATGAGCGGCGGATCGGCGATGATGCGCAGCTGCCCGTCCTCCGTCGAGACGAGCTTGGAGAACGCCTTCAGGCGGTCCTTCGTCAGCGCCTTGGCGACGATCGAATCGAAGCCTTTCAGCTGCCTCTTCTGGGCGCTGCCGGCGGCCTTCTCCTCGCGCAGCCAGGTCTGCACCTTCTCGGCGTCGAGGGAGTCGTACCACGCATCGAGCACCGACTGCTCAGCCGAGTGCAGGATCCGCTCGCGATACCCGCGGCCTGCCGCCAACAGCATCTGGCGCCGCTGCTCGTCCGTGAAGCCGCGATGCCGTCCGGCGATCTCGAAACTCGCCACGAGGCGCTTGACGTCCCACTCGAACGGTCCCGGATGGGTCTCGTCGAAGTCGTTGATGTCGAAGGCGAGGCGCCGTTCGGCCGAGCCGAACAGGCCGAAGTTCGACAGATGCGCGTCGCCGCAGAGCTGCACGATCAATCCGCTGTTCGCGGTGGTCGCGAGGTCGGCGGCCATCAGCAGTGCGGCGCCACGGTAGAACGTGAACGGCGACACCATCATCCGGCCGTGGCGAACCGGGATCAGCGCGGGAACCCGCGATGCGGCCTGCTCCTCCAACAGCGAGACGGGGTCGGCGCGATCCTCGGCCGGCGACCACTCCGCATGGCTGGACCGCGGTGTGCGCACGCGCGCCGCACGCCCGAACGCGCGCCGTCCTTCGAAATCGGATGCCGCCGGCGAAGCCGTGACAGTGGACGAACCCGCATCGGTCATGAGCGTTCTCCTCGATCGGCCCGGCCCATGACGAGGTGCGGGCCAGGAGTTGCGCACAGTCTGTCACCTCGACGGCCGGGCGGATACTGTCGTGCTCACGAGCATGATTCCGTCGGAATGGGAGCCCTTATGTCCGAGAGCAGCCCGCCCGTCCGGCGGCCGCTGAACTCCCCGCGCGCCGCAGCGCTGGCGGGCGTGCTTTTCGCGGTGCTGTTCACCACGTCGCTCGCGCTGATGCGAACGGCTCTGCCGGAGACGCTGACGAGCGACACGCAGTGGCTGGACGGGGGCTCGACGGCGCGCATCAGCATCGGGCTGGGACTCGTGCCGTTCGCCGGCATCGCGTTCCTGTGGTTCATGGGGGTCGTCCGCGACCGCTTCAAAGACTCCGAAGATCAGCTGTTCTCCTCGGTGTTCATCGGCAGCGGGCTTCTGTTCCTCGCCATGGTCTTCGTGTCGGCGGCGATCGCGGGCGGCATCGTCGCGTCCGTGCCGATCGTCGGTGACGAGCAGAGCCGGGCCGAGATCATGACGTTCGGGCGCGCGGTGATGCTGCAGGTCAGCAACATCTACGCGCTGCGGATGGCGGGGGTCCTGCTCATCTCACTCGCGACGATGTGGCTGCGAACCGGAGTCATGCCGAGGTGGCTGGCGTTCGTCACGTACGCCGTGGCCCTCGTTCTGCTCGTGGTGACCACGCTCAGCCTGTGGGTGACGCTGATCTTCCCCGTCTGGGTGCTCGGGGTGAGCGTGCTCATCCTCGTGCAGAACTACCGCCGTACCGCCGGATCGCCGGCCGCTCCGGTCTGACCGTGGCGGCCCGGTCAGTCGAGGCCGAAGAGAGCCAGGGGGTGGGTCAGACGCCACCACGCGGTCGGCGGGTCGACATCGTCGGCCAGGATGAGCGTCGTGGATGCCGCATCCAGCGGTCCCTGCACGGCGAGGGTTCCGACGTCCGCGTCCTTCTCTCGCGCGTCGCCGAGTGAGAACTCGGTCGTCACCGCGCCGACGCCGTTGTTCCAGAGGATCACGTCGGCGTCGTCGTCGGTGAGGATCGCGACGTTCTCGCCCCATTCCGTGACCACGTGACCTGTGACGGTGCCTGCCGCGACCGACGGCACCGGCTGAAGGCCGAGCTCCACCTCGGAATAAAGGATCCGGGATGCCGCGAGACGCGCGTCGTCATCAGGCTGCCCCAGGACGGCGCTGTAGATGCGCACGGTCGTCTCTCCGACGAGGACGTCCTTCGCCGACAGCAGGTTGTACGAGTCGAGGGAGCCCGTCTTGATGCCGACCACTCCGGGGTCGGCGAGCAGGCCGTTGGTGTTCTCGACGAGCCCTGCACCCGGCAGCTCCACTGCCGTCTTCGCGACGATCTCGGCGATCACCGGCTCGGCCATCGCCTTCTGCGCCAGCACGATGAGCGCCTCCGGGCTGGCCGCGTTGCGCGGGTCGAGGCCGGTAGGCTCCACGACCGTCACGCCGGGAACGCCGTGCGCGGCCAGCCAGCTGTTCGCGGCGTTAGCGAAGACGGCATCCGTGGGCCAGAGGTTGCCGGCCAGACGATCGGCGTAGTTGTTGGCCGATCCGACGAGCATGCCCTCGAGCAGCTGGTACTGGGTCAGCGAGCCGCCGACGGGCACGTCGAGCGCCGACTCTCCGTTGTCGCGGTACTGCCAGTAGGCGATGCGATCACGGTCGGAGAAGCGGAACTCCGGACCCTGCTCGCCGACGGCCAGCGGCATCTGATCCAGCACCACGAGGGCCGTGACGACCTTCGTGATGCTTGCGATCTGCACCGCGTCGGCGGCCGATGCGACGACACCGTCGATGCCGGCGACCGCGACGGACGCGCTTCCGGCTCCGGGCCACGTGAGCACGGCCGGGGGCGCCACGATCGGATCGACCTGCGCTGCCTCGACGGCCGGGGCCACCGCATGCAGCGGCCAGAGGAGGGTCGTGGCACTGTAGCCGCTGAGGAGCAGTGCGACGACGGCGATCGGGACGAGCACGCCGGCGCGCAACAGCGAACGCCGCGGGCGCTCCGTCAGCAGATCGGGGCCGACCGGCACATACGGGGATGCGACGGCCTCCAGCGTGGCGGTGGCGGGCGGCGCCGAGGCGACAACCTGCTCGTCGACCCACCCGAAGGCGACGTGACCCGTCGCCGCGGCGGGCAGTTCGCGAGGCAGCGTCATGCTCGCCGGACCGACCGATGCGCCGGGGGCGGCCGCCGTCGCGGCGCCGACGGGAGGCACTGGAGTCGAGGATGTGGGCGGGACCGTCTCGCCCGCCTGCGCCAACGAGCCCGCGACGTCGAACGTGCGCGACTGTGATTCCGATGCACCGCCGAGCACGTCGCCGCCACCGAACGAACCCTCCGGGTTCTCCATCCCGCTCCGACGGCGCGGCGAACGTCTCGTCGGCGTGGCGGCGTCGTCCAGTGTCACCCGCCCAAATTACCCCCTCCGGCCGGGGCTATAATCATTTCATCAACACGGGAGTCCGGTGTGCCGGGCTGAGAGGAAGCGACCACGCTTCGACCGTCGAACCTGATCTGGGTAATGCCAGCGCAGGAAGGAGATTTCCATGAGCACGACCATGTCCTCGCCCACCCCGACTCGTCGGGGATTCTCGGGCATCACTTGGCGTTGGCGGGTCGTCGACATCGTCGTGGCCAGCGTCATCGCCGTGGCCTGCTCGCTGGTGTTCCTGCTCTGGAACATCGGCTACGAAGCACCGAGCGCTCTCCTGAAGCCGCTGCTGCCGGGTCTGCAGGGCCTGCTCGCCGGACCGTGGCTGGTCGCAGGCGTTCTCGGGGCCCTCATCATCCGCAAGCCGGGCGCCGCCCTCTACACCGAACTCGTCGCCGCCGTCATCTCCGCGCTCGTCGGCAACCAGTGGGGACCCCTCACCATCGTCTCCGGACTCGTCCAGGGACTCGGGGCCGAACTGGTCTTTCTGCTGTTCGCGTACGCGGTGTGGCGGCTGCCGGTCGCCATCCTCGCAGGGGCGGGAGCGGGCCTGGCATGCGGTATCAACGACCGCATCCTCTGGTACGCCGGCGCCGACACGACATTCACGATCGTCTACATCATCTCGACGACTCTCTCCGGTGCCGTGATCGCGGGCGCCGGTTCGTGGTTCGTCGCACGCGGCCTCGCGGCCACCGGCGCACTGAACCGGTTCGCCTCGGGCCGCGAAGTCGCTCGGCGCGTCTAGCGTGACGGGCGCGGTCGGCGGCGTCGAGCCTGCGGCCGTCGAGGCGCGCGGGTGGAGCTGGCGGTACGCGACCCGCCGTCGCTGGGCGGTGCAGGATGTGTCGTTCCGCATCGCGCCGGGGGAGAGGGTGCTCCTGCTCGGGGCCTCGGGGTCGGGCAAGTCGACCCTGCTGCACGGCCTCGCGGGCGTGCTCGGCGGCGACGACGAGGGGGAGCAGACCGGTGAGCTCACGATCGGAGGCGAGCCCGCGGCGCGCGTGCGCGGTCGCGCGGGGATGGTGCTGCAGGATCCCGACAGCCAGGCGATCCTGGCGCGCGTCGGCGACGACGTCGCGTTCGGCTGCGAGAATCTCGGCGTCCCGCGCGAGCAGATCTGGCCGCGCGTCCGGGATGCCCTCGACGCGGTCGGCCTGGACGTGGCGCTCGATCGCTCGACATCCGCCCTCTCCGGTGGGCAGAAGCAGCGGCTCGCGCTGGCCGGCGTGCTCGCCATGAGGCCGGGCGTGATCCTGCTCGACGAGCCGACCGCCAACCTCGATCCGGAGGGAGTGGTCGAGGTGCGCGACGCCGTTCGGCAGGCGCTCGAGGCCACCGGGGCGACGCTCGTCGTGGTCGAGCACCGGCTGGACGTGTGGCTCCCGCTGGTGGACCGGGTGCTCGTG
>Ga0190270_10000788_pt1 | contig 14242 bp, 11 predicted proteins | sample Popmic320T_FD_133748 | JGI IMG/M metagenome (GOLD analysis project Ga0190270, IMG submission 133748) | Populus adjacent soil microbial communities from riparian zone of Weber River, Utah, USA - 320 T | ecosystem: Environmental > Terrestrial > Soil > Riparian zone | place: USA: Utah | collected... | reverse complement strand
CGCGTGGTTTCTAAAGCGACCTCGCTGCTATGGAACGATGGTCTCCCTGCTCCTTGATCAGGGAGAAACGATCCCAACCCGTTGAGAGTCGAGGACCTTCTCCTGGGAGAAGACGGCGCTCTCCCTGCAATTCCGAAAAATCACCCTGCGTTTCCCAATTTGCAGGGAGAGACAGGTTGGCTCTGGACTGCCAGCACAGCCACCTAAATCAAGTGATATTTTCAGTCTTTCGCGAGGCTGGCTGTCGAATCCGCGCGAATTCCCGCCTTTTTTCGGCCCCTGTGTGTACCGAAAACCTTATCCGCATTTGTGCGCTGCCGCGTGACGGGGCCGTCGTGACCTTGTTGGCAGTCTGCGGTGTGTCGCATCGCGAGAGCTATTTCGACATCGTCATGGTCGCCATCGTCGGCGCAATCCTGGGCTTGGCGGCGGTCATCATACTGGGCTCGATATTCGGGAGCTTCTGAGAAGACCCATTGTCTAGGTCTCTCGGCGCGCCTCGCTTGCGTTGCGCCCCAGGCGGAGTGCCACTAGGACAGCGAGGCCCGCGATCAGAGCGAGCAGAATGAATCCGGCTTTCAGCCCCAAAGTTGCACCCACCCATCCGGCAAGAGGGTAAGCCAGGAGTAGAGCGGCGTTGCTCATCGCAAAATAGGTGGCGTAAAGCAGAACGCGATCCTCGGTCTGGAAATGCTGACGCAGCACTATGGAAGCGGGCGTAAGCGCCAGTCCCGATCCGAGGCCGAGTGCCGCCCATATGGCGAGAAGGCCAGGGAAACTCGCAATCTGGGTGCCTGCCATCAACCCAAGCACCGTCAGCACCGCGCCCGCCAACATTGTCTGACGTGTGCCGACGCGCCTGAGAACCGGCAACATCAGGACGGCGCCTAGCAGCACCCCAACCCCAAAGGCCGCGAGCGCGATCGCCGTCTCCCGCTCGCCCAGATCGAACAGGCCTCGAACCAGGACGACCGTGTTGACCAGGACCATAGCGGTGGCCAACGCCACGGCGAGATTCAGCGGAATCAGGAAGCGGACGTCGGGACTTTCCGTGAAGAGGCGGGCGCCGCGCCGCAGTTCCCGCCAAATCTCGGCGCCGGCAATTGTCCGCATCTCCGGAATACGGGCGCTCGTAAGACAAAGCCCGGAGAGCAAGAGGATCGCAACGGCGGTCAAGAAAAGCCCGTCGTGGTTGAAGAGCAGCAGCAGGGCGGCCGCCGCGAGCGGGCTTGCGGCATTTTCCAGCTCAGTCGCGACGCGCGCCTTGGTCAATGCCCGGTGGTAGGCGTCTGGCGACGTCAGAAGATGCGGAACGATCGCCTGGTAGGTCGGAATGAAAACAGCCGAGGCCGCCGCGAATGCGAAGATCAGAAGATAGAGCTGCCAGACCGAGGTCACCCATGGCAGCGCGAGAATCGCCGCAGCGCGCACCAGATTGAGGCCGATCATGAGATCGCGCTTGGACACACGCCCGGCGATGACGGCCGCCACAGGGGCTACGACAATATAGGCCGCCGTTTTGATCGCGAGCGCGGTGCCGAGCACGGCACCCGCGTAGTCGCCAACAAGGTCAAAGGCGAGCAGCGCGAGACCCACGACGGCGATGCCTGTGCCGAACAGCGAAAGCGCATAGGACAGAAATAGCAGATGGTAGTCGCGATATTGGTTCATTGCCGGTCTGCGCCCGTTGCCGGAGTCGCACTATGCTGGCGCAGCCTTCGCCTCGGCCCTGGGAGTCACCCGGCGATCCCCCGGCCCATAGAACGTCACATAAAGCACAGGCAGGAGCACCAGCGTCAGCAGCGTCGCAATCAGCAGGCCGCCCATGATCGCGAAAGCCATAGGGCCCCAGAACAGGGTTGGCGCGATCGGGATGAGTCCAAGCACGGTCGAAAGCGCCGTAAGCATGATCGGCCGGAGGCGCCCCGTTGCCGCAGTTACCACCGCGTCCTCCACGCTGAGCCCGTTGGCCTGCTCCTCGGAGGTCTGAACGATGAGGATCACGGCATTCTTCGCAATCATGCCCAGCAGGGCGAGTATGCCGAGAATCGCCACGAACCCGAGCGGTTGTCCGAACAGAAGAAGCGCGCCGACCACGCCGATCAAGCCGAGCGGCAGGAGCACAAGCACCATGATCGTCTTGGCGAAGCTCTGAAGCTGGATCATCAAGAGTGTCACCATGATGAAGATCATCAGCGGCACGACGCCAAATACGGCCTCTTGGCTTTCGGCGCTGGTCTCCGCGGTCCCACCCAACTCGATCGTGTAACCGTTCGGCAGCTTGGCGGCGAGCGCGGCTATGTCGTCTTTAATCGCCGAAACCACGGTTTCGGGCGTGGTCCCGGCCTTGACGTCGGCGAGAACGGTCAGGGTCGGCATCCGGTCGCGGCGCCATACCAGCGGCTGCTCTTGCTCGAATGCGAAGGTCGCAAATGCACTCAGCGCTACCGTCCGCCCGCCTGGCACCGGCACTTGGAGTGTGGACAGCGTGTCGAGCGAAATACGATCCTTGGAATGGGCGCGGGCGACAACGTCGACGAGATAGATGTCGTCACGGAGTTGGGTGACCGGTGCACCCGAGACGGCCGTTTGCAGGGTCGCCGCGAGGCTCTGACTGGTCAGCCCGAGGCGGCGAGCCTGGTCCTGATCGATGTGGATGCGGAGCTGGCGCGCCGGTTCGATCCAGTCGAAATGGACGCGGTCCGATCCGGGATGGCTCGCGATCACCTCTGCGAGGCCAAATGCCTCATCGCGGAGCAGCTCGATACTCGGTCCGCTCAGGCGCCATTGTAGCGGCCAGCCAATCGGCGGTCCCATCTCCAGGGGACTCACTCGGCTGATCGCCTCGGGGAATTGCTCGGTCAGGAAATCCCGCAACTCCTTCTCGAGGCGGAGCCTGGCATCGAGATCCTTGGCCATGACCACAAGTTGCGAGTGGTGATCGCTTGGCGGTAGGATGGCGAGCGGCAGGTAGAAGCGAATGACGTTCCGCCCCACATAAGAACTCCAAAAGTCGACATTTTCGTTCTTTGCGAGCCATCCCTCGATTTTCTCGACCGCTGTTTCGCTGGCGAAGATGGAGCTCGATCGCGGCAGCTGGAAGTCGACGATCAGCTCGTTGCGGTCGGACGGCGGAAAGAACTGACGATTGACCTGGCTAAGACCGAGAACCGCCAGGGCGAACAGGCCGACGGCCAGCGCGATGGTGAGCCAGCGCAGCTTAATGGCGACGGTCAGCAGCCGTGAATAGGCGCTGAGGAGCATGCCTGGCTTACTGTCCTCCTCGCCACCCTTGGGCGGCTTGAGCAGGAACGCGGCCACGATCGGGGTGAACAGCACCGCCACGAACCATGAGGTGAGGAGGGCGATCGCCACCACCTGGAACAGCGAGATCGTGTACTCGCCGGCCTGACTCTCGGCGAAGCCGATCGGCACGAAACCGGCGATGGTGATGAGCGTGCCCGTCAGCATCGCGGCGGCAAGCTTCGCGTAAGCGAAAGTCGTCGCCTTTTCCATCGGTTCGCCGACCGCCAGCCGCCGCAACGTGGCATCGACGGTTGTCATCGCGTCGTCGACGAGCAGCGCCAGCGCAATGATCAAGGCGCCGAGCGAAACCCGGTGCAGGTCGATTCCGAGCGTCTGCATGATCAAGAACACGGCGGCAAGCGTCACAGGAATGGCAATGGCCACGACTGCCCCGGGACGCAGACCGAGGGTGACGAAGCTGACGGCGAGAATGATCAGAACGGCCTGATAGAGCGAAGTGGTGAAGTCTCCGATCGCGAACGTCACCACCGCGGGCTGATTGGAGACCAGAAAGACGTTTATGCCGATGGGAAGGCTGCCGGTTGCCTGTTTGACCGATGCGTTGACCGCGCGCCCGAGCTGGAGCACGTCGCCACCTTCGCGCATCGAGATGCCGAGCCCGATTGCCGGCTCGCCGTTGACCCGGTAGAGCGGCGCGGGTGGATCGACGAAGCCGCGTCGCACCTCGGCAATGTCGCCCAGCCGGATAATCCTTCCGCCGGCGTTGATCGGCACTTCCAGGATGTCGGCTTCATTCTCGAACGCGCCCGACACACGCAGGCTGACATTCTCCTCCCCGCTATTGATCGTCCCGGAAGGACGGACCGTGTTTTGCGCGGCAACCGCGGCGAAGACCTCGTTATAGTCGAGCCCCATTGCCGCGACTCGATCAGGAACCAGCTCGATCAGGATTTCCTCATTCTGCGCGCCGATGAACTCCACCTTCTCGATCAGCGGAACGTCGCGGATCAACGCCGAGCGGACACCATCGACGTAGTCTCGGAGTTCCCGATGGGTGAAGCCGTCGGCCGTGAAGCCGTAAACGATCCCGAACACGTCGCCGAAATTGTCGTTGAAGAAGGGTCCGAGCACGCCCTGCGGCAGGGTGTGACGGATGTCGCCGACCTTCATGCGCACCTCGTACCAGGAGTCAGGCACGAGCTCAGGCGGGTAGGCGCCCTCCAGGTCGACATAGATGGTAACGACCCCCGGCCGCGTGATCGAACGGACGCTATCGAGACCGGGTGTCTCCTGCAGCGTGCGCTCCAGCCGGTCGGTGACCTGATCGAGGGTTTCTTGCATGCTCGCGCCGGGCCAGACCGCTGTCACCAGCATCGTCTTGATGGTGAAGCTCGGATCCTCGTCGCGGCCGAGATTGACGAAGGCGAAAGCGCCGGCCACGAGCGCGATCAGCATGAGATAAATCGTGAGCGAGCGGCTTCTAACAGCCCATTCCGAGAGGTTTGGGCCGATCACGGTGCGTCGCCCAGTAGCCTGACTTCCTGCCCGGGCCGTAGAGCCTGCACGCCCGCCGTGACGACGATCTCGCCGAGCTCTAGTCCGTCGGAAACGACCACCGCAGTGGGGGCGAAGCGCTCGACCCCAATTCGCCGCAGCGCCACCGTTTTGGTCGACGGATCGACCACCCACACCGCCGGCTTGCCCTCGGTTCGGGTGAGAGCGCTTGCCGGAAGCTCGATACCGCCGACCCCGCCAAAGACGGCGCGACCGACCACTGTCGAGCCAAGCCGCATTTCGGTGGGCGGATCGATCAGGCCGACCCGCACCAGGAAGGTGCCGGTAACCGTGTCGGCACGCGGCGCGACTTCGCGCACGCGCCCTTTGGCCGTGACGCCCGAATTCTGCGACAGCGCCACCATCACCTCGGGATCGCCGGGACTGGCTTCTATGACGGCGGCCGGTACGTTGAACACGGCGTCCTTGCCGTCGTCGCGTGCGATCTGCACAATCATCCGGCCGGCCTGCACGATCTCGCCGGGCTCGGCTCCGATGGCTGTGACGACACCGGGCGCATCGACGCGCAGCTCGGTATCGTCGAGGCGGCGGCGTGCGATGCCAACCTGTGCGGCCGCAGCGTCGACGGCCGCCTGGGCCGAGGAAAACACCTGCTCGGCACGCTCAAAAGCGACCCGCGCGGCGACGCGACGTTCGTAGAGATGGCGCTGACGGTCGTAATCCAGCCGGGCCTCTGAAAGCTTGCCTTCCGCCGCGGCAAGGTTCGCCTCGGCCGCGCGCAGGCCGTTCTCCTCGTCAGTCGGGTCCAGCCGGGCGACGAGTTGACCGGACTCGGCCACGTCGCCAACATTCAAGGAACGTTCGGTCATGCGGCCACCGATGCGGAAGGCGAGGTCCACCTGAATCTGACTCTCCACGGTGCCGGCGAGCTGCACCGTCTGGCCCGCTTTGTTTTTTTCAACTGTCACCACCCGCACCGGGCGGACGATCGACTCTGATGGAATGTCGCTGGAGTCGCAGCCGGCGACGCTGGCGAGCAGGCCGGCGAGGAGAATGCCCGGCAGCGGACGCTTAGCTGGAACAGTTGTCCACACAGACGGCCATCCTCTGGTCAGTTCTTGGCTGTTCTTCGCAGTCCAGCCAAGTGGCCGGACCACAAAGATCCCTCCCACGAATCTACTGAGAGTTCTGGGATAGATTAACTCTCGTGATGAATGCGCGCGATCGGGCCGCCGTGAAGCTAATGGTGGCACACTATCGCCGTTCCGCAAAGATTCAAGCGCCCGCTGACTAACTGGTGATGCCTGCTTTGGGTCAGAAGCGGACATGCATTTGCGCCGTTGCGATGTCCGCTTCGCTCAACAAGCAGACATTCTCAATTCGCTGTTGGACGCGATGTTTTCCCTGTTCGCAAATTAAAGAGTCCCTGTTCTGATTGCAGGGAATTCGTCCAAAGAATCCTCGTGTTTCAATGAGTCTGTGCAAAGCGGGGAGGTCCTTTCAACGCAAATTCCCTGTATTTTCCCGCGGATCAGGTTCGGGCTCAACGCTCGCGGGCCGATAGATCGCGCATAGTCGACGATCTCTTGGGAGTGGGCCAAAATCCGCCAGATGCGCACGACCCCGTCGGGAGAGCCGATTGTCGCGCGGTGCCAGTCTGGGGAAAGGGCTTAAGACCAAAGAGGCCTCTAGGGCCGGGAGCACCTTCAGTCTTTCTTAAGTCCTCTGCGCTTTGATTCGGGTACGGGGATGCACTCAGAAGCGTGCCATTTGAAAGCGCCTATTGCGCTTCTAAGCCACGCTTCCGGATTGGCTTCGAGGGAACTACCTCCCCCGATAGCGCATCGCACCCGCGTTGAGTGGGAGCGCAGTTGTGTCGATAGATCGGCTTGACGCAAAGATTCTTCGTGTCAGAAGAGCTTTCACTCGATCAAGGTACGCAATCGCGGGCGCCCAAGATGATTTGGAAAATCATCGCCTGTGGCTGGACCAACACCGATCCGCCTGGGCTGAGGACGTAAAGCGCTGCGAACGCAAGCTGAACAGCGAACTAGCGATCCGTGCTCTCAAGCAGTCAGCCTTGAGCCTGTTGCTAGTTGGGCCGATCGTTTGCATTGCACTTTTTCGTTTGATCGCAAGATTTCTTCCTGATGTGCGGGGTGCGCTCCTCAGCGGTCCCAGGCTCCTCGCTCTGCTTAATCGCAACAGAACGCGCATTCACTCCCTTCCGTCGTTGTTGTTGCATTCAACTAAGCGCGCCCGAACGTCGACTCGCAACTATCGGATTGCGGGTCTTGATGGCCCCCTCTGCACTGGACAACCAGCGTCGTCCACTGTCGCTGCGAAGTCTGAAATCAGCCTCCTGAAGGCGAGGCTTATCGTTGCATCGTTTGGAGCTGTCATTGTCGGCTTTATCGTGGCAGCGACGACACCCGAGGGTCGTAGCAACAGCCCCGCGGACGAGCCTCCAAGAGTGCTAGCGCCCGATAGCAAGACCGTGCGTCCGCCTGCGGAAATCTCGAAAGCGTCCGAAGAGACGGAGGAGTTGGCGCCCAGGTCAGTCTCGGGCCTTGTAGTTCAGACGAAGACGCCAGCGGAGGAGCTCTTATCGTTTCCCGCAATGACCATCGCCGGCATGATGTCGACCGCATTTCCTTTAACGGTAGACGTAGAGGAACCGAACGCTGCGCCTGAGCCGCTGGAGGTCACGCCGCCACTGCGAAAACCCAAGATCCAGATTAAGGCTAAGTCGAAGCGCTATCCGGCAAAGCCGAGGCGCCAGCTAACTGTGTGGGAGCAGCTGCCATGGCTTCTAGCGCGCTGAGACTCTTGGAACGCTATGAGCACGCGAAACCATCGCGGGAACCTCAGTTGCGGAGGGTCCTTGTCGTCACGGTCACGACAGCTGTGGCAGCAGCTTTACTTTCATGCTCAGAGACCAGACCATCGGCAGGCGATCCTTCTACGACTAGTTCGATGATGTACCAACCTGCGGGTCCGGTTGTCCGTGCGCCTCTAGCGCCCCCGACGGGCTATTCTTCTCCCTCGCAATTGGCCAACTCACCGACGCCCTTAGCGCCGTATATGAATGCCCCCAATGAAAATGCTGAGCCGCAGACGACAGGTCCGGGCGAGTGGCGCGAGTCTCCGCGTTGGGCTGCTATTAAGGGAGAAGGCTGCATCGAAGTTATACCAGCCGAGGAAGATGCGGGCAAAGTCAAGGTTGAGAACTGCCCGAAAGACGGTGTTGGGGACGCGCCTCGCCACGAGACGTTCGGCCTACCGCCGGAATAACTGAGATGAGAACGTGTCTTATCGGATGTGCTCTCACCCATCTCGCAGCTCCAACAGCGAGCCTTCTCGCAGGAAGGGTATTGTGCGCTCTTCGTCCAGCGACTATCGATCAGGCATTGCCAGCCCTCATTCACTCCGCTCGGATTTCATTGATGATAAACGTCCCCAACTACCCCGACATCCTGGCTAACGCAGGCGTTCCCATAGAGCGATTTGAGTCAGGCCAAACCATCTTTGTGGACGGTTCGTCGGGCGACAAAATGTATGTGGTTTATTCCGGCAAGGTCGCTATTGAGCGAGAGGGAAAACTTCTCGAGGAATTGTCCGAGGGCGATAGTTTTGGGGAAATGTCGTTGATCGACGGCGCACCTCGCAGCACCACAGCGCGCCAAGACGGATTGCGAGGTGGCTCCCATCACGGAGAGGGCCTTTACCCCCCCTGCTCCATGAGCAACTGATCTTTGCACTCAGCTTGATGCACAATCTTGCTGATAGGTTGAGGCGGGCCAACGAGGGGCGTTAAGTCAATCACTGCCTTCAATCCGCTCTAAGATGTGACGCGCGTGCTAATCATACGGCTGGCACCGAAAGCCGCCGCTGCTTGGTATCGTGTCGGAAGCGCTGGGTCCCGAGGAATTCGGGCCGTCAGTGTCGCCGAAAAGAGCGCCAGACCGCCCAGCGTGGTGTTAGTCCGGCTCGCAGCCAGTTCTTCTGACATTAGATGAACTAGAAGGCCGGCGCTTCGCGACTTCAAGGTATTCATCGCCGCCGTAAATCACCTCAGGTTGAAACCACGAGATAGTTTTTGATTCAAAGTCGACCCTCATTTTTGAGGTTAATGCTGGATGAAGAAAAATAGCGCATCCTCAAACCTACTCCACAATTTTGCGCCAGTCGCGCCGACAACATGCATCAGCTTCCAATTGTGAGGCGCGCAGGCGACCAGTAGATTTGATTGGTGCTGGGTGCGTTGAAGCACACCTAATCATGCAGTAAGAGGAGTCTATAGATATGATCGAGGGCCTCAGCAATGCGATAACACCGAAACCCCAGGCTCAAGTTTCGGAAGGCCACCCCAATGAGACCATCGAGAGTGTAGCTCTTGCCGGAGCAACCGCAATCCAACACCTTATCGCGGATCGCGACAACCTTCGCAACTGCGCGAACATCCAACAACGAGACCTAGTGGCCTTAAGTGCAATCAACGACGACCTTCGGCGACGCGTCGCCCTGATCCGACATCACTATGTCGAACTGGGCACCAGGATCCTGACCCAACTTGAGCAGTTTGATCATGCTACCCGTGACGCCATGCGCGATATCCAGGACGCCGCGCTAGCTTCTAGTGAAGAGGCGAATCTCGTTGCCCTTGCCAACCGCCTGAAGCCTGGCAACGGGGCGTTGCGGCCGGCTAACAAGCCTCATGAGAGGTAGCGCAGATTGCCCCTCCTAGGCAGCTATTCAGCCTGTTGCTTCTACCATCGCCGAAATAGCCGAAAACCGCCATACACATCCGGGCTGCGATGGATCTGCTTCGCGGCGCGCTTGCGCGTCCCCTGAATGGACCGCTTTGTCACAACGTTTGCAGCCTTGGCGCGTTTGGCCTTCGCGGTTTCCTGGTTTGCACCTTTCCAGGGCTGGAGCGCGGCAGTTGCCGGCGTGGCTTTGGCCAAGACGAGGAAATCGTCGCCATCAGGGAGAACGGCGGAATTGACGCTGGTATCGGCGACGATGAGCGATGAGCCTGGTGTCAGCTTATCGGAAATTGTCTGACGGACATCGTCGGGGATTTCGATACGGTTGAGCACGCTTAGGGAATCGCCTCCCTCCAGGCTGATTGCCGTCCACGCAGCCTTGGCACTCCCTGGCGCGAGTCCCATGGTGAAGACGTGAGTGCCGAGAGACTGCTTCGGCTCGCGGAGGATGATCGGCACGTCGAGCACGGGACGAAATTCCTGGCGGACGAAGAGGTGCCCTGAGGGAGGCTCCGCTTTGCCTGCGACGTGATGGACTTTCTTCGCCAGTTCATCGGAAAAGACTGCTGTTTGGGGCAGGCCGTTGGCTTTCTGAAAGGCCCTGATGGCTGCGAGCGTCTCCTGGCCAAGCCGGCCGGAAAAATTCTGCGGCTTGAGATAGCCGAGCGCGGCCAGGAGATATTGCGTACTGATGACTTGGTCCCGCTCGGTGCGCCGTGTCACCAGGATGCGCAATGGTGCATCCGCGACGACATCGGCGCCAGTCTCGACCCTGCCGCCGGTCGGTTCGGAACGCTCTGCCGCCGCCGCGGTGGACAAGACGCCTAGCGCGATCGGATCAAGCTCGGCGGCCGCCACAGCGACCTCGCCCGATACCGGCACTGGTTGGAACAGATTTGCATGCTCGATCGGCGTCGGCGCGACCCGCTCGCCCGCCACCACCACGTTCGCGCCGACGGTCGTCATCTGAAACAGTTTCGGCGCGAAGGAGAATGGCAACCGGATGCAGCCATGTGAGGCGGGATAACCGGGCACCACGCCGCCATGAAGCGCGGTGCCGGTCCAGGTGAGCCGCTGCATCCACGGCATCGGAGCCCCGCTATACAAGTTGGAGTGATGGTGGCGGCGCTTTTCGAGAATGCTGAATACGCCGGCCCTGGTGTCGTGGCCGCGCTTTCCGCTCGAGACCTTGGAACTCGTGATCAGGCCCGTGCCGCGATAGACGTCGATCTTTTGGTCGCGCAGCGAGACGACGAGAGTAAGCGGCTCGAAGCCGGGGGAAGGGACAATCGGGGGCTTCGCCGCTACTCCGCCCAGCCCGCGCGCAAGCTCTTCGACTGCCAGTTCCTTGGTCGAGACAGTTGGGGGAGCCGCGGGAGTTTTCAGAAAGGACGGCGAGACCGCGTTCAGCACGGGCGGATGGCGGTGGTTCAGGGCGATGCGGTAGGGCACGACTCTGGTGCTTGGAACGGTGTTCGTCGCGGAGAGGGGGGTCAGGATTTCGGCGACTCCGGCATGTTGCGGCTGTACAGGAGGCGTCAAGTCACCGGCGACCGGCAAAGCGTCCGGGATCACACCAGCGAAAGTCAGCGCGCTAACAGCCGGCCGCAGCATGGCGGGTTCGGCCGACGCGGCGGCGAGGAGAGTAGCGGGGGCCAAGCGCAGGTCTGGTACACCTATCGTGGCACTCAGAGAAACGGATTTGGCGGCAACCGCTTGCGCCGCGCCGGCATTTGCCAGAGCCGATAGAGGCATCGCCCCGCGTGGGTCGAAAGACTGCCAAACCAAGCCCAAGGACGCCAGGCTGGCGACCAAGGCACCCGCGATCCAGATTTGCCGGCTGACGGCAGTGCGGCTGCGGCCGCTCACCGAGGGCCGGCATTGGGGCTCACCAAAATAGAGCGGCAGGATCGTGGTTTCGCTCACTCTGCCTTCACCAAGCTGAGCCTCGGTGAGATTCTTGGCGTAGCGCAAACACGCCCCGCTTAAGTCAGCAGCGGCAAGATTGGCGTCAGCGAAATCGACGTAATCGAGCTGAGCGCCGCTCAAATTCGCGGCACTTAAGTTGGCGCCGATAAGCCGAGCATGGCTAAGATCGGCTGACGACAAATCAGCCGAGTCGAATTCGGTCGCCTCCAAGGTCGCAAAACGAAGACTCGCGCCACACAGCTTGGCTTTGGCAAGGTTAGCTCCGGTGAAACTTGCGTGATCAAGGATGGCGTTGGTCAAATTGGCGGAGCAGAGATTGGCTCGATCAAAAGACGCAAGCCGAAGATCGGCGCGTGACAGATCGGCTGCTTCAAGATCGGCAGCCGACAGCACCGCGAAGCGCAAATTCGTGCCGCAGAGATTTGCCAGATTGGCGATAGGCGTATTGGCGTTTCCCGACCATGCGCCCAGCATATCGGTCGGCGTCCGATATGTGGCCAACGGCGCCAAGCGGCCGCATTTCGCCTGTTTGGCCATTCCCCCAGACCTGAGTACGCAACTAGATTGTGACGATCGTGGCAGGCGAAAACGGAGAGATCATGACGAAGACGCCTGCCGTCGTCACAAGTTCCCGACAAATTGATTGAGACCGCGCTTTTCGATGGAACTGTAGCCAGCCCGCAACACCGGGAGAGAGCAGCCACCGCAAATCGAGAATCGGACACGCTGCAGTCATCTTCGGGATTCTTTAGGCGGCGATCTCTGCCTATGCCCCGAGGCAATGCGTCGAATCTGGCGCCGAGTATTTGCGACATTGTCTACCGACTAGATCACGAGCGTCGACCACCCAGTCGGAGGGCTTGTCAGTTCGAGGGTTGGGCCGATACCAACACAGGCTCCGCGCGATGAAGCTCAGGGAAGAGGCGCTTCAGGCTCTCGATCTTGGGGAGGTCGTGGACGACGATGTAGGGGTAGGCCGGGTTCAGCACGAGAAAGTCCTGATGGTAGGCTTCGGCCGGATAGAACCCTTTGCCGGACTCGATCTTGGTGACGATGGCCGCATCAAACACTCGCGCCTGGTTGAGCTGCGCGATATAGGCCTTGGCGATCTTGGCCTGCTCGGCACTGGTTGGAAAAATGGCCGAGCGGTATTGCGTGCCGATATCGGGGCCCTGGCGGTTCAGCTCGGTGGGATCGTGGGCGACCGAGAAATAGACTTGAAGGATGCGCCCGTAGCTGATCTCGCGCGGGTCGTACGTGATGCGGACCGCTTCAGCGTGGCCCGTGCTGCCCGTGCCGACCAACTGGTAGCGCGCCGTCTCCTTCTTGCCACCGGCATAGCCTGAGACGGCGTTGGTCACGCCCTTCATGTGCTGGAACACTCCTTGGACGCCCCAGAAGCAGCCGCCCGCGAGAACGGCGACGTCTTCCTTGGCCTCCGGCCGGGGCTGCTCATCGACAGCCGGCGCCGGGATGACGCGCGCCTCCTCGGCGCCAAGGCGCGTAACGGTAGCGCCTGCGGCAACGAGCAGCGCTGCCGTCAGCAACATGCTCGCGCCAATCTGCAAGGAGTAAGCCGGTCGCCGAGCAGGACTTGGTGATGAATGGGTCATCGTAAGCTCCAATTAGCCGAAGGTGAAGGCGTAGGCCTGGACGCCAGGATCGAGGAATTCGACTCGAAGGGCGTGGACACCAGGCTAGGCTTTCAGACGATAAATTAGATATGAGGCGCCGCGCTTCTTGGGTATCGAAAATGCGGAAGAGTCACGCGCATTTGATGCAGGCGAGAGCGGCAAACAACTTTCCGTGCATGGACCGTCTAAGCCCGGTCCGTGCCCACTCCTGCGCGCGCCGCGCTTGATCGATTGAGCTTCGCCACGTCATACTTCCCGTCAAGATCCAACTGGACATTTGAACTGAAGGCCAATGAAGCGAAAAGTCCTGATCATCGGGATCGGCGCCGGCAATCCCGAACATGTCACGGTTCAGGCGGTGAACGCCCTAAATCGGGTGAGCGCGTTCTTCATCCCGAACAAGGGCAGCGAAAAACAGGATCTCGCGAATTTGCGCCGAACGATCTGCGATCGCTTCATCGAGAATACTAGCTACCGCATGGTCGATTTCGATACGCCCTTCCGCGAGGGCTCATCTGCGTCTTACGGTGAAAGCGTCGAAAAATGGCACGCTAGCATCGAGGGGATCTATGAGCGCCTGCTCATAGAGGAACTTGGCGAGGGAGAACGCGGGGCGTTTCTCGTCTGGGGCGATCCCAGTCTTTACGACAGCGCCCTTCGCATCCTGCACAAGATCCGCGCCAAGGGACGCATCGATCTCGACCTCGAGGTCGTGCCGGGCATCAGCAGCGTCCAGGCGCTGGCCGCGGCGCACAAGGTACCGCTCAACCGCATCGGCGAATCCGTCATGATTACGACCGGCCGCAGGCTGGGGGAAGGCTTTCCCAACGATGCCGATAGCGTAGTTGTCATGTTGGACGGCCAAAGCGCATTCAAGAGTGTCGATGAAGATGTCGATATCTACTGGGGCGCCTATATCGGCACTGACGACGAAGTCCTCGTCTCTGGCAAGTTGCGTGAGGTCACGGATGAGATCGAGCGGGTCAGGCAAGCGGCCCGCGACCGCAAGGGCTGGATCATGGACGCTTACCTCTTGAAACGGCCCGAGAAGCGATAACGGCTGGCATTCAGCGCACAACCGCGCCAGCGCTAAGCTTGCCCTGTTCCGGGGCCTCCGCACACCTGGCT
>Ga0190270_10000787_pt1 | contig 14253 bp, 10 predicted proteins | sample Popmic320T_FD_133748 | JGI IMG/M metagenome (GOLD analysis project Ga0190270, IMG submission 133748) | Populus adjacent soil microbial communities from riparian zone of Weber River, Utah, USA - 320 T | ecosystem: Environmental > Terrestrial > Soil > Riparian zone | place: USA: Utah | collected... | reverse complement strand
GCTCGTTGCCGAATTCCACCTTCAGCCGCGCCGCGAGGCGGTCGAGGATCATGAATCCCGCGTTGTGGCGCGTGTTCTCGTACTCGCGCCCGGGGTTTCCGAGACCAACGATGAGACGGATGGCAGGGTCTTCCGGCATGGGTCAATCGTATCGTCCCGGGGTCCATGGGAACAGGTTGGGATCACCTTCCTCGCCATGCGAGACAACGGCGGACGCCCCGCCGCCCGCGGCAATAATCTCTTCCCGCACGGCGGAAGTTTCGCGGTCAAAGGCTTCCAGCAGGCCGGCGATCCGATCCCGCTGGGTGATCAGAGCGATGATAAGATACTGGGTAATCGCCAGTCCATAAAACCACCAACCGGCCGTCCAGAGACCCGTCCGCACTCCTGGCTCATCTTCGCCAAAGACTACCGCCATGATGACAAAGACCGGCGAGGAACGCCTCAGGTGCAAAATGGCGAGCCCGCGCAGCACCTCGCGTCGCCGGCGCCATGCCTCAACCCATCCCGATATCCGGGTGAGTCTCAATTTCGGAGGTCCGCGGTGCAGGATGGAGAAGACATCTTCGTCAGGCATGGACTCGATCACCCCTACGGCGAGGAGGAGCCGCAGCACCAGTGTGAGCCAGTCCTTTCCGGAAACCCATGCGAAAAGGAATTGCTCCATATTCGCTGTCGCCGCCAGCATGATGATGGCACCGCGAAACCAGTTCTCCAGATCGCGCTCGAGTTCCGCATCGGTAGCCTGGACGCGGAAGACCCGCCGCAGCAGGAAGCGAAAAATGGGAATGGCAATGAGCCCGCTGAGCAGCCGGAGCAGCGGACGCAGCACCGGGCGGAGCACATTGATGATGAGATGCCGAATCATGAAACGTCGGGCAGGATGCCCGGACCACGGCTGGAACGCCTCCTCACTTCACCGGCAGCACTGCATCCTTCGTGGGGAACTGCGCCGGCACCGGGATCGTCACCTTGCCGGTCGCCGCCCACTCGGTGCCCCGCTGCAGCACGTTGTAAAAGCCCGCGCACTTCATTGAGTAATCGGCATGCCCCATCGGCGTGTGCATGACGCGGCCTTTGCCGTAATCGATAACCATGATCATCGGTTCCGGACGGTTCGTGACCTGGCTCGTGGAGGTTGCGAGGACTTTCATGTTCGTCGCGGGGCCGCGGAGTTTGTCGTAGAGTTCGTCTTTGCAATGCTTCCATGATTCCGGCAGGCCTTTGGTGATCGGATGGGTTTTCCCTTCGCCGAAGAGATCGACGTTGAATTCAAACTGTGCGCCGTGATTGCCGCCGGGCCCCGGCGAGGTGTCGGTGATGAGTTTGCCGTCCTTCAAATAAACATACGGCCCGTGTTTTTCGCTGCGTCCGCCCCAGCCGCCGAGGCCGATCATCTCGTTGTACTGCGGCCAGTCCGGAAACGAATTGTCCGCCGCATGAATGCAGACGAATCCGCCGCCGCCGGAAACGTATTTGTCGAAGGCCATCTTCACTTCCATCGGCCATTCGGCGCCGTTGTAGTTGCTGACGACGGCTTTGTATTTGGAGAAATCCGGGCGCCACTTCGTCCACTCCTCCGGCTTTCCTTTGTCGGATGGAGTCGTGGAAACCTCGACCGTGAAGCGACCGCTCTTCTCGAGCGCGTCCTTCAGTACCGGCGTCGTGCTCTTCCAGTCGTGATTGTTCTGGCCGTCAATGATGAGGACGGCGAGCTTTGGTTCCTGCGCCACGAGGCCGCAGACGGAGAGGAGGAAGAGACAATAGAGAGTTTTCATGGAGCGGATGGTGGAATGAGTTCGGGGGAGCAAGAATAAGGAGGAGCGGAAAAGCGCCAGGCATCAAGTTTTAGCTCACGGTTCGCGCCACAGTTCATTGATGCGCTCGATGCGTACCGCCTTCCCTGTCGCCGTTTCCACTTCCACCCATGCGCCGCAGACGCGCACCGGGCCGTGGGCGACGGTAAATTTCACCGGCATTCCCGTGCGAAAACGGTGGAGCACAGGCTCCACCTTGCTGCCAATGACACTCTCCAGCGGGCCGCACATGCCGGAATCGCAGAGGAAGGCCGTGCCGTTAGGGAGCACGCGTTCGTCCGAGGTTTGGACGTGAGTATGGGTGCCGACCACTGCTGAGACGCGGCCGTCCAGATGCCAGCCCATCGCCACTTTTTCACTCGTAGCCTCGGCGTGAAAATCCACGAAGATCACCGGCGTTTGCTCGCGCAGCACGGCGATCTCGCGGTCGAGGGCGAGGAAGGGATTCTCCAGCGGCGGCTGGGTGAAGGTGCGGCCCTGAGCGTTCACGACGGCCACTTTGCCCTTCGCTGTCTCAAGCACGATGCTGCCCTGGCCGGGCGTGTCTTCGGGCCAGTTTATCGGACGCAGGAGCCGGGGTTCCGTGGCCATGTATTCCACGATTTCGTTTTGGTCCCAGATATGATCACCGGTGGTGATGACGGCCGCGCCGGCCCGCATGAGAGCGATGGCGATCTTCGGCGTGATCCCGCGACCGCCTGCGGAATTCTCGCCGTTCACGATGATGAAATCGATCTCCAGCCGCTCGCGCAGTTTGGGCAGCATGTCGATGACCGCCTTCCGCCCCGGCTCGCCAAAGACGTCGCCGAGAAAAAGAATGCGCAGCGTCGCCGCCGGGGAAGTTTGCTCTGACGTATCCACGCGCTGTCCCTGGCTGAAAAGCGGCGGCTTGTCCACGGCTTACTCCGCGACCCGGCACGGCACGATGATTCCGTCCTTCATTCCGTGAATGATCTTCTTGTCGGCGGGAACGATAGTCGCGAGCACGCCGCCGCATTTGATGCCACTGCCGTCACGGGCGACAAAATAATACGGACAAAGCCTCACCCGCCCCTGCATCACCCTCACCGCTCCGGTGGTCGCATCGAAGTACGGGTGCTCCACCAGCTTGCCGGCGCGGAACCGCTGGAGCACCCACGGCTGCCGCGGAAAATCCGCCTGCGCCTGCGCGATGGCCGCCGCCCAGTCGCCGTGACTCACATCGTGCCCGATGACGACGCTGCGGCTGCCCCACGCGTTCTCCGAGAAGCCGCTGAGCTTGAGAACGAGTTGCCGCTCCTTTTGCGAAAAGCGCGCGAGTTCGTCCCACGCATGAATCTCCAACTGCGGCAGCACCGCGTGCGGCGGCAGAGGCGCGGGATCGATCACCCAGCCGAACGGAATCAACTTCGCCAGCGCATCGCGCTGATTCTCGCGCAGCGCCTGACGCCAAACCTCCCGCAGCGGACGGCTCCAGAACAGCGCCAGCCACAACTTTTCCTCCAGCCATGGTTTCATGGGAGCGGAAATGTGCTGCGGCGGATCGATCAGCGCCCGCCAGTGCCGGATGTTCTCCCAGTCGAACATTTCAAAAAACCGGTAGACGTCGCGTCCCCGGGGCGCGTAGGACTCGGCGTCGCACACGGAAAATTCCACACCCAACTGCTCCGCCAGCCAGTTCATTTCCGGACGGTAATCACGAGCCTCCTGCGACACCGCGATGTCCGCGCCGCGCGGGAACAGGCTGCGAAATCCCTCCAGCATCCCGTCTGCCCCGCCCCCCAATTGCCATCCGCCGTTCAGCGACGCATACGATTTCCCCAGCCACGCCGTGAGCCCGATGCCGCCGGGCACGCTGTCGATTTCCGTCAGCGCCAGCCCGTTTTCCGTCAGGAGTAAATCCGGGCGGATCACCCCCGGCAACTCGTGCCGGTGCGCCGGATGCCGCGCCGCCTCCAGCAACGCCGCCGGCTTTCCCGCATCCAGCAGCGCCGCGATCCACGGCGGCTGCTTTCCGTTGTGACTTTGATAGTAGAGATCATTGCACGCCCGCAAAAAAACGTGCAGCCGGTGCCCCAGCTTTTCCAGTTCCCCCCACAGCGCCGGCGCCAGCGGAAACGGCTCCGGCGACGACAACCACTCCCTCCCCGCAAACATCCCGCCCGCAGGCATGGCATCGCGCAATTCGGCAAGGGTGGCAGGCATCGGGCAAAGCCCACGTCAAACGCCGCAGCGGAAGCGATGCAATCGGCATTGCGGCTGGAGACGATTACTTTTTAGCCCACGGTGATTTCCAGACAGTGAGTTTGACCACCTTTAATGGAGGCTCAGCCGCCATCAGAATCTTCACGATTCGCTTCACGGGATTTCCGTAGTTGTGGGTGATGAAGTGCCGCTTTTGGTCGTGCGTTACGATCGTCCACGACTCCGCATCGCCGCGTGCATCGTGCTCAAGGAATTGAATTTCGGAAAGCGGGAGATCGAACGCCGGCGCAAGGGATCGATGGGGAGACTCGCAAACGATGCGGTCGCTGTAAATGCGCAGGCTGAATTGCCGGGACATTACGAGGTTCGGTATGAAGTATCCGATGAACAGAATTCCTCCGGCCCCGCCCATAACAACAACGATTGCCCAAAAGATGATTGGCGAGTCTTCCCTCTTCAGCATCAGAGCGACCATGGTGAAGAATCCTCCGGCCAGGAGCAGCCAAATGAACGTCCGCCACGCCTCATTCCTGGTGTGGCGCGTGTGTTCAAAAAGCGGCGGCTGGACTTGTTGCGTCTTGATTTGTGGAAATTATGGTTTTTGATTACTCTTAATATTATGAAAACCTGGAGCATCGTATTGTTAATAGGTTCTTTTCTCGTGTACCAGTGGTACGTGTGGGCCTCTCCGACACCCGAAGCATGGTTGAAAGCAATCTGTGCGGAGGAGCGCTCCAAGTGGGTGGGCCAGACATTTGGAGGAGGAGCCGTTCGTTGCGACCGGATAATGGAGGGTCCGGGGAAGCTGGTGACCTACGAATATACGTACGGATTCCCGAGTTCTGAATTCCATCCGTCCTTTGAACATGAGCTTAAGGCGTTTATGGAAAAAGATCCCCGGTTCGAACCGACGCTGGCGCAATACCGGACGCGTGGAATCGTGGTGGAAATCAATTTGTATTCCAGCGACAAGAAAATGGTGGCGGCGTTAAAGCTGTAAGGCAGGAGTTGAGGGCAGGATTCCTTGCGGCGCACACCCGCTGAAACACCCCGGTTCGCCCGCCGTATGGTTTCGGCTCATGGCCGTTTTCTTTCGTTTCGCTTTCGTCCTCGCACTGATGGCCCCGCCCGGGGCGCCGGCGGCCCCCCTGCCCGCCGCCCAATCCTACGCCAAAGACATCCGTCCATTACTGGAGAAGTATTGCTGGGACTGCCATGGCGACGGGGCCAAAAAGGGCGACGTCGTTCTGGACGCCGATACCAGCGAGGCCGCGATCGCGAAGAACCGCAAGCTGTGGACGGGCGCCATGTTCAACATCGAGCAGTGGATCATGCCGCCGCCGGACAAGAAGACGCAGCCGACGAAAGAGGAGCGCGAGATGCTCGTCCGGTGGCTCGACAACACGCTCAATCCCGTGGACCCCGCGAACCCCGATCCCGGCCGCGTCACGATCCGGCGGTTCAACCGCGTAGAATATAACAACACGGTTCGTGACCTGCTGGGCGTGACTTCGCAGCCGGCGAATGAGTTTCCCGAGGACGATACCGGCTATGGATTCGACAACATCGGTGACGTGCTGGCGCTGCCGCCGATTCTGATGGAGCGCTATCTGATCGCGGCCGACCGCGTGCTCATCGAGGCCATCCCCGCCGGCCCGCCGCCGCCGGTGAAGACAAAGCTGACCTCCCGCGAAATGCGCGGCGTCGGGCTGGTGGACGAGAAGGATAAGGAAGTGCGGATGCTGGCTTTTCCCGGCGAGGCCACCACGGAGTATCTCTCGCCGGTCGAAGGCGAATACATCGTGCGCGTGAACGCATGGGGCACCCAATCGGGCGGTGAAGCGGCGAAGCTGGAACTTCGCGCGAACGGCAAGCCGGTGAAGAAGGCGGACATCACTGCCGGCTCGCGCGACAAGGCACAAATCCTGGAAGAGCGCGTCAATTTTGGCAGAGGCGGGCAAACCGTTGGCGTCGTGTTCCTCAATCCTTCCGCCGATCCCAACGCCCGGCATCTCTACATCGCCGGCATTGAAATCGAAGGCCCCATGAAGGCCATCCTGCGGCCTTTGAACCACGTGGCGCAGCGCATTTTCAGCGAAGGAACCAGGCTCGGCGAATCCGAAGCCGGCGCGCGCGCCATCTTGCAAAACTTCGCCAATCGCGCCTTTCGCCGTGCGGCCATTCCGGCGGAAGTGGACCGCCTGATGACCATCTTCAAGGCGGCGCAGAAAGAAGGCGAATCATGGCGCGACAGCCTGCGCATCACCATGAAGGCGGTGATGGTGTCGCCGTATTTTCTCTATCGCATCGAATGGCAGCCGGAGGCTAACAACCCGCAAAAGGTTGTGGAGTTGAACGAATTCGCCCTCGCCGCGCGGCTTTCCTACTGGCTGTGGAGCAGCCTGCCGGACGACGAATTGCTTTCGCTCGCCTTCCGCAATCAGCTTCGCGCCAATCTGCCTGCGCAGGCGCTGCGGATGCTGAAAGATCCCAAAGCCCGCGCCCTGCCGGAGAATTTCGGCGGCCAGTGGCTGGAACTTCGCAGTCTCAATGTCGCCGCGCCTGACAAACAGCGCTTTCCCGAATACTCCCCTGCCCTGCGCGATGCCATGCGCCGCGAAACCGGGGAACTTTTCTGGCACATCATGCAGCAGAACAAGCCGGTCACCGAGTTCCTCAGCGCCGACTACACGTTCCTCAATGAGACCCTCGCAAAGTTTTATGGCATCGACGGCGTGCAGGGATCCGATTTCCGTCAGGTAAAACTCGATCCGAAGACGAACCGCCGCGGCGTCATCACCCACGCCAGCGTCCTCACCGTCACCAGCGACGCCATTCGCACCAGCCCCGTGAAGCGCGGCAAGTGGCTCCTCGAAAACATTCTTGGCGTTACCGCCCCGCCGCCGCCGCCCAACGTGCCCGCTCTTGCCGAAGGCGAAAAGGTGGAGGCCACCGCCTCCGTGCGCCAGCGGCTCGAAGCCCACCGCACCAAGCCCGGCTGCGCCGGCTGCCACAGCCTCATCGATCCCATGGGCTTCGGACTCGAACACTTCAATGCCATTGGCAAATGGCGCGACAACGACGGCCCCGTCCCCGTCGATTCCACCGGCGTCCTAACCACCGGCCAGAAATTCTCCAGCGCCGGTGAACTCGCGAACATCCTCCTCACCGACCGCAAGGACACCTATTTGCGAAACATCGTGAAGAAGATGCTCACCTACGCCCTCGGCCGCGGCATGGAGCCCTACGACCGCCCCGCCATCGACGCCATCCTCGCCCGCATGGCCAAAGATGGAAACACTTTCCAAAGCATGGTCCTCGCCATCACCGACAGTGTTCCGTTCCAAAAGCGGAGAGGCGATGCGAAGGCGAAGTGAGCCGTAACGCAGCGCTTCCAGCCTGCCGTTCCGCAGTGCGTCCCGCCTGCCGTTTTGCCGTGGCGCATCCGGGCGGCAGGCCGGAGGCCCTGCGGAACGGCAGCCGGACGGGCTGCGTTACTTTATCGGTTGTCGAACGCCGGATTTGGGACCGGCATTTGTGCTCCAGTTTCCTTGAGCCATGTGTCGAGCAGGGCGCTGAGTTCCGTTCGTCGTTCCTTGTTGGTGGCCGCAAGGTCTGACTTCTCCATCTTGTCGCTAAAGACATCATAGAGTTCCTCGCGTCCGGTTTCGTGAAACCGGATGAGTCGCCAGTCCTGGTAAAGCACAGCGCTGTATGGTGTGGCCCCTCCGGGGTGATAGTGCGGGTAGTGCCAGAAGAGCGGACGATCCGGGATTTTGCCGCCACTGAGCAGCGGACGAAGATCGATGCCGTCAGCGTGTGGCGCGAGGCCGGAGGCTGCAGCGACGGTTGCGCAAATGTCCATCGTGATGACCTCCGTGCCGCACTGCGTGTCCGGTTTTGTCAGGCCCGGCCAGTGGATGATGAGTGGAACGCGGACGCCGCCTTCATACGCGGAGCCTTTGCCGGCGCGGAGTTGGAGGTTGGAGGTGATCGGGAGCAGGCCGCCGTTGTCGGAGGTGAAGATGAATACGGTGCGCTCTGCGATTCCGAGTTCCTCCGCTTTGGCCCGGAGGCGGCCGACGCTGTCGTCCACGCTCTCGACCATGCTGGCATAGACGGGATTCCGCTGCAGATTGTCAGGCTGAAGCGCGGCCTTGTATTTGGCGATGACGTCCTTTTTCCCGCCCGGCGGCGTGTGGACGGCATACATGGGAAGATAGACGAAGAACGGCCGCTCGCGGTTTCCGGTCATGAATCCCTCCACCTCAGAGGTGAGGCGTTCGGTGAGAAATTCCCCCGCGGGCCCGTCGGTGAGCGCGGGGTTTTTGTACGGCGAGAACCATGTTTCCGGCTGACCGCGGTGGTAACCGCCGAGATTGACATCAAATCCGTGCGCCGTTGGCGGCTCATTGCCGAGGTGCCATTTACCGAACATGCCGGTCGCATAACCCTTCGTCTTGAGCATTTCGGCGAGGGTGGTTTCCGCCGCGGGCAGTTCCTTGCACCAGTCGGGCGGCAGGAGTTTGGCGTGAGGGCGCGCATGGCCGGCGATCCAGTCCGTGATGTGCAGACGGGCGGGATATTTTCCCGTGAGCAGGGCAGCCCGGGTCGGCGAGCAGACCGTGCAGGCACTGAACGCCCGGGTGAACAACATCCCGTCCTTCGCCAGTTGGTCGATGTGCGGTGTCTTATAAAAGGTGCTGCCGGTGCAGCCGAGGTCCGTCGCCCCCATGTCATCGACCAGCATCACGATGAAATTCAGCGGGCGATCCGCCCCTTGCACGGTGGTGAGAAAAAGCAGCAGGGCGATCAGGATGCGCATGAGCCGGCTCTCGCCGCAGGAAGATCGTCGCGCAAAAACCGGGCCGACGCGCAAATGCGTGGCGAAGGCATGGGCTGTGCATCCGTTTCAACATCACAATTCCGCCGAATCGGACTTGTAAAAACCAGGTTTGCCCCCAATTATGAGCCAAGTTCCTAAGTTATCTTAACTAATTTCCGACCATGCTCCGTGTTCTCGTTGGCATCACTTTGTCCGTCGCTCTCGTCGTCGTGTTCCTGCTCTCCACCACCAAGGCCGATCCTCTCCAGCCCGGCGCCAGTGCCCCCGCCCTGACGTCTGTCGATGAGAACGGCAAACCGGTTAACTTGGCGGATACCTTTAAGAAGGGCCTCACGCTCGTCTATTTTTACCCTAAAGCCGATACCCCCGGGTGCACGAAGGAAGCTTGCGCCCTGCGCGACAAATGGGAAGACGTGCAAAAGCTTGGCATCACGGTCATCGGCGTCAGCATGGACACGCCCGAGGCGCAGAAGGCCTTTAAGGATAAATACAAGCTGCCGTTCACCCTTCTCGCTGACACCGAAGGGGCGGTGGTGAAGGCCTTTGGCGTGGCGATGATTCGTGTGGGTGTTCCCACCCGCCAGTCGTTCCTTGTCAAAGAGGGCAAGATAGTCTGGCACGATCCGAAAGTCGATCCCGTGACCCATCTCGACAACGTGATCAAGGCCGCCGGAGATCTCGCGAAGGCCCCGGCCCCGGCGGAGAAGAAGTAGGCCCGGAATCAGAATGACGACCGCGGATAACGCGGATAACGCGGATCTCACGGATAAACAGGGATGCCTTCGCGATTCCCCTGCTGGACATCCGCGGCATCCGTGTGATCCGCGGTTCTCTTTTTTCCTAAGGCCGGCAACGATAAATTCGTTCTGTGATTGCTTCCGTGGCGGTGGGTGTGCTGTGATCCGCGCCCATGACATGGACCCAAATTTATGACCCGCTCGGCAATGTCTTTCTGTCCACGGCTGCGGCGGCATTGCCGGTCGTGGTGCTGCTGGGAGCCATCGCGCTGGGAAAACTGAAGATTCACATGGCCGCCATCGCGGGGCTGGCGGTTGCAGTGCTGGTGGCCCTGTTCGTTTTCGGAATGCCTCTGCCACTCGTGGCCGGCGCCGCGGGCTACGGCGCGGCCTACGGATTGTTTCCCATCGGCTGGCTGATCGTCAATTTGCTCTTCCTCTACGAACTGACCGTGCGCCGCGGCCTGTTCGAGGTGCTGCAAAAAAGTTTGTCAGGCATCGCGCCGGACCCGCGGGTGCAGGTGATCCTCATCGCCTTCAGTCTGGGCGCTTTTTTTGAAGGCGCAGCGGGCTTCGGAACTCCCGTCGCGGTGACGGCGGCCATTCTCATCCGCCTCGGCTTCCGGCCGCTCATGGCCTGCGTGCTCTCCCTCATCGCCAACACGGCGCCGGTGGCCTACGGCTCGCTGGGCACGCCGCTCATTGCGCTCGCTCAGGTGTCAGGGCTGGACCTGCTGGAATTGTCAGCCATGGCCGGACGGCAGTTGCCGTTCTTCTCGCTGCTGGTGCCGTTTTGGGTGGTGTGGGCGTTCGCCGGCTGGCGGGGAATGCTCGGCGTGTGGCCTGCGGCCCTAACCGCCGGCATTGCCTTCGCCGTCCCCCAGTATCTCGTCTCGAATTTTCACGGCCCGTGGCTCGTGGATATCGTCGCGAGCGTCGTCAGCATGGGCGCGCTGGTCGTGCTGCTGAAACGCTGGCGGCCCAGAGATGGCTGGCAGCCGCGCGGCGAACTGATGCAGCCGCCTTCTCAATCCACCGAAGTCCGCCCGACCGCCGCGCAGCAGCGCCGGGCATGGGCGCCATGGATCATTCTCGCCGTTACGCTTTTCTCCCTCGGGATGGCAAAGGAGCCGCTCAAAAAACTGTGGGCCCCCTCCGTTGCGGTGCCTGCGCTTCATGGGTCTGTTTATCGTGCCGCGCCGGTGGCTCCGGTGCCCACGCCGGAAAAACCTGCAATGCCGGAAAAGGCAGCGCTCGATCTCAACATTCACTCGGCCACGGGCACCGGCATCCTGCTGGCAGCGCTCATCACCGGGCTGTGGCTCCGATTTTCCCTGCGGGACCTCATGGGCGTCTGGTGTTTCAGCTTTTGGCGCGCGCGATGGTCGCTCATCACCATCGCCGGCATGCTCGCGCTCGGCCATCTGACAAAATACTGCGGCGCCGACGCCACCATGGGTCTCGCCCTCGCAGGCACCGGCGTGCTCTATCCATTTTTTGGCACCCTCCTTGGCTGGCTCGGCGTCGCGCTGACCGGCAGCGATACCGCGAGCAATGTCCTCTTCGGCAGCCTCCAGCGCATCACTGCGGAACAAACCGGCATCAATTCCACTCTCATGTGCGCTGCCAACAGCACCGGCGGAGTCATGGGCAAAATGATCGACGCCCAAAGCATCGTCGTCGCCAGCACCGCCGCCGACTGTTATGGCATGGAGTCGCAAATCCTCCGCCGCGTCTTCTTCCACAGCATCGCGCTGGCGATCCTTGTCGCCCTGCTCGTCACCCTCCAGGCATACGTCTGGCCGTTCACGGAAATGGTGGTGAATCCCGCGCCGTAGCACGGGCATGGCTTTAGCCTGCCCGTGTTCGCCTTTTGCGCATACAGTGTTCGAACGGAGACAAACACGGCCAGCCTAAAGGCATGGCCGTGCTACACACTTCCGTACTTCCGCTGTTGGCCCGGTCCGCTTCATCATGCTAATCTCCGTCCCATGCCCCGTTTGTTTTCCCAACCTCTCGCCGCCGCTGCCCTGTTGCTCTCTGCCGCCCCGGTCATGGCCGGGCGCGGGATTATCACGGATGACGACCGCAAGTGGTGGGCATGGCAGCCGGTGCCGGAGACCGTCACCACTCCGAAGCCGGCACTGACAGACGAGCGCCTGCAACGCTGGTCACGCAACGAAATCGACGCTTTCATCCTCGAAAAACTCCTCGCCGCAAAACTCGAACCCGCGCCGGAAGCGCCGCGCGACGTGCTCGTCCGGCGGCTCTATCTCGACCTTATCGGCCTGCCGCCGACCGCGGAGCAGGTCCGGGCTTTCGTGAATGACACCGCCCCGGGTGCATGGGAGCGCCTCGTGGATCAACTCCTCGCCAGCCCGCACTATGGCGAGCGCTGGGCGCGCCACTGGCTGGACCTCGTGCGCTACGCTGACAGCGACGGCTACAAGGCCGACGACTACCGCCCGGACGCATGGCGCTATCGCGATTACGTCATCAAGGCCTTCAACTCCGACAAGCCATTCGACCGCTTCATCATGGAGCAGCTTGCCGGCGACGAACTTTTTCCTGACAACCCGGAGGCGCTCATCGCCACCGGCTATCTCCGCTGCGGCATCTACGAATATAACAATCGCGATGTCGTGGGCCAGTGGACCGCTATTCTCAACGACATCACTGACACCACGGCCGATGTCTTCCTCGGCATGGGCCTGCAATGCGCCCGCTGCCACGACCACAAATTCGATCCCCTGCTGCAGCGCGACTATTTCCGCCTCCAGGCGTTCTTCGCGCCGCTGCAATGGCCCGAGAGCACCGAAGCCGTGACCGCGGCGGAACGCGCGGAGTGGCAGAAAAAGCAGGCGGCATGGGAAGTGGCGACCGCCGGCATTCGCGCGCAAATCGAAGCCATCGAGCAGCCGCACCGCGAGAACGCCCGGAAGGATGCCGCCTCGAAATTCCCGCCGGAGACGCAGGCGATCATGGCCAAACCCGCTGCTGAGCGCACTCCTTCCGAACAGCCGCTCTTCGATCTCGCATGGCGGCAGGTGACTTACGAATGGGCCCGCATCGACACGCGCATCAAAGGCGCGGAGAAAGAAAAAATCGTGGCTCTGCGTAAACAGTTAGGCCAGTTCGACAATCTAAAGCCCTCGCCATTGCCCGGCGCCATCGCCGCCCGCGACATGAGCGCCGCCGCTCCGCCCGTGACGATTCCGAAGCATGAGAGCGAAGGACCTGTCGAGGCCGGATTCCCCACGATTCTCGATTCTTCGCCGGTCGCCGTGCAGGCTGTCGCCAGCAGCACCGGCCGCCGTTCCGCTCTCGCCAAATGGATCGCCAGCCCGGCGAATCCCTTAACCGCCCGGGTCATGGTGAATCGCGTGTGGCAGCAGCACTTCGGACGCGGCCTCAGCAGCACCACCAGCGACTTCGGCACGCTCGGCGAAAAACCCTCACATCCCGCGCTGCTCGACTGGCTGGCGCGACGGTTCATGGCTGAGGGATGGCAGTTGAAGAAGATCCACCGCCTTATCGTGACGAGCGCAGCATGGCGGCAGTCGTCGTCCTCAACCGTCACGGAACACGCGCGAATCACCGACCCCGAAAACCGCCTGCTGTGGCGCTGGAATACGCGGCGCATGGACTCGGAGCAAATCCGCGACACCATTTTCGCCGCCACCGGCGAACTGGACCTGACTGCCGGCGGCCCCGGGGTGGACGCCACCAAGCCGCGCCGCGCGGTCTATGTGAAAGTGCTGCGCAACGTCCGCGATCCGCTCGCCGATGTCTTCGATTCGCCGCAGCACTTTAACAGCACGCCAACGCGGGACACCACGACCACCGCCACACAGTCGCTGCTGCTCGCCAACAGCCGGTTTCTCATCGACCGCGCGGAAACCATGTCCAAATCGCTCGCCGCAAAATATGACGACGACCGTCCTCTCATCGAAGCGGCATGGCAGGCCGCCACCGGCCGCGCGCCCGTCACCGATGAAATGGAGGACGCCCTCGCATTCCTGAAATCCCAGCAGGAATCCGCTCCGGCCCCCTCCAGCGAATTCATCGCCGAATCCATGCCGCAGCGCGACGGCAAAGCCGCGGTGCTTTCGCCCGGGACATCGCAGGAACGACTCGTCGTTAGTGAAGGGGGCATGGCCCTGCCGGACGGCGACTTCTCCATCGAAACCGTGGTCCTGCTGCGCTCGGTTTTTTCCGACGCCCGCGTCCGCACGGTGGCCTCACAATGGAACGGCGACCGCACCCAACAGGGCTGGTCGCTCGGCGTCACGGGCCAGCAGTCGCGCCGCAAGCCGCAAACGCCCGTGCTGCAATTGATCGGCCGCAATGCGGAGGGCCGCATCGTCGAGGAGCCGGTCTTCAGCGATATCACGCTGCAAATGGACCGCAGCTATTACATCGCCGCCGCCATGCATCCTGACGCGGACGGCAAAGGCACCGTCACCTTTTTCGTGAAGGACCTCGCCAACGACGACGAGCCGCTGCAATCCGCCGTCGTGCCGCACCCTATCGTCGAATCGCTGCGCCCCGCCTTTCCGCTCGTCATCGGCGACAGCGAAGGCCGCACCCGCCGCCTCTGGGACGGGTTGGTGGATGAAGTCCGCATCCGCCGCGGCTGCATTACCGAGCAAACACTTTCGCTAAAATC
>Ga0190270_10000786_pt1 | contig 14253 bp, 14 predicted proteins | sample Popmic320T_FD_133748 | JGI IMG/M metagenome (GOLD analysis project Ga0190270, IMG submission 133748) | Populus adjacent soil microbial communities from riparian zone of Weber River, Utah, USA - 320 T | ecosystem: Environmental > Terrestrial > Soil > Riparian zone | place: USA: Utah | collected... | reverse complement strand
CGCCACCGCCCGCCAAGTGCAGGGCAAGGAGCTCTCCTACAACAATCTCAACGACACCGACGCGGCCTATGAACTGGTCGCCGAGTTCGATCCGGCCGCGAGCGCGGCCATCGCCATCGTCAAACACGCCAACCCTTGTGGCGTGGCGACCGGCGACACGTTGGGGGAGGCCTATGCCAAGGCGCTGGCCTGCGATCCGGTCAGCGCCTTCGGCGGCATCGTCGCGGCGAACCGCGCGCTGGACGACGAGGCCGCGCGCGAGATCGTCAAGATCTTCACCGAGGTGATCGTCGCGCCGGATGCGAGCGACGAGGCCAAGGCGATCGTCGCCGAGAAGAAGACGCTGCGCCTGCTGCTTGCCGGCGGGCTGCCAGACCCGACGGCTACCGGGCTCACCTTCCGCTCGCTCGGGGGTGGCTTCCTGGCGCAGTCGCGCGACAACGGTGTCGCCGGAGAGCTGAAAGTCGTCACCAAGCGCAAGCCGACCAAGGCCGAGCTCGCCGATCTGCTGTTCGCCTTCACCGTGGCGAAGCACGTCAAGTCGAACGCCATCGTCTATGCGAAGGGCGGCGCCACGGTCGGCATCGGCGCGGGACAGATGAGCCGCGTCGACGCGGCGCGCATGGCGGCGTGGAAGGCGGCTGAAGCGGCGCGTGCGCAAGGGCTAAGCGCAAGCCTCACCCAAGGCGCGGTGGCGGCGTCCGACGCCTTCTTCCCCTTCGCCGACGGGCTGAAAGTCATCGCTGAGGCGGGCGCCACCGCTGTGATCCAGCCGGGTGGGTCGCTGCGCGACGACGAGGTGATCGCCGCCGCCGATGAAGCCGGCCTCGCCATGGTGTTCACCGGCACGCGGCATTTCCGGCATTAGCGCTGCCGGTCACTCGTCCGGCGGACGCAAGTCCGAAGGCGCCCGGTCTCACGAGAGGCGTATGACGGCGAGCCCGACATACATCAGCATGAATACCGCGATCACCATCAGCACGAGCCGGTGCATCCGCGCTTGGGCGCGGTTCGAGATGGTTTCCGTGAACGGGTTCGGCAGGTGGCTGAAGCAGGACGCGGCGAAGGTCCCGGCTAACTCAGCGTGACGCTTGATCGACCACCAGGCCAGCACGGTGAGGCCGATCCACGCGGCGCTGACGAGCAGCCCCGCGCTCAGCATGGCGAGCGCCGCCCATTTCCTATCCCACAGCGCCGCGGGGCTGATGGCGAGCGCGCCGATAATCAGCGAGTTGGCGAGCAACAAAGCGTTGTGCCGCGCCCACAGCGTTTCGCGCTCCGAATTGATCAGGTCGACATAGGCCTGGAACACGGCGATCTCGTCCAATGAGGTCGCGCCGGGCGGAGTCGCTGCGTCTTTCTGTTTCATGGTTCAGCATAGGGCTGCGCTAGTCGCGGTATCGCTGGCGCAATCAAACTTCAGGCAGGTTAGTTGCCGCCGCCGAAGAGGCCACCGAAGAAGCCGCGGCGACCGAATAGGGCGTCGGGGCGCTGGCGCGATTGAGACTGATCGGGTTTCGCGGCAGGCTTGGAGTCGGCAGTGACCTGACCGCCCTTCTTGGCTGGTTTCGGCTTCGGATCGGCCGACCGCGTTGCGGGCGTTCGGCCGGCAGGCTGTGGCTGAGGCGGGGCCGATACGGAGGGGACGCGCGGTGGCGGCGCGAGCGCGGCCTCGTCGATCCAGCCGCTCGCACCGCTTCGTAAGTCCTGGATTTTGGCAAAGTTCCCCTCGCGGCCGATCACGCGGAACGGCCGGCCGGCCGGAAAGCCATACATAGCGGGCGAATCGGCGGACGGGCTCGCCAGCATGGCGACAGGCTGCCTGGCCACCAGGATCATGCCCGATCCCGGAACCTCGGGCTGCTCGGCGCCAGCCGCCGCACCGGCCGGTTGAGCCTGTTCGACTGCCTGCCCGGCCGGTTCCTGTTCGACGGCCTCGCCGGCCTGCCCGGCCTGTTCGACTGCCCCGCCAGCCGGTTCGGCAGGTTCGTTCGGCGCCGTCGCGGTTTCCTGTGCGGGAGGTGGAGCCTCGGGGACGGACTCAGTCTTGGGCACGGACTCGGTCTTGGGCACAGATTCAGTCGCTTGGGTCGCGACTGTGGGGGGCGGGGGCGCTGCAACCGCAACCGGAGCATTCTGGTCCGTTTCCGGCTCGCTGGAAAACAAGCCCGAGCGCAGGAAAATGCCGGCGACCAGGCACAGACCGGCGACGCCAAGGAACGCGACCCGCTTCGGAGAGAACGCGACCCGTTTCGACAGCGTCTTCCGCGCTTCTTCAAGGTCCATGGCCGGATCATGGCACAACCGCGCTTTTCGATCCACTGGGGCATTTCCCCGGCGCTCGCGGCCTATGGGCTTAGAGGCTTAGCGCCCTATAGCCCTTCGGGCGGCCCATCGGGATAGACCGGTTGCGGCTGCGACGGCGAAGGCGGCTCGCCCTTGGACGGCTCGGACGGCGCGTCCTCCGACACGGTGGGCGGGACCACGATGGTCTCTTCCACCGCCTCTTCCTCGATCACCGAAGCCGGCTGCTCGGCCTGCATCGCGCCTTCGGCTTCCGCGGCGCCATCCGGCGGCCCGTCGGGATAGACCGGCTGCGGCTGCGACGGCGAAGGCGGCTCGCCCTTGGACGGCTCGGATGGCGCGTCCTCCGACACGGTGGGCGGGACGACGATGGTCTCCTCTGTCGCTTTTTCTTCGATCACCGGCGCGGGCTCTTCGGTCACGGGCTGCTCCGCGGCCGCCGGCTTCTCGGCAGCGGGCTGCTCGGCTGGCTCTTGGGTCTTTTCTTCAGTCGAGTCTTGAGGCTGTTCGCAAGCCGCGAAGAGGCATGTCGCAAACAAGGCGGCAACGACTGCAAATTTTCTCATGCTAGCCCCCGATCTCCGTAGAATGTCGTGCCCGGCACTACGACTTTAGCGCCAATGCGGCCGCATGACTATGGTTGCACGCCATTCGTCGTTACCTTGCCCCGGCCACCATGAATCTCACCGGTGGAACGCACGTTCAGACTTGGACTGCGGGCTTAGTCGGATTCTATCCCCGCCTCTCGCTGAGGCACTAGGCTCTGTCCACCTCGTCCTTCTGAGGGCGCTCTCGCGAGGCGTTAGTGACGGCGGGACTTGGTGCGGCGCCCTCGGGTCGGCTCACGCAGAGCCGGAACTCGGGCGGCATCGGGGCTCCCCCCGGGACCACTAGGAGTCCCTGGCAGAGCTGAGTGACCGCCCGGCCATAGCCGGTCACGGAAAGCGGGGCCCGGTGCTGCGAAGACGCCGCAAATAGCTTCTTAGTGCAGGCGCGTGGCGCGGCACGCTTCGCTTTGCCCACCCTACGGAAAGGACATAAGCCGGACGCCGATAACGTTGCGCCGCCGCGGCGACGGAAGCGTATGCCCGCATTCCGGTCACCCGACTTGTTTCCAGGAACGAAAGAATTGCTCTTTAGCGCCGCAACCGGTCGCGGCTAAGATCGTTGAGCCGAACCGGCGGCAATCGGGTGACGGGGATGATGCGGCGAGCCATCGTCATAGCCATACTGAGCCTCGCGGCGACGCCCGCGATTGCCGAGCTGCGCCTGCCCTGCTTGTGGAACCCGTTTGGCGGTTGCTCCTCCTCGTTCGTGTCGCCGGAATACGCGGCAAAGCCGGTGGAGCCGCTCGATCCGGAAGCGGCGCTGGAGGCGATCAATGCCTACCGCGCCGAGAACGGCCGCAAGCCGCTCGTGCTCGATGAGCGTCTTGCCCGCGCGGCCGCCGCGCAATCCGAAGCACAGGCCGGGCGCAGCCGGATCGGTCACTATGGTTCCGACGGGTCGACGGCGAAGGCTCGCGCCAGGCGCGCCGGCTACCCGGCGAAGATCGCCTCCGAGAATGTCGGCGCCGGGTTCAAGTCATTCGGCGACATGCTCAAGTTCTGGACGCAAAGCTCAGGGCACCGGACCAATTTGCTGCGTCAGAACGTGGCCGCGATCGGCATCGCGATGGCCACGAACAAGAGCGGCCGCCCGTATTGGACCCTCGTCCTCGGCGGCGAATGATGCGCCTTGCTTCATGCGTCAGCTACTCGGTCTTCACGCGGAGCAGGAGCAGCAGGCCGGCGAGGAGAAAGACGAGACTCGTTGCAATGCCGATGCGCTGGCTGCCGGTGGCATGCGTGACGACGCCGATGGCGAGCGGCGCGGCAAACGCGGTGATCTTGCCGGAGAAGGCGAAGAAGCCGAAGAATTCGGTCATCTTGCCGGGCGGGCACATGCGCGCCAGCATGGCGCGGCTCGAGGCCTGGATTGGACCGGAGGCGAGCCCGATCAGAATGGCGAAGGCGAGATAGACCTGCTCGCCCGGCGACGAGAACGGCGCGCTGCCCGGAAGCTTGGCCTCGACCGGCACCACGAACAGGACATGGCTCCGATCGACCGACAGCACGCCGATCGCGGCGGCGATGAACAGGACGAGCGTGAAGGCGATCACCGGCTTGGATCCGGCGCGGTCGTCGAGCGGGCCGCCGAGCACCGCGCCGATCGTGCCGGCGATGGTGAGAACGATGCCGAACAGGCCGAGCTCGGCAGCGCCCCAATCGAACACATAGGCCGCGTAGATGCCGCCGAAGGCGAACACCGCGCCGAGCCCGTCGGCATAGAGCATACGCGCCAACAGGAACAGCGCGACCTGCGCGTGGTTGCTGACCAGATCCTTGACCGAGCGCAGCAGCTGGGCGAGGCCTGCGCTGACCGCGCGCGCTTCGAGCGGCTTGGCGCGGCGGTCCGGCGTGAACAGAAACAGCGGCAGGACGAAGATGAGATACCAAGCGGCCGAGAACGGCCCGACCAGGCGGTCGCCTTCGCGCGTCGCCGGATCGAGCGCCAGCAGCGGCGGAAGGCCGAGCAGCGTCTTGCCGGTGTTGGGATCGGCGACCAGCAGGCCTGCGACCAGCACCAGGCTGACCACCCCGCCGACATAACCCGCGGCCCAGCCTGTGCCGGATAGAGTGCCGAGCCTTCGGCCGGAGACGAGCGAAGTCATCATCGCATTGGTGAAGACGGTGGCAAGCTCGGCGCCGATCGTGGCGAGGCCGAAGGCGATCAGCACCACGGGGACAAGATGTGTGTGGCCCGGGACAGCGAGCCACAAGCCGCACAGCCCCGCAACCAGCAACGCGGAGAAGCCGGCGATCCACGGCTTGCGCGGCTGCCCGGCATCGGCGATAGCGCCGAGCACCGGCGCAAGCGCCGCCGCGATCAATTCGGCGATGCCGGTGGCATAGGCCCACAGGGCGGCGCCTTTTGCCGGGTCGGCGACGAAACCATTCACGAAATAGGGCGCGAACAGGAAGGCGACGACGAGGGTGTAGAAAGGTTGCGACGCCCAGTCGAACAGCACCCAACCGAGCAGCGCGCGACGTCCCGCCGGCTCGCTCGCGTCGCCGGAAGCGGCGCTAGGGGCGCCCGTAGGCATCAAGCACGATCAGGTGGTTGGGCAGCTCGTTCGGGTTCGCCATGCCGGGCGGGAAGTGCTTGGCGAGAATCTTGCCGCAGCGCTCGATGGCGCGCACAAAACCCTGGGTGGTGCTGCCGCTGGCGAGATGATTGGTGAGCTCGCCGACCACGTCCTCCCAGGTCGAGGGCGGTACCTTGCGGTAAATGCCTTCGTCGGCGATCACCTCGGCGAAGCGCTCGGCGAACGAGGCGTAGATCAGAACGCCGGTGCGTCCCTGCGTGGTGTGCATGTTCTGGACGATGAACTGCTCGACGGCGCGCTGATGGGCGCGGGCCCGCTTCACCGCCTTCGGCACGAGCGAATAGCGCAGCCGCTCCCATTGGAACAGCACGATGCAGACGAAGAACACGGCGAGCTGCAGCAGATAGATGATCTCGACCGGCCATTTGGTGGCGAAGATCAGCGGCATCGGCACGGCGAGCGCAAGCAGCGCCGCCCAGAGCACGCCGAAGGAGCGATAGCCGTCGGAAGCAATCGCCACCACCACCACGATCTCGCCGCAGGTCTTCGCCTCGGCGCGCGTGATGGCAGCGGAGATGGCGGCATAGTCCTCGGGCGTGAAGGGATTGCTCAGCACGGCCTTACCATCCGCCCGATGCGCCGCCGCCGCCGAAACTTCCGCCGCCGCCGGAGAAGCCACCGCCGCTGCCTCCGCTGCTCCAGCTGCCGCCGCCTCCGCTCCAGGTCGTGCCGGGAATCAGGATCGAGCCCGTCGGCCCCTGTTTGGTGCGCGTGGCGTGGCGCACGCTGCGCCAGATGCTGTACGCGATCCACAGCCAGATCGCCAGCCAGAGGATCATCAGGATCCAGTCGATGGTCGGATTGTCGGCGTCGGCGCGCCCCTTTCCGCGCTGCTCGACCTCGGCCGCGTCGCCGGTGAGCACGAGCACGACGTCGCGCACGCCGTCCTTGATGCCGGCGGCAAAGTCGCCCTCGCGGAACCTGGGCAGGATGGTGTTCTCGATGATGATCTTGGACAGCGCGTCGGTGAGGGTGCCTTCTAGTCCGCGGCCGACCTCGATGCGCACCTTCCGCTCGTTGGGCGCGACCAGCAGGATGACGCCGTTGTCGAAGCGTTCGGTGCCGATGCCCCAATGGCGCCCGAGTTGATAGCCGAAATCCTCGATGCTGTAGCCTTGCAGCGATGGCAAGGTGACGACGACAACCTGATCGGAGCTCTTGTCCTCGAGCGCCTTGAGATCGGCGGTGATGGCTACCTCTTCGGGGTAGCTCAGCAGATTGGCATCGTCGACCACGCGTCCGGTCAATTCCGGAAAGACCGGAGCAGCAGCGAGCGGCAAAAGCCAGAGCGCAAGCGCCGCGGCCAAACCCACACCGCCGAAGCGCCGCAAAGCGGCCATTACGCCCCCCCCCCCAGTCTATGCTTACACCGAAACTAGAATTCTACCGGCGGAACGGTCTCAGTGCCTTCCGCCGCCGTGAAGTTCTGCATGGGCTCGGCATCCGGATACATCAGCGCGCGCCACCAGCGGCCTGGAATGGTCCGAAGCTCGGTATTATAGTCCCTGACGGCAGCGATGTAGTCCTGCCGGGCGATGGCGATACGGTTCTCGGTGCCTTCAAGCTGGGACTGGAGCGCCAGGAAGTTCTGGTTCGACTTCAGGTCCGGATAACGCTCCACCACGACGAGCAGGCGGCCAAGCGCACCGGAAAGACCGCTCTGCGCCTCCTGGAATTTCTGGAACGCCTCTGGATTGGTGAGGATGTCGGGGGGAATCTGCACTTGCGTCGCCTTGGCGCGGGCCTCGACCACCTCGGTGAGAACGCTGCTCTCCTGTTCGGCGAAGCCCTTCACGGTCTCGACCAGATTGGGGATCAGGTCCGCGCGGCGCTGATACTGGTTGAGGACCTGGCTCCAGGCAGCCTTGGCCTGCTCCTGCAACGTGGGAATGGTGTTGATGCCGCAACCGGCGAGCATGGCCGCGGCGAAGCCCAAGCAAACGGCGCGGACGGCAACCTGCCGCCGCGGATGCGTCGAAACCAGCATGATCGCCTCCCCTGCAGAACCCGAAACAACGTCGGGCCTCGGATTTATTGGGGGCCCCGGTTCGAAGCAAGAGCTTTCCTCGAGGCGCCCGAGGGCCGGAACAATATGGTCCGAGGCGCGAGCGAATTGAAAGGGCGCGGCCTAAAGGGAAATTGGCAGCGCGCGCCGCGTAGAACCGGGCAGAGAAGTGTGGCGAGAATGGAACAATGGGAAGTTTATTCGCAGTTCGCCGTCTTTGTGCTTGACCGGGTTTGCTGCTTTCCCCAGCCTTAAGTCATAGGCGTTGCGGAACTTTTTCCAAGACGAACGTGCCGTCCGATGGGCACCATTGGCGGTTTAGCGCATTAGGAGATCAGAAGGCTTCTGCTGGTCAAATAGGGACGCCTCTTTTACTGTGATTCTTGAGTCGGGGGACTCACACGGGGGAGGCTCGCCTATGGGTCTGACCATCTACGGGGAGCGTGTGTGTTGCGTACAGAGCGTCTGAGGGATGTGGCGGCTGAGGCTGCCCAAAAGTTCTCGCCGGCAGTCTTCACCCTTGTCGGCATCGCAGCACTTGTGCTGGCGGTCGGCGCCTCTCTGCCTGCCGAAGCCAAGAAGCGCCAGGGTTCGGCCAAAGCCGCCGAGGAAGCGCTTCCCGATCCCGCCAATGGCGAGCCGATGACCCTCGTGGTTTCCCTGAACAACCAGAGGGTCGATATCTATCGCGGCACGACCCTGGTCACGAGCTCGAAAGTTTCTACCGGCATGCGCGGCTACGCAACCAAGGCCGGCGTGTTCAGCATTCTCGAAAAGAAGAGGATGCACCATTCGAACCTCTATAGCGGCGCGCCGATGCCCTATATGCAGCGGATGACCTGGTCGGGTACGGCGCTCCATGCCGGGGTGGTGCCTGGCTATCCGGCCAGCCATGGCTGCATCCGCCTGCCCTTCTCGTTCGCCCCCAAGCTGTTCAAAGTCACGACGGTCGGCGAGCATGTCGTCGTCGCGCGTAACAGCGTCGCACCTCAAATCATCGAGCACGACAAGCTGTTCCAGCCGCTGCCGCCGCCGGAAGCCCCGGCGATGGTGCGTCAGGATCATCCCCCGCAGCGCCAGTCGAGCCTCGAGACGCCCCCTGCCGAGGTCAAGAACGCGCTCCCCATCATTCTTGCCAAGGCCGATATTGGCGGCGTCACCATCGACCGGACACTCGGCGTGAAAGCCACCGTATTCGAGGCTCCGCTCGCCGCTCGCACCCCTGTCGCGGCGGCGTCCACGCAAACCAAGGCCGCCCAGATCGTCCCGCCTGTCGCCGGCGAGAGCATGGAGACGCAAATCGAGGATACGCGCGCCCATGCCATCGATCCGTTCCAGGGCATGCCGGCCCAAACCGCCAAGCAAGCCAATCGGACCGGTGCGACCGAAGCGGCCAGCGCGAGTGGCCACGCTTTGGATGATGATGGCGGGCCTTTGACCGGCGGCGACGCCGTTGCCGCCGTAGCGGCTGCACCTGTTGCAATGCCCGCGCCCATTCCGGTCAAGGTTGCAACGGCCGCAGCACCGGCGAGCCCGGCCCTCGCCGCGCCAGTCGTTGCGGAGACGCCACCGGCCCCTGCGGATCCCCTTCCGGCCGCAGCTGAGAGGCCCGCTCCGGCCGTATCCGAGACGCCTGCTCCTACCGTAGTTGAGACACCGGTTCCTGCCCCCACCGCAACCGAACCCGAGCCGATCGCCGCGGCGAGCGTCGTCGCCGAGGCGACCCCGATTGCCCCGGCCCCCGCACCGATCGAAACACCGGCGGCGACGCCCGAAGCAAGCCTCCCCGAACCGGCCGCCAGCACGATTGACGAGGAGCCATCGATCATCGCCATGAAGCTCGGCGCCGGGACCAAGGCTGCAGCCCTTCAGGCGGCCGAGCCCCGCTCGACGGCGCCATTGCGCATACTCGTGACGCGGCGGACGCAGCGCGACCGGATCATCGGCGTGCAGCGGATCCTCTCGGATCTGGGCTACCTCATGCCGCAGGAATTCGACGGCACGCTCGGCAGGGCTTCGGTCTCGGCCATCAAGGAGTTCCAGAAGGCGAACAACCTGCCGGAGACCGGCGCGTTCAACGACGACCTGGTGAAGAAGGTCTATGAGGTCGGCGCCCAGACCGAGCCGCCGTCGGGGCATCTGTTCGTCCGGCAAGAGTTCGGCCGCATGTTCGACGCTCCGGTCAATTTCCGCGATCCAGAGACGCCGCTAGGCACGCATCTATTCACCGCCATGAAGTTCGAGCCGGGTAACACCAAGACGCGTTGGATGGCGGTCAGCGTCCAAGGCGACGACCCGGCCGGCGTGCTCGATCGTCTGGAGATTCCGAACGATGTTCGCCAGAAGATCTCCGAGCGGCTTACACCCGGCTCTTCGCTGATCGTCGGCGATGTCGCGATCAATTCGGCGACCTTGCCGAAGGGCGCCGATTTCCTGGTCTGGGCCAAGGACACGCCGGCAAAGATCACCACCACCAGTCTGGATGGGGATATTTCGCAGCCGCGGCCCAAGAAGAAGAAAAAGCGGACCGTGCGGCGTCCCAACTATGATTACGGTTATGCGCCGCCGCGCAATTTTGGCCGCAGCTACTCAGGCTGGCCTTGGTAAGGCAAACAGGATCGGCCCTCTCCAATCGAAAGCGGCCCCTCTTGAGGGGCCGTTTGCTTTTCTGCGTGGAGAAAAATGAGATCGGAGAAAAATGGAGCGGGCGAAGGGATTCGAACCCTCGACCCCAACCTTGGCAAGGTTGTGCTCTACCCCTGAGCTACACCCGCAATCCAACCCTCGACAGGGCCCAGATGATCTAGTTGATCATAATCCGAATGTCCACCTCTGCCCAGAAGGGTGCCGGACGCCATGACCGCTGATCGGGCGACGCCTTTCGCCAGGCTGGAAGAGCTCGGAATTGCGGCGACCACGGTCGACCACGAGCCCATGTTCACGGTCGAGCAGTCTTTCGCGCTGCGTGCAAGCCTCCCCGGCGCGCACACCAAGAATCTGTTCCTCATCAACAAGGAGGGGCGCATGGTCCTGGTCGTCGCCAAGGACGATACGCGGGTCGACCTCAAGGCGCTTGCCACCCGGCTCGGCGCCGGACGCTTCAGCTTCGGTAAGGGCGAGCTGCTCAAAGCTGTGCTCGGCGTTACGGCGGGCTCGGTCACGCCGTTCGCGCTGATCAATGCTTCCGCAGCAGAAGTAGCGGTGGTGGTCGACAAGGCGCTCATGGAATTTGCCGAGATCAACTGCCATCCGCTGGAAAACACCGCCACCACGCGGATCGGAACGTGCGATCTCTTGCGCTTCATCGCGGCCTGCGGCCACGCGCCGCTGGCGTTGGATCTTGGCTGACGGCAGAGCACCACCGGGTTGCCAAACGGCCCCGGCCAGCCCATCTTCCAGGCACCGTAGCGGGGCCAACCGAACGGGCCAGAGGTGCGTAAGCGTGGGCAAGGAGCATGAGCGTAGACACCCCGATCCTCAACCAGGGCGGCGCCGGCGGAGCCGATACCGACCTCATCAAGAACACCACTACCAAGGACTTCATGCGCGACGTGGTCGACGCCTCGCGCGAGGTGCCGGTGTTAGTCGATTTCTGGGCACCCTGGTGCGGCCCCTGCCGCCAGCTTACGCCGGTGCTGGAAAAGGCCGTGCGCGCAGCCAAGGGTGCGATCAGGCTGGTCAAGCTCAATATCGACGAGCATCCGCAGGTCCCGGGCCAGATGGGCGTGCAGTCGATCCCGGCGGTGTTCGCCTTCCAGGACGGGCGGCCGGTCGACGGCTTCATGGGGGCCTTGCCCGAATCCCGCATCAACGCCTTCATCGCGCGGCTGATCGGCGACAATGCCGCTGACGACACGGCCGACGCCAACCTCGAGGCTGCCGAAGCCGCGCTGGCCGCGGGAGACGTCAACGCGGCCGCGCAGCTGTTCGGCGAGGTGACGCAACAGGACCGCGAGAACGCCCAGGCGCTTGCCGGCCTCGTCAAGTGCTACATCAAGACCGGCGATCTCGGACGCGCGGAGCAAACGCTGGCGCTGGTGCCGCCGGCAAAGGCTGAAAGCGCGCCGGTCGCAAGTGCCCGCGCCGCGCTCGAACTTGCGCGAAAGGCACCGAGTCCCGGCGAGGTCGAGACGCTTCGCGCTAAGCTCGCCGCCGATCCGAACGACGCGCAGGCCCGCTTCGACCTGGCGCTGGCGCTGAACGCAAAGGGCGACCGGAGCGGCGCGGCCGAAGCGCTGCTGACACTTGTCGCCAAGAATCGCGGCTGGAACGACGATGCCGCACGGAAGCAGCTGGTGCAGCTGTTCGAAGCTTGGGGCGGGCACGACCCGGCCACCATGGCTGGCCGGCAGAGACTCTCGTCGCTGCTCTTCGCGTAACGGCCAAGGAGCACGTCCTCTTGGGGGTGACCGACCGCTATCGCAACGTTGCGGACATGCCAAGGGCGCTGCCGCTGTTCCCGCTGCGCGGCGCTATCCTGCTGCCGCGTGCATCGCTTACGCTGAATATGTTCGAGCCGCGCTACCTTGCACTGGTCGATCATGTGCTGGCGAGAGACCGGCTGATCGGCTTGGTGCAGCCGGCGGCGGAAGCGGGGAGCGCCGAGTCGCCGCCCGGCAAGACCTTTGCCTTGCGCCGGATTGGTTGCGCGGGACGCATCTCTTCCTTCACCGAGAATGACGACGGCCGCGTGACCGTCTCGCTTGCCGGGATCGCGCGCTTCGTCATCGCCGAGGAACTCGACGAGCCAGCGCCATTCCGCACTGCGCAGTTGGACTTCACTCCCTATGCGACGGATTTCGTGGCCGGACACGGGGAGGACGACGTCGACCGGCCGCTTCTGCTCGCGACGCTCAAGAGCTACTTGATCGCCAACAATCTCAGCGCTGATTGGGATCGCATCAACCATGCGAGCACCGAGCGGTTGGTCAACACATTGTCGATTCTGTCGCCCTATGGACCCGAGGAGAAGCAGTGCCTGCTCGAGGCGATCGATTTGCGTACGCGCGCCGCGGCGCTGGTCGCACTCGCCGAGATGGAGCTTGCGGCGCGAGACGACGGCTCCGGAACCTCGCTACAATGACGGTAGGAGAAGCGATCCATGACCGACGCGCCCGACCGCGGCGAGCGCCGCCTCGACCCCAAGCTCTTGGAAATTCTGGTCTGTCCCCTGACCAAGACCTCGCTCGACTATGACGCCGAGCGGCAGGAGTTGATCAGCAGGGCCGCCGGCCTCGCCTACCCGATCCGCGACGGCATCCCGATCATGCTGCCGGAGGAAGCACGCAAGCTCGACGCGCGTTAGATTCGCTGGCCCAACAACAATGAGGGCACGGAACCGGTGGCGCCGGCCGCCTCGTTCACGAGGAATCGCTTCAGCACCGGTGCCCGCTCGACAATGCCGAGCCCGAGATCGCGCAGCGCGCGGAGCGGCGCGTTGTCGCTGGAGAACAGGCGATTGAGCCCATCCATGACCGCCGCCGAAGAGGCGCTGTCGAAGCGCCGCCAGCGCTCATAGCGCTCAAGGTTGGGCGCCGCGCCGATATCGAGGCCGAGCCGGGCGGCGTCGACGACCGTTTCGGCAAGCGCTGCGACGTCGCGCATGCCGATATTGAGCCCCTGCCCCGCCAGCGGATGCACGACATGCGCGGCATCGCCGATCAAGGCGAGCCGGTCGGCCACAAAGGCGCGCGCAATCTGCATGTCGAGCAGGAATGACTGGCGCGGGCCGGCCAAGGAAATCTCGCCCAGCCGATGGCCGAAACGCTTGGCCAGCTCGTCGATGAAGCCGGCTTCATCCAACGCCATGATTGCTTCGCCGCGCTCCCTGTCCTCGGTCCAAACGATCGAGGAGCGGTTGCCGGTGAGCGGCAGGCTGGCGAACGGCCCGGAGGGAAGAAAGTGCTGCACTGCCTTGCCATGATGGGCCCGCTCATGCGCGACGGTGGTGACGATGCCGATTTGGGGATAGGACCAGCCCACGCATTTGATACCGGCCTGATCGCGGAGGCGCGAGTGCTTGCCGTCGGCGGCGACGAGGAGCGCGGTTTCGATCATTGCGCCGCTCCCGAGCGCCACCTGGACGCTGAAGGCGTCGGTCTTGAACGCAGTCACGGCGGCAGGCATCAATGCGGTGACGGCGCGCTCATTCGATACCGCGGCCGCGAGCACGCAGTTCAAATCGCCATGCTCGACCATATAGGCGCCCGTGCCGCGGCTCTTGAGCTCCTCGTCGAAGCCGAGCAAGTGGGGACGCAAGGCCGCGTCGAGCGGGCTGTCGGTGATCTCGATCGCTTCCACCGCTTGCGCCCTTGGCGCGAGTTCCGGCCAGAGGCCCAGCACCGTGAGCAGGTTCTTGGTGGCGGCCGAGAGCGCGAGCGCGCGGGCGTCTTGCGCGCCGCTCGACAGCGCGGGCCCATTGTCGACCAGAGCGACGCGAAAGCCTTCAGGGGCGAGCTTGGCGAGCGCGAGCGCGAGCGTGCGTCCGGCAAACCCGCCGCCGGCGATCGTCACGTCAAAGCGCCTGTTGCGCTCGGTCCTTGCCTTCGCCATCGCTTCCAGCAATGCCACGTTCCGTCTGCCGCGTGAACCTGCTAAAGGGCAGCGCGCCCGTCACGAAAGGCTTGCCCAATGAGCCGCGCACTGGAACAGTTGCTATCCGTCCTCGACCTGGAACAGCTCGAGGTGAATCTGTTCCGCGGGCTCAGCCCGCAAGTCGGCTGGCAGCGCGTGTTCG
>Ga0190270_10000785_pt1 | contig 14255 bp, 8 predicted proteins | sample Popmic320T_FD_133748 | JGI IMG/M metagenome (GOLD analysis project Ga0190270, IMG submission 133748) | Populus adjacent soil microbial communities from riparian zone of Weber River, Utah, USA - 320 T | ecosystem: Environmental > Terrestrial > Soil > Riparian zone | place: USA: Utah | collected... | reverse complement strand
TGGAAAATGAAATTGCCTCAAAATCTTTGCCTTACCGCTCATACAGGACGAATGCTCAACCCCTCGGACTCTGTATACGAAATCATTATCTTCTGCCCCCGCTGCGCCTCTTCCGCGATCAGCATCTTCGCGATGGGCGCCAGCGCCATACGCTGCAGCGTGCGTTCGACCGGGCGCGCGCCGTAAACCGGATCGTAGGCTTTCTTGGCGAGAAAGCTCATGGCTCCGGATTCGACTTCGAGTTCGACTCCGTGTTCTTCGACCAATTTCGCGCGCAGGTCGTTCAGGTTCCGCGCCACGATCTGTTCCAACGACGCTTCGTCGAGCGAATTGAAACAGATGATCTCGTCGAACCGGTTGTAAAGCTCGGGCCTGAGACGGGCCTTGACCACATCGATGATGATCTCCGACTTTTTCTGCGGATCGTCGGTCAGGTTGTTGGCCTCGCGCACGCCCAGGTTCGAAGTGCAGACGACCATCGCGCTCGAAAAGTCGCAGAAGCGCCCCTTGGCGTCGGTCAAACGCCCCTCGCCGAGCACGCCGAGCAGAAGGTCGTGCACTTCGTTCGCGCCTTTCTCCACCTCATCGAAAAGCACGACAGAGTAGGGCTGCCGCCGCACGCGTTCGGTCAGGAACCCGCCCTCGTCCGAACCGACCAGCCCGGGGCGGGAGCCGATGAGCCCCGCGACCGAGCTGCTGTCTTTGTATTCGGCCATATCGACCCGGATCAGACTGTCTTCATCGTCGAAGAGAGCTTCAGCCAGGGCCTTGGTCATCTCGGTCTTGCCGACGCCGGTCGGGCCGACGAAGAGGAACGACGCGGGACGCCTTGTGCGGCGCAGGTCGGCGCGCATCTGGCGGGCCGCGCTCGCGACCAAATCTATGGCCTGCGGCTGACCGAAGACTCGGCCTCCGATGCGCTCTTCGAGTTTTACCATGCGCTCGCGCTCGGACTCGAACAATCGGGCCACGGGAATGCGGGCGCGGCGGGCGACGACTTCCGCGATCTCCTCTTTACCCACCTCCTGCGGCGTCAGCCCGCCGTCGCGCCCGATCTCGGCAACCTCGCGCTCGAGGTCCGCGAGCTGTTGTTCGAGGTATTTCAGGCTGCCGTAGCGGATCTCCGCCGCGCGCGCGATCTCTCCGCGCGCTTCGGCGGCTTCGATCGCAAGGCGCTGTTCCTCGATCGCCTTCCTGGTCTTTTGCAGATTCGCGTTCGCGTCGCGCTCCCGCCGCCACCGCCCTTTCAGTTCGTCGAGCTTCGCCTGCGTCTCCGCGGCTTCGGCCTCCTTCAATCGGGCGCCCGCGGCGTCTTCCTTGCGCAAAGTCTCGATCTCGCCCTGGACCCTGATGAGCTTCCGTTCGAGTTCATCGATCGCGTTCGGCTTCGACTCCAATTGCATCCGTATGCGAGAGGTGGCCTCGTCGATCACGTCGATCGCCTTGTCCGGCAGGAAGCGGTCGCGCAAGTACCGGCGCGAAAGTTTGACCGCCAGCCCCAGGCTCTCGTCCGGAAGCCGCACGGAGTGATGGGCCTCGTAATGCGGGCGCACGCCGCGCAGGATGGCGAGCGTCGTCTCGTCGTCCGGCTCTTCAACGACCACGCGCTCGAAGCGCCGGGCCAGGGCGCCGTCTTTCTCTATGCGCTCGCGGTATTCGTCGTATGTCGTCGCGCCGATGCAGCGCAGTTCGCCGCGGGCAAGCGCCGGTTTCAAAATGTTCGCCGCGTCCAGGCCGCCAGCGTTGCCGCCAGCGCCGACCAGCGTGTGCAGTTCATCGAGAAACAGAATGATCTCGCCATGCCGGGCGGTCACTTCATCGACCACGCCCTTGATCCTTTCCTCGAATTCGCCGCGATACTTGGCGCCCGCGACCAGAAGCGTCAGGTCGAGCGCGTATAACCGGCATCCTTTGAGCGAATCGGGGACGTCGCCAGCGACGATGCGCTGAGCGAGACCCTCGACTATCGCCGATTTGCCGACGCCCGGATCGCCGACCAGCGCCGGGTTGTTCTTCGACTTTCTGAGTAGCGTCTGAATGACGAAGCGGATCTCCTGGTCGCGCCCGATGACGGGCATAAATTTTCCCTGCCGCGCGAGTTCGCACAGATCGCGGCCGAAGCGTTCGAGCAAAGAGGACGGATCCGATCTCTTCCCTAACACCTCGCCAGTATTGCTCTTCGCCTGCGCCGCCTTCTTCATCGCCTCGGCCTGCAGCCCCGCGTCGCCGAGCGCCGAGCGCAGGCCCTCCTCGCCGCCCTCCAAAGCGGCGGTCAGAAAGTCCGCCGGTTCGACAAGTTCGGAGTTTCGCCGCTCGGAGACCTCGAACGCGAGGTCGATCAGATCGCGTAGCGCGCGGCCTGCGACCGGGCGTTTTCCCGGCGCCAGTTTTACGCCGCGTTCTTCCAATGCCTTTGCGATCAGCAAATCGAGAGCGCGTCCGCGGTCCAGGTTCTGCTTGTCAGCCATAGCCGCGAGCGCCCCGCCCGTGTCGAGCATGACGTGAAGCAGGTGAATAGGAGTGATGAACGCTTCGCCGCGCTGTTCGGCAAAATGCCTCGCGTCTTCCAGCGCGCGTTCGAATTCTAGCGAAAGCTTGTCCAGTTCCATAAATTTACCTTCTCAATCTCTTCGTGTAGCATCGCCTGAGACCACTCAATCCTTAGACGTTCTAAGTTATGTTCTACGTTCAATCTCCAAACAGCATCGACGTGGCGTCGCCGGCCATGCGCATATTTCTTGCCGGTTCGATCGACTCCGGAATGGCGGAGGATTGGCAATCCCCTATCGTGGACCGCCTGAGAGATCTGGATGTTGTGGTATTCAACCCCAGAAGAGCCACATGGACTCCTGGAACATCCCTCGAATCAGAACCGGAAGAGATGCGCCGGCAGATCAACTGGGAACTCGACGCAATTGAACGTTCAGACCTCATGGCGTTTTACTTCGCTCCGGGAACAAAATCGCCGATCTCGCTCCTCGAACTCGGATTGATCGCGCGGCGAAAGCAGGCCATTGTTTGTTGCCCGCACGGTTTTTGGAGAAAGACGAATGTCGACGTCATTTGTCACCGCTTCGATATACAACAGGTCCATTCGCTCGAAGACCTCGTTGACGAGATTAAGGAGAAAGTACGCCTATTCAGAAGAACGTGACGTGACTTCCGTCTAAATCTATCTGCGCAAGCTGCTCCAACAAGCCATTTCCCAGATTGAAGCTTTGGATTCGCTTCTACCTGTCTCATTACTCAAGCCGCCTGCGTCTCCTCGGTTGATTCGGATCAGCCGTTCGCGGCTGTTCATCCGTCCTTTCTTCCAGCGGCCATGGATCGGATATTCTGCCGGTCGGGCGCGGTTCAGGTGGAGTAACCGCCAACTTCGGAGTGAGCGGAGGCGGTTCGGGTGGGGGAGGGATGGATTGTATAACGCGCGACGACCCGGGCGTGATGAGGCGCCGCCTGTAGAGCAGGCAACTTCGAATGCGATAGGCCGAGTTGACGGTCACGCGTACGTCGGAGATCGTATGTATTTCGGGCGGAAGCCTGAAATCGACCGCGAAGTTACGCTGATCGTACAATTCGCACCTGGCCTTCGGATAGATCGGCTCATGCCCTTGGCCCGCTCCTTGATTTATCTGCACAATCGTGGCGATGCTTTGGCCCACATCGAATTGCGCGTCGTTCTCGCGGATCAAGACCACGCGGAAGTTTTGGCGGCCGTCCAGCCTCAGAGGCGCAAAGACGAACGAGAGGTCATCGCCGTAAACCTGCGGACGCGCCGGCCTCGCCTGACTTTCATAAAGCGCGGGGTCGTCGGTACGACGGTCGAAGAAGAATGGGAGGACTTCCAGCGCCGTGCTCACGCGATAATCGAGATATTTGCCCTCCAGCGCCTCTTCCAGCCGCCGCAGCCTTTGAAACGACTGCTCGATGCGCCTCACGTCATCGCCCAGGTTGTCATGTATGGTCAGCTCCCGGTTGGCCAGCAGCGCCTGCTGTTCTTGTTCAAGCATGTAGCCGAATTCGGTCAGGCCCAGGGCGGCCAGTTCGCGGAAGTATTCCCGTGTCGGAGGGCTGAGATCGAGATAGACCGACGCGCTGCGTATCACGCGATAGAGCTTCTGCAGAAATTGTCGCGGCGACTGCAGCGGGTCGAGCGCGTCGTAGACGCTCGATTCCAGCGTTGTCACCATCCGCCCGACGAACTCCAACACCTCGTTATCCGCCCCGGTCGGAATGTAGCTCCCGGCCGCGATCGCGATGTATTCGACGATCGCCTTGTGCAAATGCAGATAACGCTCGCTGAGCGAGATCATCTGGTCGCGCAGCCGCTCCCAGGCGCGCTTCAGCTCGCTGTGACCGATGAGCGTCGTGCAGACCGGGATGAAGCCGGGCGCGCGCTCGAAGCGCATGCCGCTCTCTGCCTTGCGCAACCGGCTGATCATCAGACTGTGCGCCGCCTCGGCCGCCGTCACGTCCAACTTCAGGCGATAACGCTGTCGCCGCGTCGATTTGATCTGCGGGTTGGCCGGATCGTCGTAGCCGTCCTCGACGATCTTGTCGTGCGGCTCGCAAACTATATAGACGCCGAGTTCCTGATGACCTTCGATCTGCGATTTGGGAAACGAGCTGTTGATCGCATTCGATAGGGAGATTTCGATGATGTCGCCCGACGGGCTGATGCCGCGACATTGGCTGACAGAGACCTTGATCGCCTCGCCGTCATCGTCGATGTCGATGACAGGGTCATGCCTGGCCGCGCCGCGTTCAACCGGCTCGACCCGGCCTCCTGATCCGACCAGCCCGTACCCGTCCATAACGTAGTGAACCGCCCATAATAGCGCCGAATCGAAATACCTCTCCTGCCTCAAAAAATGCTCCGGCGTGAGCAGCATTCCCTGCGCCCAGTTGACGGAGCCGAGGTTTATCTCTTTGCCATTCATAAATTCATGTGCTTCCCAGGTGGCTGTTGACGCCCAACACCGCATTTTCGATCTCCGTCCCGAGACGCGGGGCGCGGCTGATGTCGCCTATCAACCATTTGAATCGATAGATCCAATGATAGGGGGCGACAAGACGCATCACCTGGTTGATCCGTTTCTGACCTTCGTTCGTCTGATGACGGCGAAACTTTTCGAGCGTCTCCGCCCGCAGCGTGATCTCCATCAGCGCCTCGTCATCGATCCCGTCGCCGACGATCAGATCCACCCCAAGACGGCTGTCGCGCGAGCCTAGCAGTGAGCGATCCGACGCGTCCATCAGGGTGCGGCGCGGGCGCCACGAGATCGACGCGATTTCAAGATCGAGCAGCATTCGCATCGACAACCGCAGTCCCGATTCGCGTCCGGTCAAATAACGCAAACGGGGCAAGAGGATCGCCAGCTTATACCACTTCTCCGCCGGCCAATCTTCCGGCTCAATGCCGAATAATCTTATCCATCGCGCGCAGCCGCCGGGGTTTTCCGGCCGCACGTCGAAGAACAGGCCACCCAGCCGCATATGAACGGCCGCCTTCTCGACCGCATCGTCAAAGATCGAAACCAGCTCACTAGTTCCGATCTCGCCGTCACGCGACGCTTCGCGCATCCCGACCGGCAGGTGGTAGAACATGCCGTCGCCTTCGACGGTCAGTCCAACCATCATCTCGTGCGTGAGTGGCGCGCCCGCGGCGGGCTGCTGCTCGATGACGCGCGACCGCTTCCATCCGCGTCCTGCCTTTCTGATCGTAACGCGATCAGTCCCGATGCCCAGACGCAACAGTGTCAGGAGCGCCGAGTCGATGGTGTGATGAAAGCCATGACGGGGCTGGATCATGTCTGGCATCAAACCCAGCTTTTTAATCTTTTCCGGTGGCATTGGACTATTCCCAGTCGGACAAAGTAGCCATCAATTGAAGATCGACCGACCATACAGGAAATTTGGAGCGTCATTGTTTTTCACCCGCTGGCGCGTATACGACCAACTTACCTTCCGGATATTGCCCCTCCCAACCACATGGCCAGCCGCCGGATTGATATATATTCAAAAGTCTTTCAAAGAAAGGGCTGCCAGCTTCATCAACAGCTCGAGCGAAAGCGCAAGCGTACAGATCGCCGATAATTTCATCCATTATCTCATCGTACTGCTTAGGTAATTTTCTACGAAGGCATTTAAAGAACACCGTTGGCAATTCGGTCAGCTCTTTCTCTACGGCGCCGAAATCCGACAGCTTATACATTTTGGCGTATACCTTTCTGAGCTCTGCGCTTCTTACGTCCTTCCAGGTCAACTTATCTTCATCTTCACCTTCCTCTATATCCTGATTTCTAGACTTATACACAGCGCGGTTAAAGTCATTCTCAATAATCACAGACGTATCTGTAACCGCAGGTGTGATGTTTAGAATTTGGCCGCTACATACGAAGTCGATGACCTCCTGGACCTTGTCCGAATTTTTCCCATATTTCATCTCGGCCTCCACGTCTAAAAAGTCCGACCATTTGTTCTCTATTTTCAATCCGTATCGTGATTTAGCATCCCGAGTTCGATTTCCTTCGATAATAGTCCAACCATTTTTCCAGGAGGGGAAGAGTTGCCCCATGCTTCGGATATATAGGCACGCCCGCCCGTTGCATTCTTTTCAACGCTTGCTGTAAAGCGTGCACTTCAGCCTCGACCTCCGGGATAGATTTGCCAGCCATATTTCTCCCAATCCTGTCTAACTCTTGCCGAACGAGATCATTGTAGGGAGAATGAAACCCTTCATGGCGAGTTAGTGGGCTGATATCATTTCTTTGAGTAGGGAGGAAAATCCCATTCGATGCATGATCAAGATCCATACCCATTGTCTGGAGAACACGATGGTCTGCATGCTCCGACGGGATTATGTGCTGCGCCTGATAATGACCTCGCCTAGTGCGCCCAGGAAGCCCCATTTCTCGGAACATATTACTGCCTAATCTTGTAGAGCTCCCTCCAGTAACCGTCCCCGGAGTGCCAGGTATTAGTCTGCCGGAACCCTGCGGATTAAGTCCAAGCGGATCAATCGAATTAACAGGGTTTACAGTATAATTATACGGGTTAACCCCGCCGGCTAATCCGAGTGGATCCTGTGTAATGTATCTTCCAGACTCGGGATCAAAATAGCGGAATTGATTATAAAACAGCCCGGTCTCGTCATCTTCATATTGCCCTTGAAAGCGTATCTGGTTTTTAGCTTCACTCGTCTGCAATATGCTGACCGCGCCATAAACATCATAGTTTGCAGACCAAACAATCCGTCCTTTTCCATCTGTCAATTCTCTCGGCGTTCCCAAATGGTCATTGTGATAAGCCTTAAAATCCGCATTATCAATCTGACACAACGGCTCAAAACTTCCAGGGTCAAAAACATACTCGTTTGACCTATCATCTAGCTGCTCAGCCAGCAAGACATCGCCATCCCACAAGAATCCGGTCTCGCCGTCCTTGGTCTTTTTCGCAATCCTCCGCCCAAAAGCGTCGTATGCGAACTCGATCCGCCCGCCCTCTTTTGATTCGACCGCGATCAGCCGGTTATCAGGGTCGTAACTGTAACGAATCACCTTCCCCGCGCGCCGCTTCTCGATCAAATTGCCGACTTCGTCATAAATCAACGCCGCGACATCCGTTTGCGTCAGGCGATCGGGAGCGCCATAACTGAATTCCCTGTCGCCTCTCCGCAACAGATTTCCGGTCGAGTCGTAAACAAACCGCTCAGGCCCTTTTTCAGGCTGCAAAACCTCGCGCAATTTCTCGACAGGGTCATATGTGAAGCGGCTCAGTCCTTTGTTGCTATCATTCAGCTCAATCAGGTTGCCTTCGGCGTCGTATTTGTATCCGCGATGGAAGAGCGTATGCCCAGGCTGATGCAACGATTGTTCAATCATTCGCCCACATCTATCGTAATAGAAACCCTCCTCCAGTCCGCCGGGCAATTGACGTTTGGTGATTCGCCCAGCTCTGTCATATTCGAACTCCATCGGACCGTGCGGCGTTTCTATACGACTCAACCGACTATCCGCGTCGTATGTGAATTCAACTGCCTGGCCTGAGGGTGAGAGGCGTTTGACGCGGCGTCCGAGCGCATCGTATTCATGCTTGATCACTCTGCCGTTCTGTGATTCCTCTATTATCCGCCCGAGCGCGTCATACTTGAATTCCAGTTCGCTGCCCGGTGAGTCGGCTTCAATCATGCGATCAGCGTTGTCGTAGCTGAAATTAACTGCAGACCCGTCCGGACGCCGTCTTTCAATCACTCGGCCTCGCAGGTCGCGAATGAATCGTGTAACGCGGCCCGCCGGATCCGTGCGCGCAATCAATTGACCTGCCAGATCATAGTCATACTCCAACTTTAAACTATCAAAGCCGACCTCGCGCGTAACACGATCTAAGGCGTCATAAGTAAACCTGTGAACTTCACCACTCTCATTGCGGACCTCGACCAGGTTGGCCTCGGTGTTGTATATGAAGCGCCGCGTATGGCCCAGCGCGTTGATTTGCTCGCCGAGTTTGTTGGAATCGACGTAGCGGAAGCGCGTCTCTGCGCCGTTCGCGTCCAGAAAACTTGTGAGATTGCCTTCCGGGTCATACTCGTAGCGATGCTTCGCGCCGTCCGGTCGCTCCATCTGCGTCAGTCGATCCGACGCGTCATAAGCGTAGCGCGTCGCATAGCCGAGCGGATCACTGGCCATTACCAGCCTGTCCCGTTCGTCATAACTGTACCGGGTCGTGGCTCCGAGCGGCGTGGTAAGTTCGATGATCTGACCCCGCTCGTTCCATTTGAACCTCGTCACTCCGCCGAGCGGGTCAACTGCATTTTCCAGATCGCCGAGCCGAGTGTAACCGTACTCGTGGCGCTCGCCCAGCGCATCAATAATCGCGGTAAGGTTACCGCGCTCGTCGTATTCCCGCCTGAACTCCGCGGCGGCCTCATCAGTCCGCCTTTCCGGTAGCGACTCACTGTTATAAGTGAACCTGCGAATCGTTCCGTCAGGGTTGGTGACGCTGACGCAGTCAAACTGCGCATTGTATAAGTATTTCGTCTCACGGCCGATCTCGTCAGTCTCCGAGAGCAACTCTCCGTTCAAACCGTAGATGAATTGCTTTTCTCCGCCCAGCGCGTCAACGATTCTCAAAGGCAGGCCGAGTTCATTGAAATAGTATGTCGTCCTGGCCCTCAACGAGTTTTCAACAACCGTCATCTTCGATTCGCGGTCGTAGTCGATCCATCGTTCATAGATGCCGCCATCACCCCACGTATGAACGCACCGCGCTTCACTGTCTTCCCCTTTGTATGCGAAGTGGAAGCTCAATCCGTTGCGATTCGTCTCGCGGATCAGCAGGTCGCGATCGTAGGCGTAGCGCCAGGGTATTAGCCCGCGGTCGGTGGCGTTCGTCAATCGGCCCTCTGAATCGTAAGTAAAATTGACCAGCCTCGCCGTCCGGGTAGAATCTTCATTCAGCGCCAGGTTCACTCCGGCCAGCCGCTCCGCGCCGTTATCCAACGTGATATAGGAAAAGTTCAGTCGCGTTCCCGCCGTATCCTCAAGCCAACCGAGACGCCCATGCTCATAATACAATCTGATCCGGGCGCCGTTTCGATCTTCGATCTCGCTTAACCGGAGCGCCGTCGCTTCCGACTTACCTTCCGGATCATCAACGACTTCTATTACCGAATCCCGTTCTTTAATCGGCGCAAACTTGTAGCGAAATCCGTCCTTCCCGCGAACCACATACACCTTGTCTTCCAAACGCTCCAGCCATTGACGCTCCAGCGGATTGAAGGTGTTCTCTCCAATCCCGATCAGGCTGAATCCGGCGAGTAATCCCTCTTCATTCCGGAGGACGATCATCCCCTGCCCCTCGTCTTGCCAGAGGTGGATGTCATATTGATGCATCCAGCCGCGCCCAAGCGGCCCCTCGTAATCAATCGCCGAACTGGTATAAAAGCGAGTGAATTCGATCGGGATGCGTCCAGGCAATTCGAAATCCGTCTGTGAGGTAAATACTCGTCCGGTCGCAATGTCTACAGGATGCCCGGTGATAAAACAAAGGGCCCTCCTTAGCCGGCTGCCTTCCGGCAGTTTCAACTGAATCTTGCGGGCCGACCGCTTAGTCAACTTACGCAACCCTCTTAAAAACGACATCCACCCGGGCATCGGGAATCCACCGATCAACACATTCGGGCTCCCCATAATGAAGTTGCCCCAACACGTGAACGGCGTTATTCCAGGGTCCTTTCCCATCCCCACCGAGAGCGCCATCGCCGCAATGTCCGCCGCCATCTGAAGCCCCGCCATCTTCGCCTCGATTCCCGCCGCCTCCGCTTTCGCCGCAGCCTCTTTGGCGTCCGACTCCGATTCCGCGCTGTCCGCCATCTCCTGGTAGCCGGCCTGATCACCCAGCGCCGCCGCCATCCCCAAAGCTCCAAACACCACCGGTAGCGCCATCATCGCCTTCTCGAGTTTCCCCAATCCCTTAAAACCCTTTTGCGCCGCTTCGACTCCTTTGATGCCCGGAATCCCGGGCAGGCAGTGTTTAGTGAAATCTACAAACTTCCGCGCCGCCCTCGCGCCTCCGATAAAGACATTTGAGGAACCAGTGAAAACCTCGAACAACGGATAGTACCCCCCGCACCACACTCCGAATCCCACGTCTCCGCTTCGCACGGCCGGCAATCCGTTGATCAGGACGTTGACCGCCCCGGCGCAGATCACCGGCCCGATGCTCGGCAATGGGAAGCCGAAGGACGGCGGGTGCGGATGGCTGTGCGGCCACCCCAGCACCATGTCGCGAAACAATCGCACGGCTGGAAAACTCGGCAATGCGTTGGAGAGTCCCTGCGTCAATTTCGCCAAACCCAGATTGGCCATATCCAACGGCGCGAAAACCACAGACATGACTTGGCCGACGAAAGACTGCACGGCGCGCGCCGGGTTGGGCGGCGGCGGCAGCGGCTGGTGCGCCGCAGGCGCTGGGAGGTGGGTAATTCGCCTAAGTTGTTCCATAGAGGTTCATCCAATGCCTAAGATTTCAAATCGGCAAGCGCGGCGTTGCAGGCGGAGAGACGCCGCGCATCGCCGATCTCTCGATAGAGGTCCCGCAGGCGCTCCAGATTCGCTCGCTCTCCCTCTTCAAATTTCAAACCGCGGCTCAACTCAACCGCTTTTTCCCAGTTCTCGGCGGCCTCGGCCGGTTTTCCCATCCGGTAATTAGCCGTCCCCATCTGTTCCAGAGCCTGTATCTGTTGTACCGGCAGATTTGAAGCCCGCGCGAGTTGCTCCATCGCGCCATAGTAGATCAGGGCGTCGGCAAATTGGTTCTGCATCAACAGGGCGTTCCCCAGATTGTAACTTTGGTACATAACCAGGGGCTCCGATTTCAACCCGACCGAAATGTTGATGGCGCGCTCGTACCAGGTTTGAGCCTCTCTGAATTTGTTCTGTGTGTAATGCAAATCGCCGATGTTATTCAGCACTATGGCTTGTTGATGTCGCTGCCCGGCGCTCCCGAAATAATCGGACAACTCCAGATTGCGAGCCAGCGCCATATCGTAGCGTTTATGGGCGACGTCAAAACCGGCCAGCATCATCTGAATCTGCGCATGTTCTTCCATGGGCAACCGCTGATCATTCGCCTTCTCGTTAAGCTTCTTTTCAAGTGACTCGGGGTCGAGTTCCGGGCGGTATATTTTGACATTCGGCTGACCGCCAAGCCCCCGCTCAAGGTTGGGAGAAATTGCGCCGTCACGGACGATCAGCTTAGTCATCCGCAATGACCCGGTCTTCAACTCGTCGTAGACGTAATTGACCAATTCAGCGTATGGATTCGCGGCGTCGATCTCCAGCGGAAAGAAAACCCAGATCACGCGGCGTTCATCCATGACCAGGCTTTCGACATATCGCATGAGCCCGACCAGCCGAGTGGAAGGCTTCTGCGACTCATCCGTCAGCTCAGTCGGTAGAGTCGGAAGCGCAAGCTCGCCACGCTTAACCAGTTCCTGATTGACGCCGGCAAGTTGGAGGCTGATGATCGGAGGGATTTCCCCGACGTATTGGCCCGGATCGGTGAAGACATGACCGAAGATCAGGAAAATGTCTAGAGACTCCGGGGCGTCATCCAGAGCCTCAAGCACCTTGAATAGAAGCGCGGAATGATCCGGCTCACAGGGGACAATCAAAAGGTTTTCCGTTCGGCTGATAATGAACCGCTGAAACTCCGATTGAATGTCCTGCATGATGCTTCTCATCGCGCCTCCACATAATTCGCCGCTTCAAACGCTTCGTTCAATTGATCTTGACGAGCACACCCTGAATCGTCACGCCTTGACTGTCAATCTTGATCGATCCGCCCGGCCCCTGGATGACCAACTCCACTCCGGCGTTGATGAGGATCGTCTCCTTGCCATATTCGGTGATGTATCGGGCGTCGACATTCCGCGCGTTGGTCACGTTCACCTTCTGATCACGGGTAACCGTCACACTCTGATCACGGACGACCGTCACCTTTTGATCTTCTCCGACCGTCAAAGTGTCGCTCAGCGTCACTGCCGTCTTGCGATGTTGATCAAACTCGAAATCTCCATTCTCAGTAGAAGTGTCGTAAACATGAAGCCAATTTCTCTTTTGAATTTCTTCCAGGCGCTGTCCTTCCGCGACTTTGGCCGTCTGATTACCAGCTCTGATTAAGACCTGTTCCTGTCCGGGTTTCGGCCCGTTGAGAAAACTTTCGCTTGTAATTGAGCTCCAGTTCGCCGCGCTGCCATTAGTGGGAATATGGTTGTCAGCGCCAGCTTGTGGAACTGGAGTCCCTGTGCAAGTTTGAGTGTCTGCGCAATATATATCCGGCATCTGTATAACCTCCAATTTGTTCTGCCTTGAAAACCCGGGATTCAAAGTTCCATTACGTCTTTTCGTCAAACTTCATCCTGTCTCCCGCGAGAAGTACTTACTCCGAATATGCACCCGTCCTTCCGGAGCATTGAGGAAGATATCGCCTGGAGAATTGAGACAGAGCATCTTCCGTCCTCCTGTTTCAGGGCAGCTATCGATCAACTGAATCGTCTGGCCGCCCGGCGTCGAGATGACAATAGACTCTTTGCCGCCCACGTCCACCAACTGAATGCGATTGCCGCTCTTGGTGACGATGCGCTTGATGTCGTTGCGGGCCATGTCGGCCGCCAACTGCGTCCCATTGCCGCCTACGGCCTGCAAAGCTTCACCGTCCCAGAAGCCCTGGCGAGGAGCGCTGTCCACGCCGTTCCATAAGGCCCCGATGATATAAGGCCGTTCTGGGTCTCCGTGCTCGAAAGCCACCAGCACTTCGTCACCGACCTCGGGCATAAACATAAAGCCTCGCCCGCCCCCGGCGCTCGGAGTAGTCATCCGCGCCCAGGCGCTCCTTTCCTCATCCATCCAGTCATACTTGATTTGAATTCTCCCCATCCCGCGCGGGTCGGCGTGTTCGACGACGCGGGCGGAGACGACGCCGGACATCCGATTCGGCTGCGGTTGCTCCGAGTGGGTGTAATCCATCCACGGCGTGGCGATGAATTCGTTGCGGTAGCCATTGCTATGGTCGTATCGGTGGACGACGCTGATCATGCCGTAATCGCCTTTCGCGTCGAAATTATCGCCATCGATCCGAACCTTGTCGCCCGGTCTGAGATGCGCATTGCGGCTGGCGCCGGTGGCGACGATCTTTGAGCCGATGGCGCGCTGGCTCTCTTTTTCGAGCAAGGCCTGATAACTCTCCAGTTTCGGCGCGCGACCGTCGAAGACCAGGCGGTCGGGTGGCAACTGGGTTGATTGGTCTATCACGGCCCCGATCATGTCGGCTGCGGTTTCAGGAAAAAACTGCGGCTCCTTTTTGACCTGGCTGAACCGCCGGCTCTCCATCGTGCGCGGGTCGTAAGCGCTTCCGTCGAAGGCCGGCTGCCCCAAACGCCCCTTGATCGAAAAATTGATCAGGCCATGTTCATCGTGCCAGCGCATCGTCTGCCCGGTATCCTCGAACCCACGCCTGATCTCCACCCCGTCGGGAGTAGGGCGCATAAAGCATCCCTGGTCATCGGCGATGCGCCGTATGAAATCGAAATCGCTCTCGCCCCACTGAACATAATTCATTTTCGCGCACTCGCCGTCGACGTTGAATTGCAGCTTCAGATTGTCCTCGCCGATGACTTTGTCCGCGACAGCTTGCAGGTTCATGCCGTAGAAGTAATGCTCTTCAGGCGTGAGCTGCAGCTTGTAAGATTGAGT